>Ga0123334_1000412_pt1 | contig 58047 bp, 64 predicted proteins | sample BiotimSIPDNA_FD_89706 | JGI IMG/M metagenome (GOLD analysis project Ga0123334, IMG submission 89706) | Anaerobic biogas reactor microbial communites from Washington, USA - Biogas_R1 time_0 SIP DNA | ecosystem: Engineered > Bioreactor > Anaerobic > Unclassified | place: Washington, USA...
CGTTGCACACTGCCGACCAACAGCACTATTTACTTGTTTATATAAGTTTTTCGAGATGTTACTTATATAAAAATTATTGGCGTTATTGCGCTGCTATCAACAAAAAGAACCACAAGTATGTGGTTCCTTGTTTAGTTTACTTTGGTGGGCCCAAATAGATTTGAACTATCGACCTCGCCCTTATCAGGGGCGCGCTCTAACCAACTGAGCTATGGGCCCGCTTCTTTTCCAAGACAGCGCTAATAATATACAACAACGATATAGCAAAATCAACGTTTTTTTACAGGCTTTTTTACAAGAAAAAAAGGAAGTTTAGGCTTCCTTTTCTTGTACTTGATAATGTTGAGAAACAGAAACGATTAACGTTTGCTGAATTGTGGGGCTCTACGTGCCGCTTTGAGACCGTATTTCTTACGTTCTTTTTTGCGGGAGTCACGAGTGACCATGCCTGCAGCTTTTAAGACTGCGCGGTCGCAACCTGCTTCGAGTAACGCTCTTGTGATACCTAAACGGATTGCACCAGCTTGACCGGTGAAACCACCACCTTTGACTTCAGCACGTACATCGTATTTATTTTCAGTACCTGTTAAAACCAATGGTTGTTTTAAATCGAGAACCAATGTCGCATAAGGCATGTACTCATCGACTGGACGATCATTAACAATGATTTTGCCAGTGCCAGCAGTGACATAAACGCGAGCAATGGAAGATTTTCTCTTACCTGTGCCGTAATATTGAAGATCAGTTTTCTTTGCCATACCAAGACCTCCTAGAATTTGAGCTCAAGAACTTCAGGTTTTTGAGCTGCATTTTTGTGTTCTGGGCCAGCGTAGACAAAGAGTTTCTTTATCATTTGACGACCTAAGCGACCTTTTGGCATCATACCATGAAGGCAGCGTTCGAGCATCTCAACTGGATATTTTTCAATCATTGTGCCTGCGGTACGAACACGCAAGCCGCCGTTGTAACCAGAAACATTGTAGTATTTTTTGTTATTAAGTTTGTCGCCGGAAAGTGAAACTTTTTCAGCATTGATAATAATAACATAGTCACCGCAATCAACGTTAGGTGTCCAAATTGGTTTATTCTTGCCAATTAAAATTTGGGCAACTTGGGTGGCTAATCTTCCTAATGGCTTGTCTGCGGCATCCACGACATACCATTTTCTTTGGATTTCGTTTGTTTTTGCAATAGTAGTTTGACGTTGCATAACTTAAATCCTCCTTTACCAAACTAACTTTTTCCTTACCGGGGACTTCGCTAATTTAGCTTTTGTGCCGATAAAAATATTACGTGTTTAAAGTCCGGATGTCAAATGATTATTTAAATAAATAAAATATGGCGAAATAATTACAATTGTTTTTAAGTAAAAAACAACAAAAAAACCAATCGTTTTACTGACTGGCTTTTGTAAAATAATAGGTTAATTTCTATTTGACGTTATGATAGACGTTTTGCACATCTTGGAGTTCATCCAAAACATCGCATAATTCGTTGAATAAACGCTTTTCTTCTGCGTCAGTGAGGTCAATAGGATCGTTTGGCAAAAAGGTAATTTCTGCGGTTTCAAATTCTGAAATACCCATACCTCCTAAAACTTCTCTTGCTGCGGCAAAGGCAGATGGTTCTACCAATACTTCGACATGATTATCACTGGCATTTACTTCTCTAACATCGACGTCAGAAAGTATCAAATTTTCTTCAACTTCGTCGCGATTGTTACCTTTGAAAACAAATAAACCAACTTGGGTAAAATTAAATAATGTTGCACCCAAGTGACCACCCTTTTTTGTAAATGCTGTTCTAATATCAATAAAAGCGCGATTGGAATTATCGGTCAATGTATCAATGATGAAGAGGGAACCGCCTGGACCAAAGGCTTCATAACGACCTTCAGCATAGCTCTCAGCTGAACCGCCTTTTGCTTTTTGAATGGCTCTTTCAATAACATCTTTGGTAACATTTTGACCGCGCCATTTTTCTATCGCGGAACGCAATGCTAAATTCATTTCTGGGTCAGGAACACCAGATTTAGCCGCCATATAAATTTCTTTACTTGCTCTCATAAAGAGGGCTGATTTTTTTGCTGCCGTAATAGCCATTGATTTGGCTCTTACTTCGTGTGCTCTACCCATAAAAATATAAACTCCTTATACTATTGTGCGTCAAAATATTACCACGCGTAAGAGTAATATTGAACAAAAATATCATTAAAACGCATATTTTTTTGTATGATTACAAAGTAAGTGATTTATTAAATAAGAAAATATTAATATCTTACGTCAACCAAATATAGACCATTGGCAGGGGCCTTATAAGCGACGATAGAACGAATTTTATTACTATCTAAATGTGAGACAATAAAATCAATTCTTTCTTTGTTGCTTGCAATGACTAGCGCAGTACCAACCATGTTTCTAATTTGATAGCGCATAAAGCCATTGCCCTCAAAAGTTACTTTAATAATATTGTCGTTTTGTTCAATTTTAATATCATAAATAGTTCTAACAAAATTATCTTCGTCAATTTCTTTTGAAGTGAAATCTTGAAAGTTGTGTTCGCCCAAGAAGAGCATTAGTGCTTCTTTAAATACCAAGAGATTAAATTCATAAGGATAAATGTATGCTGCATCGAAAATAAAGGGGTCTTTATTAGTTAAAGCAATCTGGTATTCATACACTTTTCTTTTTGCAGAATAGCGCGCATGAAAACAATCATCAACCAAAGACAAACCATGAATTTTTATGTCTTCGGGGAGAATTTTATTTAATGCATAAGCAAGTTGTTCTAAGTCTTTTTCTTTATCAGTCTCGTAGTGAAAACATTGCTTAATGGCGTGCGTTCCTGCATCAGTTCTACCACTGCCGATAATGGTAATTTTAGTATTATAAATTTGCGATAAAGCTTCTTCGATAGTGCCTTGAACACTGATGTGATTTACTTGCTTTTGCCAGCCATAATAATTTGTGCCTTTATATGCACACGTCCCGAATATTTTCATGTCTAGAATCCTTTTACCTTAAAGATAATTTCCACTAAATCTAAGGGGTTAAGTTTAGTATCAATTACTGATAAATAAATAATTAAACCAAATAATCCCACAATTAATAGGAAAGCAAAAATATCGCGATATGAGAATTTTAAGAGACGGTATTTAGAACGTTTTGCCTTTGGGTCATATCCCCTGACAATCATTGCATTTGCAAGTTCTTCGCTCCTTTCTAAAGCAGAGACGAAAAGCGGAATTATTAAAGCAATGATTGCTCCAAAGCGTTTAAAGACACCCCCGTGATTAAAATCGATTCCGCGTGAGGCTTGAGCTTTCATTATTCGATCTGTTTCATCGAGCAACGTAGGAATAAAACGCAAAGCAATTGACAAAGTCATCGAGATTTCATTTACAGGAAAATGGATTGGCTTTAATGGTCGCATATACCATTCAAAAGCATAGGTCATATCCATCGGTTTTGTGGTGCTAGTTAAAATCATCGTTAAGGCTAACATCAATACTAAACGCATAACGATATAAGCCGATTGACAAATAGCGTCCCACTTAACATCAACATTTCCAATCGTAAAAGCGGTTGGTAAATAATAGTTATTATTAGGGATAAAAATGTAAATAGCCATTAATAGCAAAATGAATATCCACATGCCTCCTAATGACTTAAATAAACTTAAAAAATTAATGCGGGCAATGGTCATAAAAACAATTAATAAAATAACGTAAAAGCCGCTTAACAACAAGGCCGTTGACCATAAATTAAATTGGAAGAAAATTCCAACCATAAAAATAATCATTAAAAAGATCTTATTTCTTGCATCAAGACGATGAATAAAAGTCTCGCGGAAGGTATAACGACCAAAAGTCATACTAGACATGGTTTTCCCTCCATTTCTTGATATAAGTTAATAAGTCATCAATTGTATGGATACCTTCTACAGGTAAGTCCATCCCTTTCTCTTTAAGTTTTTTAGCGACTTTAATGAGTAAAGGAACATCGAGTCGATCATAATTTTGAATGTGATTGAATAATGCATTAGGGGTTCCAGAAAATACGAGTTTGCCATGATCTAACATCAGCACTCGTTTTGCATAAGTATTTACCAAATCCATATCGTGAGTAACAACGATAATTGTCTTACCTTGTTCGTGTAATTTGGTAATTAACGCCATTAGTTCTTTACTGCTTTCAGGATCCAAGCCAGCGGTTGGTTCATCAAATACTAAGATGTCTGGTTCTATGACCAAAACTCCAGCAATAGCGACTTTTCTTTTTTCACCACCACTTAATTCAAAAGGTGGGCGTTGATAATAAGAAGAATCTAATCCGACGAGGTCTAAAGCTTGATGGGCTTTTTCTAAAGCAGCTTCGCCTTTGAGACCAAAATTTTTTACACCAAAAGCAACATCTTTTTCCACCGTTTCTTCAAACAGTTGATATTCGGGAAATTGAAAAACAAGGCCGACTCGTTTTCTTAAATTTTTAAGTCTACGGCTCTTACGATTTTTATAAGAAACAATAAAATCATCAACGACGATTTCACCATTATCGGGAATAATTAATCCATTAAAACATTGGACCAAAGTTGATTTACCACTACCGGTTTCTCCGACTAAAGCCACAAAATCATTATCATAAATTTCTAAAGAAACATCATTTAGCGCCAAGGTCGCGGTTGATGCTTTCTTTTGGTATGTGTAGGAAACATTGTTTACTTTGATGCCCATATATCCTCCACCAGTTGGTCAACCGTTTCAGCTTTTGCTTTAATACCAAGGCTTTTTAGTCCTTTTTCTAAACGATAAACAAAGGGCATATCTAAACGCAATGAACGCAATGTCTCTTCGTCACGAAGCACAATTTTAGGTGATCCTTTTTTAATTAGTTTGCCACGGCTTAAAACCAAAACTTCGTCACTCAACATTGCTTCATCAATATCATGGGTAATCGCAATAATCGTTAAATCCTTTTTTTCTTGGTGCAAACGGTCAATAACACGTCTAACCGTCGCCTTGCCCTTTGGATCAAGCATCGAAGTTGCCTCATCAAGAATTAATATCTCTGGATGTAAAATCAAAGCTCCCGCAATAGCGACGCGTTGTTTTTGTCCACCAGACAAGTTACTTGGTTCTTTGTTCAAGTACTCAAACATGCCCACTTCTTTAGCAAATCGTTCAATTTCTTCCTGCATCTTTTCATGTGGAAAATTAATGTTTTCCAAGCCGAAAGCGATATCATCTTCGACAGTCGCGCCAATAAATTGATTATCAGGATTTTGGAAAACGAGCGCGGTTTTGCTCTGTAATCTAACCATGTTCTTTTTAGTGATTTCTTCATTATCAAAAAAGATTTGGCCGTTGTTTTTATCAAGTAATCCAACAATCAATTTCGCTAAAGTTGATTTTCCTGACCCATTATGGCCAATAATTGAAACGAATTGCCCCTTCTCCACCTTGAAAGAAATGTCGTCGATGACATTGATCTTATTATCGTAGGAAAAAGTGAGATTTTTGATTTCTAATTTGCTCATGTTACGCATTATAGCACGCACATAAAAAAATATGTAATGATATCCACCCTTTCACTTTGTGATACTGCCATATGGCCGATAATTTATTGTTTAATTCCAAGTAATTTTCTAAGCTTTTCAACTGCTTTGTTGTAGGTTAGATATATTGTCGACCTCTTCATCACTCCTGTTGCTTCTATCTCACTTAAAGAATATCCTTCGAGATTTAGATTTAGCACTAATAGTTCGTTAGCTTCAAATTTACTGGAATTTTGTTTTAAGAAAAGTTTTAGTTCTTTTATTTGCCGTTCGGTGAGATGAGTCTCATCATCTTCACGCAAATATTCATAGCAAGCCTGTCTTTCATCCATTTCTTCGTCTAAAGTATATACTCCTGCAAATACTCTGGCTTTACCTTTATAGGAATTTTCCATTAGATAATCCATTACTTCTCGTTCAATAAGGGTATGCCAGAATGAATAAAAATTCCCGCTGTTTGGATCATATTTTTTCACAATAATATGAAAATGGCTGTCGCAAACGGCCAGTAAATCTTCAAAACTCACTCCAGAGTTTGGGTAGTTAATTTGAATTTGTTTAACAACTTTCCTGCTAAACATTTGGTATTTTCGAAAAAATTTTTCATATGCGCCAGGAATGTTTTTTGCGCACAGTGAGTGTAGATAGTCGTCAGTTAAATAATCTTTTGTTATTTTTGCTGGCATAGAACAAATCTCCTTTCAGTAGATTAGATATTTGTTTTACGCACCTCCGCTAATATAATGCCGGCTGCCACAGAGGCGTTTAAAGAATTGACGTGACCAAATTGAGGAATTTTGACCACATAATCAGAATTCTTTAGGACGAGAGAAGAAATTCCTTTGCCTTCGCTACCAATAATGATGACGACTGGAAAATCGTATTTTAAGTCGGTGTAACTTTGCTTGGCGCTACCATCGGTAGCAACAACCCAATAACCATTTTCCTGTAATATTTTTATTGCCTGATTAAGATTATTAACTACTGCAACAGGCACATAATTTATCGCCCCAGCGCTAGTTTTTGCCACTGTGGCGTTTAAAGAAACAGAGTTATGCTTTGGTAAAACAACTCCTGCTGCTCCAAAAAAATCAGCGCTCCTTAAAATTGCACCAAGATTATGTGGATCAACGATGTTGTCAAGCATGACGATAATTTGTTTTTCTAATTTTTTTGCTTTAGCAATGATTTCTTCTAAGCCAACGGTATTATATGGCTTAAGTTCCGCTGCTGCCCCTTGATGCACACCATTTTCACACATTTTATCCATTTCACTTAAATTTAGATAGGTGATTGGCAAATGGTGGTCATTTAGTAGCGTCATTATTTTTTCATCACTAAAGTTTTTTAACAAAAAAACCTTAACGACGCGATTAGTTTTAACCGCCTCAATTAAAGGATTTTTGCCATAGATAAGAAAGTTATCTTTCTGCATGATTAATCTATTTCTTCAATACAATTAATGTATTCTAAAGTAGATAAAGTTTCAATAATTTCTCGGTGAGATTTATATTTTTTAAGTTGATCTGAAGTTACTGTCAATGAAATTGTGAAAACACCTAAACCTGTGTTTGCATAGGCTGGATTAGCCTCGATATCGTCAATTTTTAAGCCGAGTTTTCTAATAACTCCAGTAAAATTGGCAAGATTGTTGCGGTTTTTAAGTTCTAATTGGATATCGAAATGATTGCTATGATCTTTAAGGTATCTTTCCAACTTGGTCAACACATTGAGTAAAACGTAAACGCAGATAAAAGCGATAATACCAACTGTATAAAAACCGAAACCGAAACTAATGCCAAGGATTGATGTTAACCATAATGCTACCGCGGTTGTTAATCCTTTAATTTGACTTTTGCTACTATAAAGCAATGTGTTACTAGAAATAATTGCAACACCTAAAACCATCGCCACACTGATTGCTGGGAAAACTTCACCAAAATTAGTGGTAATAAAAACATCAAGCAAACCAGCTATACCTGCAAACAAGGATACTAACATAAATGTTCTTAAGCCCGCTGTATGTCTTTTTCTACTTCTTTCGATACCAAATACACCACCGATTATTAAAGCGGCAATGATTCTAATTAAAATGGTCCAAATGTTAATTTCATTTAGCCAACCACTAGTTAGTTGACTTAGTGGGTCCAAAGCTGAGTAATTTGATAAATCTGCTAATACTAACATATTTTTACACTCCTATTTTTTATTTATGAAATGTCGATAATTTCGACGATAATGCATATTGTCATGATATTCTTCAGCCGCCTCAGTAAAAGCTTCCTCGGCCTCTTCAATCTCGCTTAAATAGCCGACTTCTTCTGAGATGCGTTGGATTTGTGCAACAAGAGTTTCTACCTCTTTTGAAGTGCCTTCTGTAACAAGCACTTGTTTATTTACCTCTACTTCTGGAACTAAGTTATCTAATTTAGTTTCGTATGAGTGGGACAAATATAAAGCGAGTTTCGTAAATGGCGGGCCGATTAATTCAAACATAAAAACTGACGCTAAAATGATGGTTAGTAATGCGTCAGAAGCATCGCCTAAGCCAACAGAAGATAACGTCCTTGCACCCGAAGTCGCCAAAGCAATCGCAATACTACCTTGTGGCAGCAAACCTAAACCTAAGTAAAAACTAGTGTTGCGTGGCGTCCTAACAATGGCGCTTCCAAGTAAACCACCACTATATTTACCAATTAATCTAGTAAAGAAATAAATAATCACGATGAGGAAAAACGGTAAAACAAAGCCAGTATGGGTGGCAGTCAAATCAGCGAAATTAAATTTCATGCCACTTCTAACGAAGAAAACTAGCATGATTGGTGGAATAAAGTAATTGACTTGGGCGAATATTTTGTCATCATTTTTCGTCAGGTTAGTATAAACCGTTCCAATAGCCATACAACCAAGTAATGGCGATTGGCCAAACAATGCACACACACCACAGAACAATAAAATAAGCGCCGCTACAATAATCAAGCGATTATCGGTTGTTCTTCTTGATGGAAGTAAAAACTTTAAGATAAAGCCGAAAACGATACCTATTGCTAAACAAATAATGTTATATATAATCGGCATTATAATTTCGCTCGCATTTACTGATCCGCCATTTCCTAGGGCAACCGAAATAGAAATAGCTACCGAAAACAAAATAAGTGAAAAAGCATTATCTAACGCTACCACTTCTAACAACGTGTTAACGAATGGTCCTTTAGCTTTGGTTTGCTTAATCGTCATAATGGTGCTTGTCGGGGCAGTGACAGAAGCTAAAGAAGAAATAACTAAAGCGAAGGCAAATTCTAAACGAATTAAGAAATAACAAACGACGAAAGTCAAAACGAAAGCCAATAAAGCTTCCATTAAAGTAATGACAACAATTTTAGGACCAACTTTATTAATATCTTTGATTTTAAAATATTCACCAACGCTAAAAGCAATAAAAGCAAGAGCAATATCACCTAAAAAACTTGTTGAATCGATAAATTGTTGTGGCACAACGTTAATCATCGATGGACCAATGATAATGCCAGCAATCAAATATGCAGTTACGTTAGGTAATTTAAGTAATTTAGTTAAGCGAGTCATCAAGAAGCCACAAATTAAAATTACACCAATGGAGATGATCACACTGGCGGTACTTTTGACTTCGCCAGTCATGTTTAATACATCAAGTAATTTTTCAATAAGTGACATAAAAAATTAATGCCGGTGGTTACATGACTCCTTTCTCGCTCAAAATTTTCCTAATTTCATCTGATAAGGCGAATTCTTTGTTTGCTTTGTGGGCAAGATATTGTTCATATAGTCGCGCGATTTCTTCATCAAACATCACATAGGTAATATCTAACCCTAGGACAAAGAACATATCGGTTAAGGTCTTAAATAAATTGTTTAACAATACAAAATTAGTATCTCGTGCTCTAATTTGTGAGTTGAGTTCTTTTAAGACGTTAAACACTTCGGCAAGCGCATTCGCGGTATTTAAATCATCTGCTAAAGCTTCTAAAAATTTATCGATAAATAATGGTTTGCCTTCCGATAGAACGATTTTATTAGATTGTAGTTTCAATGCTGCTTGCTTATAGGCGCTTTGTAGACGCTCAAAAACTTTCTTTGCTTCAGTAATGGTGTCTTCGGTGAAATTAACCGGTTGACGATAATGCGCATTCAAGATGACCAAACGCGTGACTGGACCACCGTGTTCAGCAATCATATCTTTGGCATAAATTGCGTTGCCAAGAGATTTAGCCATCTTTTCATTGCCAATATTAATGAAGGCATTATGTAACCAATACTTCGCAATCTTGTTGTGGTTTGTTGCTTCCGATTGGGCAATTTCATTCTCGTGGTGTGGGAATTTTAAATCATAGCCACCGCCGTGAATATCAATATAGTGCCGCGAGAAAATATTTTCAACCATTACGCAACATTCAGTATGCCAACCTGGTCGACCTTCTCCCCAAGGGGAGGACCATTTGATTCCCTCATTAGTTTTTTTCCATAATGCAAAATCTAATGGACTCTCTTTTAAGGTATTTTCTTCTATTCTTGCGCCCACCAACAAATCGTCGATGTTGATACCACTTAAAGCGCCATAATCTTTTATTTTATTCACGCGGAAATATACATCTCCATCAACTACATAAGCCGCACCAATTTTGACCAAATTTTCGATATAGGCAATAATTTGATTCATGTAATCGGTTACGCGTGGTTTGATGTTTGGCGACATCGCGCCGATATCTTTGATTGTTTGTTCATAAGCCGCAATATAAAAATCGGTTAATTCTTTTTCTTTTTTACCTTCAATTTTCGCAGCTTTAATGATTTTATCGTCGACATCGGTATAGTTACTAACATAAGTAACTTCATAACCGACATAAGTTAAAAATCTTCTTAAAGTATCAAAAACAACGACAGGACGCATGTTACCAATGTGGGCATAGTTATAAACAGTTGGGCCACAAACATACATGCCAACTTTGTTTGGTTCAATTGTGATGAAATCTTCTAAAGAATTTGATAAAGAGTTGTAAAATTTAATATTCATAATCAGTATTTATATTGTAGATAAAAAAGGGGCAATTTTGTAGTAATTTCGCCCCTTTTTGGATTTTTTTTGGTAATTATTCTTTATCTGGGTAGCATGGACGTTCAATGTCGTAAGAAGTATGGAGCAATTGTTCCGCCAAGTGACTACCAGGTTTGCCTAAGAAATTGGTGTAAAGGTTTTGAATGTCCTTATTATTGTGGGATTGACGGACGACTAAGCGTTCATCTTCACCATATAAGACAGAGGCACGTTTTAAACGATATGTATCGAGAATATCGTCGCCTTCTTTTGGTAAGAACATTGGTTTGACGAATGGTTGACCACCACCCGCAATACAACCGCCTGGGCAACACATAATTTCAATAAAGGTATATGGAGAAGTACCATTTCTAATTTGGTCTAACAAGATTTTAGCATTGGCCATACCAGAAGTGACGGCCACTTTAATTTCTTGACCTTTGACGTTAATAGTGGCTTCTCTTGTTCCTTTCATACCACGAACTTCTTGGAAGCCGACTGGACCATATTCTTCGCCAGTTAGCCAGAAATAAGTTGTTCTTAAAGCCGCTTCCATAACTCCACCAGTGACACCGAAAATGACACCAGCACCACTATATTCGCCCATTAAGTCCTTATCAAAATCTTCATCAGGTAATTTATCCCATTCAATACCTGCGCGTTTAATTACTTTTGCTAATTCGCGAGTAGTTAAGACAGCGTCGACATCATTAGGCATTTCTTTTCTTGAACGTTCATATTTTTTCGCTGTGCAAGGCATGATAGAAACGACGAATAAATCGTTTGGATCAAGATTGTGAGTCTTAGCGAAATAAGATTTGATGACCGCACCAACCATCATATGTGGAGATTTGCAAGTTGAGACGTGAGGAGCAACATCTGGATAGAAGTACTCCATGTAATTAACCCAACCTGGAGAACAAGAAGTAATTTGTGGAAGTGGAGCAGTTTTTTTAGTAATTCTATCGAGTAATTCATTGGCTTCTTCCATAATGGTTAAGTCCGCACCGAAGTTGGTGTCAAAGACACGATAGAAACCAAGTCTATGTAAAGCAGCAACCATTTTGCCTGTGCCTGGAGTGCCAATTGGATGACCGAATTCTTCAGCAATAGCAGCTCTAACCGCAGGAGCAGTTTGGACAATAACTTTTTTGCCAGCTTTGAAAGCAGCATCAACTTTTGCGATTTCTTCGTTTTCATATAACGCACCAGTTGGGCAAACGTTCACGCATTGACCACATTGTAAACATGGGGACTTCGCAAAACTTCTATTTTCTACTGGAGCAACGATTGTTTTAAAACCACGATTTTCGAAACCTAAAATAGCAATACCATGAGCTTTTTTACATCTTTCAACGCAGCGGCCACAAAGAATACATTTGGCGGTATTACGCATTAAACCTGGAGCAATTTCATCAATGGTGTTTGGAGAAGATGGACCAATATATTTTAAGTCTCTTGCACCGACAATTTTGGATACTTCTAATAATTCACATTTGCCTTGTTTTGGACATTGCAAACAATTTTTTTGGTGATTGGAAAGTAGTAACTCAACCGACGCTCTTCTTGCATCAACAGCAGTTTGCGAGTTGGTAACAATTTCCATACCTTCGTTAATTGGGTAGACGCAAGAAGCGACTAAACCGCGTGCACCGACGACTTCAACTAAACAAACGCGACAAGAACCTTGAGAGCATTCGCCGTTTTGATAAGTGCAAAGAGTAGGGATTAAATAACCGCATTTCTTCGCCGCTTGAAGGATGGTGAGGCCAGCTTCCACTTGGTAAGGCTGACCATTAATTTTAATATTAACTAATGCCATAATTTGATTCTCCTATCTCTTGATAACGGCGCCGAAGCGACATGCTGCTTGGCAGTTACCACACTTAACGCAGTTAGCGACATCAATCTTCAAGACAAACTTATTTGGAAGTTTGGCTGGGATATCGGTTGGATGGATACAGCTAGTTGGGCAACCACGTTGACAAGCACCACAGCCAATACATTTCTCTGGAATGATATAATATTCCATCATGTTTTTACAAACATGGGCTGGGCATTTGTGATCAACGACGTGTGCTTGATATTCTTCTGGGAAAGCTTTAATCGTGCTAACGATTGGGTTAGCAGCGGTTTGGCCTAATGCACAGAGAGAGTTGTTTTTAACAACAGCGGCTAATTCTTGAAGATTATCTAAATCTTGTGGAGTGCCTTTACCATCACAAATCTTTGTTAAGATATCTAAAATTCTCTTGGTGCCGATACGGCATGGAGAACATTTACCACATGATTCATCGCAAATGAATTCCATATAGAATTTAGCGACGTCGACCATACAGTTGTCTTCGTCCATAACAATAGCGCCACCAGAACCCATCATACTACCAGCAGCTACCAAGCTACCAAAGTCGATTGGTGTATCTAAGTCTTTTTCAGTTAAGCAACCGCCAGAAGGACCGCCAGTTTGAATGGCCTTGAATTTTTTACCATCTGGAATGCCACCACCGATATCATAAATTAATTGTCTTAAAGTTGTGCCCATTGGAACTTCAACTAAACCAACGTTATTAACTTTGCCACCAAGAGCAAATACTTTAGTACCTTTGGTATCAGCAGTGCCAATTGCGGCAAATTTTTCCCAACCTTCTCTTAAGATTAAAGGTAAGCATGCGAGAGTTTCGACGTTATTAACGACCGATGGACAATCCCATAAACCTTTAACTGCAGGGAATGGAGGGCGAGGGCGAGGCATACCGCGTTTGCCTTCAATACTATTAATCAAAGCTGTTTCTTCACCACAAACGAATGCGCCAGCGCCTAATCTAATGTGGCAGCGGAATGAGAAGTCGGAACCTAAGATGTTATCGCCTAATAAACCGATTTCTTCTAATTCTTTGATAGCTTTGGCTAATCTTTTAACAGCAACCGGATATTCAGCACGAACGTAGAAGTAACCATCTTGTGCGCCAATCGCATAACCAGCAATCATCATGCCTTCGATTAAGTTGACTGGATTACCTTCAATGATGGAACGATCCATGAAAGCACCTGGGTCACCTTCGTCACCATTACAAATCATATATTTTGGTCCAGGAGTTTTTGGTACAAAGGACCATTTTTTACCAGTTGGAAAACCTGCACCACCTCTACCACGCAAACCGGACTTAATCACTTCTTGAATGACTTCATCTCTTGACATCTTTAAGGCTCTTGCTAAGCCTTTGAAAGCGCCGTAGCCGAGAGCTTCATCAAGGTTTTCTGGATCGATTTCGCCGTTACCGGCAAGGGCGTAGTTTCTATTTTGTAAACGATAAAAGTTGATGTCGACTTGTCTTTGGACATGCTCTTTTGTTTGAGGGTCAACAAAGAGCAAACGAGTAACTACTTCACCGTTTAAAATATCTTTTTCGAAAATTTCTTTAACGTCGGCTGGTTTGACCTTGGTATAAAGAGTATCTTCTGGGAAAATTTTAACAAATGGACCTTGTGAGCAGAAGCCAAAGCAACCAACGAGGTTGGCTGTTACTTTGCCCTCTAAGCCATTATCCTTAATTAATTGGAGGAAATTATCCACCACTTCTTGAGAGTCACTAGATAAGCAACCTGTACCACCACAAACAACAATTGCACGATGACCTGGTTCGCCACGGAATTTTTTGTCTAAGCACTTACTGCAATGTTCAAAGCGCTCTTGTAATTCTTGTTCGCTTTTAATTTTTTCCAAATTCATAATTATTGCGCCTCCTTTGCACGATAGTCTTCGACAATTTTCTTCACGTTGTCCACTTTAACTTGTGGATATACTTTACCGTTAATAGAAACGGCTGGAGCGACGGCACAAGCGCCAATGCAACGTAAGTGATCAAGGGTGAATAAACCATCGGCAGTTGTTTCGCCTGGTTTAATACCAAGAACTTCACTGAATTTATCGCTCACCAATTGACTGCCCTTAACATAACAAGCAGTGCCTAAGCAAACACCGACAACATATTTGCCCTTTGGTACCATAGAAAAGAACGAATAAAAAGTGACCACACCATAAATTTCACTGACTGGAATTCCAGTTAATTGACTGACCAATTCTTGGACTTCAAGAGGAACATAACCGTATTCCCTTTGAATTTCTTCAAGAATCATCATGGTTGGTGTTGGTTCATCCTTAAACCGTTCAACTATTTCGGTAATTAGTTTTACAGCTTGTGGTTGTAATTTTGCCATAATAGCCTCCTAGTTATTACTTTTAGTAATCAAGCGTCTTTAATTATACGAGCGCGCGTATCAAATAACAACATTAATTGACACAAATACGCTCTTAAAAATATTGGTGTAATTGAATGGTTGAATTTAATTCCCCTTGAAGCTATCGATAAGGATTTGTTTCATATCGGCTACCAAAGGCATTCTTGGGTTTGCAGGTGAACATTGATCTTCATAAGCTAAGGTTGCAATTTCATCAATCTTAGTTAACCATTCTTCTTCTTTAATACCATAGGCAGAGAAATTTGGATCTACGCCGATTTCTCTTAATAAATTGGTGACAGCAGTTGCTAAAGCTTCAACGCCTACTTCTGGGGAGTCGGCCTTTAATCCGAGTAATTGGGCGATTTCTTGATAGCGCTTATCTGCCACATAATGATTGTATTTTGGCCAGACGCTTAATTTTGTAGGCACCTTACCGTTATAACGAATAACATGTGGTAACAAAATTGCACACGCTAAGCCGTGAGTCGCGTGGAATTCACCACCTACTTTGTGAGCTAAACTATGGGCAATGCCTAAAAAAGCGTTAGCAAATGCCATACCCGCGATGGTCGCAGCATTGTGCATTTTTTCTCTAGCTTCTAAGTCTTGTGCTCCATACTTTACTGCACGTGGTAGATAGTTAAAAACTAGTTGAATAGCTTTTAAACATAAGCCATCGGTAAAGTCGTTTGCCATGACTGAAACATAAGCTTCGATTGCGTGGGTAAGAGTATCCAACCCAGTCATTGCAGTTGCACCCTTAGGTAAATTAGTTGTGAATTCTGGATCAACAATCGCAATAGTGGGAGTTAAAGAATAGTCTGCGAGTGGATATTTCTTTTTGTTTGCTTTATCAGAAATAACAGCAAATGGAGTTACTTCACTACCAGTACCTGATGTAGTTGGAATACAAATGAGTTTGGACTTTTTGCCTAATTCTGGATATTTGAACGCTCTTTTACGAATGTCCATAAATTTTTGTTTTAAGTCTTCAAAATTGACTTCAGGATGTTCATAGAAAAGCCACATACCTTTTGCAGCGTCCATAACCGAACCACCACCTAATGCGATAATAGTATCGGGTTCAAACACTTTCATCATATCGGCACCTTTTCTCACAGAAGAAATATCCGGATCTGGTTCGATACTGCTACAAATTTGAATAATTGGTTTTTCACTTCTTGAATTGAGTTGTTCTTCAATCTTATGTAAGAAGCCAAGTTCAATCATCATCTTATCGGTGACGATGAACACTTTGTGCATTTCTTTACAATCTCTTAAATATTGAATCGAGTTTCTTTCGAAATAGATTTTTGCAGGAACTTTAAACCATTGCATATTATTTCTCCTTTTACCAACTTGCTTAATATTTAATAAGTTGATAGCACTAACATTTCCGCCGATTGAGTTATGGCCGTATGAACCACAACCTAAAGTTAAAGATGGTAGGAATGAGTTATACACATTGCCTATGCCACCAAAAGTTGCAGGAGAATTCCAAATGATTCTAATTGCTTTGACTAGTTTACCAAAATCATCAGCCATCTTTTGATCTTTGCAATGAATTGCCGCGCTATGACCAAGGCCATTAAATGCTACCATTTCAGCGGCAAGTTTGAAGCCTTCTTCGACATTTGTGCTCTTTAAGAAGGCTAAAACTGGGGATAATTTTTCACGAGAAAGGGGTTCGTTAGGGCCAACTTCATCGCAAACAACACCCAAGATTGTTGTATCAGCAGGAACTTTAATTCCGGATTGTTCAGCAATCCATGTGGCTGATTGACCAACAGCTGCGGAATTAAGAACGGCTTTTTCGACGTCAGCTTCACCTTTAACATAGCCAAACATATATTTAGAAAGTTTTGCTTTTTCTTCATCATTAAGAAAATAGACTTTGAAACGTTCGAAAGTGGCGAGTGCTTCATCCCAAATTTCTTGATCGATAATTGTCGCTTGTTCGGAAGCGCATACCATACCATTATCAAAAGCCTTGCTTAAGACAATGTCGTTGACTGCTTGCTCAATATCGCATGACTTATTCATGTAGGCGGGGACATTACCCGCACCAACACCCAAAGCTGGTTTGCCACAACTATAAGCGGCCTTAACAAGAGCATTACCACCAGTCGCTAAGATAGTGGCTACACCTGGGTGGTTCATTAACGCACTTGTGGCATCAAGACTAGGATGTTCAATCCATTGAATACAGTTTTTTGGAGCACCGGCTTCTTCTGCTACTGCTTTCATTAATTGCGCAGCTTGCTTGCTAGATTGTTGAGCAGAAGGATGGAAAGCAAAAATAATCGGATTACGAGTTTTTAAGCAAATGAGCGCTTTAAAGATGACTGTGCTAGTTGGGTTAGTAACTGGTGTAATACCACAAATAACGCCAACAGGTTCAGCAATTTGTGTAATACCAGATATTGAATTTTCACTAATAATACCAACTGTCTTTAAGTGGCGCATATTGTTTTGCACATATTCACAGGCGAATAAATTTTTAACAGCCTTGTCTTCAAATACTCCGCGTTTAGTTTCTTCAATTGCCGCTCTAGCTAAAGAACCATGGTGGTCTAGGCCGGCAACACAACATTTGGCGACAATATAATCAATTTTCTCTTGATCATAATTTTCAAATTGTTCAAGAGCTTTTTGACCATTGGTTACAAGAGTGTTAATTTCTTCTAATATTTCTGAAGCAATTTTCTTTTCTTCTAGCATAGGATATAATCCTCCTAAATTTTGCGATTGATACGATGGGAGAGAATGGCAAGAGAGGCGGCGAAATCGACATTTTCAATGACGACATCTTTTGGTACATTTAGGTGCATTGGAACATAATTCCAAATGGCCTTTATGCCAAAGTCCACTAATTTATCGACAGTTTCTTGGCTGACAGATTTTGGAGTGGTGAGAATCGCGATGGTAATTTTTCTTTCTTCTAAGATGCGTGGTAATTCCGCTAAATCATAGATAGGCTTACCAGCGATTGTGGTGTTGATAAGCGCGGGATTAACATCGAATCCTGCAACGATTTCTAAACCAAAGTCCAAAAATCCTTTAAATGACATCAGGGCTCCACCTAAATGTCCAACACCAATTAACACCGCTTCGTTGATTTTGTTATAACCAAGAAAGTTTTTTAGTAAATTGATGAGTGCTCCGACATCGCGTTGTCTTCCTGGAGAAGCTTTTTTAGGAGAAACAAGTTGTAAATCTTTTCTCACCTGTTCCTCCGAACAGAGCATCATTTCTGCAATTTGTTTCGACGAAACCTTATCAATTCCACTATTGCGTAGCGATAGCAAGAAGTTGAGGTATACGGGATATCTTTCTAATTGACGAATTGAGACTTTTTTCTTTTCCATAATATTCGGTATTTTTTTACCAAACTATTTATAACTTATATATTAAATGAAATCAATATTTTTTTACCGAATTGTAACGAAATATTGAATTTGTCATTTTGGTTTGTGATAAAATACTCGTGTAGGAAAGGTACACATATAATGAAAAAGATTTATAAACCTTTATTTACTCCGTGGAAAATTCGCGATGTGGAAATTAAAAACCGTATCGTGATGACTTCAATGGGAGGCACTTCTATTTTCGGTTGGATGGAACCAGCGCATTTTGATAAAGAGGCGGCAAACTTCTTACTAGAAAGAGCAAAAAATAACGTTGGTTTAATTCTCCCCGGCATCGCTCCAATTAAAAACCCGATGATGGGTGGCTGGTTATATTCCAATAAAGGAATGTATAAAAAACTAAAGCCCTTTATGGATGAACTTCACCAAACTGGAGCGAAAATGTTTGTGCAGTTGACTGCCGGCTTTGGTCGCGTAATGGCGATTAACGATATCATGGTCAAATGCTGCAAAAACAAACTCATCGGCGGTTTATTAAAACCAGTTTTTAATATGAATTGGATTAATGCCGCTCCTAGCGTTTTACCTAACCGTTGGGACGAAACTGTCATGACAAAAGAACTAAGTGAAAAGCAAATTCTTAAAATGATTGATGGCTTTGCTAAAGTGGCGAAATTATGTAAGGACGCCGGGGTGGATGGGGTGGAAATTCATGCTGTTCACGAAGGTTACTTATTAGACCAGTTCACCCTCCCATACTCAAACTTTAGAAAAGATAAATGGGGTGGCAGTTTTGAAAACCGCTATCGCTTTCCAGTAGAAATTGTTAAGGCAATTAAAAAAGTGTGCGGTGAAAATTTTCCAGTCACCTTAAGATACTCAGTCGTTAGCAAAACTAAAGCTTTCGGTAGAGGCGCAATGCCAAACGAACAATTCGTCGAAATTGGTCGCGCTATGGAAGAAAGTGAAAGAGCAGCTAAATATTTGCAAGATGCAGGCTATGACATGCTTAACTGCGACAACGGCACTTATGATGCTTGGTATTGGGCTCATCCTCCAGGCTATATGCCAGAAAACTGTAATCTTGAAGATGTCTCACACATAAGGAAATTTGTTAATATTCCTGTTGTTTGTGCTGGTCGCATGACTCCTGAAGTTGCCGCTGAAGCTATCAAGGAAGGCAAAATTGATGCGATGGGTGTTGCTCGCCAATTTCTCGTTGATCCAAAATGGGTGACAAAACTTATGGAAGGTCGTGAAGAAGAAATCATGCCTTGCATTCACTGCCACAATGCTTGCTTTAATATGGCGCATTATAAAGGTGTCGCAAACGACCAACCTTTGCATGACGCATTACATATGGCGCGTTGTGCGTTAAACCCGATGACCATGCAGACGAAAAAATACAAAATCGTTCCTGCTAAGAAAATAAAGAAAATCGCCGTTATTGGCGGTGGGATTGGCGGTATGGAAACAGCCATTGTGTTAGCAAAAAGAGGACATAATGTTTCACTATTTGAAAAAACTGATCAATTAGGTGGTGTGTTTGTAACCGCGACTACTCCTGACTTCAAAGAAGTAGACCGCAAGCTTTTGGATTGGTATCGCCGTGAAATCAAGAAATACGAAAACATAAAAGTTTTCATGAATGCATCCATTGACTGTTCCAAATGCTTAGCTAAACAAGGCCAATTTGATGAACTAGTGGTTGCTACTGGTTCTAAGGCAAAAAGTTTAAATATTCAAGGCATTCAACTAGCTATTGATGCTTTAGATTACTTAAAGGATAGAAATGGTGATTATGGTGAAAATCCAATCGTTATTGGTGGCGGCTTAACGGGCTGTGAAATTGCTTATGACTTGTCTCTTAATGGTAAAAAACCAACAATCATTGAAATGAAAAATGATTTGATTGCGGTACCCGGAGTTTGCTTAGCCAATTCTTCTTATTTAAGAGATTACTTTTTGTTACACGAAACACCAGTTCATTTAGAAACAAAAGTTAAAGAAATTCGTGAAGATGGGGTCATTGCCATTGATAAAGATGGTAAGGAATTATTTATTCCTGGTAGCAAAGTTATACTCTCAATTGGATATAACCCAACACCACAATTTAATAAGGACAAACATATTCATCTCGTCGGTGATTGCCATGAAGTCGGTAATCTCCGTACTGTCATCTGGCGGGCTTGGGATGTTGCGATGAAACTTTAGCTAATTATCATCAAAGCAAATGAAAACCACCTCAATTTTTTGAGGCGGTTTTTTCTTAATAGAAGTTGACTTCGTTTTGCTTTTTTCTTGAAAACAAGGAGGTAACTGCTTCTTTGACTGTTGTTTTACCTTGGATAATATCGTAAACAGTATCAATAATCGGTAATTGTAGATCAAATTTCTTCTCTAGCTCAATCGCAGCATTTAAGGAATTAAGTCCTTCCACCACCATGCCAACTTTCGCTAAGGTTTCTTGTAAGGTAAAACCTTTACCGAGCAAATATCCCGCGCGGTGATTTCTTGAATGCACACTGGTCGCAGTAACAACAATATCACCAATTCCAGTTAAGCCGGAGAAAGTATTAATGTTTGCTCCCATCGCTAAGCCAATCCGAGTAATTTCTCTTAAGCCGCGAGTAATCAGGGCAGCTTTAGCGTTATCACCATAACCCAAGCCATCACTCATACCGGCCGCTAAAGCGATAATGTTTTTCAAAGCGCCGCAAATTTCGACACCCAATATATCTTGGTTTGTATATACTCTTAAGCACTTTGAAGAATAAAACACGTCTTGAATAATCTCAGCATATTTAATATTTTCACATGTGGCGACAATACAAGTTGGCATTTCAATCGCCACTTCTTCGGCGTGAGTTGGACCTGAAAGTGCAACCACAGGTAAGTCTTTGTCTTTTAAGACATCATGGATAATCTCACTAGTAGTTAATAAAGAGCCTTCCTCAATGCCTTTAGCAACGGTGACGATAATTTGCTTATTGGAAAGGAAAGGACGCGCCAGAAGGGCTGTTTGACGCACAAAAACCGAAGGTGTGGCAAAAACAATGATGTCCCTTTCAGTTACACTTTCAACGATGTCCGCGGAAAAGTGAATTTTCTTATTTAAATCAACCCCTGGTAAATTCGGGTGTGTTAAGCTGTTTTCTAATGCCTCTTTTTCATGAGGAAATTTTGACCATAAGACAACATCATGGCCAATGCCTGTTAATAAATTTGCTAAAGCTGCGCCCCAAGTACCGGAGCCTAAAATACCAATTTTTTTCATCTTTTGTTCATTCTTTCTAGCACTTGAAATATTCTAGCAACCATATGGCATATATTGTAGCCTTTACGGTAAAGAAAAGGAAACATAAAAACGACTTTTAAGCCATATTAGCTTTTAATAGATTATACATGAAATTAATAATTTGGGAATAAAGTTCCAAATTTGATAGTCGAACATCTATTTTATTTCATCTTTTTGTCTTTGCAAAATAGCGGACGAACAATATTGTAATGCCTTTGATCTTTGTTGGTAAAAAATACCCCACATGTGTGAGGTATATTTTGATATTTTAGTGATTAATATATTAATCAACCCAAGTAACTAAAACGATAGGTGCATTGTCACCGCGGCGATTTTCTAATTTGAATTGCTTGGTGTAGCCACCGTTACGATCTTTCATCTTTGGACCAATTTCGGCGAATAATTTATCTAACGCAGTAAGGTTAGTTTTTTCATCGGCAATGATGTTACGAACGAATCTGGCTGCTTGGCGTTTGGCATTCATCACATCTTCATTTTTTGTTAATGTCACTAAACGATCGGCTTCTTTGATGACGTCTTTAGAGACGGCTGTAGTCACTTTGATGGAACCATGAATGATTAAATCGGTGACGACATTACGAAGCATATTTTCATATTTGCTCTTGGTGTAAGCGGCCTTAAATCTAACGCCTGTTTTACCATGAACATTTTTTCTACCTTGTGCTGGCATGTTGTGTGACCTCCCTATTCAAAATCTTTGAATGACAAGCCATAAGCCGCAAGTTTTTCTTTTATTTCTTTTAAAGATTTCTTGCCAAGGTTTTTGACTTTCATCATTTCTTCTTCGGTCTTTTCTGTGAGTTCTAGAACGGTGGCAACACCAGCTCTTTTTAAACAGTTGTAAGAACGGACCGATAAATCGAGTTCTTCAATAATGAAGTTCTCATATTTGTTTTCTTCGACTTGCACCACATCTTTTTCGATGTTGATATCGCGAGCGATATCGGCGACATCGAGAAACTTAGAGAAGTGGTCAATAAGAATTTTTGCTGCTAAAGCGAGCGCTTCTTGAGGAAGCATGGAACCATTTGTCCAAACTTCAATGGTTAAGATATCAAAACGACTGTCGTGACCCACACGTGTACCATCGACGATGAAGTTAGCTTTCTTAACTGGGGAATAATTACTATCAGTACAAATAGTGCCTAATTGTAAAGATGAGAATAAGGTTTTGTTGTATTCGCCAGTGACGAAGCCACGGCCATTACGAGCATGGAGAATCATGCGTAAAGAACCGCTTTCTGTGACGTTGGCGATTACTAAATCTGGATTGACAACTTCGACACCAGCTGGGCAAATAATATCACCTGCTTTGACGAGAGCTGGACCAGTAACGTTGATTTCCAAACGTTTGTTGGACATATCTTCGCTATCGATGCGTAAGACTAAATCTTTTAAATTTAAGATGATGGTTGTCACATCTTCTTCCACGCCTGGAAGGGCAGTGAACTCATGACGTGCACCCTCGACTTCGACCGCATAAATGGATGCGCCTGGTAGAGCAGACAATAAAACTCTGCGTAGGGCATTACCTAATGTGAGACCGAAACCTCTTTCTAAGGGTTCAATGACAAAGCGACCATAGTTCTCCTTGTCGTCATAATCAGCCTGAGTAATACCAAATCTTTCAAATGGATTTGCAATTTTCATAACTTGCTTCCCTCCTAATTCAAATTAGCCGCGTGGTTTCTTTGGTGGGCGGCAACCATTGTGTGGAATTGGGGTTGTATCAACAATTGATAATACTTGTAAACCTGCGACAGCGAGGGAACGAATGGCACCTTCTCTGCCTGGGCCTGGGCCCTTGACATCCACATCGACTTGACGGATGCCTTGTTCATACGCGGCTCTACCAGCAGCTTCAGCGGCTTGCATAGCGGCGAATGGAGTACTCTTTTTCGCACCTTTGAAACCATTAGCACCAGCGCTGCTCCAAGCAAGAGCATTACCTTGTTCGTCACAAATAGTAACGATGGTGTTATTGAATGTCGCGTGAATGTGGGCGACACCGCGAGTAAAGGTACGTTTGACTTTCTTTTTACGGATTGTAGTTTTAGCCATAATTCTTTACTCCTCTCTTTATTTAGGTGCCATCTTTTTATTAGCGATGGTTTTGCGTGGACCTTTGCGAGTACGAGCATTGGTCTTTGTTCTTTGACCGCGAACTGGTAAGCCTCTTCTATGGCGAACGCCACGATAGCAACCAATTTCGGATAAACGTTTGATATTTAGGGCAACTTCACGACGGAGGTCACCTTCATTTTTGAAGTGACTAATCGCATTACGGACTGCGCCTAATTGATCGTCTGTTAAATCTTTCACTCTGATGGCAAAATCAACTTTTGCTTTTTCACAAATTAATTCTGCGGTATAACGACCGATACCATAGATGTAAGTAAGAGCGATACCTACTGGTTTGTCGTTTGGAATATCAACACCAACAATACGTGCCATATTCTAATTTCCTCCTAAATTAACCCTGTCTCTGTTTGTGCTTAGGGTCAGCGCAAATGACCATGACTTTGCCATGTCTTTTGATGACTCTGCACTTAGAGCAGATTGGTTTGACGGAAGGTCTAACTTTCATAGTTTTTTTCCTCCTAATGATTCATTACTTGAATCGGTATGTAATACGGCCCCGTGTTAAATCATAAGGCGAGATTTCTATCGTAACTCTATCTCCCGGGAGAATGCGTATGTGATTCATACGGATTTTTCCAGAAACGGTGGCCAAGATTACGACGCCGTTTTCTAGTTCAACCTTAAACATTACGTTTGGTAAACATTCTTTAACGACCGCCTGAACTTCGATGACATCTGTTTTAGCCATTAATTTGCTCCTCTCCTATAGTTAATGTGATTATTTCGCAACCTTCTTCAGTGATGATGATGGTGTTTTCGTAATGACAGGTCAATTTTCCATCTTTACTTTTGACAGTCCAACCATCCCCGAGAACACGTGTTTGAGCGTGCCCTTCTAAAATCATAGGTTCAACAGCAAGCGCCATACCTTTTTGCAATAAAGCACCACTGCCGGGATTTCCATAATTTGGGACACTTGGGTCTTCGTGCATATTTTTGCCAATTCCATGACCGGCAAAATCACGCGCGACATGATAACCTGAAGCTTCTACGTATGTTTGAATGGCAGCGGAGATATCACCAACTCGATTGCCTGGTTTAGCTTGTTTAATTCCAGCAAAGAAGGCATTTTTACAAACTTCTACAAGTTTTTTAACACTCTCTTTGCACGTGCCAACCAAGAATGTTCTAGTGGCATCAGCGCAATACCCATTAAGACACGCCACGACATCAAGGGAAACTATGTCCCCGTCTTGTAAAATGATTTTTTTCGAAGGAATGCCGTGAATCAGCGTATCGTTGACGGAAACACAAGTGCCGGCAGGATAATCATAATAACCCTTGCACGGACAAGTGCCACCACCATCATAGATGACTCTTTCAGCCGCTTCGTTGATTTCATAAGTGGAAACGCCTGGTTTAATCATTGGACCAACAGTCTCGAACACTTTAGCAACGAGCTTGCCGGCATTTTTCATTAAGGCTATTTCCCTTGGTGACTTGACGATAATCATAAATTAACTTTTCAGAAATTCGACAATTTCATCGAATAATACTTCACTCCTCAATGAACCATTGAAGTTATGAAGCAACCCTTTGACTTGATAAAATTCAAGAAGGGGTTTGGTTTGATGGGTATAGTGTTCTAAACGGACTTTTAAGGCCTCTTCATTATCATCATTACGCTGATATAAAGGACCGCCGCATAAATCACACACACCATCGACTTTTGGCTTTAATGTGTCGATATGATACGGAGCACCGCATACTTTACAGACGCGGCGACCAGAAATACGACGCACTAATTCCTTTTCATCACAATCAAGGTTGAGAACAACGTCAATTGGACGAACTATTTCTTTAGTGATTTCATCAAGTGCTTCAGCTTGTACTAAAGTGCGTGGGAAACCATCTAATAGAAAACCATTTGCACAATCTTCTTGTGAAAGTCTTTCTTTCACGATACCGATTGTCACTTCGTCGGGCACTAAGTCCCCACGTTTGATGAATTGCTCGGCTAACTGGCCAAGCGCTGTGCCAGCTTTAATCGCTTCGCGGAACATATCACCAGTGGAAATATGAACCAATCCAAGCGAGATTAATTTTTTTGCGAGCGTACCCTTACCTGCACCAGGAGGGCCCATCAAAATAATACTGCGCTTCATTATTCTCGACCTCTAGAAATGACTTCTTCAAACGATTTACCAGCGAGTAAACCATCAATTTGATTGTTAAGTTCAAGAGCAACACCAACGACGATGATAAGACCAGTGCCACCTAAAGCTAGTGAGTTATTAGCGCCGAACACGCCAGTCATAGTTAAGACTGGAGGTAGAGCGGCGATAAGTGCTAGGGCCGAGGCACCAATTACAGTGACACGGTTCAACACTTTACGCACATAGCGTTCGGTTTCATTACCTTGGTGAACACCTGGAATATAAGAACCATTCTTTTGGAAGTTTTCAGCGAGTTGTGCAGGATTGATTTGCATATTCGCATAGAAGAATGAGAAGGCGATTACTAAGATGATATAAATGATTAAGCCCCATGGCATATACCAACCACCATTGTCATATAAAACAGAGGTATTGAAGATATTGAGCCATTCGGCGCCAGCTCCTTGATCAGCATCAACGAAAGCCATGATGACGCTTGGCGCCATTAAAATAGAACTTGCGAAAATGACAGGAATAACGCCGGCGGAGTTAATCTTAATCGGCAAGAAGGAGGCACGAGCCATACTTTGCGTTTGGCCGCCACCCTTGCCAGAATGTTGGACTGGAATTTTTCTTTTTGATAATTCGATGAAAGTAACAAAGGCTACAATCAACAAATAAGCGAATACATATAGCAGGAACTTAAAGATACCTGCAATCGTCTCACTTTCGCCTTGCGCGAAGACGTATGGAGAAGCCCACATTTGCCATGCTTGCATCATTTGTGATGGGAGCGAAGACACGATACCAGCGAAGATGATCATCGAAACACCATTACCGATACCTTTAGTGGAAATTTGGTCACCAAGCCACATAACTAACATCGAACCAGCGAGCAAGACGACGACGATATAGATGTAAGTCATCCACTCGTATTCGACGGTAGTGAAGGAAATATATTCACTTGCCTCCATGGTTTTAATGATGCCATATGCTTGCACCGCACCAAGCATTAAGGTGAGGTAACGAGTGGCCATTTCAATTTTTTTACGACCATATTGACCTTGACGTTTTAATTCAGTCAAAGCTGGTAAAACATCAGTAGACAATAATTGGACAATGATTTGAGCAGTAATATAAGGGCTAACGCCAAGAGCGAAAATGGAGAAACTTTGTAATGTACCACCGCCCAACAAATTCATGAGCGAGAGAGCATTGTTACCATTTAAGTATTGATTAAGTAGACTGTCATCTGGAATAGAAACACCAGGAACAGTAACTTGGGCGCCGAGCCGGAAAATGAAGAGGATAAGGAGCGTAAAAACTATGCGCCCCATAATCTCTTTATTTTTGATGATATTAACTAGTTTTTTCATGCTAAATCACCTCAATTTTGCCACCAGCGTTCACGATTGCGGCTTCAGCAGTTTTGGAAAAAGCCTTGGCTTGAACAGTTAACTTCTTTGTCAACTTGCCGTCACCTAACACTTTTAATCCATCATATTCTTTTTTTAATAAGCCTTCTTCAATGAGTAATGCTGGGGTGACCACTGTACCATCTTCAAATTGATTTAAAGCGGAAACATTAATGGTTGCATAATTGACATGATTAACATTCTTAAAACCACGTTTTGGTAAAGCTCTCCAAAGTGGTAATTGGCCACCTTCGAAGCCTAGTGCGACACCGCCACCACTACGGGCATTTTGACCTTTATGGCCTTTACCAGCAGTTTTGCCGTTGCCAGAACCAATACCGCGACCTTTGCGGAAACGTTCGAAACGGGATCCATCTGTGGTTTGAAGTTCATGCAATTTCATATGTACACCTCCAATTTCTTAGTTGTTATTACGGGTAATTAATTATTCTTTACCACGAAGTTTTTTCATAACTTTGTAGTTTTTGAGGTTATTTAAGCCTTGGTTTGTAGCTCTAATAATGTTAATTGGAGCACGACTGCCATAGACTTTACTACAGACGTTTTGCACGCCAGCGAGTTCGAGAATTGCTCTCACTGGACCGCCAGCAACGATACCTGTGCCGTCTGGTGCAGGTTTTAATAACACGTTGCAAGCACCGAACTTACCGATGATTTCGTGGGCAATTGTGAAACCCTTTACTAAATGAATTTGGTATAAATTCTTTTTTGCAGCTTCAATTGCTTTTTTGATAGCATCTGGGACTTCAGCGGCTTTACCGACTGCAAAACCATATTTACCTTTGCGATCGCCAACCACTACGAGGGCCGTGAATTTCATACGACGACCACCTTTGACGGTTTTAGATACTCTGTTGATAAATACAACGCGTTCTTCGAATTCTTTGTATTCATCGCGGCGTTCACGTCTTTCACGTGGACCACCTCTACGAGCTGGGCGTCTATTATCGCGGCGTTGTCCTTGTGGAGCATCTGCCTTTGGAGCAACTGGGGCAGCGGTTTCAGTTTCCGCTACGACGACTTTATTTTCTTCCATGTGCATTTCCTCCATTAGAACGCTAAGCCAGCTTCACGAGCGGCTTCAGCTAAAGCTTTGACACGACCATGATAGAGGTAACCACTTCTATCAAAGACGATGGTTTTAATATTTGCTTTGAGCGCTTTTTCAGCGACATCTTTACCGACGGCTTTTGCGGCTTCAATATTGCTGCCGTTTTCAAGCTTTAAGGCGACGGAAGAGGAAGCCACTAAGGTGACACCTTTCACGTCATCGATGAGTTGCACTTCAATGTTTTTGTTAGAACGATAGAGGCAGAGTCTTGGTTTTTCTGCAGTGCCAGAAATTTTGGCTCTGACACGAGCATGTCTTCTCAAACGAGAAACATTTTTGCTAGGTTTATTTGTCATAACTCATTCCTACCTTCCTATTTGCCAGCGCCAGCGCGCTTGCCTTCTTTAGTGACAACCACTTCACCTTTATAACGGATACCTTTACCAAGGTATGGTTCTGGTGGGCGGACGCCACGAATTAAAGCGGCAGTTTGACCGACAGCTTGCTTATCAATGCCTTCAACAACAATGTCAGTGGCATTAGGGATTGAAATTTTGACGCCTGGCATTGCTTCAACAGTCATGGTGTGACTATAACCAGCCCAAAGTTCAATAGAAGTACCTTTTAAGGCTGCTTTATAACCGATGCCGCGTAATTCTAAGACTCTCTTGTAGCCTTCAGAAACACCAACAACAGCGTTATGAACGTTAGCGCGGGTTGTTCCGTGGTTTTGTTTGATTTGTTTAGCGTCATTCGCACGTTTGAAAGTAACTAGATTACCTTCGATGTGCATTTTGATACCTTCGTTAATAATAACATTTAAAGTACCTTTTGGACCACTGACGATAGCATAGCCATCTTTTTCGGTGATCGTGACTCCAGCTGGGAGTTCGATATGTTTGTTACCAATTCGTGACATGATATCTTTCCTCCTTACCAGACATAGCAAATTACTTCGCCACCGATACCAAGTGTTCTGGCTTTTGCGTCAGTCATCACGCCTTGTGAGGTGGAAATAATTGCGATACCTAAACCTTTTAAGACTCTTGGGAGTTTTTCAAAACCGACTGTAACACGTAAGCCTGGTTTGGAAATCTTTTTAAGACCAGAAATAATTCTTTCTCCTTCAAGATATTTAAGGTTAATGGTTAATTCTTTTTTAACTTTACCTGTGACTTTGTAGTCAACGATAAAGCCTTCTTCTTTTAGAATCTTTGCGATTTCAACTTTCATCTTGCTAGAAGGCATCTTCACAGATTCATATTTTAACGCGTTCGCGTTTCTAATGCGGGTAAGCATATCCGCAATTGGATCAGTCATCATAAATAATCGATATCCTCCTTTTCTTTACCAAGATGATTTCTTCATGCCGGGAATTTCGCCTTTATAAGCTAATTCTCTAATACAAATGCGACATAAGTGGAATTTGCTGTAAACAGAATGTGGGCGTCCACAACGTTCGCAGCGAGTATAATTACGAACTTTGAATTTCGCTGGACGACTTTGACGGACTTTCAAACTTGTCTTTGCCATAGTGTTGTGAACTCCTTTCTAGCGATGGAATGGCATACCCATTAATTCTAATAAGGTATACGCTTCTGCATCGTTTTGTGCGGTTGTGACAATGACGATGTCCATACCGCGGACCTTCACGACCTTATCGTAATCGATTTCAGGGAAGATCAATTGTTCTTTAATACCGAGTGTATAGTTGCCACGACCATCGAAAGCGTTTTTGCTAACGCCACGGAAGTCGCGCACTCTTGGGAGTGAGATAGACACTAATTTATCAAAGAAGTCATACATTCTTAGACCTCTTAAAGTGACTTTGCAACCGATTTCTTGACCTTCTCTTAATTTGAAGGTCGCAATGCTCTTTTTCGCTTTAGTGATGATTGGTTTTTGACCAGCGATTAGTGTTAATTCACTAACTGCTTGTTCTAACTTTTTACCATCTTGTGTAGCATCACCGACACCGATATTAATGACGATTTTGCTTAAAGCAGGAATTTGCATTGGGGAAGTGTAACCATATTTTTCTAATAATTTAGGTGCTACTTCATTTTTGTATTTGAGTTGTAAGCGATTAACGAGTGTTGCTTGTTTGTTGCCAGCACCTTTAGCAGCTTTTTTAATAGCAGGGGCTTTGGCTGGGGCTTCAACAACTGGTGCTTCAGCCTTAGGGGCTGTAGCTTTCTTTGGAGCAGCTTTCTTTGCTGGCGCTTTAGTTTCTTTTTTAATTTCTTCGGCCATGACAGCTTCCTCCTTATAGCACTGTGTCACTATCTTTTGTGACACGGACTTTCTTACCTTTCACGATTTTGTGACCGATGCGGGTAGGTTTTTTAGTTTTTGGATCTAGTATCATAACGTTACTAGCATGGATAGGGGCATAGATTTCAACGATGCCACCATCAGGATTTTTTTGAGATGGTTTAATGTGTTTCTTACGAACATTCACGTTTTCCACCACCACACGGTTTTCTTCAGGAATAACTTTTTGAATGGTGCCAGTTTTTCCCTTATCGCGACCAGCGATCACGATAACTTTGTCACCTTTTACAAGATTCATAGTTTTTTCCTCCTTATAACACTTCAGGGGCGAGGGAAACGATTTTCATGAATCCTTCAATACCCTTTTCGCGAAGTTCTCTAGCCACAGGACCAAAGACACGCGTACCCACAGGTATATTATCATCATTAATAATGACAGCAGCATTATCGTCGAAGGCGATGGTTGAGCCATCACGACGACCGATAGCTTTTTTGGTTCTGACGATCACACATCTAACGATGTCGCCTTTTTTCACTTTGCCGTTTGGTACAGCGGATTTAACAGCACAGAGAATGATATCACCAACTGAGCTAAATTTACGTGTTGAACCGCCATAGAGATTGAAGGCACGGACGGATTTAGCGCCAGAGTTATCAGCGATAACTAGGTTGGTCTCTTTTTGAATCATAGACTATTCGGCCTCCTTATTTTCTTCCACTGTTTCCGCTTCAAGAAGTTCTTCTTTTAGTTCGGCTCCAGCTTCTTTGATTGATAATTCTGCTTTCTTATCAATTGAGACAAGTCTCCAACGTTTAGTGGCGCTTAATTTACGGGTTTCCATGATTGTGACGACGTCGCCAACTTTTGCGGCGTTTTCTTCGTCATGAGCATAGTACTTTTTGCCGTACTTCACGCGCTTACCATATTTGGAATGTTTTTTGTGAGTTTCGACAAGGACAACGATGGTTTTGGCGTTCTTATCAGAAACGACGACGCCTTCGATAGCACGACGTGCTGCTACTTTTCTATTTTCCATATTGTTCGTCCTCCTTATTTACCTTCTGCTTCAATTTCACGTTCCCTAAGAACGAGATTGACGCGAGCGATGTCTTTTCTAACAGTGATGACATCTTCACCTCTTTCAAGGGCACCAACAGCTTTTTTTCTGCGGAGCTCGAAGAGTTGTTCCTTGAGTGAGTATAATTTTTCTTTTAATTCACTAGTTGTTAGTTCACGAACTTCATTAATTTTCATAACTATTACTCACCTTTCTTAATAACTTTACATTTAATAGGGAGTTTATATGCCGCTAAACGGAGAGCTTCTCTCATATCTTCTTCGTCGACACCGGCGATTTCAAACATGACACAGCCTTGTCTAACAACGGCTACCCAATCTTCTGGAGCACCTTTACCAGAACCCATACGGACTTCGGCAGGTTTTTTTGTTTTGGCTAAATGTGGGAAGATTCTAATCCAGATTTTGCCACCTCTTTTGGTGTAACGAGAGAGGACAATACGAGCTGCTTCAATTTGACGGGTGGTAATCCAAGCGCCTTCAGCGGCTTGCAAACCAAGTTCGCCAAATGCCACTTTTGGTGAGGATTTGCAGTGTCCTTCATATTTGATGATATGTGGACGGCGATATTTAACGCGTTTTGGTTGTAACATGACTATTCTCCTTTCTCAGAATTTTTCTTTTGGAGTTCAGGACGAATTTCACCACGACAAATCCACACTTTAACGCCTAAACGGCCATATTGTGTAGCAGCGTGTACACACGCATAGTCAATATCACTTCTTAATGTGTGAAGAGGAATGATACCTTCGCGATAGCCTTCTGAACGGGCGATATCATTGCCGCCTAAACGGCCACTGACTTCGGTTTTGATACCTTTAGCGCCAGATTTACGGACTCTTTGAATCGCTCTTTTTTGCGCGGTTCTGAAACTTGCTCTTTCTTCTAGTTGTTTAGCGATTTCTTGAGCGACGATGTTGGCATCTAGGTCAGGATTTTTGACTTCGACGACATCGATACGCACTTCGCTGTTATTTAACAACTTGGTTAATTGTTCTTTTAATTCATTGATATTCTTGCCATCTTGACCGATAACGACACCCGGACGGGCGACGAAGATCATGACGACAACTGTATAACCCTTGTCGGTCTTAATTCTTTCGATTTCAACGTGAGATAATAAAGCTTCTTTGAGTTTTACAACGAGGAAATCACGGACTTTGATATCTTCATTTAAGAAGACGTGGTATTCTTTGTCGTTTGCGAACCAACGAGAATTCCAATTCTTATTGATGCCAACTCTTAAGCCTACCGGATTAACTTTTTGACCCATTACGATTTCCTCCTATTTCATTTTCACCACGACGGTGATGTTGGAACTGCGTTTGACTAAGCCTGATGCAGAACCTTTTGCTCTTGGCATATAACGTTTTAATCTTAAGCCATCATTTGCATAGATTTCCGCGATGTATAGAGCGGCTTCATCCATACCGAAGTTGTTGACGGCGTTAGCGGCTGCGGATTTAATCACTTTCATGACTGGTTCGCTAGCGGCACGGTTAACGTTTGCAAGAATGCCTAATGCTTGCTTAACTGGTAAGCCTCTTACGAGATCAATGACTAGACGCACTTTACGAGGAGTGACTTTGACATTTTTCGCATGAGCTTTTGCCTCAGTTGGCATTGGCTTTTTTGGAGCGGCTGGTTTTGCCTCTTCTTTAGCAACCTTTGCAGCTTTTTTAGGAGCGGCTTTCTTTGGAGCTTTCTTTTCTTCGACGACTGGAGCAGCTGTTTCTTCAACTACTGGTTCGACGACTTTTTTAGCTTTTTTAGGAGCTTTCTTTTCTTCTGCCATGATTAGTCCTCCTACTATTTACCGGCTTTTGCTGCTTTATCTTCAGCAGTGTGGCCTGTATGTCCAGCGAATTTTCTTGTTGGAGAAAATTCACCTAATTTGTGTCCGACCATATCTTCTGTCACATAAACAGAGATGTGTTCTTTGCCATTATAAACCGCGAATGTATGACCCACGAATGATGGGTAGATAGTAGAACGGCGTGACCAAGTCTTGATGACTTCTTTTTTGTTTTTTGCGTTCAAGGCTTCGACTTTTTTCATTAATGAATCATCGACGAATGCACCTTTTTTCAAACTTCTTGCCATAATTTATTCTCCTTTCGCGATTACTTAGCGTTCCGACGTCTGACGATTAATTTGCCGGATGCTTTTTTCTTGTTGCGTGTTCTGACACCTAATGCACGTTTACCCCATGGGGTTCTTGGTGCATCGCGACCGACTGGTGATTTACCTTCACCGCCACCATGAGGGTGATCGTTTGGGTTCATCGCACTACCACGAACGGTTGGTCTTACACCATACCAACGGGTTTTGCCGGCTTTGCCAAGATTGACTAAGTTCCAATCATCATTACCGACCGAGCCGATTGTGGCGCGGCAAGTACCTAACACTTTGCGCACTTCACCAGAGGTTAAGCGAAGCAAAACATATTTACCTTCTTTACCAAGGACTTGGGCGCTAGCGCCGGCGGCTCTACACATTTGGCCACCTCTGCCAGGAACTAATTCGATGTTGTGGATTAATGTACCTTCTGGAATATTCGCGAGTGCGCAAGCATTACCAGTGACGATATCAACAGTATCACCAGAGATGATTTTTTGACCAACTTTGATATCTTTTGGGGCGATAATATAACGCTTTTCACCATCTAAATAGCTAACTAAGCAGATGTTGGCGTTACGGTTTGGATCATATTCGATTGTTTTTACGACCGCTGGGATGCCATCTTTATTACGTTTGAAGTCAATAATACGATATTTACGTTTATGTCCTCCACCAATGTGGCGGCAGGTGATGACACCTTGATTATTTCTTCCACCAGATTTGGATAAACTGACTAATAAACTTTTCTCAGGAGCGGTTTTGGTGATTTCACCAAATGTCGAATTTGTCATGTTTCTACGGCTTGGAGTCGTAGGCTTGTACGTTCTAATTGACATTATTTTGTCCTCCTATAATTGCGGAATAAGTTATTTCCTTATTCTTTGAAAAGGTCGATGGCTTCACCTTCTGCGACGGTGACAACGGCCTTTTTATAACCAGAGATTTTGCCAGAGAATCTGGTGCCTCTAGTGGTTAATTTTGGTTTTTGATTTGAGACTTTGACTTCATCAACTTTCACTTGGAAGATTCTTTCAAACGCTAATTTGATTTCAACCTTCGTGGCAGTTGGTAACACCTTTAAGGTAACTTTGTTTTCGTTTTGCATTAAGGTCATCGCTTTTTCAGTGATGATTGGCTTTACGATAACGTCGAAGTCTTTTTCGGTCGCCTTTGGAAAGCGATTTTCGGTTTTTGCTGCAGCTTTTTTCTTAGCCATATTACTTTAACGCCTCCTCAATTGCTTTGATGCTAGCTTTTGAGACGATGAGGTTGTCGACATTTAATAAATCGAGAACACTGACATTGTCTGGTGTAACAACCTTGGCGTAACCAACATTGCGGGCACTAGCGTAGATTCCTTCGGTAATTTCATCGACGACGACGAGTGCTTTACCTGCAACCTTAACTGCATCTAAGAATTTGACAAAGTTTTTAGTTTTAAGTTCGGTGAAGTTAATTTCATCGACGACGACGAGTCCGTTTTTAGTTTTCAAACTTAACGCGGATTTAAGCGCAAGTTTGTGTTCTTTCTTGTTTTGGGAAAGTTTGTAATTTTGAGTACCAACTGGACCGAAGATGGTGCCACCGCCAACCCAAATTGGGGAGCGGCTAGAACCGGCACGAGCGCGGCCAGTACCTTTTTGACGGAAGGGCTTTTTACCACCACCACTGACTTCGTGGCGGGTTTTGGTTTTTGCAGTGGCTTGTCTAGCGTTGGCTTGTGCAACTTGGACGGCATCAAACATAACTTGTTGATGTGGTTCAACGTTGAACACTGCGGCATTAAGAGTCATTTTGGACACTTCTTCGCCAGCCATATTATAGACTTTAACACTGACTGTTTTCTTTTCTGCCATATTTCAGTTCTCCTTTCCGTTTTATTCTGCTGCTTCAGCTACTGCTTCTTCTTCTGCAGGAACTTCAGCAACCGCTGGAGCGCGGTTAATTAATTTTTTAATTTGTTCTGGATGCTTAATACCTTTAATTGCTGTTCTAATGGTGACGATGCTCTTGCGAGGGCCTGGAATGCCACCTTTAACTAAGATATAGTTCTTTTCAGCATCAACAGCGATAATGATTTGATTGAGCACTGTGGCGGATTCATTACCATGATGTCCAGCCATATGTTTGCCTGGCATAACGCCGTGGTTATAACGACCATTGTTGGCAAATGTACCTGGACCTCTGTGATAACCCGAACCATGTGATTTTGGACCGATGGCTTGGTTCCAGCGTTTGATAACACCAGTGAAACCATGACCTTTGGATACGCCGATTACATCGACGACATCACCGGCTTTGAAGATGTCAGCTTTGACGACATCACCGAGTTGATAATTACCCATTTCATCGCCCTTTAATTCTTTGTGGACTTGATGTGGGACGGTGTTTGCTTTTTTAGCAATACCTTTTTGTGGTTTGTTGGCTCTAGATTCTTTTAATTCTTCATAACCAACTTGAATTGCGGCATAACCATCTTTTTCAACGGTTTTGACTTGTGTGACAACGTTTGGTAAGACTTCCACGACCGTCACAGCATAGATCTGACCATCTTCAGCGAAGACTTGAGTCATGCCCATTTTGCGGCCAATAATTGCTTTCATGAACGCTTACCTCCTATAGTTTGATTTCGATATCTACACCAGCTGGTAAGTCAAGATTCTTTAATGAATCGAGAGTTTCTTTGCGGTAGTTACGAATATCAATGATTCTCTTGTGTGTTCTGATTTCGAATTGTTCACGAGAATCTTTGTATTTGTGAACAGCTCTGAGAATGGTGAACACTTGCTTTTCCGTTGGGAGCGGAATTGGACCGACAACTGTTGCACCAGTGTTTTTCGCCGCTGCAATAATCTTTTCAGCACTTAAATCTAAGCTGACATGATCATACGCTTTAAGACGAACCCGAATTTTGGTTACTTTTGCCATGAATTAATTTTCCTCCTATCACTATCAGGCTTTGACGTTAACTCACTCAATACGAATTACCTGAATACACCTTCATGACAACGCCTGTGGGTGTATCAGCAACCTCGCACATCAACGCGAGTCGTCAACGTTCAATATCATACATTTACGCGTATGTACTGTCAACTAATTATTTATAAAATATAATTTCATGCCCGTAAGAAGACAAAAATATTGGGGTCGTGAAATGCTTTTTAGATGGGGAAAAATATGCTCAAAAAAAACAAAAAAAGGCATTTTAAGCCTCTCATTTTTGAAATTGTGAAGAGAAAATTACGTTTAACTTTGATAAAAAACTCTTACTTTGCAGGTTTGACTTCTGGCCTGATTGAGAACTGACAACCACAATATTTTTGGAAATACATCTTGCATTCCTTAACCATTTCGAGCGATTTTTCATAACCGCCGTTTTTCTTAAAGTCGGCGGTTAGCCACTTTGTTTTAGAAGAATTTTTGGCTAGATCTAAGCCGATTTGGTTAAGTATTTGTGAGTTTTTAAAACGTGAAATACTCATCACGGTACCGCAATAATCAAAGCCATTTTCTTGGGCAAAGGCAAAAGCTTGACTTAGTCTTTTTTCAAAACAAAGACGACATCTGTCCTGACCTTCCTTTTGCGTAGAGTAGGGTAATAAATCCAGCACAAAATCGTTATAGTTATATGCGATTTCGACGATTGGAACGTTGACTCCGATTGAGAACAAATATGCTTTGAGTTCATTAAGGCGACGATGATATTCACTTTCTGGAAAAATGTTTGAATTATTGTAGAAGATAGTGATATCAAAATAGTCTTTAAGCAAGGTATAAGGATAAGTAAAACATGGGCCACAGCAAACATGCAAAAGGAGTGTGGGTTTAACACCACTTTTTTTAATCTTTTCTAGTTCCTCAATGAATAATTTGTCGTAATTAACCTTGGGTTTTTCCATGAATGAACATGGCGTCTCCAAAGGAGAAAAATCTGTATTTCTCTTCGACTGCATGACGATACACCTCCAATGTAAATTGTCTTCCCATAAATGCCGACACCAACATAATTAATGTAGATTTAGGCAAATGAAAATTGGTGATTAAAGCATCTACAACTTGATATCGGTAACCTGGTTCAATAAAAATATTTGTGGCCTCTCTCATCGCCTTAAATTCATGATATTTGGTGTAATTAGCTTCAAGAGTTCTAACCGAGGTTGTTCCAATACAAATAATGCGGCGATTCTCTTTTTTAGCAGCGTTTAGTTTACATGCGGCTTCAGGAGAAATCTCATAGGCTTCACTGTGCATAACATGATCTTTTGTGTCGGTTACCTTGACTGGTCTAAAAGTTCCTAAACCGATATGTAAAGTAACGTCCACCACTTCGATGCCTTTGGCGATTATTTGCTCGAAAAGTGCTTCAGTAAAATGGAACCCAGCAGTTGGCGCAGCCGCACTTCCTTCGCTCTTTGCGTACACAGTTTGGTAGCGGTCATTTGGACATAGTTGTTCACTAATGTAGGGTGGAAGAGGCATCTTTCCTAGAGCATCTAATACTTCTAAAAAAATACCTTTATAAATAAACTTAAAGACACGTAAACCTTCTTCTTTTTCTTCAAGACATTCGGCGATTAGTTTGCCTTCCCCGAAACTAACTCTGGCACCAACTTTTAAGGATTTCGCGGGACGCGTTAAACACTCCCAGTTGTCACCTTCAAGTTGTTTTAGAAGCAGCAATTCACAGTGCGCACCCGTAACTTCCTTTACACCCAATAAACGCGCAGGAATAACTTTAGTGTTATTTCTTACTAAAACATCCCCGGGCATTAGGTAATCAATAATATTATAAAACATCTTATCTTCATAGGTTTGCTTGTCTTTATCAACTACCAACAATCGCGAGTGATCTCTTTGTTGGCAAGGAACCTGAGCAATTAAAGACTCAGGCAAGTAATAATCAAATAAATTTATATCCATTAGAAACCTCTTTCATCACCGAACTTAGCAAGAGTTTCTTCCATAAATTGTTGGTATCGATCTTCTTGGATGGCTTTTCTGGCATCTTCCATCATATGAATCAAAAAACGAACGTTGTGTATCGACATCAATCTCTTGCCGAAAATTTCATCGCAAACATATAAATGTCTAAGGTATGCTTTGGTGTAGTTTTTACAGCAATAACAATCACAATTTGAGTCAAGTGGAGTAAAGTCTTCTTTATATTTTTCGTTTTTGATATTAACGCGTCCAGTTGAAGTAATGAGTGCTCCATGACGCGCTAAACGAGTCGGCAAGACACAGTCGAACATATCAACACCGCGCAAGATGCCACCCAATAGGTAGTCGATTGACCCAACACCCATCAAATAACGTGGCTTATCTTCTGGTAAGTATTTAACGGAATATTCCACCATTTCAAAACATTTTTCTTTAGGTTCGCCAATTGAAGTTCCACCGATAGAATAGCCTGGAAAATCCATCTTCACGAGTTCTTCCGCACACATCTTTCTCAAGTCTTCAAAATCGCTACCTTGGACAATACCAAATAGTGCTTGATCTTCTCTTTTGTGAGCTTCTAAACCACGCTTTGCCCATCTAATGGTTCTTTCAGTAGACTTTTTAACATAATCATAATCTGCTGGCCAATGTATACATTCGTCAAATGACATAATAATGTCGGCACCTAATTTTTCTTGGATACCAATCGATACTTCTGGTGAAAAAAATAGTTTATCGCCATTAAGATGATTCTTAAATTCTACGCCTTCTTCGGTGATTTTACGGTTATCGGCTAATGAGAAAACTTGGAAGCCACCACTATCAGTTAATATAGGACCTGACCAATTCATAAATTTATGCAATCCACCAGCTCTTTCAACAATATCAGCTCCTGGTCTAATGGAAAGATGATAGGTGTTGCCTAAAATAGTTCCTGCGCCCATTTCTTTAAGTTCCTCAGGAGAAAGCGTTTTAACGGTCGCTAAAGTTCCGACCGGCATAAACATTGGCACTTCGCAATCTCCATGAGGAGTGTGCAGGATTCCATATCTTGCGCCAGTCTTTTTATCAATGTGTTTTATCTCTAAATAAAAGTTTTTCATACCGAATCATTATAAAATAATGCACTTAAAACCACAACAAACAAAAAAGCGCGGTTTGACCCACGCTTAGTTAAGTTAATTATTAATCTAAGAAAAGTTTGGTTAAATCGAGCGCGCCTTTACCTTCATAAATGAAGACGACCTTATCTTTTTCGCCACCGTTTTTGACTGGGAATTTGATAATTTTCATTTCCTTTTTGAGGTTAATTTCTTGGACTGCTTCTTTATCACCATACTTCATGATAAGTTTGCCAACCGCTGACCCATTCACTTCAATACCAAATGTTTTGGTTTTGCGCAAATCGAAGTATTTGTAAGTGACAGAACAACCATCGTTAAAGTTCTTAATGTATTGGTTTGGGTTATCTTCTCTATCGCCGCCATGTTGAGTGAGGAATGGTTCTTTTCTATGACCGGACTTGAAAATACCGTAGAAACGATTGCCTTTTTTGGCTCTTAAACCGCAGCAAATTGAGGCAAAGTATTCGCCTTTTCCTGGTAATGGTTTACCATATAAACCTTGAGAAGTTCTTTCTGCTTGTTTAATAGAACCGTCTTCTTCAATAAACACCTCTTCTGCAAAGCCTTGTCTAGAAAATTGGCATTTGTTTGTTTGTCTATGAGCAAAGATATAAAAGCGACCATTAGCCTCTAACATAGAACCGTGGGTATTGCCGGTGAAATCGACCGCAGTTTTTGGATCGACATGACCATTTAAGCCAATGTCACCATTAGAAATCAAGGTGCCACCTTTCTTGAAAGGTCCCATTGGATTGTCACCGATGCAGTAGCATAATTCATGACCTGCTTGAGAAGAATAAATGAAGTAGTATTTACCTTTGAATTTGCGCATAGAACTCGCTTCAAAGAAAGCGTGAATACCATATTCATTATTTACATCGTTTTTAATAGTTGGAACTGTGAGTACTGGACCATTAATGACGGTCAACATGTCTTTTGGATCTAATTCAACAACCGCACCACCTTTAATAGATTTATTGCGGACGTCGAGTAATGGATAAAACATGGCAGAACCATAATATAAATAAACGCGACCATCTTCCACATACACACCTGGGTCAAAAGGAAGATAGGTTTTGTTCCATTTGCTTAAATCGACATTGCCATGATATTTAAATGGACCGGCAGGGTTATCAGCAACGGCACAGTTGATAACAAATGATCCGCTGGTGAGACCTTGAACTGGGCAATAGTATAAATAAAATTTACCATCTGGACCTTGGCAAACATCTGGAGCATAAAACACTCTCTTGCCATTGGTTGTTGGGTCGTCTTTTTTTCTCCAAATAACGCCTTCATAACGCCAATCGGATAAATCATCAACTGGAGCGGACCAAGTAACATAGTCATTCATGCAGAAATTGTTACCACCAAAACGATCGTGTGAACCATAAACGTAGACACGTCCGTTGAACACATGTGGTTCACCATCGGGGATATACTCAAAATTTGGTAGATAAGGATTAGTAACTACTTTTTTCATTATAAAAAATCTCCTAAATATGAATCTATTTTAGCAAGTAAACGCTAATAACGTTTATAATCTTTTTGCTTTTTGCAAGTGATTTTCTTACGATACTATATTACCTTGATAAAATCGACTTTTCTTTCTTTAATATTTAAAGAAACCCCTTCTTTTGCATAGCCAACAATACAAGCACCAACGACCTTAAAATCTTCGGGAATTCCAAAAGATTTTTTAATTTTTAAGCCTTTCGGAGTATTTAACAAATCGTCAAATTGATTGATCCAGCAAGAGCCTAGACCCAAACCATGCGCGGCTAAAAACATATTTTCTAAAATACATGCGCCATCTTTATCGGTAAAAGCGTCTTCGCGTGGTCCAGCGACCAAAATGACAGTTTTTGCTCCGTACATACAATCACCGCGAGGAGAAAGTTCAATTGACAAGTTGCGCAATTTTTCAACTTTTGATGCATTTTTTATAACATAAATGTTACAAATTTGACGATTTCTCGCACTAGGCGCATATTTTCCTGCTTCTGCAATCGCAAGTACCTTCTTAATAGGCACTCGTTTTTCCGTATAAGTTCGGCAACTCACGCGACTAGTAATCAATTTTACATACTTATTTTCCACGTTTAGCAACCTTCCTATCTATAATATTTTACAGTCATCAAAGCAATATTTTTGTTAACTTCATAATCAGATTTCAACATGGATTGATTAATATCGACGCGTTTTTCATGGCAATATTTGATAAATTCTTTGGTAATAAACCAAAGGCGAATATCGTGTTGAATAAAAGATTCATTACTTAAATATTTGCCACAATTATATGGGAGATAATATAATTTTTCATTCGCGTAAACAAAGTTTTCTGGACGATAATCTAAAGCAATTTTATCGTTTTTTGCGTACCAAAATGTCTTGAATAAAAGTTCAATAATTGATTCTGGTAAGTTGCCATTTTGCAACATATCAAAACAGTTTTCGCCTTCAATATAATCAACAACTGCAATCATTGTTTTTTTATCGTAGATTTGGCATTTTGGTGAGACAACCCCAGATACTCTTAAACGATGTTCACAATCAATGAAATGTTCAAATCCTTTGTTGTCACCCTCAAATTTCTTTAAGAAATAAAGTTTGTCTTTTCTCATGACTTTGAATGAGCGATCGCCAATTTGTTCAATGATTTGATAATATTTTCTTTTTACTTCGATTTCTTCAATCATACAACTATTCTAACGATTATTATTATTTAAGCAAATAAAAATTATCACTATTGTCGGCTTAACAATATATAATATTGCTCATATAGGGGGTGCCATTATGAATAAGAACATTGAAAGATTTATAAGATATGCAAAAATTGATACTCAAGCCGATGAGAACAGTCTTACTGTTCCATCTACTGAGAAACAAAAAGATCTTAGTCGGCTCTTAGTCAAAGAATTGAAGGAGCTTGGCTTGAAAGACGCTTATATGGACGAATATGGCGTTGTTTACGCACACTTAGATGGTGAAGGTGAAGTCATTGGCCTTAATGCACACGTAGATACTGCGTTAGAAGTCACTAACGCTGGAGTTAATCCAAGAATTGTCGAGAAATGGGACGGTAAAGATATCATTTTAAACGATGAGTACAAAATTTCATTAGAACAATTCCCATTTATGAAACAAGTAATTGGCCATGATTTAGTAGTCACTGGTGGCAACACCCTTTTAGGCGCAGATGATAAAGCTGGTATCGCCATTATCATGGGCGTACTCGATTACCTAAACCAAAATCCTGATTTTAAGCATCATCCTTTAGCTATTGCTTTCACGGTTGATGAAGAAATTGGACGTGGTCCAAAGTACTTCTCCTTAGAGAAAATGAAAGCAGATTACGCCTACACAATCGATGGCGGAGCGGTTGACCATATCGACTTTGAAAACTTTAATGCTCAGCAATTGAAAGTTCAAATTACTGGTGTCGCAGTTCATCCCGGAGAAGGAATTAATACCTTGGTAAATGCCTTACAAATTCAATCTGAATTTATTTGTGCACTTCCAGAAAAAGAAACTCCTTTTTATGCAGATGAAGGTTATTGGCATTTAAACACCGCTAATGGCTCTAGCGAAAAAACTGAATTTACTGCAATTTTGAGAAATTTTAGCCGTGAGAAGTTGGAACAATTAGATGCAAAAATTTATGCTGTTCGTGATAATTTGGCAAAAAAATATCCAACTGCAAAGATTGAAGTATCAATTAGTGAACAATACGAAAACATGAAAAAATATGTAGATAAAGATCCTCGTCCAGTTATCAAAGCTGTTGAAGCGATGAAGCGTCTTGGTATTGAACCAAAATTTACACGCATCAAAGGCGGCACCGATGGTGCCACATTCTCCAAGATGGGTTTGGTCACTCCAAACTTAGGCACTGGAAGCGCCAATCATCACGGACGATTTGAGTTTTTATCAGTTCAATTATTTGAAAAGATGATTGAAATTGTTTTAGAAATAATCAAGAAATAAGCTATTATTGGTTATATGAAAAGAATCCATTTTGCTAATATATTTTTCGAATTACTTTCTGTCGTGACTACAGTTGCTACTGGTGTGGCGGTTTTGACCTTTATTTATCAAGACGAAGTAATTAGCAAGACGTTAATTTCGTTTGTTGTATTTTTTGTTGGGGTAAATGAAATTGTCAATTTTTTGGGTTTAAAAGATTCCACAAAAATTAGAAACATTCCAAATGTCGTTACCAACTTAGTAATTATTATACTAGGCATTGTTTTATTTGCTCTTAATGTTGATCTTAAAATTTTGTCCTTGGTTTGGGCCATTTCGTTTATTTCAATATATGTAGCTAAAATTGTGATTTATGTTATAAATTTTCAATATCAACCGTTATTTTGCAGTGTAAAGGTTGTGCTTGCGATTATATTAATTGTTTACATGATTATTTTAATCGTGGCTCGAGAAAGTTTCCTCGAGTCAACTTTGCTATATTTAGGATATGCTTTATTAGCAGAAGCGTTTGTTTTATTGGTCGAATTTTTGATTCACCGCTATCAATAATACGTTTTCAAAAATATATTAGTCCCTGTTTTACATCTCTAAAGTAGGAAATAATTAAAAGGTTGACAAATTGTTTGATAAGATTTAACTTGCATTTGTGAGTGTGGTCTATTACCACAAAGAAAGATAGGAAATATTATGGAACAAACAGTTAAATCAACCTTAAAGTTGAACTATAAACGTACCTTTCTTATTGGTTTTGCATTTTTCGGCATTTTATTACTCTGGCAAGTTTATGATTCATGGTGTCCAACCCTTTTGACGGAATTATTTAAAGAAGCTTTTAACACCACAAACGAGGAAGAAGTCCAATATTTGGTTGGGGTTGTTATGGCTATGGATAATCTTATAGCCTTAATTTTATTGCCAATATTTGGTGCGTTGTCTGATAAAACAAACACTAAAATTGGCAAACGGATGCCTTATATCCTTGTTGGAACATTTGTTTGTGCGATCGCGTTCCCATTTATCCCTGTATTTTTCCACTTAAACAACCTTGCTGGTGTCATCATTATGATGGCCATTGTTGTTTTGTTCATGATGATGTATCGCAACCCTGCCGTTGCTTTAATGCCTGACTTAACACCAAAGCCACTTCGTTCAAAAGCTAATGGTATTATTAACATTATGGGTTATATCGGTGGTGCTTTTGCAACCGTAGTAGGCATTATTTTCGTATTAAGTACATACTTAAAAGGCGATGGTTCAAATGCTATTCCACCATGGTCCACTAGCAATATTTGGATTTTAGAAACGCCATTTTTGCTTGCTTCTGTTTTAATGGTTTTTTCTGCGGTCGTCTTATTCATCTGCATCAATGAAAACAAAGTTAAAGAAGAAATCGCTGATGATATAAAATTAGGCGAAGCTCTTTCTGAGACAGCAGATAAAATCGATGACGATAAACCAATGACTAAAGCTAACAAAATGATGCTCATTTTCATTTTAATCGCTGAATTTTTCTGGTTTATGGCGGATAACGGCATCGGCACCTTTATGGGCAACTTTACTCAATATTATCTCCAAGCAGCAAGTAGTTCCAATATGATCAACATTATCGTTGGTGGCGTTGGTTCTGTTTTAGGTTTTGGATTAGGGGGAATGATTGCAGGAAAGATTGGCCGTAAATGGACTGTAATCGGTGGTTTAGGACTAACCCTGTTATCCTACTTTGTGTGGATTATTGGTACATTCACATTCTTAAAAGGAGCTGCTGCTTCAGGTAGTTTTCCTATCATTATTTATGTTATTTGGTTATTTAAAGGTTTTGGTATGTCATTAGTACATCTCAATTCCTTTCCAATGGTTGTTGAGCTTTGCAATGCTAAGAAAATTGGTTCCTTTACTGGCTACTATTATGCTTCTTCTATGGCCGCTCAAACTATTACACCAATCGCTCTCGGTGCTTTCTTGAACTCCGACAGAATCGACTGGGGTTTCTTGCCAGTTTATGCTGCGGTCTGCGTTGCTATTGCTTTCGCTATTTTCATGTTTGTGAAAAATGTTAAAGTAAATAAACAAAACATTGTTAAAGGTTTAGAAGCATTTGGAGAAGAAGTTGAACTATGAGACCATTAGCCATTGCCCATCGTGGGTATCACCAAAAATATTATGAGAATACAATCAATGCTTTCAAGGAAGCAGCGAAAAGAGATTACTACGGAATTGAGACTGATATTCATTTAACCAAAGATAATTATTGGGTTGTCCATCACGATCCAGATTTCAAGAGTGGCGGGCAGAAATATGTCATCGCGGAGTTGACCAAAGACGAGCTTATCAAGTTACCTTTAGACAACGAACAAGGCGATAACGCTGCTTTTATTCCACTATTTGAGGATTTCTTAATCATTTGCATTGAAAGTGAAAAGCGGCCAATTATTGAAATTAAACCAAAAAATCCAAAAAGAAAATATTTAAAAAAATTATGTAAATATATCGACAAAGTACTTGGACTTGATAAGGTTACATTTATTGCATTCTATCCTTGGCCTTTAATTAAATTACGCCTAAAATATGGTAGACGTATCCACCTGCAAATGCTCATAGAACCCTATTTTTTCTTAATTAAATGGGCAAAATTATTTCGCATGGATATTGATATTTCTGAAAAATTATTAACTAAAGAAATTGTCGAAAAAATGCATAAGAAAAAATTGCGAGTTAATGTTTGGACTATCGACGAGGAGGCCTCACTAAGGAAATTTGAGGAGATGGGTGTCGATTATATAACCACTAACGTTTTTGACCAAAAGTCATAAAAAGTCAATAACAAAAACAAAGGGCACGTGTGGCCCTTTTTATTTTTCTAAGATTTCGATTAAATCTGCTATTGAATCAAGTATATATGTTGGTTGATGTTCTGCGGAAAGAAACTCTTCTTTGGTGGTTTCTCCAGTAAGTACTCCAACTGTTTCCACCCCAGAATTAATGCCCGCCATGATGTCAGTATAGTGGCGATCACCAATCATTAGCGTTTCTTCCCTGCTTACACCAAACTTTTCCATGACTTGATATAACATTTCAGGTGCTGGTTTACCTAAAAATTGTGGTTTCTTATTGGTGCAGGCCTCAATAGTCAAACAAATGCCACCACAATCAGGGATATATAATCCATTTTCGATTGGGCAGCGATAATCCATGTTTGTAGCAATGAAGCGTGAACCCTTTTGGATATATAAACAAGCTGCTTTAAGCTCATCATATTTTAATTGTGTATCAAAAGAAACAAGAGTTACTTCTGGAACAATATCACTAGCCTCATCAACTAATGTAAAATGCTTCTTCAACTCCTCTTTAAAGCTCGTTACTCCTAATACGTACACGGTCCTAATATTTTCTTTTTGCAAAAACTTAATAGTTGTATCGATTGACGAGTAAAAATTGTCCTCAGAACAGGTGATTCCCATCCGTCTAATTTTATCGACGTAGAAAGGCAGCGAATGCGATGAGTTATTTGTTAAAAACACATAATTAATTTTATTTAATTCAAAATATTTAAAAATATCTTTTACACCATCAAACAATTGATTTCCAAGGTATATAGTTCCATCCATATCTAGGCAAATAAGCCTCTTTTTATGCTTAACGTTGGCTCTAATTGCATTTTTTACCATATTATCTACTTCTCCAGTCTATTTACATTATTTTTAGCTTTTGCAAAAATTAACTAATTATTATTATTAATTAATCACAAGGATAAATAACATTAATTTGTTGTCTAATTGCATCCATAATTTTCAACACTTCAAGGGAGGAATTCCAAGAAATTAGGCTCTCTTTATTGCCATTTATAATATCTTCAGAAACTTGTAAAAATTGATACGAAAATTTGGGTTCTAAATTCTTATACACGACCCGCCCATTTTTATTTCTTAAAATTGCCTTATTTGCCGTGTGAAACAGCGGTACTTTGATGGTTCCTAAGTCGCCTTTAATTATACAATAATCAACAGGGATTGAATTAAAACCGCTGACGACCACGGCATCAAAATTTTCGTAAGAGAAAATTGATTTATTCCTAATATCTACACCTTGAAATAGTTTGCCCTTACTAGTAATTTTATTCGGTTTACCAAATAGTTCATACATATATCGTACACAATAAACACCGAGATCCAATAAAGCCCCTCCGTATTTATTTATTTTGACATGACGCTCTATCTTCTTTCGTCCTATTAGCGGTACACAAAAACGGCATTCGACATGCCGAATCTTTCCAATCTGCTTTTCTTCAACCCATTTTTTGACTTGATAAGACACTGGATTGAACCATGTCCACATCGCTTCACAAAGAAATGTATTAGAATCTGCATTTAAATCTAATATTTTTTTAAATTCTTTTGCGTTCCCAGTAATTGGTTTTTCACACAATACTGGTTTATGGTGTTCTAAACACAGTTGAATAAAAGAAAAATGTGTCTCGTTCGTTGTTGCGATATATACCCCATTAACTTCAGGATCTTTTATCGCTTCCAAAGCAGTATCATAAACACGGCTTTGATAAATATTAGCGAATGTGTACGCTTTTTCTTTAGTGCGATTATATACTGAAACAATCCTGTGACCATCGATTGCGACGACTTGCTTAGCCACACGATGTGCAATCTTTCCTGTTCCAATAAAGCACCAATTAAATGACATATGTTTATTTTGTGTGTTGCCCTTTAACAAATTTAATCGCTGCTTCTTCAACCGGAACTGCAGCAATATAACGTGCCAAGAAGCGATTGAAACCATCAACTTCTTCTTTGGTGGCTTGAGCAATATCTTCTTTTGCGTTTGTAAACACTTTATTTTCTAGGAAATCTTCTAACGTCTCGCCTTTTTCTTTAACCAACATGTATGCCGCGAGCAAAGCTTGGCCATAAGGACCACCTTCACCAGCGCTTGCTAAAGTTGCAACTGGAGCGTTAATTGCAGCACTTAGAGCTTTTGCACCAACGACAGGAGTTTTGAAGAAACCACCATGACCATATATTTTATTAATTTCAACACCTTGCTTGATTAAAATATCTAAACCGATTCGCAAAGTGGCCAAGATACCAAGGATGTGTGCCTTCATGAAATTGGCTAGTGACAATTTGGCATCTGGTTCACGAACAAATAACGGTCTACCTTCTTGCACACCAACTGCCGCTTCGCCGGAGAAGTAATTAAATGAGATCAAACCACCAGCATCCGGTTCGCCTTCAAGTGATTTATTGAACAAACGGACAAATAGTTCGTTTCTTTGAATTGAACCACCGGCAAGAACAATCGCTTGGTGCAACAGCTCAACCCAAGCATTAATATCTGTGGTGCAGTTATTGGCGTGAACTAAGACTGCTGGAACGCCACTTGGAGAAGCAATGACGTCGATTTCCTTATTTACTTTAATATTTTTATCGGTGACAAGTGTGATATTGCTACTGGTACCTAGTGACGAATTTCCATAACCTACTCTTACGGAGTTAGTCGCTATCATGCCTGTGCCCATATCGCCTTCTGGAGCGCAGAAAGGAATGCCGGCTTGTAAAACGCCAGATGGATCGATAATTAAAGCGCCTTCTTGAGTTAAGTAACCAGCATTATCGCCAGCGACCATGACTTTTGGTAAAATATCTAATATTTTCCATGATACTTTATCTTTCACGAGATCATCAAATTTTGCGACCATGTTGCGATCGTAATCCTTAGTATTTTTATCAAGTGGGAACATACCACTACCATCATTAGCACCGATATACTTTTGCCCTGTTAACAAATAATGGAAGTAACCAGCTAAAGTTGTGGCAAACGCTATGTCCTTCACCTCTTTTTCTCCGTTTAAAATGGCTTGATAAATATGGGCGATTGTCCAACGTTGTGGAATATTAAACTCAAACAAAGCGGAAAGGATTTCTTGTGCGTCTGGACAAATAGTATTTTTCCAAGTACGAAATTCAGCAAGTTGGTTGCCTTTTTTATCAAAGACAAGGTAACCATGCATCATACCGGAGATGCCAATTGCGCCAACTTTGGAAAGTGGACGACGATATTTCGTTTCAAATTTGCTCTTGAGTCCTGCATAACAATCAATCAAACCTAATTTTGCTTGTTCAAGTGTATAAATCCAAACACCATTTTTAAGGGTGGATTCCCAAGCATACTCATTTGAGGCAATAATTTCGTGGTTTTCATCAAGCATAACAGCTTTGATTCTAGTCGAGCCGAATTCGATACCAATGACACATTTTTCTAAAATCATATTTGTCCTCCGTTTGGTCAAGCCAAATTAAAATAATCTCATACTATCAATATAATTGACCATGTATAGAAGATTTATATCGCAAATTTCATGTTGATAACATGACAATAGCGAAAAATAAGGTGGCTGTTGTTGCTGTTTTTTTAAAGTGAACATAACTTTTAGTTGTGTTCAGCACTAATAATTTACATATTCAAAATGGATTTTAGGTCTTTAATTGATAAAGATTTGATAGATGAATCGTCATTACTGATGACTTTATCGACCAATTCCTTCTTTTCGTTTTGTAGGTTGACAACACGCTCTTCTATACTGTTTTCTGCAATCAATTTAATGACCTCAACAGTCCGTGTTTGTCCAATACGGTGGGCACGGTCACTCGCTTGCATTTCAGCGGAGTAATTCCACCAAGGATCAAGATGAACCACTACGTCAGCACCCACTAAGTTTAAGCCAGTGCCGCCGGCTTTTAAGGAAATGAGTACGACTTTGTATTCTTCGTTTTGGTTGAATTCGTTGCAAATTTTAAGACGCTCTTTAGCCGAGGTTTCACCGGTAATCATATAGTATTTGATGCCCATAGTTTCAAGCTCTTGTCGAACGATATTTAATGCCGTAACGAATTGTGAGAAAACTAAAAAACGATGATTTTCTTTTTCTTTTTCTCTGATAATTTCTTTTAAAGTGGTAATCTTTCCGGATTCACCGATGAAGTTATCAACGAAGGTAGATGGATCAACGCAAATCTGACGCAGGCGAGTAATAATTGATAGGATTTCCATAATCTTTGAACCGCCATCTGCACTTTTGAATTCTTCTTTAGCTTTTAAACGGAAAGCATCGTAAAGTTTGCGTTGTTCAACACTCATTTCGGTGGTGATGATGACTTCGTACTTTGCTGGCAAGTCTTTTAAGACATCCTCTTTCTTTCTTCTTAAAATAAAAGGTGCGACTTTGCTTTTTACCACTTGATAATAATCTTCGTTGTGTTCAAACGCATCTTTGAAACTATCGTAATCAAGCAAATAATTAGGCATTAAGAAATCAAAAATACTCCACAAATCATATATATTGTTTTCAATAGGAGTACCCGTCAACGCAATTGTGTGCAAGGCATTGATTTGCTTGACCGCATTGGTTTTCTTAGCGTGCATATTTTTGATAAATTGCGCTTCATCTAAAATACAAATATCGAATGTGATGCTAGTAAGATTTTCATATTCATTTCGAAGCGAGTCGTAGCTAATAAAATAAACTCCGAACTTATCGTTTCTAATTTTCTTAATAATTCTCTTTCTTTCCTCAATAGTGCCCATAATAGCCGCCACGGGTATGTTTTTAGCGAATTTATTGAACTCACTCATCCAGTTAAAAACTAGTGATTTTGGTGAAACTATGAGGATTGGTTTGTTAGTTTTAACTTGGTCGATAAAGGCGATGGTTTCAATTGTTTTTCCCAAGCCCATATCATCAGCAAGTATTCCGCCTAAAGAATATTTATATAAAATAGATAGCCATTTTACACCTTCAATTTGATAATTTCTTAATTCACCATCAATCGTTGGCGATGGAACCTCGTAATTTGCAAAGTTTTTAAGTTCATTAAACACTTCGTCTAAATAACTATCCATTGATATTAAATCATCGTTTTTCCCATAAACTTTGAAAGCGTAATATAGTGGTAAAGTTGTGCGATTACTTAATGAGCCATTGCTAATTAAATCAAAATCTTTGGCTAGTTCGTAAAAAGTTCTTGTATTTTCTGAACTGATATTAATGAAGCTATCACCGATTTTGATAAACTTCTTTTTGCGCTTTATTCCAAGTAAGATCGCTCTTAATTCTTCATCACTATAAATCGATTTATCGACTAAAACATCAAGCATTGAACCTTCCTTTTTAATCGTGATTTTTGGAGAAGAAAAAGTAGACAATTTACGGGTGTCTAAATCTTTAGAAAAATACAATTCGGCGACACTGCGCAAAGGGTCTAATGAAGTATTTAAGAAATCCCAAACCTTTGTGCCGTCCGTTAAAATATTTTCAAAAAAACCATAACTTTCCAAAACATTAATATAGTGTTTTATTTGTGAAATTTCATGGAAATTAGAAATGCTAGAATATGGAATTTCTACATCATTTTTATAGTATTTGGTTGTAACATGAATGTTATCTTTTTCATAATCGAAATAGGCTTTGATTTTTAATGATGAAACCAACATAATTTTGCTAATGTTTTCTGAAAATCTAAAGTATTGTTGATATTTTTCAAAATATAAGTATTTGAAATTGTCAAAATTATTTTCGACAGTTGAAAGTGGATATGTTCTCACACTATCAATAAGTCGATTGATATATGAGTTGTTGGTGAGTGGCTTAACTTTGTTGGCGGATTTACATATATAATATTTTTTTGTCAAAGGAATATAACCTGTAATAATGCCTTCAACGGTCAAAGAGTAGCTATCGTTTACATTAATTGTCACTGGCATCGTTTCTTTTTCGACATGATATGTTTCTTCATTAATGTAAAGATAATCATCTTGTAAAACATCGAGTAAGTCATCAAGTAGGGTTAAAGAGCTTTCGTTTCTCAGATCAACGAAAAAGTTTGGGTTGTATTTTTGTAGGATTTTAATAATTTTTTGGCTCGTTTCATCAAAGGAAGACAAATTATGAATTAAGGTTAAATCCTTGCCATATCTAAACTCTTCCTCCTCATTAAAACGATAGAGGAATCTGTCGATTGAAGCGATTTTATATTCTTTGGTTTTTCCGACCGTCGCATTAATTGCATAAGACCAGCGAGTATCCTCTAAATAAATTCTTATTCTTGCCTTGCTACTTGTGCTTGCTATTTCTTCTTTATACATTTCTTTGAAAACACCGTCTAAAGATGCATCAAATTTATTTTGTTGTTCCCTTCTTTCAATATCAGAAATTTCATATAAAAATTTTTCTGAAAGCATTTTGATTTGTTCATACTCATTTTGATAAATTTTTGTGACCAAGATATCGAAATGGCGGCAAGGTTTTTTCTCGCGGCAAATTTCACAGTTATAATCAATTCTACCATTATGAGAAATCTTAAAATTAATTATTGGTAAACGATTTATTTTTGTAAATAAACGGATATAAAAGATCGGATGGTTTTCTGTATCGTTTTCAATGCCGTATTTATACGCAAAATATGTAAATAACTCCATATCCTTGGGAGTCAGGTTGTCAATTTGGTGCCGGGCTAAAAATAATAAAACATCCATAATTAATACACGCGTGCCTTTTTAGGTCTTCTAATATTAGCTTCTACTAGTTCATTAATAAACGTTGAATCGGGAATTTTTTTGCTGAGTTCGATCGCAAGACGAATAACGCGCTCATCTACGAAATCATGTTGTAACGCAACACCGATAAGTAGTTCAATTAATGTAGTGTAATATTCCTCTTTTATATCATCAAAATTATTGTAAACAATTGGAATGTAACGACTCTTGTCGTTGCTAAAAGAGGAAACTCGTAGGAAATACTCAAAAGGAATTTGCTTAATCTTGTTGTCGTTTAAAGGCAATTCATCAAAAAGCAATAGATATGTCCCGAGAAATGATTTAGCCGGACCATTCATAATATCTGAGACATAATAATGATGATTCATCTGAAACAAAAATGCTCCTTTGAGCAAGGATATATCCTCAATTGTTAAATCTTGGAATTTTAAATACTCCACCATCACTTGGTTGGCTAATCTTTCTTCGTTGAAATTATCGGATGCATGGGAAAGCAATTCCACCAATGCTTTGCAGTTAGGATATAAAATAATATGATAAAGATTAACTTTTTTTGTAGGAGATGTTTTCTTTTCAAAATCATTTTTCAACGAAACATATACGTTTCTTGCTTCATTTATCATATTTTGACTATCAGTAGAAGCAACATTTAGAAGAGCAATAAAATTTTTCTCATTGTTTGGATTGAAAAACAAAGGAGCTAAAACATCGTTGATGGCGCGGGCTTTATATTGGCCTCTAAGATAATAGGAGGTGAGTAACTCAACAAACTGTTGGCATTTGTCAAACGTTTTGATGCGAAAATTTAAGCGACTTAGCAGTGGGATGTTATCGCCACTGCGGACATAAAAATACTTCTCAAGCATATCCTTAACGTCGTTTGAGTTGATATTTGGATTGGCAACTGTTTTATTTGGACTGCGATCTAATAGCTGTTTCATTTTAAGAAAAACAGCATATAAATGTTTGCAAGTTCCTTCTTTCTGACATGTGCAAGATAGGTTAATAAATGAATTCTTGTCGATTGAAATTCTGAACGAGTATTCTTTAGTTCCCACAATCGTACCATAACATTCGTTTTCATTGATATGCATATCTTTAATTGCATTATCAACATACAACAAAGCTTTTTTCTTATTTCCATCATCAAACAAACCTTCGAAAAGTCCGAGCGATACGAATTTAGTTAACGACATGTTATCCGCTACAGACATGTATGGGTGCGAAAGCAAAACATCTTTGATAATTTGTCCGTCGGCAAAAAAGATGCGACCAACATCATGTTGCTCTCTTTTTATTAAGACACCTAAACCGAGTGAAAGGTGTTTTACGATGAGAAAACGAACCGCCATACCTATCCATCATTATAACAAAACATCATTTTTCGTTAAACAATTATTTGCATAATGTCTTAAAACGCACGATAGTCATTGGTAAACTCATAATTTTACTAGTTTAGTAATAAAGGTTTATAATATAGTTAACAGGTATAGGAGACCAATATTATGAAGTTTAAAAGACTATTTTTGTTGCTTGTAGCAACCACTTTAATGGTTGGGTGCGCAAATATCGATAACTCAAGTCAATCACACGGACAATCAAGCAAAACCTCTTCAGCACTTAAATCATCGAGTTCTAATCGCAGTTCAACACGTGCTTCTAGTTCTATCAATAGCAGTAGCAAAGCGCAAAGCACTTCTACAGCTAGACCAATGCCAAGCAGTTATTTTGTTCCACCAACGGATGCTGAGTTAAAAGCTCCGATTGTTACTTTTAATACAGTTGAGGGCCAAAATTTAGATTTTGCTACAAAACCAAATAGGACCACTAATCCAAGACCTGAAGTAATTGGAACAATTACTACCTCAAATTGTGATGAGGATTTTGTTATTACAAATGCGGTTGCAGAGATGCGTGTAAGAGGTAACTATACTGCTAACTATCAAAAGAAACCGTTCCGTATTAAGTTCGACTCCAAAACCAATTTCTTTGGTTTGAACAATGGACAAAAATATAAGAAATGGGTCTTGTTAGCAGATGTTAAAGATTCATCTTTGTCTCGTAATGCTGTTACTTATTTCATGGCTGAAAAAATTTTAGATGGATATTATGTTCCGGATTTTACTCCTGTACATTTATATATCAATAACAACTACTGGGGCATGTACCTATTAGGAGAAAACAAAGAAGTTAATCCTGGCCGCGTTGATATTAATGAACCAAAAGAAGGATACACTGGCGTTGATATCGGTTATTTCTTTGAACTCGACTCTTATTGGAAAGAAGCTCAAGCCCAAGGCGATTATGCTTTTGAAATGAAAAAAACCGATTATATTCCTACTTTTGCAGGTAATAGATTACTTGGCGAAGAAGAACCAGCAGATGGTTATACAATTGCTAGCGAAATTACTAACCCTCAACAAGTCACATATTTACAAAAACGCGTAAAAAATACATACACTGCTCTTTATAAGGCGATTGCTAGCAGTCCAAAAGTCTACCAAGAATTAAATACTGCAGGTGATTTGATTAATTCAAGTGCCACCTCTTCCGAAGAAGCGGTAAGCAAATTAATCGATATTGATTCATTCGTTAACACCTATATTCTCAACGAAATTGCTTGCGACGCTGATATTGGTCGTGGCTCATTCTATTTCTCGTTAGATATGTCTGCCGAGGGCAACAAATTATTAACTATGAATTGTCCTTGGGATTGGGACTCATCATTGGGACTTAAAGTTAATACAGTTGAAAGTGCCGAACAAATGTTTGCAGCGTTTTCTTCAAATCCATGGCTCGCATTAGTATGCAAGGCAGATTGGTTTATGCAAAAAGTACAAACAAGATGGCAAGAATTATTAGAAGCTGATTTATTTAATAGAGCTTATCAATTCCTCGACAATCGCGCTGAATTATACGTAGAAGATTACAAGAAAAACTTCGAAAAATGGCCTCACACCATAGGCAAAAACACCGTTGATGAAGGCGGTTGGCTTGGTAACAATGAAGTCCGTCCGATTTATCACCCTTTAAAAACACAAGCGGAAAACAAGGATCTATTAAAACAATGGATTCAAAGAAGAGTTGCTTATTTAACCACTATGTATAATGGCGAACTACTTCCTGCTAACAGCTCACATCCTGTTTGGACACAAAACGGTAAGGAAGGATACGATTCTGGAGGGTCTGGTGGAAATCCAGATGGTGGAGGCGGAAATCCAGATGGCTGGTGGAACGTTGGCCCAAACCAAACCCCGCAACAAGCCGCGGATGCTTTTAAACAAGGCGTCACTCCCTATCGACTTGAAGCAGAAGATGCTGCTCGCGAAGGCGGTGGTCAAGTAAAGGGTAAAAGCTCCTTAAGGCCCGACGAAGTGCTTTCTGGAAATAATGGCGGGCAATACGTTAGCGAACTTAACCCGAACCCTAATATAAAGTTGGCTTTTACTTATGTGGCATCGAAAGATTGCCAAGCGATTATCACATTAGGTATTTCACGTAGGGAAGATGCCGACTATACATTCGATCAATTCTTTACTCTAGAAATTAATAGCGCTGTGGTTGGTGAGAATTCTATTATTAACGTTATTTTGCCTAGGGTCACAGAAACAAGAGCGAATTGGAACTTCCATTATTGGACAAACTGGGATGTGGCGGCTGTGAACTTTAATTCTGGCCAAAACACAATTGTTTTCACCACGAAAAATGCTTGTTCAAATCTCGATTATATCGATATATATGCTAAGTAGTTTTTTCTTTTTGAAAGTGTAGTAAAGTGGTTTCGCGATTATGGATCGTTATGTAGCGATAAAAAGAATAACCAGAAACGCCATTATGCTGGCGTTTCTTTGTGTTATCGGCATGTTTGCCGTTCCGTTAGGAGATAACATCAAATTATCTTTACAATTGCTGCTTGTTTTTATTATTGGACTTACTGCATATTCAGTTTTTGATGCGATAATTATTACTGCGTTATATTTGCTTATCGGTTTATTCTTGCCAGTTTATGCAGGATTTTCTGTGGGTATATCCCCAACTTTCGGTTATGTGATTTCTTTTGTAGTAATCGTTATTCCTTTATACTTCTTAAATAAACTAAAAATTAAAAATTCAGTTATAAGGATGGGCATTGCCTGTGTGGTTTCATTAATAGCATGTTATGCCATCGGAACCGCTTTCTTTTGTTGGTACTTAGATATGAGTTTTAAAAATGCACTATTTGTGTCTGTTTACCCATATATACCATTCGATATCATTAAAATAATAATTGCCATTATCATTGTTCAGCTATTAATCAAAAAAAGAACCTAACTGATTTGTTAGGCTTTCTTTTAATGTTAGGTATTTAGTTTTTTCTTCTCTTTTAGCACGTATGCAAGGGAAACACTGAATATGATGATAAAGTGCACAATGGTTTCGATTGGCATTGAGATAAGGCGTTCTAATGGCATAAGTGGGGAGACTGAAGAAACATATAATGTGTCGGTTAGGGTTAAAAAGATAACGGGAACAAAAATGATGATATTTAAAGCCCCTATCGCCAAAGAAGGAATCAATAAATTGATAGGCTTAAAAATAATAGAGATTGCTTTAATTGTTAATAAAGCAAAAGGAATAACCAGCCATAAATATAATGGTAGAGTTAATAACCATGTGCTTGATGTCATGAAAAAGCCTGCAAGA
>Ga0123334_1000415_pt1 | contig 57758 bp, 48 predicted proteins | sample BiotimSIPDNA_FD_89706 | JGI IMG/M metagenome (GOLD analysis project Ga0123334, IMG submission 89706) | Anaerobic biogas reactor microbial communites from Washington, USA - Biogas_R1 time_0 SIP DNA | ecosystem: Engineered > Bioreactor > Anaerobic > Unclassified | place: Washington, USA...
AACTTTCAAAAACGGGAGGTACTGGTTACTCAAGACAGTAACGGTGAGATTACTGCCTGGTTAGATGGGAATGCCTTAGAACTGGAAGAAATTGAAAAAAGGCCCAAACAGAGTCAGATAACAGCAAGTGCTGCTCCCAAAGCAAAACCAGAATCACCAGCTTACAATCACCCATGGAGAACCTATGGAAAGAAGCTAAATGGAAAACCTATTTTGACAACGATGATAACCAATTAGGACATTTCTAACTTGCCAGCAATAGGACATTTCTATTTAGCCTTGACATTGATCAATGTTTCCTGGCTAACCACCTGACCCGGATAACGCATCAAATTCTCCAACAGCAGATATTCCGTCCCGGTAAGATCAACGCTCTTCCCATTAACAAAAGCTGCACGCTTTGCGGGATCCAACGACAACGCGCCCAAACTGAGCATGAATGATGTTCCATGCGCCATGCGACGCATCAATGCCCGAATGCGTGCCAGCAATTCTTCGATCGCGAAAGGCTTTGTAAGGTAATCATCCGCGCCGATATCCAGCCCCATCACACGATCGAATGTTTTTCCGCGGGCGGACAAAATAAGAATACGCGCATGGGGTTTAGCCTCGCGAATTTGTTTGCAAACGGTCATGCCATCCACGCCCGGCAAACCCAAATCCAGCAGAATAAGGTCGTAGTCTATCTGGCTTTCAAGGGCATGATAAAGCCCCATCTCGCCATCAAAGGCAAGGTCCACAATGTAAGACTCTTGCCTCAGCACATGAGCGAGCATGTTCGCGAAATATTCTTCGTCTTCAATAAGCAGGATTCGCATAGCCTTTAACCTTTGGATTCAGCTTTGCTTCTATTTTATCACCGGTAGATGAGACAGGATTTCTATTAAAGGCAAGCAAGCCAAAATAAACAGCCCTAAGTCCTCACTCTTTCACCTGTAGAAGTTCCATCGGCTTTTTACCCGCCACCAGGATACTACCCACCAGAGTGCCTAAAAATGCCCCGGCAAGGTAGATTCCGCCTGCGACTCCCAGCGACCAACGCGCTGCGGCGGTAGTTCTCAGCACAATGAGAACCACCAGACCCACAATCAAGCCAATCACACTCAAGAGAATAATCTGGCTCACCTGCATCCTTCTTATTCGGCGTTTCTCCACGCCCAGCATACGCAATAGCGCGGTATCTTTCGCTTGATTCAATACCAGAAGCAGACAGAGCACACCACCAATAACCCCAGCGAGCAAGAGCGTGACCGGGTAAAGCCGTTCCATCAGCGAAAGATTTTGTTCCATCGGCTCAACTACCGCTAATAGTTCCTCATCCCAAAATTGAATTGTCGCGGGAAACCAGGTGGTTTCTTCCTGTTTTGCTAACAACTCCGATTTAAATGCTTTTAGGCGATGGTTCATATCCGGCGCAGAGTAAAAAGCGACTTCAGAGTAATTTGGTGGGGTAGAAAAATACGTCTCAATGGCACAAAGGTTGGTGAGCATATAACTATAGGGACCAAACTCCAAACCATTACATCCCATTGCGCCATAAACAGTGCTTCCTCCCACAGAGCTTCCAACCACGACAAAGGTTACCGGTTTGTCAAATTCAAAAAATTCCCAAACCAGTTCATCGCCCAACTGCCAGCCTTCAGCCGACAGAATTTCCTCAGGAATCACCAGGGGAAGTTTCGTTAGTTCTTCTTCGCTTTCCAGCCAACTATCAGTAAAACATTCTGGCCCATACCCCGGCAGAAAATTGATGGTCATCCCCTTTATAGATCTTTCAAGCCCATATTTCAGATTGTTTAGCGCGAGCATTCTGTATGGCGGCATAGGCTCAAAGAGACCGGTTTCCACGTTCATTTCAAAACGTGTTTGCATCAAAGTGGAAAGATAGCTATGATCCATCACACCGCTTTGCTCCACCCAGTCGACGCCTTTACGGGAAATCAGGTTCAACATATCCTCACTTTTTGTGAAGAAGTCAATTTGCACCTGAAAACTTTTATACAGGCGGTCTACTTCCTGTTTGTTGGATTCAATAAGCGTTTGAAACCACCCTAACGCCAATAATAAAGTCGCCGCGACAACAACCGTAAGCAAACTTTTTACTGGGGATCGCAAAAGGTTCGAGCTATAAAAGCCGGATAAAGCCCGTTTCGAATCAGCCTTACCCCGCGAAGGCGTTTGGGTGATCTTGCTGATCAGGTTTTTATCGAAAGTTAGATTTTCAGTTTTTAAAATTTTGACAGCGCGCTTTTGTTTTTTAGCGACATGATCCTGAAGCAGTTCCAAAACTGGCGTTCTGGTAACCTTTCGGTTGCCCAGCCAGGCAGCCAGACCAATGATGAGCAAAACCAGGAGCCAGATTCCCGCCCCAAGTGCTGGATGCAGGCTTAGCTCCGGCAACACGCCAGATGGCAAGGGCAGCTTGGAAAGCGATTCAGCCGCCCTGGCGTGCGCGTTTTGCCAGGAGAAGAGGGCACCAATGATTGAACCCAGCAAACCAAGCCCCAACAAAGGTGAGATCAACTGTTTGTTGCTGATTCTGGCGGGCACCCCGAGCGCGCGCAGCACGGCATAGTTGCGCCGCTGCTGACGCAGATAAAGGAAAACCGACAACACAATCGCCATCAGCAAAGCAACCGCGAAGAGAATTGCGCCTATTAATAAAGACTTACGCAAAGGATCCGCCCCCGCGACAAAGTTTTTGGCGTTGTTTTCAACAAAAGACAAGTCAAAACCCAGTGCTTTTAGTTTTGGGCTGTACTCTTCGAGGAAAGCATCCTGCAAACGCGGATCAGTCAACACGAAGCTATATGACAGGGTCTTATCACCGACGGCAGACCAACTCATTGTATGAATAAATTCGTCCGGTAAGGTTGAGTTGGGAACATAAGCGTTCGAAAACCAGTTTTGTTTAAAGTAGGATTGTTCAAACCCGGGATATGAATAAATGCCCACGACTTCATAGCTGACCGTCTTGCTGGGATAATCGCGCCAGTACCGGATATCTTCCTCACCACGAATATAACTGTGATAGGGATCTTTTAATGCCCTCAGGGTAAAAGTGATTTGATCGCCTATGCCAATTTCTCTGGTTTCAGCCAGGTTCTTCGCAATAACAATCACCGGTTTGGCTTGCTCTTCATCTTCCCGGTTTAACCACCTGCCCTCCACCAGGAAAAAATATTTCGAATCCAGTTGCACTTCAGGCAAAGCGCTCATATCGCTTGTGCCGATCAGTAAAATCGATCTGAGATTTTCATTCAGACGATCTATTTCAAGCCGTATTCCTTCATACTGGGGCAAAGAGAGGTCAATCGTTTCGTCTTTTTCGACCGGGATATACCATAAATCCTTGTCGTCCAGTGCTTTCAGATTGAAAGCGTCGTTCAAATTGACAGCGTTAGCCCCCGTAACTGAAAATGGGAAAGTCGGATGAGACCATGCCCTCATCAAATAGCGTTGCCCCAGCCGCATTTTATCCAAATGAGGTCGCATTTGATCTATTTCAACCGTGTATCTTACCGGAATCCAAACCACATATTTTTTGCCAGCCTGGATACGGTCCGGATAACCTGCCAGAACCTCATCCACGTCAAAGATAAGCATATAACCCGAAAAAAGAATGGGTTTCTTGTTCGTTTTTATTAACTGATAATCAACCAGGGTGCCATAAAACCAGTAATCCAGATTATATACGCCCTCGCCATACCACATACTGGCATCCGCGTACAGCGTTTCACCTACGTCCATGGTACCGGTATCAAAATCTACGTTGTAGGTATCCCGCATAAAGCCTGCGGTTTGCCTGCGAAAATCGCCAAACGCGAAAGCCGGGCTTTGCTCGATTATCGCCGCTGCCTCAGAAAATAAATGTTCTTCCCCTTCAAAATCCTTGTTAATAGCACCAATCGACCGATAGTAGCCCTCCAGCCGGTTGGTCTCGCGCCAAACAATGATGGTTTCAACCGCCTTGCCCACAAAGCCAAAGGATACAAAACCAATAGCCAAAAGGATAAGCAAACTCATCAACGGCCGGCGAAATATCGAGAGCCAGAATACATTCTGCGATTTGGTTTTCATCTTATTTTCCTTTCTGCAAAACAGTGCTTTGTCTTAGGAAAAATTTAGCGAAACTAAACAAGCGCTTCCGCCATCCGCCCGTCATCCATCGCGTAAACCTGGTCGGCTTGTTCAGCGATGGCGGGGTCATGCGTGACGATGATGACGCAGTAGCCGTTCTCATGTGCCAGCACCTTGAGAATATCAACGATATTCTGCCCGTTTTCCTTGTCGAGATTCCCGGTAGGTTCATCAGCAAGAATGACGCGCGCGCCACTGGCCATGGTTCGGGCAATGGCCACCCGTTGCTGTTCACCGCCCGAAAGGTTTGAGGGAAAGCGTCTTTGTTTTTCATCCGTGATGCCGACTGAGTTGAGGAAGACCTTGGCGCGGGTTCTGGCTTCAGCGCGTTCCACCCCGTTCAGCTCCATCGGGAAACTGACGTTTTCAACCACATTCAACATCGGAAACAGATGAAAGGCCTGGAAAATCATGCTGACCTGCTCACGACGATATTGATCGAGGTCCAGCGTGGAAAGTTTGGTGTTGTTGATCAACACTTCGCCTTCGGTGGGGATATCAAGACCAGCCAGGATGGATAGCAAAGTAGTTTTACCAGACCCGCTTGGTCCGATGACGGCGTAAATTTTACCACCCTGAAATTCGACACTGATATCATCAAGCGCTTTGCGATCCGCGCCTTTGTAGGCGTAGCTAACGTTTTCAAGGGTAAGTTTGTTCATATTACCTCCAATTAAAGAGATGAAATCTATAAATCAATTCAGGTATTTGTTGTTTTATCGTGTGAATCATACCAGTCAAGATGTCAAGATTTTGTTAAGAATAAAGCTTTTCAGTTGCTTTAGCAGAACACCAGTTTCTGCTTATAAAAACTGCTTTTTGAAAGCGGATTCTATCAGGGAACCTTTTTGTACGACCACACGTATAATCAGGGTGATGAATGTCTGTCTTTCTTAAAACAAGAAGAACGATTGGAGATACTATGGAAAACAAAGAGCTTTTAAATAAACTTCGCGCGATGCAGACCTTGTACGCGCGAATCGACCAGGACAACAAAGTCATTGAAGACTTCACAAAGTTTTTAATCGAATCCAAAGAGCGTTGCGACACGCTTTCTGAATTCTACGAAAACGAATGGCAGGATGTCGTGGAAGAAGATGATTCACGCGTTGAAAAGGGGTTTCCCAGCCTCGGCATAGAAGTTTACAAGTCCAGCGAGCCCAATGGAAAATACTCCATCCTTGGCGAAGACACCATCTGGAATACGCTTGTTGAACATCGTTATGCTTTACTCGATCTCCTCAAAACACTCGTGCCCATGATTGATTAAACGCCTCCCTGACACCCAGAAAGGTTAAACAAAAAAAGATCAACCGACAAACGCGCGATTGATCTTTTCTCTTTTAAGTAAGTATGCCTTTTCTTAGTCTTATTTGACAACTCCCGGCACGCCATGCTCAGGGCAAAAATTGCCTTCAAGCGCCTGGTCACAAATCGGGCAATAGAGCTGTGGTTTGGTTTCGGTATTAAGTGAACCGACCTCATGCCAGGCCTCATCCAGCGACTCGGAGATTTCGCGCTTAGCATCACCCATCGCTTCGTTGATTTCCTGCTCTACATCCTCAACAATTTCGGAAGTCTGGGGAAACTCGGGCACAGGCGGAATCGGTGGCATGGGCGGCAATGGCATTGACTGGTTTTCATCCACCGACACCCAGCTATCAGCCTCTCCGGAAGCTTCATTAAAGGTCTTAATGTCCTCAGTCAGGTCAATTCCTGCTGAAAACTCATCCCCGTCATCGCCTTCTACTGTTTCATCCTCCAGATCAGGCAGGTCTGATATGTCAGGCATTGGGGGCATGGGAGGCATGGGAGGCATTGGTGGCTGCGATTCTTCCGCTTCTGGACGTGATTCCTGGTTGAGTTGCTGAAAAGGGAAAACAGCCGGTGATTCTGGCAACGGCGGTGGCGTGGACCCGGCAGAAGGCATGACTGGAACAAAACCATCAACCACCGGTTGGGCTGGTTGCGCGTACTGGGGTGGTGGTGCCGGCACGACCCCTTCGAGTCCATGTTGCGGACAGAATTTGCCAATTAAAGCCATCCCACACTGCGGACACACCAGCCCTGATGCGCCAGTATATGTAGCCACCGGTGGCATTTCCGGCTCCACGGGTGGCGGTGGTGGCGCTTCGTTTTTGATTGCCTCCAGCGTTGTTTGCAATTGGGCAAGATAGTTGCGCATTTCGTTCAGGTCATACAAATGCGGTTGCAATTCGGGCTGGTTCACTCCGCCCCGGTCACTTAGCGCCAGGGTGGCTTCGCCCAGTCCATAGACACGATCCTTGATTTGTTTTTCCATGTCGGAAATTTGTGATTGGGTTCTGACGATACGAATTTGCTGATCAGCCTTCCATTTTGTAACAGCGGCAGCATGTTCTATTTTGGCTTTAAATGTCATGATCGATCCTTTCCTGGTCTGATATCAAACGACACCTGTTTTATCCCTCAGGCAAAATTAATTATATCGTAAAAAGGGATGTGTAAAACCTGTTTAGCAAATCAATCGCCCTGTAACGAAATACAGAATCTATGTAAAACTCGTGCTATGAATTTCCAAATGTTTCGTGTATAATAGCATCTCGCGTCTGATTAACGCGGTTTTAAAACTATTCTATGCCCGGAAGGAGGTGAATAGCAATGGCAAGTGTCAATTTAAGACAAAATGAATCGCAGGATTCTCTACTTAAGCGCTTTCGCAAGAAGGTCGTTAAGAGTGGTGTGTTGAGCACCGTGCGCCGCAAACGCTGGTTCGTTTCAAAGAGCGAACAACGCCGCATGGACAAGAAAAAGGCTGTTCGTCGTAACTTCCGAAAGTCATACGATTAGCCAGGAGTATTAAGTGAGGTTTTATGGCTAAAGAAGATGAGAAAATTACAGTAGAAGGCACCATTATCGAAGCCTTACCCGGAACACAATTCCGTGTAAAATTAGAGAACGGACATGAGGTCATCGCCTATCTTTCAGGACGGATGCGCCGCTATTATATCCGTATTCTCCTGGGCGATTCGGTGCGCGTGGAAATGTCTCCTTATGACCTCGACCGTGGACGGATTGTTTATCGCCAACGCCGATCTGGCCCAATCGACACCGCGGACTTTTAATGACTTTGTTGTTCATCTCACGGCTCTTGCCAAAAGATGAGACAGACCAAACCACAAACTCCCGTCCCGCACGGGAGTTTTTTTGTCAAACAGTACCGTCTTGCATTAAAATCAAAGCATGAGCACCCAGTCAAACCCGAGACCCTATGGCTTTATCCGCCCGATGGACCCCACCCGCGACCTCAATGCCGTAGCTGACCTTGTGGAAGCTGCCTTTGAACTTAAAAACGATCCTGAAGGACACCTCCTCATCGAAAACATGCGCCAGCACGCGCGCAGATTATCCGACCCCGATGCCTCGTTTCTCGACACCCTCAATGCCCGCATGTCATGGGCAGACGGGCTGGTATGGGAAGACCACGGCAAAGTGGTCGGCAATATCACGCTCATCCCTCATCTGGATGGTTTCAAACGCGTTACCATGATCGCGAACGTCTCCGTGCAGGATGACTACCGCCGCAAAGGTATCGCCCATGAGCTGACCCTGTGGGGCTTGCGCCGCTGCCAGGCGAGTGGCGTAAAAGAGGTCTACCTGCAGGTGCGCCATGACAATGCCAGCGCCATTCGACTTTATGCGGATTTGGGCTTTCATAAACTACACAGCGTCAGCGTATGGCGCTTGAGAAACAGCCGAAACGCGCCAAAAAGCGCTCCCACCAAAGCCAATCAAGACATCAAGCGGCGGCGCTACCGCGATTGGCGTCTTCAAAAGGCGTGGCTCTCCGAAGCCTATCCGCGCAAAACCCGCTGGTATGCAGGACTCTCGTTTGGCGCGCTTTCGCCATACAGCTGGTTTGTGCCCGCTTACTGGGCACAGATGATGCAAGTGGAACATTTTGCCCTGCGCCAGGAAAACACGCTGCTGGGCACCCTCAGCTGGCAACGGCGTATGGCGCAAATCGACGCGCTCCTTTTGACGATGCCATTAGAGCTAAATGAGGATGACGAAAACGAGAGAGCGCGAGCTTTACTGAGCCATTTTGTGAACAACTTTTGGGATCACGCGAAAGTCAATCTCGAATATCCTATGGGGCACGCCACCCAGGGCATCAAGGATGCCGGCTTCACCCTGGTACATGATTTGGACTGGATGTACTTGCGGATTTAGTCTTAAAGCTTCCTCAGTCTGGAGACTTCGCTACTAATGCACATTCCGTTTTGCTTCGGCGCGGACGCCGACAGGTGATATATAAACCGATATTAACATGGTCAGGAGACCATGTAGAAACTGGGTTATAGCTTATACCAGTTGCACACCACTACTGGTGCATGACATCTTTGCCGTGCACATTCTGTATTGCTTCGGCGAGACGCCTCAGCGAACGGGGTTAAAGCCACGCGCCAGTTAACCTTCCTACTGGTGCAGGGTGTCTTCGCCCTGCACTTCTTTGCGCGTGGCGGATATGTTGATTGGTAAATGTTCGTGTCACACAGGACACCACGCGCCAATTGCTGTTAATGCTCGCCCCGGCGTCCCGCCGCGGCCAATTGGTTGATATTGAGTGTTCGTTTGTGGTCTCCTGGCCACGGATAAGTCATTTTCGCAGTTGGATTTTCTTCGACTTTAGCCCATTTTGCTTCGGCGAGACGCCTCAGCGAACGGGTTTAGGGTTTAACATCGCACGGTGTGGACACCGGCGACATATATGAAGTACGGACACCAGCGACATATGAGAAGTGTAGACACCGGCGACATGTGCTCCCATATCTTCCCGGTCTCCTGACCGCGGAAGGTTTTTTGGTTCGTGGAGACAAAACCGCTGACAATTTCAAGCCATTCGATGTGGATCCTGATAGCATTTGTCTACACCATCCTACCAGCGTCTCGCTGCGCAAATTAAGCTTCTTTTGCTTCGGCGAGACGCCTCAGCGAACGGATTTAAAGCCACGCGCCAGTTACTGATAACGCTCGCCCCGGCGTCCCGGCGCGGGCAAATCTCTGCTCCCCGAGGCGTCTCGCCGAGGGAAAGGTAAAGGCACCCTTAAACCAAAACCAGCCTGATGAATACAGGCTGGTTGACACAATAAATTGATACAGATATTAAAGTTCTTCGTCAACAATGATTTCGAGCAGTTTGAGGACTTCGTCCCATTCTTCCTTAAAGAAGTGCAGGGTGACATTGTTGAGTTCGAGGTGATAGGTTGTTTCGCCATCGGGCTCTTCAGCTTTCCAAGCCAGATAGTTTTCGGTTTCAGCGATAGTTGTGGTGATGGGTTCCTGAGAATTGTCCATAATAATCTCCTTTTTAGTTACTGTTTTAGATTATATCGCAATAGCAATCGATTTTCTATACGAAAATACCCTAAAAAAGACCCCCCCCTTTAAGTCCCCCTCCGATGGAGGGGGGGAATCCTTTATAGCGCTCCTAACAAGAGAAAGGTTGCGAGAAAACCGCACTTCATTACAATCTTTTAGCAGCAATTTTAGATGCAATTGTCCTGAACTGCCTGATTAAAACTGTTTTAAAATTTTTCTTCTCCCGAATCCTCAAGGGGCTTGTCAAGCTCAGCAGAATCACTAACCGCTCCCTCCGTAGGTTGGCTTGTGGCACCTTTAACAGAATTAGCTTTTCGTTTTCGTTTGGGGAATTTAGCGAAGAGCTTATTGAAAAATGCTGCTATACTTGCCCAGACCTTCTTGAACCAATTGCCCATCGCATGGCGGGGCTTTTCGGTCCAATCCCAGAAGCGTTTGCCCCATTTGCGCATGAATTTTATTATGCCTGCTTCGCGTGGCTTGCGATAGTAAACCATACCTTCCCAGGGGTCTTCATCAAACAGTTTACGCACCAGGTAGCGTACCAAAAGGGTGAGCACCGCATAAGCCGGCGCTGCCAGGATAACGCCCAAAAGCCCAAACATTTGTCCACCGACCAAGGCGGAAATCAAAATCGCCGCGGGATGCACGTCCAGCGCTTCGCTCATTACAGTGGGGGTAATGAGATGATCCAGAATAACATCAATGAATAGCGAAATGCCCAGAACGAGCAACATATAAATAAAAGGCGTCAAACCAAATGGGGTTGGGCTCTGAATAAGCGCGCCAATCGCGAAACCAACCCAGCCAAAAAAAGCACCGATATAGGGGATAAAACGCCCAAATCCAGCAATTATTGCCAACAGGAAATAATATGGCACACCCAATACACCCAGTAACGCGGTATAGACAACGATCGCGATGAGAACCACGGTAAAGGTTCCCCGTAAAAAGGCGTTAAAGTTACCCGAAATCTCCCGTCCCATTCGCCGGACATCATAATTAAATTCACGGTTCTTGATATCCAGGAAAGGTTTTTTCTCGCCACCAGACTCAGCGGTGATAAAAAATGAGATGAGAATGGTCGTAACCATATTGAACAAAAAACCACCCACTGAGCCCACAATTTTGCCCATATTCTTGGTGATACCACCAATCAGTGGTTGTATAAATGCGTTAATTTTTTCAGTGATAAAGCTGATGTTAATGTCCGGCGTTTTGAACTCCAATGGGCCAATATGTACCGTCTGCTTAGATAATCCCTCAAGAAATTCTGTAAAAACGCCCACATTTTCCTGCAAAGTTTTGAACAAACCCGTAATTTGTCCCACCAAGCCACGTCCGCCACTAAACAAGCCCCAGACCAACAATGAAAGCAAGACTAAATACACCAGAGCTGAAGTGAGCTTCCAGTTCATTTTGGTATGTTTGTTTATCCAGCGTACCAAAGGTTGAATGAGAAAAGAAATCAACAAGGCGGTGAGAAACAATTGCAGATAAGTGTTGTATTTTACTGCCAGGGCTATGGCGCCCCCTAAAAGGATCACGACCACAACGATTTTAATTTGCCAGCTCCAGGGTGGAGAAATCGCCCCACGGTTAGCACGCTTTAGTTCATCGTTGTATGCTTTGGGTTTTTCTTCGGATTTCATGTCCTGTTTATCTGGGTTCATTTTTTTCTTTTCTCTTCTCTGCCATTGATTTGCTGAACAAAACTTCCGTATACTCATTTTATCAAAAAAAAAGCTTTCAACAAAATGAGGGCACATCTGATAAATGATTGATAAATCCGCAAAAAAACCCAGGCGAAAACAACAAGACTAATATTGAGCTCATGCAAAATCCAGTTCATCATCACCGATAAACGGGTAAAATTAAGTCAGATTAATAGTAAAGGAGCGCCCTATGGAATATCGACATTTTGGAAAATTAGACTGGAAGGTAAGCGCCCTTGGTTTTGGCACCATGCGTTTACCTGTCATTGATGGCGACAGCAGCCAAATTGATGAGCCAACCGCGACGAAAATGATACGCGACGCGATTGACAATGGCGTTAATTACGTTGACACCGCGTGGGGCTATCATCGTGAGCAGTCCGAGCCCTTTGTGGGGCGTGTCCTGGCGGATGGCTATCGCGAACGCGTGAAATTAGCCACCAAAATGCCTTCGTGGCTGGTCAAAGAACCCGCGGACCTTGACAAACACTTCAACACCCAGCTTGAACGGTTGCAAACCGACTATATCGACTGCTATCTTTTGCATTCGCTCAACAAACGCTATTGGGATAACTATCTGAGCCTTAATATCTTTGACTGGCTTGAGAAAAAGAAAGACGAAGGAAAAATCCGCGCGGTAGGTTTTTCGTTTCACGACAGTTACGAAGTCTTTGAAGAAATCATCAACGCCTACGCGCACTGGGATTTTTGCCAAATCCAATACAATTACGTTGATATCAACGAACAGGCCGGCGTAAAAGGGCTTAAACTCGCTGCCGACAAGGGTTTGGCAGTAGTCATTATGGAGCCTTTACGCGGTGGTGGTTTGGCAAGCCCCGTTTTGCCGCCCAGTGTCGCGGAAGTCTTTGAGCGCTCAGAACACCCCTGGTCGCACATCGAATGGGCACTGCAATGGCTTTGGGATCAGCCCGAAGTCTCTGTGGTGCTTTCGGGCATGTCTACCCCCGAACAGGTTGAGCAGAACATTCAATTCGCCAGTCGCAGTGGCATTGGCAAACTTAGCAACCTTGACCGACAGCTGATCAGCGATGCCCACCAAGCCATGCGCGCTTGCAGCCCGATACCTTGCACGAAATGCGAATATTGTCTGCCTTGCCCGCAAGGTGTGCGCATTCCTACCGTTTTTGCGGTCTACAATGACGCGATGATGTTCAATCTCCAGGCATACGGCCAACGCAATTATAGTTTTTCGGTGCCAAAGGACGGCCGCCCGGATCAATGTATCGAATGTGGCGCCTGTGAAGCGATTTGTCCACAACAGATCAAGATCATTGAATCGCTCAAAGTCGCCCACAAATACCTCACTGAGACGATTTAAAAGCTTGTCATCAGATATGAATCAGGAAAATTCGGCCAGGCAGGATAAACCAAAACACCCACGCGTTTGGATTATCCTGCTTTTGGTCATCATCAGCCTGTTGATTGGGCTGTGGATTTGGTTCACGCCCCATGGCTTTTGGGGCAAGGTCAACGCGGTAGGCTATAGTGTCTGCCACCAAATGACGGAACGTTCTTTTGTGTTGGGCAATTTGCAATCGCCTCTCTGCGCGCGTTGCGCGGGTATGTACCTTGGCGCGTTGATAACCCTCATTGCCCATTTCGTCTGGGGCAAACACGGTAAGTTTCCGCCTCTTTGGATTCTGATTTGTTTGGGTTTAGGGCTACTCGCCTTCGCGATAGATGGGCTCAACTCCGCCACCGGGCTCATGCTGCCAAAACTCAGCTTTTACGAAACGACCAATCTCACCCGTCTGATAACCGGCATGGCAGTTGGCATGGGAATCGGCTCTATCCTGGCACCCATCTTTAACCAAACGCTTTGGTACGACTGGCTGCCCAAATCCGTATATGAGAAATGGTATCGTTGTCCCCTCTTAATAACGCTGCTTGGCATCATTGGATGGGTGACATACAGTCAATTACCCGTTTTCTTTTATGTAACCAATCTGCTGATGATGCTTGGCATTTTGCTCACGCTTTGGGTTATTCACACCACGCTATCAAGCTTCATCTTAAAATCCGCCAACAAAGCCAGGCAATGGCGCGACTTGGCTATACCGGGGCTGATGGGCTTCGCCATGGTTTTGGCGCAAATGGGTGTCATTAGTCTGATACGCTACCTCTTAACCGGCACCTGGGAACCCTTTCATCTGTAAAAACCTGTAGATTATCTACTGTTTTTCTTACACAAGATGCCTATAATAGAAATGTGATTAATGCTTATTTGAAAGGAAAGCACTTATGGGAGGAACCCTTACTGGCATTTTTGGTGTATTAGGCGCGTTTGGTCTTTCAGCCTCGGCTGGACTCAACGCCTATATCCCATTGCTTGTTGTCTCTCTGCTGGCAAAATTTACCGACACCATCACACTCGCTTCACCTTACAACGCGCTTGAAAGCTGGTGGACAATCGGTGTTTTGATTGTTTTGTCCGTTGTAGAGATCATCGCCGATAAAATCCCCGCGGTTGACCATGTGAATGACATCATTCAAAGCTTCATTCGTCCAGCTGCCGGGGCCATTCTGTTCGCTGCCAGCGCGAACATCATTACCAATATCAGCCCCGTCCTATCCCTGATTTGTGGTTTATTGGTGGCTGGTTCAGTACATGCCACAAAATCCCTTATCGTCAGACCCACCGTCAATGTGAGCACCGCTGGCGTAGGCGCGCCTGTCATTAGCACCGCGGAAGACGCATTGGCGATCGTCGTATCCGTTCTATCTATATTAGTACCTATCGCCATGATTATTCTCGTTTTCCTGATTATCTGGCTGGTCGCCTGGATGGTAAGAAAACGCAGAGCCAAAAAAGAAGCTTTAGCTTAAAAGGAGAACCATGAACAACAACTTTGATGAAAACCAAGCCACGCAGTGGCAGCACCAACAAGAGACACCCCAGCCTGCTCCACAACCGGCACCCCCACCTTATCAGCCGGCACCTCCGCCCTATCAGCCTGCGCCTCCACCTTATCAACCAGCTCCTCAGGCGCAACCCACCGCGTCAAACGCGAAAACCTCCTACTGGGCGATCATCAGTCTGATTACTGGCATCCTGAATTTCAAGTTTCCACCCTTTGGCGCGATTGCAGCCCTCGTGACCGGTTACGTGGCACGCAAAGAAATCCGCGAAAGCAATGGCACCATTAGTGGCGATGGCTTTGCCACAGCTGGCCTGGTTTTGGGCTGGATTGGCATTGTCTTCTCGATCATCATCTTAGTTCTGACAGTTTTGTTTATTGTCGGGCTTTTTACTGGTATGCCACTCATTTTTGAAGGGTTGTATAACTGGCTCGGGTACTAAGCTACATAGGATAAACCCAGAGTTGCGCGAAGAACACGAATGAGATTTATCTCATTTCGGACAATCTAAGAAACAAGCAATCGCGTCAAGTCTGTTTGAAGCAAATCCGACAGGGTCTGCCAACAGATTTGGCGCGATTTTTCATCGATATTCAAGCGGGCGAATTCATCCTGATCCAAGAGCTCTTTTTGGCCATCAGGAAAGACGACCAAATCGAGTGCTAAATCCTCCCATTCAATGCGATCTTCATAAAATATCGCCGGGCGGGACAGATTGATGTAACAACATTTCATTACATCGCTTTGACCAGCATAGATTTGAAAAAAGTTGTACCAGCGATCAGTGAAGTAAGATTCGACAAAGCGGTCACCTAACTCAATCAAGACCTTGCCAATATAACCGGGATTACCGTTGAACCAGGCGTTGACATGACGGCTAACTGGCGTTTCACTCAGTAGTTGGCCCGACCAAGTGTATATCTTTTCTGACCCAGCATGATGTTTGATGATTTTGAGAGAGTTTGCCAGGTTCGGAATGTTCAGCTTTAGTTTTTGAGACATTGAACATCCTCCAATCGCCAGTAGACCTTTATTCTTTCGCCCAGTGTACATGGACGAGGCGTTTCAATGGTCAGAACAGCACCTTGCGGGGTGCGCAGTTTTATTCGATATCGCTCACCCATGTAGATACAATCCAAAACCTCACCCTCAAACTTAAAAGGCGTGGTTGCCTGAGAGTCACCCATGCGCGCGTCAAACGGACGCAAAAGCCAGACAGCCCCATCGCTTGGCTCGGACTGGTCTGACATTAGTGTGCCTTTCGTAAAATCATTCTCGCTGATGAGATTACCCAAACCCAAAAATCCTGCCACCCAGGCATTGGCCGGGCTTTCAAACAGTTCCTGTGGGCTGCCGTCCTGCACAATCACGCCATCATGCAAAATGAGTAAACGATCCGCCAGACCAAAAGCCTCCTGATGGTCGTGGGTGACATAGATGACCGGCTTATGGCTGTCGCGCAAGGTTTGGCGCAGCTCCTGGGTGAGTTCTTCGCGCAATCCCTGGTCAAGCGCGCCAAGGGGTTCGTCAAGCATCAAAAGACGTGGGTCGGGTGCCAGGGCGCGCGCTAAAGCCACGCGTTGTTGTTCCCCGCCTGAAAGTTCGGTGACGGGTCGTTTGGCGAAGTTTTCCATGCGGATAGACTTCAGGCGTTCATTTACAATTTTTTCTATTTCAGCTTCAGGACGTTTTTGCATACGCAGCCCAAAGGCGATATTGTCATAGACATTACGGTGCGGAAAGAGCGCGTAATCCTGGAACATCAAGCCAAAACCACGCTGATGGGCAGGCGTTTGGGCAAGGTCAACGCCATCCCAGCACACCGCGCCTGATTCCGCCTCTTCAAGCCCTGCAATAATGCGCAGTAGGGTACTTTTGCCACTGCCCGATGTGCCCAAAAGGCCAATGATTTCACCCTTGGCTAATTCAAAACTCAAACCTTTCAGCAAAGGCGCGCCTTCATAGGTTTTATAAATATCTCGTACACTTAGCATCAAAACACTTCCTTACCAGGCAGGCGAATCTGCTCGATAATAATACTGCCGGCCACACAAACCGCCATCAACAGGCTCGACATCGCCAGTGCCTGCCCATAATTCAATGCCCCGGGCTGGGAGAGATAACGATAGATAGCAACCGGTATCGTAGGCATTGCGGTATTGCTCAAAAAGCTGGACGCGCCAAACTCGCCCAAAGAAATCGTAAAAGCAAACAACATACTCACCACGATTGCTCTAAAGAGGATGGGTAAATCGACTTCCCGAAAAACGCGCAAAGGACTGGCGCCCATGCTCGTCGCTGCCAAACGTAAATTTGCTGGGATACCACGCAAGGCGGGTAAGAGCGTGCGGATAACCAAAGGCAAAGCCACCAGGCTATGCGCGATAGGGATGAGCGCCTGAAAACGCCCCTGGGTAAGCACACTGCTTCCGAAGACGATTAAAAACCCCAATCCGAGCGTGACTGCGCTCGCGCCCAAAGGTAACATGAAAAGAGGTTCCAGAAAACGACTCAGCCTGCCTGATTTTTGAATGGCGTAGACGGATATAAGCCCTAAAGTTGTCGCTAACAACATGGTTATCCCAGCGTAAATCATGGAATTGCGAATCGCGAGAATGGGCGGCACATAGAAAAGCGATTGCTCCCGGTTTTCAAAAAGTTCGCGGTAGAAACGCAGGGTAATACCCGTATTTAGTTCACCGCGCTCACCCCGCGCCGCCTCAAAGCTAAAAAAGGAACGCGTTATCAGGCTCAACGTTGGGGTCACCATGAGCAAAAGCAAAACAGCAACCATGATGATCACAAAAGGCTTCTCCCAGCCTTTCCGGGCTATGCGCAAGCCCGAACTTTCAGAAGCCATAGCCGCTTTGCCATAACGGGGTTGATTGCTGCGGTTAATCAAAACGCTCACCAAAAGCGTAAAGGCAAGCTGCACGATTGACAGCAATCCCGCGACCGGTAAATTGAAGCGGTTCATGGCTTGGTTGTAAATTTCGACTTCAAGCGTTGAAAATTGAGGGCCACCCAACATAAGTACCACACCAAAACTGCTGAAGTCAAACAGAAAGACCATTAGAGTCGCGCTAAGGATGGATGGCATCAACAGGGGCAAAGTCACTTCCCTGAATGCTCGCCAGGGAGACGCGCCCAAATTTTGCGCCGCTGAAGGCAAATTTTGGTTAAGACGGCTCAGGCTTGAGCCAACCATGCGAATCACAATTGACGTGTTGTAAAAAACATGCGCCAAAAGGATAGCGCTCAGGCTGTTGAGAATATTAACAGGCGGTGAACTCAGGTTAAACAAGGACATCAAACCCAAATTCAGCCAACCGCGCGGGCCCAAAAGTGTGTTGAACGCGGCTGCCACAACCACCGTGGGCAAAATAAACGGGATGGTAATCAGCACCCGCAAAAACTTGCGTCCCGCGAACTGAAAACGCGCGAAGAGATAAGCTGCCGGCAGACCCAGTATGAGCGTCAGTATGGTTGATAGCGTGGCTTGATAAAGGGTAAAACCGAGGGGTTTGGTGATCTGCGACCATCGAAACAGTTTCCACCCTTGCCTAAACTGGGTGGAAAAGACCAGACGGAAGATCGCCAACAAGGGCTGATAAAAGAAAATCAGCAAAAACGCGAGTGGTATTGCCCATAGCAAGATTGTTTGCCAGATGGAGCGTTTCATCATGCGTATCTCTTATAGCCCTTTTGAAAGCACAGCCTACTTAAAACCGTTTTACTGGCCCAACATGAGTTCCAGCCATTGCTCAATCCACAATTCGCGGTTTTTCGCAATGTAAGCGGGGTCAAGCGTGGCAGGTTTTTCAGGGATTTGGCTGGCTTTCACAAACGCATCAGGTAAAACAGCTTCCGTCAAGACCGGATAAACGAAGATTTGCAGGGGCAGGTCTTCCTGAAAATCCTTGCTCAAGAGAAAATCAATGAACTTTTCAGCCAATTCGCGCTGCTTGGTGCCTTTCACGATGCCAGCAAACTCGATTTGACGCCAACAGGCATCCTCAGTCACGATGGAAGCGGTGGGCGCTTCATCAAGCTCCACTTCGGCGTAGATGAATTCCGCAGCGGGACTGGAAGCATAAGAAACAACGAGCGGTTGAGAGCCTTTACCAGACGAGCCTGAGAAGTTAGTGTAGTAGGCGGTCTCCCAGTCAGCAGCGATGACAACCTGGTTGTCTTTAAGTTGCTTCCAGTAGTCAAGCCAGCCTTCCTCGCCAAAATGGGCGATGGTCGCCATCATAAAAGCCAAGCCGGGGGAAGAAGTGCTGGGGTTTTCAACAGCGAGCAAGTTTTGATAAGCCGGCTCAGTTAGCTCTTCAAGCGAAGCAGGCACAGCCAAATCACGTTCCGCAAACCAGGCTTTGTCGTAGTTGATACACACATCGCCATAGTTAATCGGCAAAACCTGATTGTCCGCGTCAAGCTTAAAACTGGCATCGATTGTCGCCAAAGCCGGCGCTTGATATGGCTCGAAGAGCTTATTGTCAAGCGCGCGGGATAATAAAGTGTTGTCGATACCATAGAAAACATCCGCTTCGCGAGCGCCGGCTGTACTGGTGAGAATCAGTCGGTTGAGCGCTGTGCCAGCATCACCCGCTTTGATGATATTGACCTTAGCGTTGTTTTCATACTCAAACTTTTCCAGAAGCTCCGCGGTGATGTCAAAAGAATCGTGAGTCATCACATTGAGCACCCGTTCAGCAGGTGAATCTTCAGACAGAGGATTTGCTTTAGGAGTGCACGCGCCTAAAAGCAGGATGGATAGTGTGAGCATAAGCAAAAGTTTTTTTGTCATTATCTTCCTTTTCATCTACTATTTTTCAACATTGGATCTTGTGTGAATAATTAAAAGTTCACCTTTTGACAGGCTAACCTTTATTTCTTCCGCAAGAGCGACATTACTGACACCACGCGTTGTGCCAAATGGGAGCCATTCATCGCGCAATGCGTATGCCAGATTTTGCGTACTATGTACCAGGACGTCATCACGCCAGGGGATGAGTGAAATCAAATCCTGAGGTTGGGTGTCAAGCCTTATTTCATCATCAAACAAAAAAACACGCGTTATGCCATCATCAAAACAAAGGTCTACGGATTCGGCTTTCGCCACTTCAAACAAGCCCAGACTGCCCAAAAGATGATCCACTCTGCCACCCAAACCAAAAGCTATAACGACATGGCGATAGCCACGCTTTATTGCCTCCCTCAGGGCAAGCGCGAGATCAGTATCATCTTTGTTGGGGTTAAAACGCAGAACTTCAACAGAACTTTTTTCAAGGTTTGGGAGATACCGCGGGTCAACAGAGTCCAAGTCGCCGATCAGCAAATCAGGACTTAATTTAAGCTTTTCGAGATGCTTCAAACCGCCATCAACAGCGATGAGATAGTCATCAGGATAAATTTTCAGGCGCTCCGGACATTGCCCCTCGCCATTGCTAAATAAAACTGCGCGTTTTTCTGCTTTCATAAACAAAACACCCTCGCTGGGGAGGGTGTTAATTGCTTTTTGTCCATCCCTCCGCCAGCATTATCTGGATCAGGTTTACGGGTCGGACCTTTGGTCCCTCTCAGCCCTCGCGGGCTCCCCGGGTTATGTAAGGAATGATAACACATTCCTTACAATATTCAAACAAAGTTTATCAGCTTAGGCTCATTTCACACGCCAAACACGCACGGTACCATCGAATGATGTGCTCACCAGAGTGGTGCCATCCGCGCTCATCCTTACACGAAGAATATTGTCCGTATGTCCGGTCAGTGTCATGAGAAGCGAGCCATCTTCAACAGCATGAATCTGAATATCCATGCCTTCTTCCACAAAAAACGCCTTGCCATCGTTGGTAAAGCTGAGACTGCTTTTCGTATTGGCCCCTGTTTCAACTTTGCGTATCTGCTCGCCAGTAAGAGGATTCCAGAAGAGCACATAGCCATCTGCGCCGGTACTGCCTAAAATGTTTCCGTCTGGACTAAAGGCTACCGCGAAAACCCATTCTTCATGCCCATTCAAAACATGCAGAATAATTCCCGTAGTCGCATCCCAAATACGCACCGTCTGATCATCGCCGGCACTGGCAATAAGCTTACCATCTGGCGAAAATGCCACCGCGCGCACGTAATCCGTGTGACCCTCGAGTGTATGGAGAAGTTCATGGTTGTTATAGTCCCATATTTTTATGGTGTTGTCATCACTGGCAGTGGCAATTTTGCTCTCATCGGAAGATATCACGATTTGTCGAATCCAGTCATCATGCGCGTCAAAAAAATTGATTTCCGTTCCATCGTTTGTATTGAGGAAGTTAACATAACCATGATACGTGCCACCCACTAAAACGGAGCCATCTTTGCTGAAAGCGGGTGCCAGCATTTGGTTAAATTCTTCATCTACCCGCGACCAGACGATTTTGCCTTGCTCATCAGCCATCACGCTTAGCTCATTGCCATTCAGATAGAAGATTTTTGAACCATCAGGCGAAACTGCCAATGAGAAAAACGCGCTGGTGTATTCCTCAATAGTATCAATTTTTGTGCCGGTAGCATAGTCCCAAAGTATCGTTTGACCATATTTATTAAGCGCGACAAGATTGGTGTTCGTGGGATTGATTTCAAGTTGTCTGAAAAAGATAGATCCCCAGTTAAACGTATTAATGCGGGTACCAGTGGCAATATCCCAGACAACGATCTCCGCTTGTTCACCGTTCGTTAGCAATTTTGTGCCATCCGCTGAAAAGACAACCGCGGTACCTTCAGCCTCTTCAAAACTATACCTAAAAAGCTCCTCACTGGTAGCGACATGATGAATTGCCATACTACCATCATCACTTGCCGTAGCGATCAAACTGGAGTCAGGTGACCATGCCAGTTGGTTGATGTAATCGGTATGCTCGGCGATGGTGTTCAAGAGCGCGCCACTGTTAATATCCCAGATTTTGAGCACACCTTCACTGTTTCCTGTGGCGAGCTGCGTACCATCCGGCGAAATACCCATTGAATAGTAATCTTCGCCATTGATTATCTCGCGCGAGTAAGCGTAACTTTGTCCACTTTTCTTATAAATGGTGACGACATCATAATTATCCGTAGCCAATATGGTTCCATCACTTGAAAGGGTTATTTCATAAGTCAGGTCATCCTGCTCAATCATAGAGATGAGCTCAAAGCTATCGGCGGCATAATGGTAAATACCATCATACGAAGCTGCTAAAAGGTCGCCATTAGGTGCAAAAGCAACGTCGAAAATAACCTGATCATCCAACAAATGTTGCACTTTTTCCCTGGTATACGCGTCATAAACATCGATACCAATAGTTGTTCCTACCGCGAAAAACTTCGCGTCATAGGAATAACTGGCACTCATGCCCTTTCCCTCGCCAATGCGATTGACTTGTTTAATGCGCTTAACGTTTTCAACAGTAATGACTTCTGACGATGTTCCACCTAAAAAAGCACGCTTGACATAAGGTTGCAAAAACGCAAAGTAAAGAATCAAACAGAGAATCAGCAAACCACCCAAAATGCCCAGTACAATCCACAGGCCAGTTCTTTTCTTTTTGGGTGGTGCCTGGTAAACAGGGTATGGTTGAGCCTGATATGCTGGAGGTTGTGCCTGATATGTTGGGAGTATCGGCGCTTGCTGGAACCCTGATGGTGCCGTTTGCGCGGTATCATAAACAGCCGGGCTGGGAACGCTCATAAACTCACCCTCTTTTGAAGGCGCATAACTTACATATTCGCCTTGAGATGGCAGCAATGCCGATTGCGACGCTACAAGTGGTGTTTCCTCAGACAGTTTGCCTTGTGGTAGATCTGCTGGTGGTGGGGAGTAAAGCACAGGTCCAGACATTTCCGGTACAGATGCTGATTCAACTCCCTCTGAAGCGACGCTCTGCGCGGGGAATTCTTGCGCCTGTTCCATTCGATCAAGAGAGCTTTCATCCGCGACAGGCTGGGCGGACACAGTTTCTTCCAATTTGCTTCCGCAAGCCATGCAAAACTTGCTCTCAGCTTTATTATTCGTGTTGCAATAGGGACAAATCATCATTACCTCCAAAAACAGGTTTTTGTTACAAGTTTATTCATCTTGCCTATTGTACTAAGAAAGCAATGAGAAAGTCAGTAAAATAGTCTTTACACTTTAATAGGCGATGAGCGTGATTCCAATCCGCGCTATGACGTTAAATCAGCTATAAGGACTTGAAAAGCGATAACGCCAGGCATGCCACCTGTTTTGATGTCTTCATCAATTTTCAATAAGCGCCCATAAATGTCGATTAGCTGAGCCATGGAAAAACGGCTGGCCTGTTGATAGAGCTTACGTGCGATGAAAGCCATGACTTTGAGTTCGCTCTGCACTTTATCCTGGCGCCCACCTTCATCCATCACTTCACGGGCTTGAATAAGCAAGCGGAACTGGCGATGAATCATACCGGTGAGTTCCATGACATCGCTTTTTTCAGTGAGCAGTAAAAATTGCTCCATCGCCTTTTTGCCATTACGTTCGCCCAGGGCGTCAACAAGCGCAAAGATATCGCCTTCCTGGTCTTGCGTGGTCAGCAGAATAAGGTCTTTAGTGCTGATGGTGCCACCTTCCCCGACATAGGCAATGAGCTTATCAATTTCATGCCCGGCACGAAGTGTGTCATTGCCCACATATTGCGCGAGCAAGACAGAGGCTGAGTTATCCATCGCGCCACCGTTGTCCTTACAATATTTCCGAATCCACACAGGCATTTCGGAAACATCAGGCAAGGAACAATTCATCACTTGCGCGCGGGACGGATTTTCATTGATCCAGTCAAGCACCCAGTCATAACTTTTGGCGTTTTCCCAGGAGGCTTTGCCACTTCGTTTAATCACCTGGTCATCAATAAACAAAACCAATTGCGTCGTATCAGGGAGTTCCGCGAGCAGTTTGAGAACACGCTCTTTGTTGTTTTTAGCTTGTTTAGCCAAAAATGCGCGCGCGTTTTCAATGATTACCAGACGGCGCGGCGCCAAAAACGGCATTGCCATTGCATCGGCACTAAGACTATCCATGTTTAATGCCTCACCATCCAGAAGAGAGGTGTTGAGATCAGCCGTATCCGGATCGCCCAGGGCTTCCTTAAAACCTGCCACGAGCTCACGAAAACGTGTGCTGTCATCTCCCCGCAAGAGGTAAAGGGCTGGCTCAGCAGTCATGTTTATGCCTCGGTATCCACCTTATGAACCGATCCGTTAAGGACCCGTTGGGTAAACACACTGGTCACCTGCGTGTCCTCGATGTCACCATTGGTCGTGATGTATTTTTGCGTTATCGGGCCCAAAGGTCTGGCAAGAAAAAAAGTGGTCACCGCGGAGGCGGTAGCAACCAAATAGTGATACCACTTGGGTTTCTTTTCGTGCACGGTCGTCAGCGCTAAAACACTGCCCGCGACCATACTTGCCACAAATGCCGGAACAGCGATGTTTGAGCCACAGTTGGGATGGATTGCTAAATCCGTTTCGCCGGCTTGCAGGCGGCGTTTGGCTTCCAAAGTGGCTTCGGTCATCAACTCCGTGGGCAGGTCAGCAACCATCAGAAAACCTTTCGGGTTCGAAATGCCCGCCATGCGCAAGCCAGGGTAGCGCTCAGATAGCACTTGCATCGTGGCATGCTCCAAAGCGTGATTGCGTCGGAGACGACGCAAAAAGGGAATGTAATCAAGTAAATTCTTTTTCATAACAACCTTCTTTATTCTAAGGAATCGTAGATTTTAACGATTTCTTCCGATGGCATAACGGTTAAGTCTTTTAGGCTATAGCCTGATTCTACCAAGCTATTGACGATTTTAGCACCATAGTAATAGCCTTTTTTGCCAAAACATGCGCCCACATCAGGATATATCAGAGGTACTTATTTTTCCTCTTCAACAAACGCCAGCTTGAGCGCGTCGCGCAATGAGCGCGCTTCTAAAATTTCAATACCTTCGGGCCAGGGTTCGCCCTTTCGCGCGCGACGGGGCACAATCGCTCGTTTGAAACCCAACTTCGCGGCTTCACGCAGGCGTGTTGGCATTTGCCCTACCATGCGCAGTTCACCAGAAAGCCCGACCTCACCAATCAGCACGGTATCCGCTCGCGTGGGCACATCGCGCATGGATGACGCTAAAGCGGTCGCGACAGCCAAATCAGCAGCGGGTTCTTCAAGCTTCAAGCCACTCACCACATTGGTTATTACGTCTTGATTGCCTAAATTAAGACCCACGCGACGCGTCAAAACGGCCACGATGATCAGCAAGCGATTGAAGTTGATGCCATTCGCGATACGTCGCGGATTACCAAAATTGGTAGGGGTAGTTAAGCCTTGCACTTCGACCAAAAGCGGACGGGTACCTTCCATGGTGACCGCCACAGCCGAACCAGGCGCGTTGACCATGCGCTCAGCTAAAAAGACTTCGCTGGGATTGCGTACCTCCACCATGCCGCGTTCCTGCATTTCAAAAACGCCTACTTCACTGGTGGCGCCATAGCGGTTTTTCACCGAGCGTAACAGCCGGTAACTTTGAAAATGCTCGCCTTCGAGGTACAAAACCGTGTCCACAATATGCTCAAGCACACGCGGGCCGGCAATCGCGCCTTCTTTGGTGACATGCCCGATGATAAAGACGGTCAGCCCGGTCGTTTTGGCAATCTCACGCAGTTGGCTGGCACACTCGCGCACCTGGGATATCGAGCCCGCGGCTGACTCCATATTGGGCAGGGTCATGGTTTGAATCGAGTCGATAATCAGCATCGCGGGTTTTTGCTCGGCGGTATGTTGCATCACCGTACCAAGATTTGTTTCCGTTACCAGGAGCAGATTCTTGGGTAAGTTTGGTGCGTTTTCGTCATTTTTTTTAGCAATGCGATCAGCGCGCATTTTGATTTGGCGTTCTGATTCCTCGCCAGACACATATAACACGACATCCCTTTGAGCAAGTTCCATTGCCATTTGCAAAATCAGCGTACTTTTGCCTATCCCCGGGTCACCACCGATTAACACGACCGAGCCAGGCACGATGCCACCACCCAAAACACGGGCAAACTCTTCCATTTTCAAAGACACGCGGTCTTCTTGCGCGCCCTGGATGTCGGCCAACGGGCGCACCCTGGAGTTGCCCACCAAACCCCGCTGATACGTTTTTGAGCTGGCAGTCGGCTCTGCCTCTACCAGCTCCTCGACCATACTGTCCCAGCTCTCACAGCTTGGGCAACGTCCAAACAGTCGTGATGCGGTTTTTCCGCATTCCTGACAAACATAGCGTGTGTAGCTTTTAGCCATGTTTAGCTTCCTGTTAACTCAAGTTCCGCTTCAGGATCTTGTTCTTCGCTCAAGATGCCGATGCGCTCTTCTTTGCGCAGAACGATCCGTTTTTTGTCGTCTACTTCTTCAAGCTCAGCGATGATATGGTCACCAGTCTCAAACTGACCCATCAAGAGCGCGTCTGAGAGGGGTTCTTCAATCATCTGCTGCACCACCCGACGTACCGGTCGCGCGCCCATTTCGGGGTCGTAACCCTCTTCAGCCATGAAGTCAAAAGCTTCGTCTGTGGCGGAGATGGTCAGGTCTTGTTCAATCAACATTTCCTGGACTTTCTCAAGTTCAAGTTCAACGATCTTGCGGATATCAGCACGGTTGAGCGCGCGGAAGACGATGACGGTATCCATGCGGTTGATGAATTCCGGGCGGAATTTTCGCTTGAGAGCGTCCATAAGTTTTTTCTGCATATCGTCGTATGCCAGACGCTCTTCAAGCACCTCATCCTTTGCCAGGGCAAAGCCGAAGTTTGTCTGTTGTTTAATGACCTCCGCGCCAACGTTGGTGGTCATGATGATGATGGCATTTTTGAAGTCCACTTTCAAACCTTTGGCATCGGTAAGGTGACCTTCTTCCATAATTTGCAGGAGCATATTCAAAGCTTCCGGATGGGCTTTTTCGACCTCGTCAAAAACAACGATTGAGTAAGGTCGGCGGCGGATGGCTTCGGTCAACTGGCCGGCTTCATCGTAACCCACATAACCAGGAGGCGCGCCAACCAAGCGGCTTATGCTGTGGCGTTCCATGAATTCGCTCATGTCAATTTGAATCAGCGCTTCTTCGTTGCCAAAGAGCAAACGCGCCAGCGCTTTGGTGAGTTCGGTCTTGCCAACACCAGTCGGGCCGAGGAACATAAAAGAGCCAACTGGCCGGCGTGGATTTTTGAGCCCAGCCCGCGCGCGGCGTACCGCTTTGGCGATGGCACTGATAGCTTCTTCCTGACCGATAATCGACTCGGATAGAGCCTCCTCCATGTTCAAAAGACGCGCGCTTTCTTCCTGAGCGAGTTGAGTGAGGGGAATGCCTGTCCACATGGAAATGACTTCCGCCACGTCCTCACCAGTAACGGTGGGCGCGTTAGCGCGATCCCAGCCTGTTTGCAAGCTCTTCAGACTGGCTTCGAGTTCCTCCTGCCTTTTTAGCAAAGCTTGAATGTTGTCGTTATCTTCAACCGCCTGGGCTTCTTTGAGCTCAGCGCGAACTTTGCGCAGTTTAGTCATCAGATCCTTGCTGCTGACAGCGGTGTCACTTTTGTACATGCGCACGCGCGATGCCGCTTCGTCAACGAGGTCAATGGCTTTATCGGGCAAAAACCTCTCACTGACATAGCGTGAGCTCAGTTTCGCGGCGGTTTCGATGGCTTCATCGCTGATGTGCAGACGATGGTGTTCTTCGTATTTCTCGCGCAAGCCGTAGAGAATTTCGATCGTTTCATCCACGGTGGGCTGCTCAACCACAATGGGCTGGAAGCGACGCTCTAAGGCAGCATCCGATTCGATACTCTTGCGATATTCGTTTAAGGTCGTCGCGCCAATGACCTGCAATTCGCCACGCGAGAGAGCCGGTTTGAGGATGTTGGCGGCATCCACTTGCGAACCTGCCGACCCCGCGCCAACCAACATGTGCAATTCGTCGATAAAAACAACCGCACCACTGGTTTTAAGCTCGTCAATGACACGTTTAAGGCGTTCTTCAAACTGGCCCCTGTACATCGTGCCCGCCACAAGGGAACCAACATCCAATTGCAAAACACGCTTATCAAGTAGCAAAGCGGGCACATCGCCCGTAAGGATGCGCTGGGCAAGACCTTCAACGATGGCCGTTTTGCCTACACCTGGCTCGCCAATGAGCGCGGGATTGTTCTTGGTGCGGCGTGCCAAGATTTGAATAACACGCTCAATTTCTTTCTCGCGTCCAATGACTGGGTCGAGTCTATCCGCTTCAGCGAGAGCGGTCAGGTCGGTGGCAAGCTGGTCAACAAGCGGGGTCTTGCTGTCGTCCTTTTCCATGCGAGCGCGGCGAGACAAGCGCGGCGCGCCTGCCATAGCAGGAGCTTCGCTTTCTTTTTTGGGTGGAGCGGTGTCCACGTTTTCTTCAAGTTCGTCTTTGGCGTTTTTTAGCACGCGCTTGGTCTGGCGTCTGATTTGCTCGGGCGTCACACCCAGGCTTAAAAGCACCTGCATGCCCGTGCTGTTTTCGTCTGCTGCCATAGCCAGCAAGATATGTTCTGTGCCAACGATTGACGCGTTGCTTAATTTTGCTTCTTCCAGCGCGCGCTCGAGTAAGTTCTTGGTTTCCTCCGCAAGGCTATAAGTCTTCGGCTCTTCCTCAGACTTTCGTTCTTCTTCAATGACTTTGCGAACAGAGCTCACACTCACACCAAGGTCTTCCAAAACACGATTGGCGATGGTACCTTTTTCAATCATCAAACCCAGCAAAAGATGTTCTATCGATATCTTTTCGGTCTTGTATCGTTCAGCTTCCAATTGTGCCAGGCTGAGCACCCTTTTTGCTTTTTGTGTAAATTTATTAATAACAGCCAAGGTAGTCCTCCTGTAGAGTTTTAGTGTCGGTCGTGCCAGTATGAAAGAGAATTTCTGTTCATTTGAAAATATGAGAGAAATATAAAGGCATGCCCGACCTCTATTGATTGTACCAAAGCAAAGACGGTGCTCAAATAACATTGCCTCTTTTTGATGAACTGTTAATAGAAGGCTTTTTTATTTTGCTTCGAGATAACTTGGTATCGTTTTGCGCAGGTAATGACAAGTGTAGCCACCGGGATGGTTTTGCAGATAGTCCTGATGATAATCCTCAGCTGGCCAAAAGGTGCCCAAGGGTTCGAGAGATGTCACAACTGGGTTACGCCACATGCCGCTTGCGTTAACGAGGTGAATCATCTTTTCCGCGACTTGCTTTTGAGCCTCGTCCCGATAAAAGATGGCACTGCGATAGGACGTGCCAAAGTCGTTGCCCTGGCGATTAAGCGTGGTGGGATCATGCATACGGAAAAAGAAATCCAGAATGTGTGGCAAACTGGTTTGATGGGTATCGAAGACGATTTTGAGCGCCTCGGCATGCCCCGGATGGTCTTGATAATTGGGATTTTCATTTTCGCCACCGGTGTAGCCACATTCGGTGTCCAAAACGCCAGCTTCTCGTCTGAACAGCTCCTCCATGCCCCAAAAACATCCGCCAGCGAGAACAATCGTATCTGTTTGTCTTGATTCCATCACATTAACTTCCTCGTTAAAAGAATTCACACGGCAGATGGTTTCTTACCGTGTGAAAATCATATCAGATTTGCTCATTGATATCACTTCCCTGCACAAAGCAGGTTACTTTACCAGTCCGCGCCATCGATACTGTAGCCACTGTCAATGTAAATCATTCCTCTGGTTATCGGATCGAAAATCCAAAGGGTTTCCAAATCAGTGTCGGAATCGCCATCCATGGATGGTCCTTGAACAATCAACATACGGTAGTCCGTCGGTGACCACTTAACAACCTGCCAATCGCTGGCTTCGCCTGTCCAGGGAGTAATGTATACCGGAGTGAACAAAGAATCTTGAAAATCAATCATCACCAGGTTGGAATTTCCTAAGTTCCACCAAACATCAGGGGTATATTCATTGATATCGGGATCAGTGATGCTGTTTTCGCTTATGACCAGGTAGCGGTCATCAAATGACCAATGCGGGTTTCCCCAAAAAGTGTATATTTCTTCAAAATTATCCAGTGTCCATAAACCATCGTTTTGGATATCCTTGATCACGACATAAACATTCTTCAGCTCTTCAAATTTATAACCATGCGGATAGGCCAGGTATTGCTCGTTGTGAGAAAGGCTGTTCGCGCCGGATATACCCTGGTTCATATACATTTCGGTTTGGCTGTCATAAAGTACACCTACACCCGGAAAAGCCGGATTGCAGTAGGTTTCGTAATAGCTAAAATAGCGTCCACTGGGTGATACATCAAAGCCCTGGGCAAAAGCGCCACCCTCTTCGTCTGAAACCGGCAGCTCATCCAGGGTCTCCAATTGTTCCTTATGGAAATCAAAACGCAATACAGTGACTGTTATATCGTTTCCAGAACCACAAGAGCCAAACTGACGCGAAAAATAGAGCCGTCCCTGGCGATCCCAGCCCATCAGATGGTCAAAAGAATCGCTTAACGGTTCGTAGTCTTTCATAGTCCAAATTTCGCCTGTTTCCATAGCATAGATTTGAACGGTGGTGTTATAAAACTCCTCAAAAGCGACAAAGCGCCCATCGGGGGATATTTTAGGGTTTTGATACGCCAGCCATACTGTCGAGTTCCTGGTTCCGCCATCAGAAGTCAGTTGATAGCTAACTTCTTCCTCAGGGACGTAAGCCCAAATATTTTCGTCCTTGGCATAGGCAATGATAGACGAATAGATTTCAGTGTCGCCTGCTTGCTGAGTTACTTCAGTCTCCGCGCGGGTTGAGAGCTGCGGACTATTTGCTTCCTCAAAACCCATCATGATTGAATAGCGCAACACATCTTCAGCATCAATCAGGCACTGTTCCCGAAGAACACCACCTTCAGGATTTTCAACAGTGAATAAGAAACTGTCTTGCCAGCTATAAGCAAGCAGAACCACTTCATCCGTGCCAGCATAGTGCCATTTAGTCTTCGCGAAAGTCAGCCCTTCAATCTCAACTTCTGAGGAGTCAGCTACAAACGACTCCGACATTCCATGACCGTTGTTCAGGTAGATTTGGCATTCAGGATATTTTTTATGTTGCAAGATTTGAAAATCTGGCTCACCGGTACTGTACCAAAGCTCGCTGGCATAAGTAAACCAAATATCACCCTGCATCTTAGTCGAGTTGGATGGTGGTAATGCGACCGAAGTTGGCGTGGGTGTATCAGCTGGCAATTGGGTTGGCGCTTGAATGGTTGTTTTTAAGGGCTTGTCAACAGACTCAAGGGTTGGCGTTGAAGCAGACAGTGAATCAAACAGTGTTTTAGGTATTTCCAACAATTTGCACGAGGCAGTCATTAATAGGATGACAACGGCTATTAAGACAAGCAGATTTTTACTTTTCATTTTTCCTCTCTTCAAATATCTACCTAAACTTAAAATGAAAGGGGCTTAAATTTTATCACTCACTCTCGCTGAATATTAAATTACAGATATCATATTTTTCAGTTCTGCCTGATCATACTGTGGCAGGCAGTTAGACCGGCACAGTAAGAATCAATAGCAAAAGTGTCTTTTTTTCGCCTCCATTTTTCATGCTTGATTTGGTTCATGCCAGTTATGAAAATGATTGAGGACAAGTTCATTTTCCGGGCTTATTTATTTTTTAGCAAAAGCCTGAACGCACACTCACTTAAAGTGAGGGATAAGACAGGTATTTTGAACAAAAACAAAGCACCCCATCAGTTACAAAATCATAAGCACGGGGCAATACTTAGTAACAAGTTAAGGCAAAAAGTCCTTCTCCGCAGAAAGGGTTACGACATCATACGCTTGAGACTCACATTCAGCAGGGAGCGTTTCAGCCTTGGGCCCTTCAACTGAAAAATATTCTGAACCATAATAAAATGCCAGAAGAATAAGATCGCCATTTGAAATACGTGTCCAGCGTGTAACCTTAAACTCTTTACCACCAAGTGTTTTTGGCGACATATTAGCATCAAACGTGCTTGGGTCCATGCCATGTCCAAATTGATACATGATGTTACAGCCGTTGTAGTTTTTGGATTGCAAAAAATTGTAACCCCGCTCATTGTTAATTTTCCAATATGCTGTATCAAAGGTGAGCCAAAAGCCATCGCCCATATCCACGACATCCAAAGTCACAACCGGCATTGGTGTGGGGCTTGGTGGTATTTCCGTCGGCGGTATTTCGGTCGGAATTGGTGGCACATCCGTTGGAGTTGGCAACACCTGCGTGGGTTGTATATTGTCGATTGGCATTGGAGGCTCGTTCGGTGTTGATTCCTTAGGAGACACATTAATCTCTATCGTACAAGCCGAGAGAAAGATACTCAAAACTAAAATTACAATAAAAAACACCCATTTATCGCGTCGCATTTTCATCTCTCCATTTTTATAATGTTAATTAACATTTTACCACTCATTTGCCCTTATAATGTCAAACAGGCCTGTGTTTTTTACTGACCTGTTCGGGTTCAAAAAGACATGAAACGACTTAGAGTTGCTCTAATTTATCCACCAAACCAGAAATCACAATACTCTCTCACATTTTAGCACAAATATCTATTATGCTTTACCACAATTCTCTCCTATGGTAATATTTTAACAACATAATAAGAGAGAGCTTATGAACAAGAAATACTATCCAAGAATTGTCGACAAAGTGCTTGAACTGTATCTTAAAGCATTTGGCGCAGTTGTTATCAAGGGCCCGAAATGGTCCGGAAAAACAACAACGGCTGAACAAAAGGCCAACAGCATTCTGAAATTGCAAGATCCAGATCTTTCAGAAAACTACCTGGCACTGGCTGATTTCAAGCCCTCCCGATTACTGGAAGGCGATACACCACGGTTGATTGATGAATGGCAAATGGCACCTGTTTTGTGGGACGCAGTTAGAAACGCCGTTGACCAAAGACAAAAAACGGGACAATTCATCCTCACCGGATCAACCGTTGTCGATCGTTCCAAAATGATGCACTCCGGCACAGGACGGATTGCCCAAATGCCCATGTCGACCATGAGTCTGTTTGAATATGGTGAGTCAAACGGCACAGTGTCTTTAAACTCGCTTTTTACGAATGAACCCTTTACAGGATCCACAAGCTCATTATCTGTTGATCGATTGGCAAAAGCGATCTGTCGTGGCGGTTGGCCTGCGACGTTAACAATGAGTGACTCAGCGAGTTTATTGGTAGCACCAAATTATGTCGATGGGATTGTTTTTGAAGATGCCGCACAGTTGGATGAGCCAGTTCCCACGCCTGAGAGAATCAGAGCGATTTTGCGCTCTTATGCCAGAAACATTTCGACTTTGGCTTCCAACCGAGCCATTCTGGAAGACTTGCTGTCAAATGATTCCGGCATGAGCGAATCGACACTTTACAGATATATTGCCATTCTTAATGAGCTCTTTGTATTACGCGACATACCCGCATGGAATCCTTCTATCCGATCAGCAAGCGCCATGCGTGCCAGCAATAAAAGAGGCTTTTCTGACCCATCGTTAGCTATTGCCGCACTTGGACTTTCACCCGAGCAATTGTTGGATGATTTAAACACCTTTGGTTTCTTTTTTGAAAGCCTGTGTATTCATGATCTAAGCATTTACAGTGTTGAAAACAAAGGGCATATTTCATACTATCGTGATCGCTATGGCTTAGAATGCGACATCGTTTTGCACTTAAATGATGGCAGATTTGCTCTTATTGAAGCTAAATTGGGCAGTAAAAGTATTGATGAAGGCGCAGAACATCTGCTCAAACTCAATAATCTCATCCGACAAAAACAAATGAAGCCGCCGTGTTTCATGATGATTTTGACAGCTGGACAATACGCTTACCAACGCAAAGATGACGTCTACGTGGTTCCTATTGGCTGTCTGGGACCTTAAACGTTATCTACTTGTTCAAGTCTGGAAATCAACTAAGTCTGTGATTTTAAATAAACAGACTGTTTCGTTCCAAACAGTCTGTTTTTTTCAGTAACTATGTTTTTGGCTTAGAGCTGCTCTAATTTATCCACCAAGCCTGAAATCACATCAAAGCCACCTTGCCAAAATTCAGCTGTGGTGACGTCCATGCCGGCTTCAGCCAAAAGCTCTATGGGCGCGAGTGAGCCTCCCGCGGACAAGATGCGCATATATTTGGGTTTGAAGCTCTCGCCTTCTTCCTGGTAGCGTTTGTAGAGCGCGAAGACCAAAAGCTGACCAAAAGCGTAGGCATAGACATAGAATGGGGTCGCGAAAATATGCGGAATGGAGACCCACTCATACTTGAACTCATCCGATACCTCTACCGCGTCGCCAAATTCCTCTTTCAGGTTGGCAAGGTATGCCTCACTAAGCTCATCGACAGAAGCATCGTTGATGATCATCTCGTGAGCTTCTTTTTCGAAGATGGCAAAGTAGATTTGGCGGATAATCGTCGCGAAAGCGTCATCCAATTGCGAGAACAGCAAGTCCTGGCGCACACCTTCATCGGTTTCACGTTCCAACAAGAGGTCAGTGAGCATCATTTCGCCAAAGGTTGAGGCGGTTTCAGCCAAAGGCAAACAGGCATGTTGAGTAAAGATGCTGTGCTCATCGGCCATCAGGGAGTGAATGGCATGGCCAAGTTCGTGCGCCATGGTGCTCACGTCGCCAGCTTTACCCTGATAGTTGAGCAAAACCCAGGGCGTGAGCTCGGGCCCCAAGGTTGAGCAGAACGCACCACCCATTTTGCCCTTGCGGACTTCGCTGTCGACGTGTTCTTCATCAAAAACCTTTTGCGCGAGTTCCGCGAATTTGGGGTCGAAGCGATTGAATGACTCGAATGTCAACGCGGCTGCTTCGTCAAAGTCATAGCGCTTGTCTGATTCCGAAACAGGCGCGTAGATATCATAGCGGCGCAGTTTTTCCATGCCAATTTTTTGCGCTTTAAGGCGGAAAAAGCGATGGAAAATGCCGATGTTCTTTCGCGAAACATCCATCAGCGTGTCAATGACTTCATCAGGCAGGTCGTTGACGGTATTGCGCACAGCAATGGGACTGACGTATTTACGCAGGCTTACATTCTCGTTTTTCCAGTCTCGGGCGATGTTTTGGTAGATTTGGCCCAAAATGGGAGCGTCCTCGCCGTACACGCGATAGAGTTCCTGATAGGCTCTGGCACGCAGGTCAGGGTCCGCGGAGCGTACGTGGCTCATCAGTTCGCCACGGGTCAGTTCTTTTTCTTCGCCGTCAACTTCCAGCTTAAAAGTGTAGCGGTTGGTAATGGATTCATAAAGCATCTCCAACGCGCTGGTACCCGTGATGTTTTTAATATTGATGATTTTCTCTTCCGCTTCGCTTAGCGTGTAAGGTTTGAAGTTACGCATCTGCACCAGCCAATAGCGATAATCACCACTGAGGTCTAACAGGCGGTTGGCGTTCGCGTCATCAAGTTCCTTCCACCAGAGGCTAAAGAAGAGCGTGCGATTTTCCATCTCAGCCGCAAATTGCTGGAAACGAGCCATCGCGATTTGCGCTTTTTGGTCCTGGGTGTTGGCAGCAAAAGAGAGGCTGGCAAAACCATACACACGATAGGCAAGTGTGGTAAAAGCTTCCTGCATTTTAACCAACGCCAGGAAAGTTTCGCCTTCTATATCAGGCTTCAGACATTCGCGGTGGGCTTCAAACTCAGCCACCATTTTTTCAAGCTTGGCATAAGCCTCGTTCATAGCAGGATCTTCAAAACTATCAAAGAGCTCTTTTAAACTCCATGGGGATTGGGTATAGGTTTTTTCGGTCATATCATCCTTCCGTTTTAATTATTAATCTAATAAAAGTATACATCAGAGTAAGCTGTTTAAAAAGTTTTGCCTTTTTCAGACTGAAATCTGGATTTGCTTATTTTTTCTAACTATGCCATTAAACGCTTTACATTCGCATAAGCTTAAAAAACACCCTTTCTTATAGTAGAATAAGGGCACTGCAAGAGTAATTGACAGGACAATGAGTATGCATAGTCGTTTTCGCTTGTTTTTAAGAAAGATTCACGATTTTATAGATGCTTTTGTGGCCAAAATATTGGGAGGAAAAACGCTGGGCCAGCTTTCTGAGCAATGTCAGGATAAAATGCCTGTTCTCGAAAACATCAGCGATTTTGCTTATGCAAGGAAAAGTCATTTTCAGCATTTCGAAATTCCCGAAATGCACGCGAAGCAATCCCTGAAAACCGCTGATATGAAAGTCTATCAAGATTCTTTAATTTTGACTTTCATAAAACAGAATATCAAACCCGGTTCAAAAATTCTTGAGATTGGCGGCGGGCAGTCGCGCATTATCCAACTGCTCCATGAAACTTACGCCTGCTGGAACCTTGATAAACTTGAAGGCGCAGGGTTTGGCCCCAAAAGACCCTATGACGCCCACGGACATGTTTTGGTTCAGGACTATCTGGGCGCGTTCAGCCCTGAACTTGAAGATCATTCATTTGACTTTATCTACAGTATCTCAACCATTGAACATCTGCCACACGATGAAGATACCCTGACCCGTTGTCTGGCAGATATGGACCGCCTGTTAGCGCCGGGTGGATGTTGCCTGCATTGCGTTGATGCCCTTTTGAAACCAGACAAGCTTGAAGTGCACCCACTTGTGCCAAAAGTGCTGTCAGAAAACAAGACAGCGAAAACAAAACTGTGTTTTGAAACACTTTCTAAAGATGATGATCTGTGGAGTTTGCCCTTTTACGCATATTACACCCGCTATTTTCATCTGACAAAGAAAAGACTCAAACCTTTTGGCAAGCCGATAACCATAAATGTTTATTGGAAAAAAGACATGATTTGATTCTTTTTAAGACTCAAATCCCATCTTTTTCCTGAGTGTTTCATTTTTTTTCCAGAATGATCTTTCATCTGCAATTTTTTACAGAGTTTAATGCAAACAGGCTTTTTGCATTGAAAAAAGATTCAATATAACTGTCACAAAACCTGCTTGAATGACGTTATCCTTAACAAAGCGCACGAAAATGGAGGTTTATGCAGAAAACTGAACTGAATGAACTCTACGATAAATGGATTCAACCGATTTATCGCTATACACTATCAAGAGTAAAACATGTGGACGATGCCAAAGACATCACCAGTCAAACCTTTCTCTCTGCCTGGCAACATCGTGAACGATATCAGGAACGTGGCGAGTTCACCGCCTGGCTGTTTAGTATCGCGCGAAATAAAATCAACGACCATTTCAGACAAGCCCGACGAAAGCGGAACACCATCCAAACGCTTGGCGATGATGAAATATACGAGGTATCCGCTGAACCGCAGCACGAAACGCTTATCGCTTTGCGCCAGGTCGTCAACACTTTATCAGAAAAAGAGCAAGAACTGATTCGGTTGCGCTATGTGGCGGGACTGGATTTTGCCAGCATCGCTAAAATCAGCCATCGCAGTCAAGTTGCGATCCGAAAAGCATGCAGTCGCCTGGTGACAAAGCTAAAAGCCCATTTTGAACAAGAGCAAGAATAGAGGACGAAATGACAAAGCTTGATATAAATTCCTTAAATCCATTTGAAGAAAAAATTTTACAGGCAATACAAATGAAAAATGCACCGGAAGACTTCACACAAAGCTTGAAATCACAACTGCAAAACATCCCGGAAAGCTACGAGGTACAGCAAAACTTAAGGCTAAAACCCCAAAAAACGCTTTGGACAATAGCAGGAATCAGCCTGGCACTCATCACCATCATCGTTGTCTTAGCCATTGGACCTAAAAAAGTTTGGGCGGAGATTGCCACTTTCTTTCAGCGTTTACCTGGCGTAGGTAACGTGGAAGACCTCGGTGATAGCTGTGTGCTGGCGGAGCCGATGAGCATTACACAGGATGGTTACACCATCACGCTTGAAGCGCTTAGCTCGACTGATAAAAAAGGCTGGGTGCGTTTCTCGTTGGATGGCTGGCAAGGCGACCGCGATTTTTATTACATAATGAGACGAGAATTTGGCAACCTGCAATACAGCATTGATACTATAAAAAACCAGTCAACACAGGTCGGAGATATTTACGAATCCAAATTCTTATACATAGAGTACGAACTGCCACCAGTTTGTCATGCCAAAGATTTCAGGCTTGCTTTTTTTAGCTTACCTGCATCAAAGCAAAATATGGCACCTGAAGTATGGGAATTTGAACCCAAACTACGCGCCGCGCAAAAAGAAGATACCCTGCCCAAAAATGACCAGGGATTTCTTAGCAGTGAGGAGCATGAAGGTATTACCATGCAAATACTGGCTTACTATGAAACCAGCAAATTCACAGCCTTATCTTACCGTTTCCAAACACCATCCCTCAGGAATAACGTATCTCTCTTGGGTGGTTGGGATTCCAGCAACCCTATGATTGTTGATTCCAAAGGCAATCATTATTATCAGCAGGACATAAGGTCCGCAAACCCGCTTTTGGGCTATTTCTCGGTCGTGAACAAAATGCCAGACGATGAAACCTTCCATTTAAACAGTCCTTCAATGATTCTGGATTGGAATGTTAGGGATTTTGAAGAACTCGAGAATGACGCCCCAATTACAATTGACTTCAGTGGCAATTTTAAAAACGGCCATGTTTGGAAATTGGATTTCTGGCATGAATATGATTATCCCCACAAAATTTATTTTGATAAAGTGGTTTACCGTGATAGCCCCCCACATCTTGAAGTCTACTATGGCACAGATAACGACATTAAATATGTCCAATTGTATTGTTATTCTGATGTTGCCCCATTATGTGAAGCTGTTTCCAGCGAAGACGGTTTTGTCAGAATTGAATTGGCAGAAAAACCAAGCGGTCAATTGAAACTGGGGCTTTATCGGGTCAGCAGAGAAATAGAGCCACCTGAAGGCTGGACAATAGATTTTACGCTGGACGAACTGCCCAAAACGGAATGGTTGCCCTTAAACGATGTACCTTACATCGTGCCAGAACAACGCCCGTAAAGGATTATTATTTGCGCAGAGTATTACAAAAACCCCCCTTGAATGGCAAAAGGGGGATTTTCTATATGCTTGCCACGGTGACTGTCGCTTATACACTTCATTCACTTCATTTTTTCATTTATTCAACAAGAACAACTCTTATCTTTTGTCAGATTTATACGTCATTTTAAAGAAAACATTTCTCGTTGAGCAAGAGGCTTCTCCGCTAATATAATCGTACAATAGCGCATCTTGACAACCCATAAAATAGTAGTACTATCATTCATTGTTGAGTTTTCAACTCAGAGAGAGCGAGCGATAATGACATCATCACCGGTCGAATCCGGTTTCAATAACGACAAACAAAAGCTGACTTCCGAGCAGCTTTTTATTTTTCTCAAATCCAGTCCTGATGGATTAAGCAGTGCTGAGGCTGCACTGCGTCTTCAGACCGATGGCCCCAATAAACTGGCAGAAGTTAAAGGGAAACCTTTGATTCTTAAGTTCCTGGCACAATTCAGCCACGTCATGGCAATCATGCTATGGGTCGCCGGCATTGGCGCTTTTATCGCCAAAATGCCCGAGCTTGGCATCGCGGTTTGGTCGGTCAATCTCATTAACGGGATTTTTAGCTTCTGGCAGGAATTTCAAGCTGAAAAAGCCACCGAAGCGCTGAAAAAGATACTTCCTTCCTATGCACGTGTTCTGCGTGATGGCGAACAAAAGCGGGTCCTTTCTGAAGAAATCGTAACCGGAGACATACTCTTCCTTGAAGAAGGTGAGAGTATTTCTGCTGACTGCCGCCTGCTGACGAGCGCGGAATTGAAAGTCAACCAGAGCACACTCACCGGCGAATCCCGTCCGGTCAATCGATCCGCGGAACCGATCAGCGGTGAAGGACTGACCGAAACAGAAATGCAAAACCTGATCTTCGCCGGCACCTTTGTCGCGGCTGGTTCAGGCAAAGCGATTGTTTATGCCACTGGGATGAATACCGCTTTCGGACGCATTGCCAAATTAACCCAGGAGGTTAGCGATGACCTCAGCCCGCTGCAAAAAGAGATGCAAAGTGTTACCAAGATCGTAACCATCCTGGCTGTAAGCGTGGGTGTTATTTTCTTCACGCTCGCGAAGTTATTGACCCACATCAGTTGGATCGAAGGCTTTATTTTTGCTCTCGGCATGGTAGTCGCTTTCGTCCCTGAAGGTTTGGAACCAACCGTCACGCTCGCCCTCGCCATGGCGACACAACGCATGGCAAAACGCCACGCTCTGATGAAAAAACTCTCAGCCGTTGAAACACTCGGCTGTACCAACGTCATTTGCACCGATAAAACCGGCACACTGACCCAAAATGAAATGACCGTTCAGAACTTGTGGGTACCATCCTTGCGGGATGGAAAACTGCAAGGCAGGGAGATTACTTTTTCGGGTGTAGGCTATGAACCTGTCGGAGAAACAACTGAGAATGGCGTTCCTGTTGCAATCCCAGATGATCCAGCCTTGAGCCAGGTATTATTGACCCAGGCAAAATGCAACACTGCCCGGCTAAACCCTCCTGACCTCACAGCTACCGAATCCAAGCAACGCTGGACCATCATTGGCGATCCAACCGAAGGCGCGCTGATCGTCGCGGCACTTAAAGCCGGTCTGACCAGGGATGCAATCGATGGTCAAATTGTCGCTGAACAGCCTTTTGATTCCCGTCGCAAACGGATGAGCGTTGTGCACCTCATCCAATTCCCAACAGGCTTTGAACGCGTAGTCTATACCAAAGGCGGCATCCGCGAAACACTGGACATCTGCAATACCATCTCCATTGATGGCGAAGTCCGCCCGTTGACAGAAGATGCCATTAAGCAGATCATGACTATCAATGACCACTACGCGAATAAGGGCTTGCGCATCCTGGCTGCCTCCCAGCGGCTCATGAACCAGCAGGAAAACGACTATTCCATTGAAGCGCTTGAAAGCGATCAAACTTTCCTGGGCATGGTCGCCATGATGGATCCTCCTCGTCCAGACGTTGCCAAAGCGGTCGAAACCTGCCATCGCGCTGGCATTCGCATCATCATGATCACCGGTGATTACGGTCTTACGGCTGAAAGCATTGCCCGCAATATCGGTATCGTTGGCGCTGAATCTGTGCGTGTTGTGACAGGTGTGGAACTTGAGCAAATGAATGACTCTGACCTTCAGCAAGTTGTTCAGGGTGAAGTGATCTTTGCCAGAGTGGCTCCGGAACATAAACTCCGGGTTGTCTCCGCCCTTCAGGCACTTGGCCAAGTCGTCGCGGTGACAGGCGATGGGGTCAACGATGCTCCCGCTCTGAAAAAGGCTAATATTGGTGTCGCGATGGGAATCAGCGGCTCCGATGTCGCCAAAGAAGCCGCTGATATGATTCTGACCGATGACAACTTCGGTTCGATCGTCAACGCGATTGAAGAAGGCCGCGCCGTTTACGAAAACATTAAACGCTTCACCACCTACATCTTCACCTCCAACGCTCCTGAAGCAGTACCCTTTATGCTATACGCCTTAAGCGGTGGCCGCATCCCTGTCGCGCTACCGGTCATGCACGTTCTGGCAGTCGATTTGGGCACCGATATGGTCCCCGCTCTTGGTCTTGGGGCTGAGCCACCTGAAGAGGGCGTGATGGATTTGCCACCCCGCAAACTCAGCGACCATCTTATTACCAAAGAATTGCTCACCCGTGCTTATTTGATTCTGGGTCCAGTCCAAAGTCTGGTCTCCATGCTGGCATTCTACTTTTACTACTGGACCAACGGCTATCACGGTCAGTGGCTGGACTTGCCTGCCAAAGGCAATCTTTACCTGGCCGCCACCGCAATGGCATTTGCCGGTGTTGTCGTTACACAGATCGGCAACCTTTTCGCCCAGCGTGCCACCCATCGATCCATTCTAAAGGTTCCCTTGTTCAGCAATCGCTTTGTATGGGTTGGTATCGTTACTGAGATTCTGATCGCCCTGGGAATCGTTTATCTGCCATTCCTGCAGAACTTTATCGGAACGGCCGCGTTTGACCCAAAATACTGGCTGTTCTTAGTCCTCTTTATCCCAGCCTTACCTGTTGTGGATGCGATTTATAAGGCATTCAAACGAAATAAGCGTACAATTAAACAGAGATTCGCTACGAAAGGAGAGTCATTATGAAAGTAATCATCATTGGATGTGGTCGTGTTGGTTCAGGTCTGGCCAAGAATCTGAGCCTGCAAGGGATTGATGTTTCCGTCATCGATAATAACCCTTCAAGTTTTCTAAACCTCGGTAAAACTTTCAAGGGAAAAACCTTTGAAGGGATGGCTTTTGACCAAAAGGTGCTCACTCAAGCCGGCATCGAAAACGCCGACGCCCTGGCAGCTGTCACAGCATCAGATGAGGTTAACCTGGTCGCGGCTCGTATGGCGAAATCGCTCTACAAAGTGCCCAGCGTCGCCGCGCGTGTTTACGAGCCGCAGAAAGCCAAAATTTACCGCCGTTTGGGTATTCAAACTATCTCTCCGGTAACACTGGGAATCGAGCGCCTCACCAGCATCCTGCTTTATTCCCACCTCGATATTGAGCGCAATATCGGCAGCGGACAGGTCAACCTGATCGACATCACCGTCAGGCATCGTCTTGTGAACAAAACGCCTGCTGACCTAAACATTCCGGGAGAAATTCAACTTGTAGCCCTGACCCGCAATGGAAAGACCAGTTTAATCAACGACGCGATCGTCTTCCAGCAAGGCGATTTATTACATCTTTTTGTAACTACCACGTCAAAAGCCCGCATCAACAGTTGGCTTCGGGCATAGAAAGGCGGATAAAATGAAAGTAATGATTATTGGCGGTGGCAAAGTTGGCACCTACCTTGCAGAAAAACTACTGGCTGAGAAACATGAGGTCCGATTGATTGAAATTCGCGAAGAAGAAAGGTCACATATTTTGCAAGACCTGCCCTCTAAAGCGCTGTACATCGGCAACGGCACCGACCCCGATACCCTCGAAGCGGCTGGAATCCGCAACATGGATGTGGTCGCCGCGGTAACCGGAGATGATGAAACCAATCTTGTCATTACCTCCCTGGCACGCTTTGAGTTTTTATCTCCCCGCACAATCGCGCGCGTCAACCACCCCAAAAACGCCTGGCTTTTTAATAAGGATATGGGTGTTGATGTCGCCATCAATCAGGCTGACCTGATCTCCATGATGATTCAGGAAGAGATGTCGATGGGCGATATGGTCACCATGCAGCTTCTGAAAAAAGGTCATTATCTTCTCGTGGAAGAGAAAGTCGCGCCCGGCTCAAAAGCTCTTGGTAAAAAACTGGCTGATCTGGCACTCCCAAAAAAGGGCAATCTGGTGGCAATCATTCGCGCCGATGAGGTTATCAGCCCAAATGAAGACCTGGTCTTCCAGGTTGCTGATGAAGTTCTGGCGGTTGTCCACCAGTCAGAAAAACAAGCACTCGCTGAGCTCTTTAATGCAAGTCGGTAATTAATAGCAACTACGCAACTCACCATCCCATCATACTGTCAGAAGACAAATTATGATGGGATGGACTGTTTAAATGCCATGTGGTCTAAAACAAGGTGCAATTTATCGGATAGTGTCCGGCCTTTTAAAAATTAATCTTTTCCAATGTCATCACGGTATTTTTTGCGAATTTCGTCAATCCGGCATTTGGATTGCGTGCTTTCATCCCAGTAATACCACACCATCCAGCCATTCGCGGGACGTCCGAGAATCTCACGCGCCAGAGCGTGAATCGACCCTCGTTGCTTGCCAACCACCAGGGCGCCATCCGCCTGAACGGTCGCCCAGATTTGCCCCTCATCGCCCAAACTCAGCCGGGTGCCAGGCACGATGTAGCCTTGCTCAACCAGGGTCCCAAACGCGATTCGACTGCGCGCGCGTGGATTGGGCGTGACTAATAGTGGCGCGTCAAACTCATATTGCACATTCTTGCTCAAGCGCTGGCGCGCGTGATAAACATAGCGCGGATCAACTTCAATGCCAATGTAATGGCGGCTTAACTTTCGCGCCATCATGCCTGTGGTTCCCGTACCAAAGAAAGGATCCAGCACCACATCGCCGGGGTTGGTTGTTGCCATCATAATCCGATACAGCAAAGCCTCGGGTTTTTGGGTAGGATGCAGGCGTTTATCATTCTCGCGCAAACGCTCTTTACCTGTGCAGATGGGGATAAACCAGTCCGAGCGCATTTGCAGGTCATCGTTGAGCATCTTCATCGCTTGATAATTGAATGTGTAGCGCGCGCCTTTTTCTTTTTGCGCCCAGATGAGCGTTTCATGCGCGTTGGTAAAACGCACACCGCGGAAATTGGGCATAGGATTGCTTTTGACCCAAACCACGTCGTTGAGAATCCAAAAACCTAAATCCTGTAGGATGCTCCCCACGCGATAAATATTGTGATATGAACCAATCACCCATAAGGTACCCGTTGGTTTTAACACCCGCCGACAAGCGCTAAGCCACGCTATCGTGAAATTATCGTAAGCTCTGAGATTTTCAAACTTATCCCAGTCTTCGTCCACGCCTTGCACACGACTGAGGTTCGGGCGCAAAAGTTCGCCTTGCAATTGCAAGTTGTAGGGCGGATCTGCGAAAATCAAGTCTACCGACTCTGCCGGCAGGGTTGGGAGTATCTCGAGACAATCGCCCTGAACTGTCTGGTCAAGCCAGGAAGATAGGGGGTCTTCGCTCATGGTCTAATTGTAACGGATATTTGACGAATTTGGCGGGAATTAATTAAGCAAGATCGCTTTTTTTTGCTTCACGTAAAGACAGTTACAAAACAATAAGGGCTGACATTTCATCTTGAATTTGCTTTGAACAAAGCTATAATCGATGGGGAGGCAGCTATGACATCAACTATCAACCCCGACTGGCAAGAATTTAAATTTTACGAAGACCTTAAGCCCCGCTATGGCGATTTTGACACTCAGCTACACGTCAACAACCTGGCCTATCTCGAGATGGGCGAAAGCGCGCGCATTGACTACTACAAAGACGTAGGCATTTGGGATGGCGTCATCCGCCCTGGTGGCTTTGGCATGCTGATGGCATCAATCAAAGCCGACTTTGTCAACTCCATCAACTACGGCGACCCTGTAAGCGTTGGCTATAAAACGACCCACATCGGCAACAAAAGCATCACTTTTGCCTTCATCCTCAAAAACCCAGAAACCAATCTTATCTACGCGCGTGGAGAAGTGGTAGGCGTTTGCTACGATCATGTCGCTGAAAAAACCGTGCGCGTTCCTCAGGAATGGCGCGAAAAACTATCAGAATACGAAAACAACAAGGATTTACTATGACCAAACCCTCTTTACCCCAAATTGATTACGCTTATCTTGAAAATTTTTTAGTTGACTTGCTCAACATCCCCAGCCCATCCGGCTACACCGATACCGCGATCAGCTTCGTTGAAGAAGCTTTGAAAGCCTTCCCTGAAGTCAAAGCCGAACGCACCAAAAAAGGCAGTCTGCTCATTTTCATTCCTGGCGAAAAAACCCATGAGTCTGGTCCACGTCGAGCCTTAACCGCCCATGTGGACACACTTGGCGCGATGGTCAAGGAAATCAAAAACAACGGGCGCCTGGAGCTCACCGAAATTGGCGGATTTGCCTGGGGCAGTGTGGAAGGTGAGAACGTTTTGGTGCATACCCGCCATCATGGCACCGTACGCGGCAGCCTTTTGCCTAATAAAGCTTCCGTGCATGTTTACAAAACCGTACGCGATGACAAACGCAGCGCCGACAGCATGGAAGTCCGCCTGGACGCGCGAGTGGCAAACCCAGACGATGTGCGCGCCCTGGGTATTGAAGTGGGCGATTTTGTTTCGTTTGATCCGCGCGTTGAACTGCATGAGGGCTTTGTAAAGAGTCGTCACCTGGACGATAAAGCCGCTGTCGCGGTCATTATGGCAACGATAAAAGCATTCCACGACTCCGGCACAAAACCGCTTGAAGATTTCTGTGTACTCATTAGCACCTACGAAGAAGAAGGTATGGGTGGACGCAGCGATTTGCCCCTTAGTCTGCAAGAACTCATCGCTATTGATATGGCAGCCATTGGCGCGGGACAAGCCTCAGACGAATTTCACGCGTCCATTTGTGTCAAAGATGCCGCCTTCCCTTACCATCATGGCTTTTCAAACAAATTGCGCGACCTTGCTGAGGCATACGCTATTCCCCATAAGGTTGACATCTATGTGAATTACAGTTCCGATGCCACAACCTATTGGTCAGCAGGTGGTTCAGCAGCAGTCGCTTTGATTGGTCCCGGCGTGGACAGCTCGCACCATTATGAGCGCACCCACAAAGACGCGCTCATGAGTACCACTCAATGGGTGCTGGCATACTTGTTAAATGAATAAGTTTTACGCGTAAGGATGTTGTTGAAGCTCTTTTTAGAAACCTTTGCTATGTTCTTGGGTTTTTAATAATGACTGTGCAAAACAATTAAGGTACAGTTTGATCGAAACATTTTAGCAGTAAAAAAAGGAGATATAAAATGGCTTTCTATTCAGGAATGAATTGGTTATGGGCAATCTTAGTCGGCGCAGTGATTGGCTTACTGGCTGATATGATCGTCCCTGGCGTTAAATTAGGATTTCTTGGCGCGATTATCGTTGGTATCATCGGTGGCTTTGTGGGCGGCTGGATTGCCGTGCTACTTGGCATTGGCGGCGGTTTGATCGTCCAATTGCTGTTTGCCTTGCTTGGCGCTGTGATTGTTTTGCTCATCTGGCGCGCGATTAAACGCAAGTAAATTTAAAGTCTGAAACGCATAAAAACGCGCCATTAAACTGGCGCGTTTTTATTTATATGTGGTTTCACCTTATAAAGCTGTGTATAAACCATTGTCTGCATGGTATTATTAAGGAAATTATTTTTTTGGAGGGACGATGTCTTACCAACAACCACCACAGCAGCCGTATCAACAGCAACCGTATCAACAACCACCACAACAACCCTATCAGCAGCCGCCTTACCAGCAACCATACCAACAGCCGTCATATCAACAGCCACCTTATCAACAAGCTTATCCTCCTCAAATGACAAAGTTAAGAACCGACTTTAGCATGGGGAAAACTGTCCTTCTGTCTTTCATCACTTTTGGTATCTATGGACTCATCGTTTGGATGCGCCTGGTGGACAACATCAACACACTCGCGACCCCATACGACCGAAAAAATACCATGAACTATTTGTTGATGTGTCTCCTGAGTATTATTACGTTTGGAATTTATCCATTCGTTTGGAATCACCAACTTTGTGACCGTATCGGACAAGAACTCTATCGCCGTCGTATTAATTATGAGATAAACAGCTCGACTTTCTGGCTTTGGGGAGTTTTGGGTTCTTTCATCATCGTCGGACCTTTCATCTATATGGATAAAGTCTTCAACGCCGTTAACATGCTTTCACAGCACTACAATCAATTTGGCTAAAATAAAACCATTTGTGTTAAAAAAGCGTACTGCCAGAAGTACGCTTTTTGATTCCCGAATGAAGATTTTTATTCTTCATCATCCAAAAAAGGCAAAATGGTCTTGAGAGCTTTCATATTGCCTTTTTCGATTAACTTTTTGGCATAACTTTTAGCCGTCTTCGCGTTAAGATGAGGTGCGATATCCTCAATATCCCGCGCCTGCTCTTCGCCATTCATAGCCTTATCGACCAGTTGGTTGAGATCTTCCTCGTCTAAAAAGGGAGCTATTTCAGCCAGATCTTTCATGCGAATTTTGCCCATTTTGCCAAACAGATGCGTAATAGCCCTGCTTTCAAGAAACGGAACCAAGGGCATAAGGTCACTGATGTTTTCGGGCTCGGCTTCTCCAATCAAACCCAGTAAAGCATCTGAGTCAAGAAACGGCGCCAGAGAAGCCAACAAACCAGGGTCGTCATCATCATGGATAACATTCCTGGCAATCTCAGCCACAAAATCTTCTTCCAAAAAAGGCACGATACCTATGATATCGTCCAAATGTTCGTGCAATTCACCTCGCTGAATGATAAGGGCTTGCAGGTGTTTGCTGTCTATATACGGGACGATGGGAAGCAAGTCCCGAACACTACAAAAGCCGACGCGCTCCACCAGTTCCATCAATTTTTCTTCACTTAAATAGGGCGCCAGTTGTTGGATGTCTTTCAATTCAAGTCCTTCGATAGGAGCTTTTTCAAGCTCTTTTTCCAGCTTTGAAGGCTTTAAGATAGGCGCTACGTCGGCAATTTCTTTGGCAGTCAGGGTTTTTTCTTCGTCCATGGCGCGTTTGACGGTTTGGGCTTGCTCGCGGGAATCAAGCAGTTCTTCAATGCTGACGCCCAGTACGCGCGCCAGGTCAGGAAGCTTTGATATATCTGGCATACTGTTACCGCGCTCCCAGTTGCTGACCGCCTGATAGCTCACCTGCATTAAATCCGCCAATTCCATTTGGGTCATATCTTTGGCTTTGCGCAGGGTCATAATTTTCAGTCCTGTTTTTTGTGTGTTAAACATCATTCACTCCTTGTTTTGGTTTAGCTTCATCTTAGACCAAAACGCTCCTTAATCCTATCAAGTATTGCTTGAATTTGGGGATTTCAATTAAGACTTGAGTTCAAGATTTCACGTGTACGCGGGTTATAATACTGCTATGGTAAAAATTCTGCACTTTGCTGACGCCCATATCGACATGAGCAATTACGGCCAACACGATCCCATCAGCGGGTTGCCCATGCGCGTGATGGATTTTCTCAAATCGCTGGATACGATTGTAGACACCGCCATCGCTGAAAAGGTTGACCTGGTCATCTTTGCGGGTGATACCTACAAAGACCGCTCGCCCGCGCCAACTTTCCAACGCGAATGGGGCCGACGTATGATGCGTCTTTCGCGCGTAAGCATTCCGGTTTTGCTCGTTCCTGGCAATCATGATATTTCGCCAAGTTTAGGCCGCGCCCACGCTTTGCAGGAGTACGAAACGCTTGACCCCGACTATATCCACGTTGTCAGCCAGCCTGAATTATATAAACCCGAACAGCTAAATGGTGTTCAGGCGCAGGTCATTGCCATCCCATGGATTACCCGCCATAACGTGAAGGCCATGATGCAAGACCAGACTGATGAAGCTATCGACCCCACTATGCAAATTGAACAAGCCTTAGGAACATGGCTTGAAGCAACTATTGAAGAACTTGACGACTCATTGCCCACCATCCTCACCGCGCATGCTTCTGTTTTTGGGGCTAAGTTTGGCTATGAGCAAAACATAAAAATTGGCAAAGACCTTGTTTTACCGCCCGGTTTCGTGAAACGTCCTGAATTTGATTACGTTGCTTTGGGGCATATCCACCGACATCAGGACCTCAATGAAGGACACCAGCCGCCCGTGGTCTACGCCGGCTCGATTGAACGCGTTGACTTTGGCGAACTGAACGAAGACAAAGGCTTCATTATCGCTGAAGTGAGCAAAGGGCACACGAAATATTTTTTTCACAAGTTAGCCATCAGACCCTTTATAGACCGCTCAATCGCGATAGATGAAAACTTTATGGTCAACGAACGCATCATCAGCGCTTTGCCCGCGCCTGATGAACTAAAGGACGCCATTGTGCGCCTGACTGTGCACTATCCGCGCGAGTTTGAAACGCTCATTGATGAAACCCAAATTCGCAACTATGCCAAAGACGCTTTTGAGTTTTACCTGGTCAAAGCACCCAGCTCAAAGGCACGGTCGCGTTTGCCCGATGGGCACGAAACAAGCAGTCTCAGTCCTTTGGAACTTTTAGACCTTTATTGGAAACAAGACCATAAAAACGCTGACGAGCGCGAAAAACTTGCCAAACTGGCTGAAGAAATCATCAGCCAGGTACACGGTGGTGAATCAGCCTAAGTTATTCTTGCTTTATTCGATTATTTCCGCAAAACGGATAGCATCAAGCATGCGCGCCAGGCGCACAGTTTCTTTCACATCGTGCACGCGCACAATGTTCGCGCCATGCAGGATGCCATAAGCATTTGCTGCCAAACTGCCTTCAAGCCTCTCGTTGCGCGGGAGGTTCAAGGTGTAGCCAATCATGCCCTTGCGCGAAATGCCCAACAAAATAGGATAACCCATATCCATTAAGATATCCATATGGCGTAAGGCATACAGGTTTTGAGCAATTGTTTTGGCAAAACCAATGCCAGGGTCAAGGATGATTTGTTCATCCGCCATGCCAGCATCCTTGGCAAGCGTGACAGACTCTTGCAGGTCATTTTTAATATCTTCCAAAAAATGGTCATAATGAACTTTTTCAATATGTCCACCAAGTTCCGGGCTAATCTGGGCGCTGCCCATATGGCGATTGTGCATCAAAATGGCGGTCGCCTGATGTTTCGCAACAACCTGCGCCATGTTCTCATCATACTTAAAACCCCAAATGTCATTAATGATATGCACGCCTTCCGATAAAACAGCATCGGCTGTTCCGGATCGATAACAATCCACCGAAAGAATCATCTCAGGTAATTCATGGCGTAAACGTTGGATGACTGGCAAAAGGCGTTCAATTTCTTCTTCAACCGATATTTGCGTGTAACCTGGACGGGTCGATTCGCCGCCCAAATCCAGGATGTCTACACCGTATTCCACAAAACGATGAGCTTGCGCTATGGCTTCATCAACCCAATGGGCTTTGCCTAACAACCCATCTCCCGAAAAACTGTCGGGAGTGAGGTTAATAATCCCCATGACATGGGTTCGGTTTGCGATTTCCGGAAAAAGATTGGATTTCATTGAATGCTCCTAAGGTGTAATGATTTGACCAGTACCAGGTGGAAAAGCCAGTGCTTCCACAAAAACATCAACGCGCGCGATTTCGCCCGCCATTGAATAGACAGTTAAAGACGCTGGTTTGTTGTCAGCCGTGAGCCCACCTTCAATATCAGAAAACCGGCGCATGCCTAAGACCGCGCCATCTTCGTCATAGGCAACAGCCAGAACATAGATCGCCATATAGGCTGTGTTTTTATCCTTAAATGAAGTTGCGCCTTGAATGAAAGCCGCTTTGTTGCCAAGACGCAGTTCAGTTGTTTGACCGATTAAATCAACTTCCAAATAACGATCTTCACCTTCAGCGTAAGGCAGCTGAAAATCAAGCTCCGCGGAGACAATTAATTTTTCGCCCCACTCAGGCAGAAAATAACTTGCCGCTGGAATGCTGGTATGCGGTGGAATGACGTTAATTAAAGTTGTGGCGATGGTTTGGGCAGTTTTGCCGGTTTCATCGCTTAAGCTCACCAAAAGAAAAACATTCTCGAGCGCTTCATCACTGTCATTTTCAATCAGGCTAAAGCAGTAGACGGCTTTGAGGGCGTCACGATAACAATAGCTTTTATAGGCGCTGGTGTGCTCTGGCGCGGGTTCTGTGGCGACAGACGCGGTTGGACCCGGCGCGGTTTCGCTGTCAATACCTGGCGTGGGCGTTAAAGGAATGATTAACTCCGTGCCAATTCCCATCGCGTTGGGGATGACATCTGGATTGGCGGTTTTAAGCGCTTCAAGACTGACCCCAAAATAAAGCGCCACGCTGAACATATCATCGTTTCTGTCGACTTTGAAGGTGACTGGTTCGGGTGTCGCGGTAGGTGTGGGCGAAGGGCTTGGGCTGGGAGTATGACTGGGGCTTGGTAAAAAAGTTGGCGTCGCGCTTGGCACACGCGTTGGCGTATGGCTTGGTTCTGGTGGCAGGATAGCAGGGATGTTTGGCTTGTGCCCACAGGAACTCAAAAAAACAGCTGCCATCAGAATCAAAAGCTTCAAATAATGACGCATCTTCACTCGCTTATTATACTCATTTAGCACAAATCAATTTTTGGGTTAGTCAGTGAATGGGCAAATACAAGATTTATGATATCCTGTCTTATCCATCAGACCCATCTAAAAAATTTTTCGTATACCAATCCAATACAAACATATCAACACAGTTATAAGAAACGCCTTAAAAATAATTGTTGTTTTTCAGCTTTTAACAAAAAACAGCCTCGCCGAAAATGACGAGGCTGTTGGTTCTATTTAATCATCTATCATCAGATTACTGCTCGAGGATATTGATTAGTGGGAAGTAAACATTGTAAACTGGTTCCGGAGCACCTTCGGGAACATAAGTAATTTTGACTGTAACAGTCTTCTCGTGGTAATCTCCGCCATCACGAACCGTAATCGTCCCTTCATTTAAGCCAGCGACAAGTTTGCTTCGGTTAAACGTCACCACGATCGTCCCTGGCACATTGCCACTCGTTGGGCTCAATTCAATCCAATCATGGCTGGCTTCAGCTGTCCAGGTTTGAGGCGTGTCACCCGTGATACGCACACCCGCGTTTGGACCTGGCGGATCATTATAACGGATGGTATAAGTAAGCGACACAGGCAAAACAGTAAATTTGGGTGGAGGTGGAATGACATAAGTGACATTCACTAAACCAGCACGTTGTCTGGTGCTTCCATTTTCGGAAACGATAACCATGCCCTTGTTCAAACCTTCGACAAATTTGGTTCTGTCAAAGCTAACCGTAATGGTATCGCCATGTCCGCCAGAAGCCGGTGAAACACTCATCCATTCGACATCTGATACGGCTGTCCAGGTCTTGCCCGCGGTTAAATTCACCGTGAAATCTGCAGTAGGAAGTTCTGGATCCCGCTCGCTAATGGTTAAGTTGTGTTCAGGAGGATCAACAGAGAATGGTTGTGGCGGGGTAACATCGCCTGGAGTAGCAATCGCCGCCTGTGGTTGATCATATACACCTGCGTCTTTAGTGTTGGACGTTTTATAGTCAACCAAAACGATATAATGAGCATTTGCCCAGTTGACCACATTTTCCACTTCCATAGTAATAATGTAGGAATCAGTAGCCCCATCAGCCAAATAGCTTATTCCCGTTTTAGCTGAGCCTCGTCCAATGCGATCCGTCTTTTGAGCATGATAGTCTTCATAAACAATCGCGTGCACCGCGGCTTTGTTGGCGGAAGACAGCAACACGCCAGTTGAGTTGGTTACTGTAACTTTAAAGGTAACAACATTGCCTTCACGGGCATAGTTCGCCTGAAGGGTTGCCTTAGCCGGACGAGCCTGTGAGCGGTCAACAAGACCTGTAATACTGGCGTAATCAACACCTGTTTGCCATTCACGGCTACTGTCAATCATCATTTCAGGGACATACCTCCCACCACCACTTTCTTTAAGAATGTTTATTCGGTTTGCAGGATAATAAGGTGTGCCCCATTCAACAAAAACAACAGGTTGTCCAGCATAGGTTGCTGCAGCTTGATCTACTGCCTGACCGGCAGGTCCACAATAAGGTCAACCCTCGCTGGAAATAAATTCCAATACGGAAAATTTAACAGGATTTTGCGCCTCAACGAGTTGGGGCGATGCCGCGCCAATCGCGCCAAACACGATGGCAAGGGCTAACAAAACAGAAAGTCTTTTAAATAACTTCATCAGCACTCCTTCTTAAATATGGATTTTCTATCTATATTGTATCAGCAAGATGTGAATTAATGGAAGAGACAACAACAACTCCATTACAATCCCAATGACACAAGAAGACGAACGGGTAAGGTCTGCAAGGGACTGGGCACAATAAAAGTCATTTTCAACAAAATCGGACGTAAAAACAAACATGGTTTTGTTCATAACCTGGACATTTTAGCTGTTCATGACTTAATATGACGTATAATTAGCACAAACTGTTTATCAACAGAAAGGATTACATCTTATGCCTGAAAAAGAACTATTAGACCCTTCCCCCGACCATCATCTTGACATCGTTTGGCACGCTTTAGACTCAGAGAGAGTGCTTGAAGAGCTTGAAGTACCCATTGAGACCGGTCTGACAACCGCTGAAGTCGAGAAACGGCTCAAACAATTCGGACCAAATGAGTTGCAAGAACGCGCCCGCACCACTTTTTGGCAGCGTCTTTGGGCACAAATCAACAGCTTTGTTATTTGGTTGCTCATCGGCGCCGCGGTGATTTCGGGTATTACCGCCATCATCGAAAAAGCTTTCCCCACTGAGACAATCGCCATTATGGCTATCGTTATTTTGAACGCGATAATGGGAATGATTCAAGAGTCGCGTGCTGAAGCTTCACTTGCCGCGCTCAAGAAAATGGCAGCGCCAGAAGCGCAGGTTTTGCGCGACGGTCACCGCCAAACCGTACCTGCGCCACAGTTAGTGCCCGGCGACATCGTCTTCATTGAAGCTGGCAACTTCATCCCCGCGGATATTCGTTTACTGGAAGCGGTGAACCTGAGCATTGAAGAAGCTTCGCTCACCGGCGAAAGCGTCCCCGCGAAGAAGACTGCTGAAGGACGCCTCGAAGCCGATATTCCCATTGGTGACCGTGACAACTCTGCCTTTATGGGCACAACGGTAACCTATGGGCGTGGCAAAGGTGTGGTGACTGGCACCGGTATGCACACACAACTGGGCTTGATTGCGACCATGTTGCAAGCCGTGGAAGACGAAGAAACACCCTTACAGAAACGGCTCGACCAACGTGGCAAAACCTTAGGTATTGCAGCTATTATCATTTGTATCCTGGTCTTTTTGGTTTCCGTGGCACGCTTAATCTTCATGCACGAAATTGAGATTGGAAGCTCCGAGTTTTGGCATGAAATGATTAAACTCTTTATGGTTGCGGTATCGCTTGCCATCGCTGCCGTGCCCGAAGGCTTGCCCGCTGTTGTTACTATCAGCCTTGCTGGTGGCATGCGCGAGATGGTAAGCCGACACGCGCTCATCCGCCGCCTTAGCTCAGTTGAAACCCTGGGTTCTGTTACCACCATCTGCACCGATAAAACCGGCACACTCACCCAAAACGAAATGACTGTCACCAAACTCTGGGTTGACGGAAAGTTTGTGGATATTACCGGAACAGGTTATGACCCCATCGGTGAGTTTTATGTAGATGGCGAACATATTGATCTTACAACATTACCCGCCGCCAACACAGCGCTTTGGGTAGGCACGCTTAACAATGATGCTATCCTGGAACCTGTCGGTGAAGTGGACGGTAAACCCAGTTATCGCATGGTAGGTGACCCAACCGAAGGTTCTATCCTGGTTGCCGCGGTGAAAGCCGGCGCGGTTACCACTGAACTCAATGCCAAATACCCCCGCGAGCAGGAAATCCCCTTTGACTCTACCCGCAAACGCATGGTAACCGTGCACGAAATTGTCAATCCAGGCGGTGGCGATATTTCGCCATATCACGCCAACGAAAAAACCAATTGGTATACCATCGCTGTTAAAGGTGCACCTGATGTGGTCTTGGGGTTGTGTACCTATATAAGCGATTATGACAACAAGCCCATACCTTTAACTGACGAAGTGCGTCAAAAAGTTTTGGCAGCCAATGAAACCATGGCCGACCAGGCTTTGCGCGTTTTGGGTGTGGCATATCGCCCCGTGCCCGAAGTGCCCGAAGAAGCTGAAGCCGAGCAACTCGAACATGAACTCATCTTTGTGGGTCTCATCGGTATGATTGACCCCTCAAGACCTGAAGTCAAACCTGCCCTCGCCGAAGCCCAAACCGCCGGCGTCCGTTCAGTGATGATTACCGGCGACTTCCCCAACACCGCCCGCGCCATCGCGGAAGATATCAGCCTCTTACAACCCGGACACCAGGTTTTAACTGGAATGGATCTTGACAAAATTGATGATGACGAAATGTTAGAAGTTGTTAAAACGACTGATGTTTACGCGCGTGTAAGTCCTGAACACAAGATGCGTATTGTTGACGCCTTGCGCAAGAATGGCGAAGTGGTTGCCATGACCGGCGATGGCGTGAACGACGCCCCCGCGATCAAGATGGCGGATATTGGCGTTGCCATGGGTATCACCGGTACCGACGTTGCCAAAGAGACTGCTGACATGGTGCTCACGGATGACAACTACGCTTCTATCGTCGCAGCCATTGAACAGGGCCGTGTCATTTACAGTAACATTCGCAAGTTTGTTTACTATCTGGTCTCATGTAACATCGCTGAGATCATGATCATTTTCATTGCCGTTGTTGTTGGCTGGCCACCAGCCCTCACCGCGGTACAGCTTTTGTGGCTTAACTTGGTTACAGATGGCGCACCCGCCCTGGCACTTGGTTCGGAAAAAGGTGACCCGGACATCATGCTTCACCCGCCACGCCCATCAGACGAACCCATTATCAACCGGTACATGTTGCGTGGCATCATCGCCCAAACGCTTGCCATTACCGCCGCTACATTGGGCGCGTTTGCCATTGGCTATTACCTTTTCCCATCCGCTATTGCAGGACAAAAATATAATGTCGATCTTGCAGAAACGATGGCATTCGTAACGCTCTCCCTTAGCGAACTCTTTAGAGCTTTCACCGCTCGGTCAGAGTACTATCCGCTCAGGAAGATTGGCATCTTTAGTAACCGCAATATGAACCTCGCTGTGCTGTTCTCAGTCATTATGGTTCTGCTGGTCATCTATATTCCCTTCCTGAACGCGCCTTTCAACACAATTCCGCTAACCTGGCTCCATTGGCTAATCATTTTGCCCCTGATTTTCATCCCATCCATTGTGGCTGAAATTATGAAAGCCATCGCTTATAAAAGCTACAGTATGGAGACAAAAAAAGCGAAAAATAAAGCATAAACCAAGACACAAGCTAAATCCAAAAGAGGTTGTTCAAAATGAACAGCCTCTTTTCACATTAATAGTCAAATTTTTGATACAATCGAGACGTTGATGTTGGAACCTTAGTCATCAATGATTGCTGTAAGCAAAATATCACATTGAAAAGGTTGGACTTAATATGAACTCCCCGGAATTTGACATTCAAGAAGCAAGAAAAACGAAACGTGCCAGACATGCCTGGTATTATTATGATTTTGGCAATTCAGCATACGCCGCCATTATCCTGTTGGCTGTTTTCTCGGCTTACTTCAAAGGCGTTGTCGTTGGCGGTGCTGAAGGAACCCGATTGTGGGGTATCGCGGTAGGTGTCGCGGCAATCATCGTTGCTGTTCTTTCCCCCATTTTGGGCGCGATCGCGGACGTCGCCCGCTCAAAAAAACTCTTCCTGGGTATTTTTACGTCCATTTCCATCCTGTTTACAGCCTTGCTTTTCTTCGTTGGCCCTGGCGATGTAGCGATGGCCATGATTTTTTTCATTCTCGCTGAAATCGGCTACCGTGGCGCGCAGGTCTTTTATGACGCGCTTTTGGTAGATGTTTCAACACCTGAAACAGTAGGCAACATCTCCGGCAAGGGCTGGGCAATAGGCATGCTGGGCGGTATCGCCACTCTGGTTCTTGTTCTGGTACCCATGCAGCTTGTAGGCGAGGCCTTTAAACCCAATTACGCCTTTGTAATAACCGCTCTTGTTTTTCTGCTTTCATCCATTCCGACCTTTTTGTATGTCAAAGAAAAACACGAACGTGTTGAACGGCTTCCTTTTGGACAAACAATCAAAAATGCCTTTATAAAGTTGGCCGACACGTTCAAAGAAATCCGCGATTACAAAGAATTTCTGCGTTATATGTTCGCCTTCCTCATCTACAATGATGGCATTATGATGCTGATGGACTTTGCCGCGATTATTGGCAGCACCTTGTTTGGACTGAGTACCATTGAGCTTTTGATCTTCGTCATCATCATTCACATCACTGGCGCGATTGGAGCTTTGGTCTTTGGAAAAATCGCGGATCGGGTTAGCAGCAAACGCGCGGTGGCTTATTCGCTCATTATCCTCATCATCGCCTTAGCCGTTTTATTCTTTATCGGCGACAATAAAATAATCTTCTTCATTGTGGGCGGATTTGCAGGCTTCTCGCTGAGTGGCGCGCAAGCCGTTAGCCGCACTATGGTCAGCCAACTCGCGCCTCCCGATAAAATGACCGAATTCTACGGTTTCTTATCTGTCGCGGGACGCACCTCAACTTTTGTTGGACCGCTGGTCTTCAGCACCCTGGCATTCCGTATGAACAACTATTATGAGAATATTGGCTGGGCAAGCGATCTCGCGGAACGTGGCGGACAATACTGGGGCATTGGATCCATTATCCTCTTCTTGGTGGTTGGATTTGCTTTGCTCCTGACCGTGCGCGAAGTTACTGCCAGCAATCCCATGATTTACCCCGTAAGAAAACAAGGAAAACGTAAATGAAAATACTCATTACAGGAGGCGCCGGCTATATCGGCAGCACCATTGCTTCCGCGCTTGCGGATGCAGGGCATACGCCCATTTTGCTCGACTCGCTCATCACTGGGCGAAAAGAATTTGCCAAACTGCACACCTTTTATCATGCGGATATCGCAGACCAGGAAGCCGTGCGGCAGATTTTTATCGACCACCCCGATATCTATGCTACCATTCACTGCGCGGCGCTCATTGTTGTGCCCGAGTCGGTTGAAAAACCCTACGAATATTACAACGAAAACGTGGTCAAATCGATGCGCTTCTTCAAGCAGCTCGCCGACCTGGGCTATCGCCGCGTTGTCTTCAGCTCGTCGGCAGCCATTTATGACGTCGTACCGGGCTTTATGGTGCGGGAAGACTCGCCCCTCATGCCGCTTAGCCCCTATTCCCGCACAAAGTATATGATGGAAATGGTACTCAAGGATTTCTGTAAGGCTTATGGGCTCAACGCCATCGCTTTGCGCTACTTCAACCCCAT
>Ga0123334_1000427_pt1 | contig 57116 bp, 49 predicted proteins | sample BiotimSIPDNA_FD_89706 | JGI IMG/M metagenome (GOLD analysis project Ga0123334, IMG submission 89706) | Anaerobic biogas reactor microbial communites from Washington, USA - Biogas_R1 time_0 SIP DNA | ecosystem: Engineered > Bioreactor > Anaerobic > Unclassified | place: Washington, USA...
AGCAGAAAAGGCAGCTCAGGCAGACAGAGCTTCAGTTACTGCTTCAACCACAAGGTCTTGCTGGGTTTCGGTCATACCCGGGAAGAGCGGTAAGGTCACCTGGCGGTTGGCAACCAGCTCGGTCATGTAAAGGGTTTCAGCAGGGTTGTTGACAAAGTCGCGATAAATATTGAACTGGTGTACCGGCGGATAATGAAAGCTGGTTTGAATACCTTTTTCTTTCATATGATCCCGGAAAGCAGCTCTGTCTGAGTCTTCTGGCAATAAAACCGGGAAGATATGCTGGCTGCTCACCCCACCTCTGTCATCACCAAATGGCAAACCCAGTTGGGGGCAGCAATTCCCAAACCTTTCGCGGTAGCGGCTGACTAAAAGAGCACGTCGGGCATTCCCGGCGGGCAATTTTTTCAATTGCTCACGACCGATTGCAGACCGGATTTCATCAATTCGATAGTTGTAACCAAGGTCAACCACGTCGTAAGTGCTCGCATGCCCCTGGTGGCGGTCCCATGTCAGTGTCGTCATTCCATGTGAACGCAATATCTTCACCTTTTCTGCCAGGTGGTCGTTGTTTGTCACCAACATGCCCCCTTCTGCAGTAGTCATGTTTTTATTTCCAAAAAAGCTGTAACAGCCAACATCTCCCCAGGTCCCTAAGGCTTTGCCCTCCAGGCTGGCACCAATTGCGTGGGCGGCGTCTTCAATGACCACCAACCCTCGGTCTTCTGCTATGCGCATAATCGCGGGCATGTCACAAGGAAACCCCGCATAGTGCATGACCATAATTGCTTTTGTCCGTTCGCTTATCTGCTCTTCAATAGCATGAGGGCATATGCACAGCCACTCTTCGCTTTCGATATCAGCAAAAACCGGGGTGGCACCCGTGTATCGGATGGCATTCGCGGTCGCCACGAAGGTCAGTGAAGGTAAGATCACCTCATCTCCAGGACCCAGATCTATTGCAAGGCAAGCCAGGTGCAAAGCTGCGGTAGCGTTATTGAGTGCAAATGCATGCCTGGCGCCAGTAAATGCTGCCAGCTCTTGCTCAAATGACTGGGTTACCTGCCCCATCGTAAGCCAACCCGACCGTAAGACATCAAGGACAGCTTTTTCTTCCTCTTCTCCGAGCTTAACATCTGCAAGTGGTACGCGCCATTCCATATCTATTCACCCAGAAATTGTGAACTCAGTTTCTCAAAATCATCGTTTGCGGCAAGGTAATCTTCATAATTGCCAAGGTCCCGCCAATATCCATCATAAGGATGACAGCAAACTTTTTCACCAGCACTAAGAAGCGTATTAACAAGTGTCGGAAAGTCAAAATATTCACCTTTCGGAATATAATCCAGGACCTTTGGTTCAAAGATGTACATACCCATACTCACAAGGAAATCCATACTCGGTTTCTCGATATAACCTGATACCTGGTGGGAACCCTCTTCATGCTCAATCACCCCCAGGTTGATCTTGTGAGTTCTTTGGTGGCTGGCAATCGTGCAAACAGCATCGTTTTCCTTGTGAAAAGAGACCAGCTTATTGATATCAAGCAGAGTTAATATATCTCCGTTACAGACTAAAAAAGTTTCCGTGAGACCTTCAATAAATGCAAGAGGGCCGGCTGTTCCGAGAGGTTTTTTCTCGTAGGCATAATTTATCTTCAAATCATATTGCGATCCGTTATTAAAGTATGCCTGGATCAAACTTGCGAGGTGACCAACAGCTAGCGTTATCTCTTCGATGCCAGCTCGTCTCATCTGACCGAGAATTATTTCCAATATTGTATGTTCACCAATTGGCATCATCGGCTTCGGCAAAACGTAGGTATGTGGAGCAAGCCTGGTCCCTTTGCCACCAGCCAAGACTACTGCTTTCATTATTTCCACCTCTTTAACTGACTTTAGATAATTATACTGAGTTTTCCTGTTTGGTTGGACCAATTTGCTTTTTTACCACCAGAGGATTTAACGACCATATTCACCAGGTTGGTAATGGTCTAAGTGATCGCTGATCCACTTAATCGTATTAGCCAAACCTTCATCCAGAGATACCTGTGGTTCCCATGCGATTTCATGCCTGGCTCTGGAGTTATCAGAAACAAGCCGGATCACCTCCGACTTTTCAGGTCGCAATCGTTCCTGGTCAATAATAACTTCCGGGTTAATCTGCAAATAACTAAAGATCTTTTGTGCCACATCACCAATTGTGATCTCAGCTCCCGTGCCAAGGTTGTAAACACTGCCATCCCATTTCCCACGACTTGCAGCGTTCAAAAACCCGTCAATAGTGTCATCAAGATAAGTAAAATCCCGTCTGGTCTCAAGATTTCCCAGGTGAATCTGATTTGAGCTAAGTGCCTGGGTAATGATGGTGGGGATAACAGCCCGGTTACTTTGCGCTGGTCCGTAGGTGTTGAAAGGACGCACTGTGATCGATTGAAGGTTATAGCTGCAGTGATAGCTTTCAACCAGCTTGTCTGCACCGATCTTGCTGGCAGAATAAGGTGACTGCGCCTGGAGGGGATGATCTTCATCAATCGGCACCCTCTGCGCGCTGCCATAAACCTCGCTGGTGGAGGTGTGAACCAGTTTGACTTCATGATAACGGCAGGCTTCGAGTATATTCAGAGTGCCGATCACATTTGTTCGCACAGTCTCTACCGGATGAACATAAGAATACGGAATTGATATTAATGCGCCAAGATGAAAAATTAGGTCGGTATCTCTTACAGCAGCGTTCACAGCCGAAAAATCTTCGAGATCACCACGAACCAGCTCGATTTGTTTAAATATTGCGGGTGGCAAAAAAACCAGATTGCCAATTTCTGGTCGTGAAGTATAGCGTGTGAAAGCCCTGACCCGAGCACCTGATTCGATTAATCGTTCAGCCAATCTCGAACCGATAAAACCCGCAGCTCCTGTTACGAGAATTCGTTTGCCTGAGAAAGTCTCGTTATGTCCAATCATTTATTAACATTCCCTTATTCCATTAATGGTATCTTCTACGTTCTTAACCAAATCAGGCATAATAATCACTTTTGCATCGGTTGATACGCAGATCTCATTGATGCGTTCTATATTTTTTGAATCAGCATTACTGATTGCTATGATAATAATTGCAATTGAATACTTTTCGATCAATTCAGGGATATCCCGGGTTGAACCGAGCACTTTGATTCCGTCGATACGAGCAGTCCTTTTTTTGGGGTCATCATCTGCGAAACCAATTACTCCGAAGAGGGGAGAGTAAGTGCTCCGTTGAATTAGCCACGAAACGAGTTCTCCCAAACGTCCTGCTCCGACAATAAGGACTCGCTCTGCAAATGTAGAACTACTACCGCGGAATAAAAGCCAACGGTATGCCAGGCTGGTTATCAAACGCTCACGATATCGAACTCCGACTAAGCCCACAAAGGTCGTAATTGATATTAACCAAAACAAGCTGAAAGGGATCCTTGGTTCAGTGATCCAAAAACGGTTGATCATCCAAAGGATAACCATGGTGAGCCCCACCGAAATCCCGATGTCAACCACATAAGCCGAGCTTGCTTCTCGCCAGGATACTTTCTGAAGACCAATTATCATGTTTATTAAACTGATTAAGAATGCAATTGCCAGGGATAAAACGATAAAAACGGGGATGCCAAGATTGATTACTGAACTAAGCCGCCAGACAATGCCCGATAACCCAACAGAAATTGTAGCCACGATAACATCGAGCAAAAACCAGGGGACCACCCGACGAAAAAAGTTCAGAGTTGGTCCACCAAAGATCCAACGCTCATCCACTTTTTTCCCACGAATCAGAGGAAGTAGAGTGAGAAAAGTAGCGGCAAGCACATCAACATCAGTTAAAAGGCTGTGATTTTGAATATAGAGATGATCAAGCCTCAGCTTATCGGGTAATATCTTACCGAGATAATCATCCATGAATCCGTCTCCCTGGAGCATCTCTTCCTCATTGTGATAAATTACAGAAGCTGGGCTGGTGATTCCGGGCCTTACTGAAAGTATCTCTCGCCTTGCTTCAGCAGGCCAGGTGAGAGCAATCTCATAATCCTCGGGGCGGGGTCCCACAAAACTCATATCACCTTTGAGCACATTCCAAAGCTGAGGTAATTCGTTGAGCTTGGAGGTGCGCAAATAGTGCCCCAGGCTGGTGATACGGGGGTCGTCGGATGCCGTTACCGAAGGTCCGTTTAGACCTTCAACGAGAGGATCGCACATGGTTTTGAATTTAAAAATGTAAAAGGGCTTCTCCCACCTGCCCATTCTCAAACCCTTGAAAATTACAGGACCAGGTGATTCTTCTTTAATGGCAATTGCAATTCCAATATAAACGGGTGACAAAATGATTAAACCAAGAATGGAGATCAGGATATCCAAGCCGCGTTTTATGAAAGCATTTACTGCCGAAGGTACTTTGCTTCGTTTATGCTCATTCAGTTCTGTAGTTGGTTTAGTTCGAATTGCATCGCTTTGCACAGCCTGACCTCTCCCTCATGCGGTTTTTATCGATACTTAAGAAGTTTACTATAAAATTTAAACAAAAATTCGCAGTATTTCAAGCAAAAACCGTTTCAGAGTTGCCTGAACGGTTTTCAACATAGATTGTCTTTCGAGTATAGCATTCAGCCTGGCTTTTGAATCCAGGCAAGAAGATGTGAATTTAGAAAAGCAAACCTGGTAAGTGCGTTTGGCAGCCAGGAGAAACGTGGAATTAAAAACCGGCAGAGTGGCGGAGCCAGGGTAATGCGGCGCGAGGTTATTTGTGTTCCTGGAAATAACTGTTTGATTTGTGCAAGCGGTATACCGCGGGTCTGTCGATTAAGCGGATTCCAGATAAAGTCATACCATAGAACACCCTGCCCTGGCTTGAGTACACGCAAGATCTCGGCAGCCATGGTTTCCTGGGTAGATCGTCCCAGGATTGAGGAAAAAGCCGTAAATTGAAGCACTATGTCAAATGAGTCAGGTTCAAAAGGAAGGGATTGTCCGTCAGCTGATATCCAGTAACAAGCTGGTAAGCGTTTGTTGGCTTCGCGCAAACGGTCCTGGAGCAAGTCGACACCGAATGAGGATGCGGGGTCAGCTCCGAGCTCAATCAATTCATCAATTACACCCCCTGCCCCACAGCCAACTTCCAATATCCGCATTTTGGAAAGATCGGTTATCTTCTGCCGTTTGAGGATATCAACTATCGCCCTTCGACGATCCGCCAAAATCCATCTGTAAGAAGGGTTTGAGAGAGAATATCGCTCATCGCCGCTACCTTCAGCTGCTCGACGAGCATACTCCTCACGTAGTCGCAGGATTTCTTTGTCAGATCCGGTCATGGACGCAAAGTCGGAACCTTCCCTGTCTTATCATTCCAGCGATTTGCAAACTTAATCAACCCTGCCAGGAAACCTGACCCATAACTAACATGGATAATCGTGAAAGCTATTGGAAGCAGCCCTAACATACGCCAACAATTTTTCGCCGCGATTAATATAGAATAACCAAAATTAACAACCAGGTACAAACCCGCAATCATCGTTAACATTAACCAACCCCAGGTAGATGTAAAGGCAAGAACTATTGAAAAAATGATCGATAAGACAAATGCCGGTGGTGCAAACTGCCGCAAACTCATTTGCCTTGGATGCTTTTGCATTACCCTAACTTTCCAGTAGCCGTACTGATAATATTGCTTCCAAAGCTTGGATAGTGAACCACGACTAAAATATGTCGATCGCACATCTTCCGCTAAGAGGATTTTTCCTCCAGCCCCTCTTATGCGGTAGTTATATTCATCGTCCTGGTTTCGAACCAATTCTTCGTCATAGAGGCCCACTTTTTCGATAATTTCACGTGTGTAGGCCGGGAAGGGCACCGTATCTACAAGCTTGGTCAGGCCGGTCTCAGTGCGGAATGAGGAATCACCGACTCCAAACTTTGAGCTCATCGCCAATGCGATCACCTCGGATATGAAATCTTCACCAACAGTCCGCATCGGACCGCCCACACCGTCCACATCACCTTTCTGCAGGTGACGGACGCAATTAGTCACATAGTCATGGTCAATAATACAATGCCCATCGATTCGGATAATAACCTCTCCATTAGTTTTCGGAATTAGAATATTCAAACCGGTTGGGACAATCTTTTGAGGATTGTCAAAAAGACTGAATCGAGAATCTTTTTGCTCCCAGTTTTTAATAATTTGCCTGGTATTGTCTGTCGACATGCCATGTGAAATCAGGATCTCCAACAGGTCTGCAGGGTAATCCTGCTGTGTAACTGATTTAAGGCAGCGGTCTAGGTAGTATGCTTCATTTCTAATAGGGATCAGGAGAGAGACAAACGGGAGTGGAACGTTATTCGACGACATTTGCCAGTTTCTTGAGTTGGTCAGCCAGATGCAGGTAATCGCCATCTTTGGTCAAAAAAAACTTCCCACAATTTTCTACATGCAACCTGGAGGTCATTAAATTTGTTTTGGTTTAGAGTAGCGAACAACCCTATTCATCATTCCTTTCGTGCTTTAATTAATTTGGCTCTTCTGCAAGGCATTGCTTATAAATTTTAACGGTGTTTTGGGCAATGATATCCCAGCTTAAATCAAGCACGGAATCTCGTCCTTTAATTGGTTGGTCATAGTCCAATGCCTCTCGTATACCTCGGGCAATGGTCTCCGCATCATCATTCTCACAAACTACGCATCCGGCTATGTTTTCAAGCTTCTCTCTGGCATCACCAACATCCACGGAGACAACCGGCAAATTACAAGCAAGGGCTTCCTTAAGAATCACAGGTGAGCCTTCGTGAGAGGAGGTTAGAAGAAGTAAATCTCCAGCGTTCAAATATGTGGGGATCTTCACATAAGGTTGACCACTGACAACCAACAATTCGGTATTATCCAAACCTGCACAGGCAACTGCTTGTTGAGCTAATGAGAAGCGTTTTTCAGGACGGTTTGGATCACATACAAAGAGTAAGTAGCGCTTGTCCGGATCAAGGTTTAATGTCCGCCTGCAAGTTAACTTGTCCATAGGTTTAAAAGCTTCGAGATCAATTCCCATTGGAATCAATGCATGAGGATTTCGGCCTTTAGGGAGAAGTTGCTGAACTCGGCGGGATACCGCTATACAAACATCCGCTCGTCGTGCTACCAAGCGGTTTACCCAAACGAGAATTTTTCCCTTCATACTATACGTACCAAGTGGGCTCATAATCCCCTGCAGATCGCTGCCATGAAATGTGATCACTAAGGGTTTTCGTGATAGGAAAGTTAGAAAAGCACTTTGACCCCAATGAGCATGGATTAGATCCGCTGCTACCCATGAGGGCTGTTGGCGGATATTAATCCATGCGCGAATGTAGTTCAGCGGGTTTCCCCGACCCCTGAAATGGTATATCTCTACATCAACATCCTGCCTTCTTAGAGCTTGGGCGTACTGAACCAAAAAAGGAACATCCGTAGGTCGCTCTTCGGTGGGCCATTCAGTGGTGAGGAAGAGGACTTTGATAATTCGTTGTTCGCGGTTATTGCAAGTTTGTTTATCGTGTCCGATTTGTCTCATAAGGATTTGCCTTATGTTAATATTAATCCATGCAGGTTACGTCTGAAATTTACCTGGGCGTTATGAGCTACAAGCCTTCAGCTGGCCGTTAACCCCTATGCTGGATACGCATCCTACCAAGACGAGCAAATCTTTCTTCCTTTGAAACTTCGATGGGAATGCTCAGGTCAAAGTGTGCAAATGCAAGTCCGATCAGAAATGAAGGTGCTGCCAGCCTGGTTGCAGAATGAGCCATAAAAAGTAAACCCCAGGTCAGAAAGGCAACGATTACAGCTTTGTTAACAGGTTCGTCTTTTTTTAATACCTTCCGGCCCAACACAATCAAAAGAATGAGCAAGGATACCAATCCAAAAACACCATGTTCTGCAAGCATGCGTGAGTATTCAGTGTGGGAATTCGAGACACGAAAATAACGGGCATGCTCGCGGTCTGATTGTCCCAACCCAATGCCAAAAAGGGGGTTTTCCTGGAAAACTTCCATGTCAGAACGAATAATTTCAAGACGCCCTGTCGGTTCGGTGTCCCTTATCCGCTCACCCAGCGATCCTGAGGTCCATTGATCCAGCATTGGTAACAACAAAAAGTTGAACACCAGGATAACAGCAAACAGAATCACGAAGTAAGATCTGCGGGATTTTCTGTCCCTCATAAAGAAGAGACCACCAGCAGCGATAGCTCCGATTAGTGTCCAGAGCCCTCCTCTCGAGAAGGTAAGCGTTACCTGCGCTAGAAGACCAATGCCAAGAAGGATGACCAGGAAACGGAAAATTTTGTGCTCTCTTTCGATAAAAACATAAATAAAAGCAGCAAAAGCTCCAAGTGCCAACACTGAGGAGACCTGGTTAGGCCCGGTGTTGGCTGAAGTGATGAAGTTGGATGCCTGGCTAAATTCAATGGTTTCTGCGTTGATTAAACCTACCAATGCCAGAACTGAAAAGGTAATTACCGATGCCAGGGTGGTGAGCAACAACTTCTTCAACTGCTCGGTTTTGATTTCAATCCGACTGAAGAATATGCTTGCGGACATGAGGGCAAGTGGACCAGCAAGTGAATATGTGATCGTTTCTCGGTTGAACGATGGCATCAAAAAGATGGCAGGAATCAAAAGCAGAAAATACGGCACCAACTTGAAATTGGGACTATGTTTCCCATAAGGTTTGAGAGAACCCAACAAGCTGAATCCGATGATCGCAAATTTCCCGGTTTCCCAAAAGACATTCGCCCCGGTACCACGCCATAACAATTCTGCACCGACTACATAACCCATCCAGCACATTAACCGATCTGGTGTTTTGTCGATAATCAGGAAGAACAAACCTACCAGGAGAGTCGTATAAGCGTGAAAAGTGGATAACCAATCTATCTGGTCTATCAACAACGCTAAGACTGCCTGTAGAATAAACAGTAGTAGAAACCCGTTTGTGTATGACAAAACCTTTTTCTGCCATCTCGTTAATCCGAGCCTGGGGTTGGAAGAAAGAGTTTGGTGGATCGGTTTATCGGTCATTTTTACACAATCTCATCGTTGTCACTGTCAGCGAGCGCAAAGTAAAACGGTTTGGCAAAGGCATCTATATGTGAATCCTCTCTGCTTAACCAGCAAAACCGAGCAAATTGGGTTAAATCGGTCTCTGCAGCAGTTATTGATCGAATGTTCATTTTTCTTTTATCAGAAGTTGTCGGTAAATATTTAGCAACTTCTCAGCTGATTTTTCACAGCCATGATCCGATTTTACCCGTTTTCTCCCGTGTGTGCCCATCTCTTCCAGGTCCGGATTGTTTAACATCTTCTCCAGCGCCCTGGCAAAAGCGCCTGCATTTCCGGGTGGCACCAGGTAACCAGTCACGCCATCTTCGACCAGGTCCGGGATCCCGCTGGTATCAGTGGCGATCACCGGACGCCCAGCAGCCATCGCCTCCAACACAGCGTTAGGTGAACCTTCGGTGTCAGAAAGCAAGCAGGCAACTTTAAAATAGTGGACCAATTGGGGAGCATCATTCCTGAAACCCATCAATATGACTTTATCAGAAAGATTTTTATCAATAATTAATTGTTGGATTGAATGAAAGTAATCGATTTCGTCCGGGATGGACTGTCCGACAATAACTCCGCGTAGATCCGGATAGTCTGGGATCAATTGTGATAATCCTTCGACAAAAATATGAACATTCTTATTACGCCTGAGATTCGCAACGGTACCAATCAGGCGATACTGGCTGGCGAACATATCAGGAAGTCCAACTTTCACCGTTTCGGACGGTATTTCCACACAATTCTCGAGCAGGTAAATCTTCTCGGAAGAACAATGATTACCGAGCAATTCATCCCGAATGCTGGCTGCATTAACCATTAAGTGTGGACAAGAATGGATGGCAAATCTTTGTAACCATGATGGCATCTTCATGAATGAGCGATTATGCAGTGAATTACGCATTGAACCCATACGCAGTGGTACACCGCTAAGAAATCCTGCAATCCCAGCATAAGCGTTATCCGGTGCGCTCCAAGAGTGAACGACGTCCGGTTTTTCTTGTTTAAATAATCTATAGAACCAAAATAGCCGCTTGTGCGGGGATTTTTTAGAAGTAGGCACTTGCAAAACCCGGATTCCCAGGCTGCGGATGGCATCAGAATAATCAGCGTTCAGGCTCGGATTAAAAACTATAACCATTGGGTCTGCTTCATCCAGGTCAAGATACTTGAGCAGCAGGTACAGCTGGCGCTCACTACCACCTTTGCCTAATTCGTTAATCAAATATATGATTTTTAATTTTTTCATTTTATCTCAACCACGAGAAAAATCATTCAAGTTGAGGAAATCAACCCATCATAATCCTGCCCCGGAATTTCAAAACATTGCAGATTGATCCCCTGGGAATCCACGTGTGATGCCTGATTTCCACATTAACCGACTCAAACGGGAGCGCATGTCAATCATCCTGAGCTCCGTTCAAGATAGTATTTCCAGTAGACCTGAGAGGAATCTCCCATAATCCAGTCAGTCTTTCGCCAATTTCGGTCCCCCACCGTTCCAGCGAATACTTCTGCGCCCTTTGGCGTGCCAGTTTTCTCATAGTAGCCATCCTTTGTGGATCAGAGAGCATCTCAACCAGAGCAGCCTCAATCGATGGAGCGTCTGTACCTGACAATAGAAAGCCCGCGCCGCCCTCCAACAGCCTGGGAATCACCGAGACCGGACTGGCAATGATTGGCAGCCCGCATGCCATTGCTTCGAGTAGTGCTTTGGGGAAACCTTCGAATAGTGTGGGGAAAACAAATATGTGCGACCGCAAAAGGTGCTCCAACACCTCCGCATGGGGCAGGTTGCCTGAAAAGACCACGTTCCCGACCAAATCAAGTTCCTGAGTTTGCTGTTTGAGTTTATTCAACAGCCGACCTCTGCCAATGATTTCCAGGTTCAGGTTGGGATAATCTTGTTTTAATATTGCCAATGCGGAAAGCAAGGCAGAGATGTTCTTACCAGGCAGCAGACTCCCAACCGTAACGAGGCGCAGTGGCACACCAGGCAGCCAGGGTTGTGCCGTGGGGGTTTGCTCCAATTCTTCTGCGGTTAAGGCAGTGGAAAAAATCCAGCTGATGTTAGAGTTACGGGGGGAGGGTGGATAATCAGCCCCACCGGTCGCCATCACCACGTTTCGTGAGCTAGCTATCTGTTCTAGGAAACGCTGCAACCAACCATCAAACCGGCTGGAAGCAATTCCCCAACGTCCGCAATGACGCACAAAAAGGGGTTTGTTTTGAAGCAGGGCAATCAGCATGCCAACCGTACCCAAATCGCCCGGAAGCGGTGTGTGCACCGCATCTGCGTCACGCACTTCTTGCCAGATTACACTAAGCCAGTGCGGCAGATGAAAAAGCACGCGTAGTTTGCGGGTAAAATCATGCCCCCTGGGTTCCGGTAGTGTTCTCACTACGAGGTTGTTCCCCGTAAGCGCAACCCTCCCCTCTGGTGGGTCACCTTCCCGCTGCAAGACCAGCAAACGCGTTTGGTCGAAAAGCTCCGAAAGCACACGCATCTGAAATGGGAACCCACCAATGGTAGCAAACCCGCTCGGAGAATCTTGATCCGCCCATGTTTCTTTGTGAGAGATCACTAATAATCTCATTCTATTATTTCTGTCTCACTTTTCCAACAGCCGATCGCGGTTGGCATTCTCACCCCAACTGCCTGAGATAAAAAAACAAAATTCGTCGGTTTTGTTATATTTCATCGCACCATTCTTAATAGTTCTTTCGACAATTTCCCATAGGTAGCCGAAAAGCTAAATTTTTCTTCGATTTGTTGACGAGCAAGCTTACTTTGCTGTCTTAACAATTCTTCCTGGGATAACCAGTTTGCTGCCAATCTGGCCAGGTCATCAGTGCTTTCCCCCACACTTATGCCTTTATCAATGTCAAAGCCCATACCATGGATTGCATCACTTGATGCGATTACTGGAATCCCTAACGACATGACTTCAACCACCCGACTGCGAAATCCAAAGGTCCCAGTCCAGGGGCATAAAACCAGGCTCATCCCCTTAAGTATCTCCTGCACATCCTCAACATATCCTGTGACACGTACTCTGGATTCTTCAGATAGCTTTTTGATCGAATTTGGTGGATTACTACCCACGATCCAAAATTCAATTTCCGGGAACTGTCGCCAAATTAGAGGCATTATTTCGTGATAGCACACCAAAGCGTCCTGCTGGTTGTGCGCCCCCCCGAGACTCCCATAATAAGCGATCCTTCGCGGGCTTTGTTCCGGTTGCCAGGAAAAACTCCAGTTTGTTAGGTCGATTCCCATTGGTGCATAAAGGACCTTCTTTTGCTTTCCCAACAGCTCTTGTGTGTAATCCATTTCTGCCTGGTTAATCGCTATCAATACATCATAGTCTCCCCACGCTTGCTCTTCACGTTTCTTATATCGATTCACCATGGATTTTCTGATGAAATCAGGAAGTAATTTTTTTTTCTCGATCTGTCGTTTGTATGATTGCCATAACAGGTCATGCATATCCAGGACGGTGATGACATCATGCCTTTTCATCTTCTTTGCAGCCTTATGAGTATGCCAATATTCAAACAAGACCATGTCAAACTGGTCCAGGTCTACAGCAGAAGAAATTCTTGAATACGACAACTCAAGCTTGCCGATAAGGTAATTTGAAAATTTCAACCCGGTAACAAGTGAATTTATAGACCCCAGGAGACGATAATAATAGCGGCTGAAAAAATTTTTTGAATATCTGCTTGGTAGCACAATTGACTCATCCACATAAGCAAGAAGTTCAGCTCTCACTTCTTCAGCCTTCTCACCAGGGCTCACAGTTAGGAAAGTGAGGTAGAAGTCATCACGCAATGCCTTGAGTGTATGAAAGACACGCTGCTGTTGTCCCGATTGGCGCGGATATGGATAAACAGCAGAAACAATCAACATTTTTGGTTTCATTGTTTCACTTCGCCCGCTAACCTTAGGATCACCTCAGCCACACGCCTCCCCGAATTGCCATCCAGCGTTTCGCCGAAGAAGTCGCCCAGAAAATGCTGCTGTTCTTCCTGCAAAAGATTACCTTCCCGCACAAATTCGCCCATGATCTCGCGCATGTCCTCCACCGAATATGCTACGCGCACGCCCCCACCAGCCACCACCTTACAGTAATGGTCAAACCCGATGTGGCGCTTCCAGCACATCGGTTCAGGCAAAGAAGAGCCAGGCGGGTCGAAACCCAAATTCATCACCGGTTTGCCAAACATCATCAACTCCAGCGACACGGTCGAAGCAGGGTTGATTCCAAAGGCACAATGCTTCAACAAACTGCTGTAGATCGCCAGGTCTTCTTCCTTCGGCATGAACCACTTCGCGTCCCACAAGACCGGCGGGAAGAAAACGTCGGGCGTGTTTGCGCGCGCCAATGCCTCCATCTCGGGACTGTTCCCTTTCACGTAGGTGCGCACAACCAGCTGTGGTCTAATTGAAAGTTCAAATTCTTTCAATAAATCAATCACCATGCCCACGTGCCCAACCTCCCCCGGGAAGTCCCGCTCCATGCCTGTGGTATAGAGGACAAAGGGTCGTCCAGGGTCAAAACCAATCTGCTGCGCCAGCTGATCACGCGAAAGCTGATATTCCGGCTTGAAATGGTAATCAAACTGCGGAGTTCCTGTGATGTGCACCTGCCCGGGCTTTATGAAGTGATACAAGTGCAATAGTTCGCCGCGCATACCCTCGTTCCAGACCAAAAAATGATCATACGGCGGCAAAATGCGCCCGCGGGATGAGAGATTATCCCACGAGAAAACAAAGGTTGCCGTGAGGATGCCCAATTTATGCGCGACCCTCGTTGGCATCTCGCCCCGTGGAGCGTGGATATGCGAACAGTTGAACACCAGGTCGGGCTCAAGCTCGCTCAGTATATTTTCGAAAAACGGACTCGGGTTGAGGAGCAGAGACAGTCGATATTCCCAAAACGCCAGAAAGTTTAGCCCGGCGCGCGAAGCAAAGATTCTGGCAAACGCCTTGAACAAGCGCACGCGCAGTTTCTGTTTAGGCGTGTGCGCTTCGCTCTCCAGCAGTTCCCACTTGTTTTTGACCTTCTCGGTCCAGATCCAGCGGTAGTGCGCCATAACGATCAGCTCGCGCAGGAATTTGACAATCCACCTTTCTTCGAGTTCGGGCAGGGGAATGATACGTTCGACCAGCGGACCAAAACGTTGCAAAAATACTTCATCATGCAGCGCTGACAACAGCGTCACCCGCGCAGACTGGCAAAGCTCCAGTAGTGTTTCGGAGTAGAGGAAGTTCCTCACCGCCTCCCCCCTGGCGACGATCATGACGATGTGAGGTTTGCTGTTTGGCAATTTATCAGTCATGTTCTCCAGAGTGGGTCCGGTGCTCGGATACCGCGTTTTCAAGAATGGCAACCAGTTGTTTACCGACCACATCCCAGTTGAGTTCTTTTTCATAGCGCTCGCGCGTAGTGCGGCAGAGCAGATGGTAGCGCTCGGGGTCATTCACCAGCTCAATGATCGCACTCACATACGCACTGGCAGGACTGCCCTTGGGCAACACAATACCTGAGACGCCATCTTTCACCGAAGTCGCCAGCCCACCCACGTCGTTGGTGATGGTGGGTGTGCCAAAAGCCGCGGCTTCGGAAGGCACAATGCCTGCTGCTTCAAAGCGGGCAGGATGAATGAGTAAATGGGCGTTCTTGTAAAGGTCAACATACTGTTTGAGTTGATCCGGATCGCTCTTCTTATAGGGACCAACAAATTTCACATGTACCGATTCAATCTGCTGTTCGTTGATTCCACACACTATTAATTCTGATGGAAGCCCTGATCGGTTGAGCTGCTCGACAACATCAATGGCGATGTCGATCCCTTTCCGAAAAAAAACCCGCCCCACAAGCAATAGAAGAATTGGATATTCCAAAACCTTCACCTCGACATCGTGACTCACTGGAATTGCTGCGTTGGGTAGCGAAGACGGTAGTGGAACAACTTCAATTTTTCTTTCAGCTTGTTCATATTTCGTTTTCAGAACATGTTTTGACCAATGGCTTGTGGTTACAATTTTGGAGACGTGAGACATTGCTCTTTTCTCCAGCCAGACAGTAACTTTTAGCGCTAGAGATCCGTATGTTGGCCAGCTTTCTTCCTGCCCTAGAAAGCTTGAATCCATGTGCCAGAGTGAGACAACCGGAATGTTCCTAAAAACAAAAAACGACGGGAAAATTGAAAAGACACCGTCCGGAGCATTACGACGAATTTCCTGAATCATCATGTTAGATGCTTTTAAGGCTGTGGAGAGTGGATATTTTATTCCACTCTTTTTTGTAATGCGCTTATATACCTGCCATAATTTAATCTCCACACGCTCTAACAGCGAAGTCGGTCGATCGAGTGGACCCACAACAAGGACTTCATAACCTGCGTTGAGTAAGGCGTTATAACAATCAAAATCCACACTACTCCCCTGGTCAGGAATCCTAGGATCGTAACGGTAACTGGCATAAAGGATTTTCATAAATCAAAGTCCAACAAATTATGTAGCTCGGTTATTAATTGTTTTACAGAATTACTCCAGTTTGCCTTAGTTTCGTAAAACTCACGCGCACCCGAACTTAAGTGTCTGTACAATTCAGGTTGGTTAAACCAATCGGTAATCACCTGTACAAAAAACTCCGGTCCGCTACCTGGTTGCAGTAAGACCCCGCTCTGCCCATCTACTACCGAGCTGAGAATTCCATCAATACGGTAAGCCAGGGTTGGCAGTCCGTAAGCGGCAGCTTCGCGAGGGGTAATCGCAGAGCCCTCATGTCGGCTTGGAAAAATCAGGCAATCGCTCTCCCGAAATAGTATGTCAAGCGTTGCCGCATCTTGCGCAAAAGCTTTATTTAAGTCGCCATATACCTTCACATAATCTGGCGGATCTGGAATAATTGTTCCTACAACCAAAAGTTGAGCATCCACTCCTGCTTCACGGAGCAATTCCACAGTCTTCAGGGCGATATTGCCACCTTTTTCAATCCAATTTCTTCCTACAAAAAGCAGGGTGAATACATTGTTGCCAGTTGAAAGCTTTGTCGTCCTTTCATGCAATGTAGATCGACCAGGATCCTCAATATTCGCGCCAAATGACAAAACCTTGACCTTTGATGGGTCAATTCCAAACCCCAGGGCATACTCATTCTGCCATCCGGCTGGGAATATACTCAATTTTACATGTTCCAGACATTGACGCATGGTCTTTTGGTAGCGGCGTAACGCCCAGATGGGAACCTGATCATATGCAACTTGTTTTCGCAAGTCGATTCTGCGGGTTGATGCTGAAATCATGACATCTGAGTAGTACACAACCGGCATTTCCACCTGCAAACCAGCGGCTACACCTGGGTCGTTGGTCAAAACTAAATCTACAGAAACACGGTCAAGCTCCTGTTTAAGTTCCCTACCAAGCACTTTAGCGATAGCCGGATCGAGGTATGTCTTGTAACGCTTACCTAAGATCCGTTTGGTGACGAAACGCAAAATTCGCGTGGAAAACGGATCAGAATACTGGATCGGTCCAAAATATTCTACCTGGCAGCCCTGCCGTTCCAGCTCACGGCTCATATAATAGAATGTGCCCGACCCCCTGCGGATATCGCGCGGATCATAATAGGGCGTCACAAAAGCAATTTTCAGCGTCATTCTTCAAACAACTTTCGGTACGACCAGGTGTAGATCTTTTTCAACATTTTGCGCCCTCTGTGACTATTATAGAATCTGCACACCAGTTTGGTTTTGCTATCCGCTTTCTCAGCAACCTTCTCCGAAAAATCCAAACCTGGGGCAATCTCTTTCAGCTCTTCAGCCAGATCCGGGACGCTGTTGCCCATGTGATGAACCAGATAATCCGCTGTTGAAAGCCGCCAATACCCAGCCCGGTCGATTTTGGCTTCAAAAACAGGGCTATAGATCGGGTCATAATCCTCCGCGCCTTCCTCCACCCGCAGCGGCAGCACCTGCCTGATCACATCCTTAGTAGTCAAAAACTGAAAATCCTGAGCCGAAAGGTAAGCAGAAGTTCCCTGAAACGTCACTCGCGTGTCCTGCCTGCTACCGGAATAATACTCCGCCTCGCTTTTTCCCAGGCTGGTCTGATGTGCCTGAATAAAAGCCTGCGGGATCAAATCCGTCCCGGTTTCCACCAGCAGACCTTCTGCTCTTGCGATTCCCTTCCGGGTGCTCTGGATATATATGTTAGCTTTGTCGATCGTAGGCAGGGCACTAACCATCCCCGTCTGCGGGAAAGCCTTTAACACCTCCAGCGACTGCTCCAACCAGCCCGGCAAAAAGTAGACATCGCTATCTGAATATGCCACAAACTCACCCGGGGCAGCCCTCAGCATGAAATCGAGCGCGCCCAACTTGCGGAAGTTGCGATCGCTGAGCAGTAAGTATTGGATCACGCCCTCTTCCTTCAGCTGTGTCAGATAATCAGTCACCTCGTGGCAGCTGGCGTTATCGAAAACCAGCAGGTCAAAATCGAGTCCGGTACTAGCCAAGAGGCTATCAAAGAACAGTCTTAACACCTCCAGGCTCTCCTGCCAATATCCGCTAAGCATGGGAATGTGTGTGATGGTGGTGATGGTGATACTCGCAATCACTGGTTCTTTCAGGACCAGGTTTCGCTCTTTCAGTGGATGTCGTCCGGTGCGAGGCATGGTATTTATATCTTCAGATCCTGACTTAAAAATAGGTTTCCAATAATTCAGAGAGCTTTTTCATAGAAACTTCTCTGGAATAAATGTCAAAATATGTTCGTCTACACTTGTTTGAGACCTCGCTCAGTTTCTCAGGATACTTAACGATATAATCGAGCGCCGCTGCAAACGCTTCTGCATCTTCTGCCAAAAAAATGTTGCTGTCTTTCTTCAAGCCTACAACCCCTTTTGCTGATTCTGCCGTACTCAAAACCGGAACTCCATAAGCAAAAGATTCCACAATCCGAGTTCTCAGACCTGTCGCCCGAAGACCGCCAACTAAATGCAGGTCCGAACCAGCATAACAATTCTTAATATCATCCACAAACCCTAGAAATTTGACCTGGTGATAAGGTGCTGCCAGTTCCATGATTGTCTTAGAATACTCCGATCCATCGATTGTTCCAACCACATTGAGTTCAATCCTTTGGAGTGTTTCCAGTTGGAGCAAGGGAAATACATCCTTCAGAATAAATTTCAGTGAATCGTATCCTACAAATCCACTAATACTGCCAAGGTGTAACAAAACCAGTTTTTCATCCTCGAACCAATTACGCGTTCTTCCAAGCAATTCCTCATCCGGGTAACTCATTGGGAACAACTCTGCGTTTTGATAGCCTCTTTGGTCTCGAAATTCTCTGCACTCATGCCTAGCAATACATAAAATCAAGTCGTTAGCTTTAGCTAGCCAATCTTCTGATGACCGCTGTCTTCTGATACGAAGGACTCGATATCGATCACTTACACTGCGTTCTATAAATTGATCTCTCATCTTCCACAACATCGGGGTCCTGGTTGAGAAAATATCATGAGAGCTCCACACTGACCGTAACCCACGAAAACCTACCGCAGCACTGGCGGTTGTTTCATACTCGAAATGGTGAATTGCATTCGGATCAAGGCTGTGTCGTTTCTTCACTTCCGGTAATACAAACCGTAGAATTGGAAACATATATTCCAACACTTTACTCCTGGGAAAACCAAGATAAAAAGCTAAAATATGCAATTTCCCTATCCTCTTTCCAGAAATGACAATTTTTGACCATTTCAATTCTGGGAATTTTTTTTCATCATCCAGGTTTCGGAATTCGTTTTCAGTCAGAAATTGGATAACTTCGACTGAAAACCCTAAATCAAGATAAGCTCGTAGATTTGTGAATTTTCTTATTGATGAGCCTTGACCATAAGGTGCAATCTGACCCTCAGTAAAGAAGTAAATTGGGTGTTTTCTTAATTCATCAATTTTCGTCACGACATTACCCCGATTTTAGAATGATCAGCGACATCTACGATGAAAGACTCGAAAGTCTCAAAAAATAGCTCGCGGTTGAAGGTTTCGCGCAGCCGGGCAAGCCCAGCCAGGGCGGAAACACATTGTGCCGAGTCGGTGCTGAGGGATTGGATGACACTGGCGAGGTCAGAACCATATCTCCCGTCATCGCGAGCACCAGCGAAGCGATCTCCCGCTAATTCCGACTGGGTGCAAACCGTCCCTGCCTGATGGTCGCGCACGAAACGAACAACCGCTGAATCCTCCGGACCCAAAGCCAGTATCGGGCGCTGCGCCAGAATGTATGAATGGACCTTCAGTGGAAATGAAAGCCTGCCCACTTCCGCGTTATATGAGTCGAACGAAGAATTCAAAAAGCAGATATCTGCCCGCTCCAGCTGGCGCAAAAAACCTTCTTCAGGAAGCCAACTGGTAACTTCCACCTCCGCCGATCGCGGCAGGTCATTGCTGAGATCGCCTATGTGCAAAATGCGGAACTTTTGCCTGCCTGTCCAGGAGTTCAGCTGCTTCACCGCAGCAATTAGCAATACCCAATTCTGGGAGGAGTTTTGACTGCCAAGAGTAATGATGACACAGTCTCCCGAAGGGTCAGGGCAGCGTGGTGCCAGACATTTTTCAGCTTCAACGCCGATGTAGAGCGTGGTGGTCTGCACGCCGTATCGCTGCTGGTATGCCTCGCCCATGTAGTCGGAGATCACGCCCACCCTCTGGGCAGCCCGCAGTGTCTTCTCAAATTGCCTTTCATACCAGCGCAGAAAGGTTTTAGGCAATTTTTTCAATCGCAGGCGTTCAACCGGGTCGTCATGCACATTGACCAGCAACGGTACGCCCAAGCGCTTCGCAGCCAAACGTCCAACGATCACCGTCTCGAAAGCCAGGTCCGCCAATACTACCTGGCAGCCCTGCTCACGGGCAAATTTTGTTGCCCTGTGCGCCTGCAAGTACGGGAACACCCGGTAATTCAAAAAGCGCAGCAGCCCGGGAAGCCGGCTGATGTTCTTTGGCAAAGGGGATGAAGCATAAGCAACCTGCCAGGGATTGTGTTCAGGCTTAGCCTCCCCGCGAAGTGAAAACCAGGCAAACCGCCCCGGATAACGTCTCAGCAACACGTCCATAAACGCCATCGATGCGCTCTTCGGCTGGCTCAGCGGCATGCATGTGAGGAAAAGGATTTTTGATTTCACAAGTTGTCAACACAATTTTTCCAAATTGTTAACTGCATACTCAAACAGTCGATAAGGTATTTTCTTTCTTCGAAAGTAGAGCGCCATCAAGAACCTCTGGATAAATTCTTGCCACTTCTTTGCGACCCCTTTCCTGGGTTTTAGTATCGGAAGCGTTCGAATTTTTCGTTTGAGATACTCATCCCCCTTAACGGAATGCAGAACATTTTCAGGGTCCATGATTTGAGTCACATCGTGGAGGGAAAAGGCGTTCTCAATGCCGAGCAATTCCAGATTTTGATCTCCTTCAGGACCATAATACTCTCGTTCCCGGACTTGCTGAATGTGCGCATGCCCGTGATTCTGGTGTACTGCAAACACTGCCTGGGTTACATCCACAACAGGCAAGCTTGCCATCCGACCAGCATAGACCATCCAGTTGTCCCAATAAGGTCTGCCCACTGCAAATGGAGGCAGCTTTGGGAATTCATTTCTTCTGAAAATGAAGTAATCAGAAGTCATAACAAACTCTACAGCTTCTGCTTCTGCCATCTCGAAGAAATCATCGTTGACATCACTTGATTGGAAATCGACTAATGAATCCAGATCGAGATTAAATCTTCTGCCAACCGCCAAGAATTTTTTAAAAGGGATGGATTGGATGCATTCAACTAGGTTAGGAGGGAAAATGATATCGCCGTTGACGTAACAAATCAGGTCATTACTAGCAACGTTCTGGGCTTTTTCGAAGGCATGGTTTAGGTAGGGCGTGCCAAATTCATTTGTGGGAATAACCGGAATATGAAAAATATCATATTCTTTCGCGACCTCGGCAACGCCCATATCATTTCCGCAAAGAATAATCTCACATTCGGGTCTGATCGCCAACCAGCTTTGAATTGCGTTTCGCTGGTGGATATCAGCAAGTCCGCTAAAGGGTTTAGGGATTGTGAAAATAGTGATCATATTAATCTTACCAGCCCGAAAAAATGTATAGAAAAAGCAAAATCCCAGTTATTCCTTGCTTACCCATGAATAAGGTATTAAGAACTTACTTTGTCGTTGAATTTTATTACCAACCTTGTAATAATCACCATCAATAACATCAACCTGAAAGGCATTTTCAACATAATCAACAATATCCTCGTTGATTGAACAAAAAATGGAACAATCGTAAGTTCGTCCAGTTAAATTAAAGTTTGGAACAATACACTCGAAAAATCCGAAATCAAATAGTTCAGAAATGTCAGCTGCAATATCACCATTATTAATATTTATTAATGTTGTTCCTTGATAATTAAATAACAATGAGACATGAACATTTCTTGACATGAGTTCAGTTTGTTTTTCATAGTACAGGCGGAAGATAACATCCTGTCCAGTTCTTACATTTTCCAATAGGTTTCCATGCCGATCATAAATCCCGACGTCGACAAATTTGAGAGTCTGGTTTCCCCTTCGATCGGTAATCTCTCTGAGATTTCTTTTTCCATCAGGCAATTTTGTGCTCTTAAGATATTGATTAACAACATCCCTCGTCTCGCCCGTTTGAATCAATTGACCATCGTATAGCAGCATGGATTTTGGACACAGGTTTTGTATTGCCACCATGTTATGACTAACAAACAGCACCGTGCGACCTTCGCTGGCGACGTCGCCCATTTTGCCCAAACATTTCTTCTGAAATTCGGCATCGCCCACCGCCAGAACCTCATCGACAATCAGGATTTCCGGGTCAAGGTGGGCGGCAACCGCAAAAGCCAGGCGCACATACATCCCGCTGGAATAGCGCTTGACTGGTGTGTCGATGAACTTTTCCACCCCGGCAAAATCGACAATCTCATCAAACTTGCGGGTGACTTCCTCTTTCCGCATCCCCAGAATAGCACCGTTGAGATAGACGTTTTCTCTGCCGGTCAGCTCGGGGTGAAAGCCAGTTCCAACCTCCAGCAGGCTGCCGATGCGTCCCTTCACCTTCACCACCCCACTGGTGGGGGCGGTAACCCTCGAGAGGATTTTGAGCAGTGTGCTCTTGCCGGCGCCATTGCGCCCGATGATACCCAGCGCTTCGCCCTGCTTCACCTGGAACGATACGTCATCCAGCGCAAGGATTGATTCGCCAATGCGTTCGAATGCATCTTTTTGCCCAATGCGGGTGTAAGGGTCGGGTTGTTTACGCACCCGAGCCCACCAGCGGTTGAGATCACGGCTGAGTGTGCCTGTACCAATCACCCCCAGGTCATATTGTTTGGTTAAGTTTTCAACAGAGATTGCGTTATGGCTCATAGTTTATAGATCGCAGGTTGTAGGTAGTTTTGGAATATTCATATTCGCATTATAAACTCAAAGTTCGTCTGGACTTGTCATTCATCTATCGGCTCTCAGCTAACTTTTCCTTCTCGCTATTGCTATCTGCTACTCGTATTTTCCCTGCAAGCAACAGGCTCCCTGCACCAAGCGATAACCCCAACACAACCGCAATCACCACAGCCAGCCATGGAAGTGTGGTCACGACTGCTGAGGATAATATCACGATAAGCAAAGGCGCAAACAGTAATATCGCAAATTCGCGTGGTTGGTAGCCGGGACGCAAAAGCGATTGCTGACTGGCTTCAGATCTCCGGCTTTTCGACCTCCTCTGGGTGAGCCTGTGCATGTAAATTCCGGCTGCCAGACCAAAAAAGATCCACATAAAAATACCCATTTTAGCACCAAGCATGAAAGCATCGGTCAGACCAAACACCTGGTGTGCGAGCATCCCGCAGCCCAGCCCCGCCAGCATGCCTCCGACGCGGCTTTCAGTGCTCGGTCTGGCTTTGAACAGCATGGCAGCAAAGCAACCGAGCAGCGCGGCATACAAAACAAGCGCTGGCAGTCCCATTTCAGCAGCAGTGGTGAGCAGGTTGTTGTGGGCATGGAAATATGAGGTGGCATACTGCGGGAAAGAGGACGAAGTGTAGATCTGCTGGGTGAGCAGTTTGAAAGACCCCAGCCCGCCACCAGTAAAAGGAAAATCACGCACAATTGCCAGCGCGGCTCTCCAGGAATCCAGGCGACCGAGCAACTTGGTATCGTCTTGCCCTATCAGAATAGTTGTAAGCGTTGCTGTGAGCTTGCCTTGGTTTGAGTCAATAAAGATGAGGAGCGCTGCAACTGCCAGTATCACCAAAATCCAGGCGAACTTTCGGTCGCGCCAGATCAGGTAAGCCAAAATTCCGGCACCAACGCCCAATAAGCCACCCCACGAATGGGTGAGCAGCAAAGCGGCTGCCATCGCAAGAAATGATGTAATGTAGAGCGTTTTTTCAACCATCACCCTCACATGTCGGGAGCGGAGGCGCTCTCTTCGTTTGCGGTGAAGGTGGATAGGCGAGAATAACATTGCCAGCATGAAAGGCAATAAGAAAGTGAGCGTGCCGGCGATAGTATTGGCGTTGGCTTGTAGAATCTCTTGCAAGGCAGGCAAATTTTGCATCAGCCCCTGCAACCTGACAAAGAGCCCTCCGATCATGGGCAGCCCGGTCGGGTCAAGGGTGAAAAAGGCTAAAAGGGAAAAAGCGATCCCAATTAGTGCGAGCAGGATCGCAGCCAGGCGTAAACGGACTCGAGTGCGGGTGAAGCTTGAAAGCACGAAGAAGATCACAATACCGAGCAGTGCGCCGAACAATTTGGGCTGTGAGGCTGGTTTATCAAGACTGGTCCAATAATTCAGGGGCAGGAGCACGAGCAGCCAGAGCATGATCGGCGAAAGCGGGTTGCAGCTGATTTTTTTAGCGAATATGATGGCATAAGCAACCGCGACGACCGAAAACACCAGCCAGGCAGCCTGTGGAATGGGGTCGAAGACCAGTGTGACAGTAAGAAGCCCGGCAAGGACGAATAGGCTGACCCACAGGAAGGAGTCTTCGATTATTTCACGAGTATTTCGATCGGCTTTTGTTGCGGGAAGGCTGGCTTCGGTCAAGGCTTGCTGGGGGTTCATGGGAGTTTTTCAGACAGTTGCTGGATAAATTCGATTGCCGTTTCGTTGCCAGGGTTGATGCTGAGCACCATTTGATAGACCTCGAGGGCTTTGGCTGGGTTTTCGGCTTTTGAATATAGTTCACCAGCCAGGAAGTAAAAATCGAGGTCCTGTGGGCTGCAAGAGATGCCTCGTTCGATGGGGGAGATCGCCAGGTTGGGTTCTTCGAGCAGGTCGTATGTCTTTGCAAGTTCGAAATAGGTTAAGCATTTTCCGGGATATTTTTCGACCAGGTTTTGATAGTAAGGTAATGACTCTGTGATCTGACCAGCGTCGCGAAGTGATTCGGCAAACTGGAGGGTGGTAGAAAAGATACTTTCAGCGTAGAGGGTTGGTCGGAGCTCCGCAGCAAGCTGGTATGCCTTCAATACCAGGTCCAGCCGATCTGGATTACGGTTTCTGATTCCGGCAGCAGCATAACGGAGCGGATTGTCGTTTTCGAGATTGCGCCAGATTGCCAATGCTTCCTCGTATTCCCCTTGTTCAAAGAGAGCCTCAGCCAGGGCATACATTGCAATCGTGTCTTTTTTTTGGGCAGCAGGTCTGGTAAGGATTTCGGCTTGTTGCGGGTCGTCATTTTTCAATGCGTGTCTGGCAAGGATCAAACCTCCACCAGCATGGTGTTTAGGTATGTCTGGCTCAAGCGGATCGGTCGAGTGAACAAACCTATGAACCACATTGAGCGACCAAAGGTTGTTACTGAAGGCAGCGATAGTCCCTTTCGGCGCAAAAAGAGCGACCAGAATTATTAGGATGGCAGCGATTATAGCAAAATATTTCTTCACTTTTTATTTTTAGTTTCTGGCATTTTTCATCAAATACGAGTTACGTACTACTACTTTTTCCGATCTGCTATCAGCTATACTGTATCGATGAAAGTTTTTTCAACGTGATTAAAAATGATTGTCCCAATGAATAACACAACGACCATAAAGACCGCGCTATATGCCAATCGGGCCCATGAGGCTTCGCCCGCTCCCAGGAAGCCCATTCTAAAGGTTTCGATGATCGGTGTAACCGGGTTCACATCTGCCACCCAACGCCATTTTTCAGGAATGCTGGATACGGGATAAATCACTGGTGTCGCATACATCCACAATCCAACTCCAAAACTGACCAGATATTGCAAGTCACGGTATTTGGTTGTCATGGATGAGATGATGATTCCAAATCCAAGCCCAAGTCCCGCCATGAGCACGAGCAACAAGGGCAAAGCAAACGCCCAGCTGGTTAGAACGACTGCGGAACCTCGCAGGAAAAAGTAGAGTGAATATATCAAGAAAAAGGCGAACTGCATTCCAAAGGTGATCAGATTTGAAATGACAACCGAAATTGGCATAACCAGCCGTGGAAAGTAAACCTTTCCAAACAGGTGGGCATTAGCCGTAAAAGTGGTGGATGTGCTGGTCAGACATGTGGAGAAATAGTTCCAAAGAATGTTGCCAGACATATAAAACAACATCTGAGGGAGCCCATCGGTAGGCAATTGGGCGATATTGCCGAAGATCACAGTGAAAACAAACGAAGTCAGCAACGGTTGAATAATGAACCACAGTGGTCCGAGGATGGTCTGTTTATAACGCGAGACAAAGTCACGCCGGACGAAGAGAGCGATCAGATCGCGGTATTGCCAGACATCGCGCAGCTGCAAATCCCACCATTTTTTACGTGGTGTGATGATCAGGTCCCAGTCTTCGTCCGTTGAAGTTTGTTTAATTGTTTTTGATTCCGCTTTCATCTGTTATTGAATCAATAAGTTCTGGTGAATCCAATCCACAGTGCGTTGGTCCCAGCGGTAGGTGTATGATGTGCTGCCCAGCGAAGGGATATATGCATAATCGACAGTCAGCAAATCATCGGGGATTTGCGCTGAATTGAGATTCTCAATCTCAAAGTTGCCCAGGAAACACATGCCAAGGCTGGCAATTTGTTCAACCGACAAATCGGTCAAAAAGGCATCTTTAAATTGGTCCAGAAGTGACGGCACTTTCACCAGAGTTGCCGGCTGCATCAGTTTGTTCAGAATCGCCTTCATCACCAGGGTCTGGTTGCTTACTCTGAAACTATCCGAATAAAGTGCACGGATGCGCATCAAATCGAGGGCGCGTTTACCGCTCAGCATCTGCACTCCAGCCGGGAAATAACCCAACCCCTCATCGTAGACTTCCTGGGGAAGATTAACTTCCACACCACCGATTGCATTGATGAAAGTGACAACAGTGTCAAAATTGACCACAGCATAATGATGCGGTGTGACTCCAAAGTTATAGCGAATCACCTCTGCCAGAGAATTCGCACCAATACCTTCACCCAGATAACCTCCCCATCCTGGCGTACCAAACAGGTAAGCCTGGTTAATTTTCATCGGGTTTTGTTCGGTAAAACGACCTGCAGGAGCTTCAACCAACAGATCGCGAGGTAAAGCTACCATGTTGATTTTCATATCAACAAAATCTACACGCGCCACCCTGATCACATCGGCAAGTCCATAAGTGTAAGCTGGGTCCGTGTAATCAATCCCTACCAACAATATGTTCCAGCTGGCTTCGTTACCACAAACAGCTTTTATGCCTGACTCAAGTTCGGGCTGTGAGAACAACGGCAAATCATCAAGATTGCTGGGTGGAATGATTGTCTCGTCAGCATCGGGACCAACTGCCATGGTTGGCAGCGTCAAACGTGCAGAAATTGGCTCTTTCATAGCAGGCCGCAGCCATAAGAGGTAAAGCAAAGCAAAAACAAGCAGCAAAGCCAAAACTACATAGCCAAAAACCCTCCAACCGCTTGTGCGTTTACGTTTATGTCGTTTTGGGGGTTCTCCATTTCCAATATAAATAGGTTGTGTATCGTTCATAATTTTTTTTCAATTTCCACAGCCGTAAAGGACTGTTTTTTAAGGATTATTGTACACTGCCTGTCAAAGATTGATTTTTGCACAGTGCAAAGGTGTCAGGAGCCACCGTTCAGATTGAGCGATTCCTGTAAAAATTCCGACACTTCATCGTGAGGCAACAACACCCATCCCCCACTGCTGGTGATGAAAACGTGATACAAGTCTGAAGGTATTTCGTGGACATGAATATTTTCTTTATTCACTTGTTTCGTAAAACAATAGAGATCGTTTATTTCTTTCAGGGTCAAACTGGATTGACTGGATTCTGAGCCAAACATAGCAGCGATTAATTTGCTAACCTGACCGGCACTTAGCCCATTTTGCACCCTGTCCAACAGGGCATCCAGGATTATTGTCTGACGACGAATGCGTTCAAAATCGCTGTCTGACTGCCTCATTCGCATAAATATTACAGCCCGATCGCCATCCATTTGGTTCAGCCCTGAGGGGAAAGAACTCTCGCCATCAGATGCAGGTTTGTCTAAATAGACGCTGATTCCTCCAATCGCATCAATATAATCCGAAATTTGCTGAAAATAGAGCACATATTGTTCGGTCGGTTGAATGCCAAAGTTGAAGGCGATATTTTCTGCCAGTGCTTTTGCGCCCTTCCCTTTACCGAGATACAGTTGTCCAAAACCAAAGGTAGCATTAATTCTGCTGTATTCGATACCATGATCTTCAAACCCAACTGTTTGGATATAAAAATCACGAGGAATCGCCACCAGGTTGACTTCCTGCTTCCCGAAATCGATCCGGATAAGACGTATGGCATCTGCCTGAGAGTTTTCATCAATGCCCAACAGAAGCAATGTCATCGCATCTTTCCTGCCACATACACCAGGAAGATCTTCTTCTTTTTCAGTTTTTTCTGGAACAGGGGTTTGGGTCAATTGACCGACAGGGGTCATTTGAAATGGTGCCTGGTTTAGATTTTCATCTGTCAGACCTGGGGTAATTAATGGAGTTGATGTGATTGTTACTGGGTATTTCTGAACAACCCCACAACCAGTCAGCGCCACCATCACTACGGTGATAAGAGTAAAGGCAACTAAAGGATTGAAGTTATGAGGCAAAATTCTTTTTATCATCGGATTTGACTGGCAACTGGCGCGCCTCCGCCCTTCCGACATGATATCCATCTCGGAAAGGCAAAAGCTGATCACAAAACCCGTTTGCTACGGTGGTCAGCTGTCTATTTTGATTTCCGCCGGACCCTTCCTGCCGGTACCTCCAGGCGCATCATTTTGCCGTGCATCATTTTTAGCAAGACGGAAACACGTTCCTGGCTATTGATACATTTTTCGAAGACACCTTCAATCTGTCCAATTGTATTGTCTTCAACAAGCACCACATCCCCAGGCTCAAAGCCAGAATGTTCACACTTTTGTTCCTGGCTGAGTCGACTGGTCTGGCGGCGCACCGCTTCAATGATATTGGGTTGAATCGTTGCAGGGATGTTGTCAAAACTAATCAAACCGATCACACCCCGCATTAAAAAAACACGTTGTGCATAAAAATCGTCAGGATGACCGTGCAAAAAGAGATAACCTGGAAAATATGGTCTTATCCGGCGCGAGCGTGAATTGACCGGATTAACTGAATATACAGGTAAATATCTCGCAACATTCCTGGTCTCCAGCTGGTTGTCTACAACAAATTCCATGTTCGATTTGCACCTTAAAGCATACCAGTATCCATTAGTTTCTGAGTTTTTTGGTTTTTCCACGCTAAGGTTTTCCATCTCCCTGTTCCCTTATTATTATAATGGATTCGGAAAAACGCATCTGAACAGCATGCCTGACGGTTTTTTTCTCTGAAGATTCCTAGGAGTCTGTCTGCGATCCCAGTTTCCGCAAACATAGTAGAATTTTGTTTAACAGGAAAGGTAAGAAAATGTCAGAGAAAATCGTACTTGCATTAGGCGGCGGAGGGGTAAAAGGTATTGCTCATCTTGGAGTTGTTGACTGCCTCCTCAAGCATAATTATGACATCACTGGAATAGCGGGAACCAGTGCAGGCGGCATGTTCGGTGCAACACTTGCTGCCAAAGTGCCCCCCAGAGAGATTCTGGATGTAGTCACCGAATTTATGAAGAGCCCGAGTTTTCGAAGATCTCCTTCAGATTCAGCATCACTTTTAGGTACAGCAGGAATTGAAAACACCCTTAAAAAATATATTGAAGGAAGAATTATTGAAAACCTGCCGATTAAATTTTGTGTAACTGCTGTTAGCCTGAAAACTGGCAAAGAAGTTATTATCGATAAAGGGGATGTAATGGATGCAGTTCTGGCAACCATCGCTATACCTGGGGTTTTCCCGACAAGGGGGGAAGAAGTTCTTGTTGATGGTGGCGTTTTAGACCCGGTTCCTATTGAGTCTGCAAGAGCGTTGAACCCATCAGTCCCGGTTGTTGCCGTAACACTACACACCAAGCCTGAAGGTTTTTCTCCTGAAGAGATTGGTGATTCCATGTCCGATCAGATTCCACCGATAATTCTTGACCGATTATCCAAGAACTGGATCGCCGAGTCATTGAGGAACATGAACGCTGGAGTCGAACTGGGTTCAGATCGGCTCACAGAGTTGAATATTGAAGTTTCCAAACCGGATGTTGTTGTCAGACCAATTGTCGGTCATTATTCACCACTTCAAATAGTAGAGCCAACCGTATTATTTGAAGAAGGTTATCGAGCAATGGAAAGCCAGCTCTCCGAATTGGAAAACGCGCTAACTTACGTAAAGAGCGTTATTCGCATTGCTAAATATTCAACTCCCAAAAAGGAATGATGCTTATCCTCGCCTGAGGATTGCAATTAGCGTTAGAAAAAGCCCTAACCCAGCCAGGGTTATGATTACATATCCAATCGGAATCCCTCCGGTGGCGGTGCCACCTGTGACGTTCGGGTAAGTAGGGATCTGCAGCATCGGTGGTTCGGTAAAGGTTGGCAAACGGCTGGGCATTGCAGTGATGATGAACTGGGCTGCGAGTGTCGGGTCGATTGTCATGGTTATTGATGGCGTTTCAGTAGGCGGTGGTTGTAACATTGGCAGTGAACCACCAAATACCTCAACACGGTTTAATACGATCCAGCCCCTGTTATCCGGAGCACCAGCATAATCAATCATGACATAATCGCCATAATACCCATAAGCTTTAGCCTCCTGACCAACGAGGAAAACACCAACTCTCGTGGAAGTTGAGGTCGGGTAAGCGCGTACATTAAGCGGGTTTTCGGGATCTCCGACAGCACGAACATATAAACCCCTTGGAGAACCGGTCACGGTAGGGATGGAAACGGTGGGGAATTGTGCCCAGACCGAACGATTCCAGGCAGGCGACAGGCTCAGAAAGAGCAATCCAATTAAAACAGAAGTTCCAATTAAAAACCGGACAAATTCCTTATTCTTCAGTTTCATCATTAATCCTCATAGACATTCCGATTATAATCTAAACCATTGAGCAGAGAAATATGAACACACGAGTCTATCACGGAAACCTTGACCCCAATACGATCGCCAACCAGTTAGCTGCTGCTTTTCACCGCGGCAACTACATAGTGCAACGAGTAGGCGACCTGGAAAACATGGCAGTTCAAATTGCCACCAGAAAAGACCGCAGTTCAGGTGGTCATACCGCAATGACCGCTAATATTTCCAAAGTGGCTGATGGAATCAGTATCACTCTTGGAAAGCAAAACTGGTTTGGTTTGGCAGCAAGTCTGGGTATGACGGCTCTCACTGCGCTGCGTAATCCCTTTTCCTTGATCAGCCGGCTGGGCGATATTGCCCAGGATGTGGAATCAATCACCCTCGAAGAACAGATTTGGGAGGTGATCGACCAAACCGCTCGCCAACACAACGCAGGGCAATCGCTCTCAATGCGTATGAGCCGAACGGTCTGTCCATATTGCCTGACTGCAAACGAATTTGGCGCTGGTCGCTGCATCGCTTGTGGCGCCCCCCTTGGAGATATCCATCCAACAACCTGCACTAACTGTGGATTCGTTGTCTACAAAAAAGAACAAATTTGTCCAAATTGTAAAAAGCCACTCGAGCAATCCAACTAATGGTTAATTCGGGCAATCTTTCTTATTAGAAGTAAGAGATAAACCATCTATACCCAGAGGTCCGGATGGTTTCGCCTTATTGACGTGTGAGAATTAGCAGCAATGATCACATGGTCGATCAGGCGAATATCCAGAATCGCCCCGGCCTGGATAACCGCTTTGGTCATATTCACATCTTCGGGGCTTTCGCTGGGGTTGCCTGAAGGGTGATTGTGGACTAACGCGATCGCATATACATTTTTACGAACCGCTTCTTTGAAAATCTCACCTACACGCACTGTGGTTGCGTCCTGCGAACCCTTGTAGAGCTGATTCCTACCCAGGTATTTATTGCGCGAGTTTAACAGCAAAACCCAGAGCTCTTCCTGCTGTAATCCTCCCATCTCATGTCCAACCAGTGAAACAATATCTTCAGGAGTCTTGATCAGGAAACCTGCTTCGAGGCGTTCATTAGCCAGACGCTGCCCCACCTCAACAGCCGCTTTGATTCGGGTAGCCTTTGCCACCCCAACTCCTTTTATTTCAAGCAATCGGGAAATGTCTTCACGATGAATGCCCGAAAAACCGCCCATCTCGTTAAGGATGTGATTGCCAAGGTCAATTGCGCTCATCTCGGTTGTGCCATTGTTCAGTAAAAGTGCCAGCAATTCTCCGTTTGTGAGCGCCTGAACGCCTTCATTTACCATCCGTTCCCGGGGTCGGTCGCTTTGCGGAAGGTCATTCACTCTCAAAGTTTTACGCTGGTCTCTCATAGCCTTATTTTACCCGATAGACATGATATAATGCCGGCATTACCTCAGAGGAGGGCTCAATGTTTTCAGCCACATTTCCCGCAGATTATTCAAGCCTGAGTCCGATCTCAATCCTGGTCCGGGATATTGCAGAACGGATCGGTTTTGACGAAAAGCGGGTCTACGATATCGAGTTAGCCATCGACGAGGCTTGCTCAAACATCATTGACCATGCTTACCTCCCCGGTCAGCAGGGGGAGATGACAATATCAATGGCGACTGATCAAAACGGCATGACAATCGTATTATCAGATCAGGGGCAGCCATTTAATCCAAATGATATACCTGCTCCCGACTTAATAAGTGATATTAATGTCAGGCAGGAAAGGGGATTGGGGGTTTTCCTGGTCCACCAATTGATGGATTATGTTCATTATGAAGTCTTGCCAGACAACACCAACCAGCTCACTCTGAAAAAAAATCTCACCTCAGGAGTACTCTCGGAAAAGGGTAATGTAGGCTGCAAAGACGATGTGCTCCCTGTCGAAGCCCTCAAATTAACCGCTGAAATCAATCGTTCCATCAGCAGCATCGTGGATTTAGAGGAATTGATGGGCAAAGTAACCGACCTGATTCAGAAAACCCTGGATTACCCATCGGTGCACCTTTTTTTGTATGACTATGTACCTCAAAAATTGGTTTACGCCTCCGGCAGCGGTCATCGGGCAGCTTTTTATGCAAAAAACCATGTCACTTACGATTTCAACGCCAACCGCGGATTAATTCCACTCGCCGCAAAATCTGGACGATATCAACTATCAAATGACTTGTCAAGTAATCCCTGGCATCAGCCGGAAGCACAAACAGGCACCTCATCCGGATCAGAACTTTGCTTGCCCCTGTTGTTTCACGGTAACCTTTTGGGTGTACTTGATATCCAAAGTGACCAAACCAGTGCCTTTGAAGAACAGGATGTAAACCTGCTTGAGTCTCTTTCAATCACACTGTCGGTGGCAATCCGCAATGCACAATTGTTTAAAGCCCAGGAATGGCGTCGAAAACTCGCAGAAAGCTACCGTGAGACAGCAGAGATGCTCACAAAAGATACATCATTAGATGCCTTTTTTGAAGCGGTACCAATTAAAATCTCGAGCCTGCTGCCTGTTGATTTTGTCGGGATATGGCTGTTAATGCCAGATGATGAAGGGCTGACACTCAAAACAAGCTGGCATTCTGACAAGTTACCAGATTTAGCGCCATCGACCATCGCAGATAGAAGCAACTGGTTCCATCCTGGCAATTTTAAGACTGAAGCGATTGACCGGCAGGATAATGACGGTGCAGATATAATCTCGGACAGTCTTGGCATGGGGGACGATTATTCTGCTGTGGCAGCCCCAATTTCCAGCGAAGGCAGATTCTACGGTGTTCTAACGCTGCACACCAATTCACATGGTCGTTATGGAATAGATTCACGCAATATTTGTTCTACTTTTGCTGATTACCTTTCATCTGCGGTTGATAAGGAGTTACACAAACGCGCTGATGAATTGAGCCAACGAACAGAACAGGAATTGCAGCTCGCCCGGCGCATCCAAAAGACCTTTTTACCCTCCAAACTCCCTAAGATTCCAGGTTATGATCTCGCTTTTGTTTGGCACACAGCCAGACAGGTGGGTGGAGATTTCTACGATGTGTTCGACCTCAACTCTGAAAAAATGGCTTTGGTAGTTGCCGATGTTTCGGATAAAGGTTTGCCAGCTTCGCTTTATATGACCGTCGCACGAACCTTGATCCGGGCTATTGCCTGTGATTTCAACACCCCTGCTGCGACGCTGCAGCGTGTCAATGAACTTCTCCAGCTCGATTCCACACAGTCTTTTTTCGTCACCCTGGTTTACATGACCCTCGATATCAAAACCGGTCACCTTGCCTACAGCGCAGCCGGTCATCCTCCACCTATACTTATTAAGTCAAAAAATGCTGAAGCGCACATCCTAAATCGCGGAGGCATTGCACTGGGGATAACTCAACCGATAGAGCTTACCGTTGAAGAAGTGAATCTCGAACCCGGTGATTCAGTTTTCCTGTATACCGATGGCATAACAGAAACTCATGATCAAAACGATAGGGAATATGGAAGTGAGCGATTGCGGCATATTCTTCAAGGAGCTTCCAATTTATCTGCCCAGGGGCAGATTGCTACGGTGATACAAGATATGGACAGCTATAAAGGGAATGAAGCCCTGGAAGACGACTACACAGTCCTGGTCTTGAAGCGAAAATAACTTACTGGCAAATCAAGACAGGAATACTAACCGCCTCCAACACCCTGTCAACATGAGAAGCAAACAGCCTGCCGATTAAACCGGAAGACTCATAACCTCTCATCATGACCGTTGATATCTCAAAATCCTGGATCCATTGCGGGAGTCTTTCGATAACTTCGTCCTCGCTGATATGTATGATTGTCGCTTCAACATTAACCTCAGAAAGGTAATCACGGGCAAATTGCAGATTTTCCTGGTTGCTGTCTGCTGATTTTTCAATGTTTATCAACAACAGACTGCACTGATACCTGGCAGCATAATATGCAGCGATGAAAAATGCTTCTTTGCTCTTTTCTTGTTCATCGTAAAGCAAGAGGATCCGGCTCACGCTCCTGGCATCATCTTTTACAAACAACACCGGTCGCCTTCCCCGCTGTAAGATGCGAATAATTCCGGATGACGCCCTTTCAATTACCGATCCACCAGGCGGAAAACGCAATCGCAGTACCATCAAATCACTTAACAGGCTAAACTCGCGTAACTTTCGGTTAGTTTCACCGGTGACAGAGATAAATTTCCCTTTCATGTGTTGTTGATTCAACTGATCATAAAAATTTGATTCCATCGCGTCTACATAGTCATTCGAGACCTGTTTTTCAGGCAAGACGTGAACCCCAAGAATGCTGCCATCCCGCGATCGATTCATCAGAATGGCTTGATGCACAGCAACATTTTCGGTATCAAGATCACTGATTGCTACCATGATGTCTCGAAAGAGCCTGTCGTCTGTTTGTTCTTCCTCACCCAAAGCAATTTTATTGAGCTCTTCGTTTGCCCCTGAGTCACTGGTTTTTGTTTGGTGCCCTTCCTGTTCAGCGACAAATTCAATCACGTTTTCTGTTTTGAAATCCATCCCCATCGATTCCTTCAGATTATGCTGTTTGTCCAGCACCAAAAGGTATAGATCTGTTAGCGTCAGGTTGGGATATTCGTCATACAGACCCGACTTTTCTACTTCGTTAACTACCGGAGTATAGATTTTGTCATACCAATCAGCGACAGCTTCGGCATAGCCTATCTCCCGGTTATTGTCGATTCCCATGTAATATTGGTGGACGTTGATATGCTCTCGCAAAAGCGGGTAATTGTCAATCTGCTTCAAACTCAGATCTATTCCCGGCAGGATTTGATCGATATGTGTTTCTTCCAAAAAATCAGCTAATGCGGCTTTTTCAACCAATTCTTCCAGGGTGAATGAACTGGAAAGTGCCACCTTGCTTTTTACTTCTGTCACATATGCCTCAATAGTATCCAACCCCATCTCTTTTGCTATTGAGACACGATGATTTCCATCCAAAACAAAATAAGCATCGCCAATTTTATATAAAGAAACCGGCGGAACACCACGAGAGAACGGGCTTGTCATAGCTGTTTTAACATTCGCCCAACGCCTGTCGTCAGCATCACTAAGTGGACGAAAATTGCGATCAAAATCATCAGTGCGATTAACACTGCCAATGATGTTTTTTAAGGGCACTTCTTTGAGACCGAGATCGGTTCGGCTGACAGCCCGTAGTTTGGATGAAACTTCACTGTAAGGCAACAAATCAAGCGATTCTCCGCGAATGCCTGCCCAAAAACGATCCATCGCCGCTTTTGACCTGAAACGGTGGAAATCTTCCAGAGCTTTACGATAAGTAACCTTGTCGTCGTGCATTATTCCTCAATCTCCTTAATCGTACCTGATTTCTTCCCCTTGTTATTTGATTGTCAACAAGCTGTAATAAAAAATATCAGCCCTGGTTTCGCCCGTTGCAAAGGAGCTCTCAGATAATCATTAAATGACCTGGTTCCATGCTATAATTTTTCTTCTTAGAAAGGTACAATAACCACAATATGAGCCGTCTTCCTACCTTAAAACCGATCGATTACCTGATGATCGGCCATATAACTTCGGATTTGCAACAGGATGGCTCAAGCAAACTCGGTGGTACTGTTAGTTTTTCCGGTCTGACTGCACAGCGACTTGGTCACGAAGTTGGTGTTGTCACCAGCCATGCCAGTGATCTGCATTTTCCGAGGCTTTCAGGGCTCAACCTGGTTAACGTTCAATCCGAGAAGACGACAACCTTTAGTAATGTCCCCACACCGCAAGGCAGAGTCCAGTATTGCTATGAACGTGCCAACTCTCTATCTGTTGAAGATGTGCCTGAGCAGTGGATAGATTCAGCTATTGTGCATATTGGTCCGGTGGCAAGCGAGATTGAACCCAACTTATTTCATGCATTTTCGCAAAGCCTCCTTTGTCTGACTGCTCAGGGATGTTTTCGAAAGATTGATGAAGATGGGCTGGTAAGTTTTGAAGATTGGTCTGCAAAAGCAGACCTCTTGCCAAAAACAGATGCGGTGGTGCTATCGTTGGAAGACCTGCAGAAAGATGAAGATCTTGTCGCAGAGTTCGCCAGTATGTGCAAACTCCTGGTCATCACCGAAAGCAGCAAAGGAGCAAGGGTATACTGGAAGCAGGAAGTGCGTCATATCCCTGCACCAAGCAGGAACCTGGTCGACGACACCGGAGCTGGTGATGTTTTTGCGGCTTGTTTTTTTCACAGGCTGAAAGTGACTGAAGACCCCTGGGAGGCAGCCCGCTTTGCCGTTGAGTTATCGGCAAACTCGGTAACTCGTTATTACCTGGACAGCATTCCAACCAGTGATGAAATTGAACATGCCAGGATGCAAAATAAATAATATATGGGAAAAATTTATACAATCGTTAACCAAAAAGGTGGGGTAGGCAAAACCACAACTGCCATTAACCTGGGAGCATATCTGGGTTATTTTGGTCAGAAAGTGCTCCTGGTTGATCTTGACCCACAGGCAAACGCCACTTCGTGTTTGGGGATTGAACACAACAAAATCGATTCGGGAACCTATGAAGTTCTGATTGGACATAAACAAGCCGGGGAAGTTGTTTTGCGCAACCAGGCTTTTAAAATGAGCCTGATCCCTTCCTCTCCAAACCTGGCAGGTGCAGAAATTGAACTGATCGATTTGGATGAACGTGAACGCAGGCTGCGCAATGGATTGAAAGGGATTGCTGAAAGTTACGACTATATCCTGGTGGATTGTCCGCCGTCTTTGGGGCTGTTGACCCTGAATGGTCTCATTGCCGCAGTAGATGGCATTATTATCCCTGTCCAATCTGAATACCTCGCCCTGGAAGGTCTTGGACAGCTTACCAAAACCTTAAATCGTATCCAGGGCAACCTCTTTCCCGAGTTGAATATCCGCGGAGTTTTGGTGACCATGTATGATAGCCGCACGAATCTGTCTGCAGATGTGATGACAGAGGTGCGAAAGTTTTTTCCACAAAAAGTCTTCCAGACTTATATCCCGCGCAATATTCGCCTGGCTGAGGCACCTTCTTTTGGCATGCCGATTTCCCTGTATGCTCCGGCATCCCCTGGTGCTGAAGCTTATAAACAATTAGCGCAAGAATTAATGAACAGTGATGGGGTCAGATTCGACCTGGTGCAGGAGTGATTATGGCAAAGAAAAGTGGTTTAGGACGTGGATTAGATGCCTTGATCCCGGGATGGCAGGAAGATGCTCTCCCTGCTGTGAGCGACAAGGTGACCTCTGTTGCGGTTGAGAAGATTGACCCAAATCCTCAGCAGCCCCGCAAGAGCTTTGACCCGGAGCAGCTCGAAGATCTCGCTGCTTCAATTCGCCAGCACGGGATCATTCAACCTCTTATCCTGATCCCCGGAGATCAAAGTGATCGCTACTTCCTTATTGCCGGCGAACGCCGCCTGAGAGCCGCAAAGTTGGCTGGGATGGCAGAAGTGCCTGCGATTATACGCACAGCCAGCGAGCAAGAACAACTCGAGTTTGCGATTATTGAAAACGTCCAGCGGGAAGATCTTAACCCGCTCGAGCGTGCTCTTGCATACCAAAATCTTTTGGATGGTTTTTCTCTCACCCATGAAGACATCGCCCGCCAGGTTGGCAAGAGTCGTGTTTCCGTTACCAATAGTTTACGCTTGCTCAACCTGCCCGACCTGGCTCAGGAAGCCTTGTTAAACGGCGAAATAACTGAAGGTCATGCCCGGGCGTTGTTGGGACTTTCCAGCAGCAGGGCTTTTGAAGCCGCATTAGATAGTGTGATCTCACTCAACCTGAATGTCAGGCAGACCGAAGCACTGGTTAACAAACTTTCTGGCAAAATCTCCCGTCCAACAGCAAAACAACCTCGCCCGGCTGAAATCGAAGACCTCGAAAACCGTCTCAGGCAGTTCTTTCACACCAAGGTTAACCTCACCAAAAGTGCACGCGGAGGAACAATCAGCATCGCTTTTTATTCTGACGAGGAATTGAACGCAATTCTCGATTCGCTTGGCATTAATGACTAAAGATATCCTCCTTTTTAACGCCTCGATACCAGGCATTGCTTCTGAACCTGCTGATGCGTTGTTTGTATCTGCTGGAAAAATAAAGTATGTCGGTGAGCTAAATACTTTTTCCAATCTGCTTCCGGCTGGTCATGAGAGTATTGACCTGGATGGAAAAGCTGTTTTACCGGGTTTTTGTGACCACCATCTCCATTTGCATTATCTTGCCGACCGACTCAACGCTGTTGACTGTGAAACCGACAGCCTGGAAGAATGCTTGCAGCGGGTTGAGCGCAGAGCTGCCATCACACCACCAGGAGATTGGATCATCGGTTATGGCTGGAATCAGAATGTATGGGAACCACCCAATTTTGGAACCGCTGCCCAGTTGGATGCAATCAGCAATCAGCATCCGATTCTCCTGCATGCCAAGTCGCTTCATGCAGCCTGGACAAACAACCTGGCACTAAAGATCGCCGGAATTGACAACTCCAGCACAGATCCGCAAGGGGGCGTGATCCTCCGCGACCAAATCGGGGAGCTCACCGGGATCTTGTTAGAAAACGCAATAACCCTGGTTGCCCGATGTATACCGGAGCCAGGCACAGAGGCAGTAGCCCTCCAAATTCAGCATGCTCAATTGTATCTGCACAGCCTGGGCATAACCGCTGTACACGATTTTGATCGTTTTGAATCCGCAGAAGCCCTTCTCGCCTTGGTTGATAAAGACTTGCTGCGTCTGAGGGTGAAAAAGAACCTCCCTTCTGAAGATCTGGATGAGGTGCTTTCAGCTAATTGGCGGCAAAACCTTGACAAAGCTCCATTTTTACAGCCCGGATGGGTGAAATTATTCGCTGATGGTGCCTTGGGACCTCAAAGTGCAGCGATGCTCGCGCCTTATGAAGGCAGCCAAAGCTGCGGTATGATGCTGCTTAGCGCAGACCAGATTGCCGAGACCGGCATCAGGGCAGCCATGGATAGTTGGGCAATTTCCGTTCATGCCATTGGTGATCGGGCTGTAAAAGAAACCCTGGATGGTATCGAACTTATTCGCAAACATGAAACCGAAAATAACCTGCCCCGGTTGCCCCAACGTATCGAACACGTACAACTCATTCAGCCAGACGACTTGAAAAGAATGAAAGCTTTGGATTTAATTGCATCCGTACAGCCCATCCACGCCACTTCGGATATGTATACCGCCGATCACCATTGGGGAAAACGATGCAAGTTCGCCTATGCTTACAATGAAATGTTCAACCACGATCTGAATGTTTGGTTCGGTTCTGACGCACCGGTTGAAATTCCGGATCCGCTGGCAGGAATTTTTGCAGCTGTCACCCGCCAACGTTCAGACGGATCACCTGGCAGCCAGGGTTGGTACCCTCATCAGCGTGTAAGCATGACCGATGCCCTGCGCTCATTCCGACAGGTCGGTGTCAGCCTGGACCCTGGATCCAATGCTGATCTGATTGTGTTGGAGACCGACCCCGCCCGGTTGCAACCACACGAATTGCATCAACTAAAGCCATTATTGACTATGGTTGCAGGTGATATCGTCTTTACCAGCTGAGCAATCGATGAACATTGTGCATTCTTCCCAGGTTAACCCCGACGAAGTGAGGAGGTTGGCAAACCCACCTCACCTCAGTTTTGAACATCTGGATTGGATCTCACCGCGCGAACGCTTATTTTCGGAGGCGACCTTCGCATTCCAGCAAGATGGAATTCTTACCGCACTGTTGTGTGTCAGTCCTGAAAATGAATGCTTTGCCTGGTTGCGATTTTTCTATAGCCTCCGCGATGGTCAGCATGAACGTTATTTTCACGGTTTAATTAATCACTCGCTATACTGGCTTTCCCAACAAAATGTGCAGAAGATATTTTGTCTTGCCAGTTCTTCCTGGCTGGAGACTCTGCTTAAAAACGAAGGTTTCGTACCCGGGTCACAGATAATCAACCTCAGTCGTGATGCAGAGCAATTACCCGAGCTCAAAACCTCAGACAACTGGTTTATCCGGGAGATGACCCATGCCGATCTGGACAAAGTTTATGAGCTCGATCAGCACGGCTTCGCCGAACCATGGCAGTTAAGTCGTGAGAGCCTGGCTAAATGTTACTTTTCTTCTGCGAGGTCCAGCCTGGTGATCCAGTCTGGCAAAATTGTTGCCTACCAGATTAGCACGCGGCTGTTCGACCAGGTTCATATCGCCCGACTCGCAGTTTTGCCTGACTATCGCAGGATGGGGCTGGGCAGCGCACTGATTTCGGATGTTTTTAACTATTTCAAAGACACCGGCGAAATTACCTTTAGCGTAAACACCCAGGCAGAAAACTTTAATTCATATCGTCTTTATCTGAAGAACGGTTTCACAATTGACGAACAAAAAATTCCGGTTTATACCCGCCTGACAGCTGGTTAGAAAAATTCCGCTATAATTGACAAATATGTATTCAAGGAGCTACTATGAGCAGCTATCGAACTCAACGTGAACAATTACAAAAACAAAAATCAAGTAAAAAAAAGAAACAACTAACAACCATAATCCTCGCAGCGGTGGTAGTAATCGCTCTTTTATCCATTTTATACTTCTTCCCTCGTCGTGCCGTGGCTGGCCCAGCTGTGGGCGACCCTGAAGCTCCAGTAAAAATCGATATGTTTTCAAATTACAACTGCTCTCACTGTCAGACCTTTGCGAGAGAATCTGAAGATGCCTTCATAAAAAAGTATGTGGATTCAGGCGACGTTTTTTTGACCTACTACATCTATCCATTCACCGATGATGATTCCCGGACTGCTGCTGAAGCCACCTACTGTGCTGCAGATCAAAACAAGTTTTGGGAATATAAGAAACAAGTTTATGGAAATGTCGGCTTCCCGGGAGTGTATGCTGAAACAAGCCTTAACAGCTATGCCCAAAATGTTGGTCTGGACATGACCCAGTTTCAGCAATGCCTTAGTGACAACACTCACCGGGGTACGATCGATGAGGTCAGGCAATACGCCCAGATGAACGGAGTCAATGGAACGCCTACCTTCATTGTCAATGGCAAATTAGTTTATCTCAATGAGTTGGAAACAACAGTCCAGGCTGTCTTGGAAGCAGCAAAAAAATAACCAAACAATAAGAAGATTTACAAAAGCGGAGTGTGTTCTCCGCTTTTGTTCTTTAATAATTAATACCGAAGGAATTTAACAAAACCACAATTAAAATTGCTACTAAAAAGGAGGGTAAAAAGCTGCCTGTTCGAATCTTCTTTATTTGAAGCAGCGAACTTATAGCGATCCCAACCAGGATCACCCCGCCGGTTGCTGTCAATTCTGCGACAACGCCTTCGCCAACTCCTGTTCCGATCCACTCTGCCAGTAAGCTGATGCCCCCCTGGTAAATAAATACCATAAAAGCAGAAAAAAGCACACCCGATCCCAGAGCCGAAGCCAATGCAATAGAACTGATCATATCGATCAGCGATTTGATCACCAGGATCTCAGAACTCCCTGTGATTCCATTTTGAATTGCCCCAAGCAGAGCCATCGGGCCGACACAAAATAAGAGTGAAGCCGTCACAAAACCAGCAACAAATCTGTTTGGTTCCCCACTCAGACTACCGTTCAACCGGGCGACTCTCCGCTGGAGATTTTCTCCAAGAACATTGATCCCCTCCTCAATTTTCAACAGTTCGCCAATGATTGTGCCCAAGACCAATGAAACCAGTGGAATAAGCATGTTTTGGGTTTGCCCGAAGATGTGGATACCATAAACGCCAAGAAATAAACCGGTTACTGACAATAATGTCTGCCTGGTTTGCTCACGGATATGTTTACCTGCCAGCAATCCTGCAAGGCTGCCTATTATTATTGCCACAAAGTTAATCAATGTGCCAGTCAAACAAACCTGCTGTTAAGATCTGTATTTGAGAATTAACAAGTAACAAAGAGTGGACAACCGGTTTAGGTATTGCCTGCCGTTGTCGAGCTTTACACCAAACTCGTTCAGGATCAATGTAGCTTCCCGCTCAGCCCGTCGGATGATGGTTCGTGCTATATCCAGTGTGCCTGTTTGAGGGTTATCTCCAAAGAAGATGAATTTGCGAGGCAGTGTCACCGCCTCTTTCAAGTTTTCAAGCTTCCCCTCAAGCTCTTCCAGCTCTTGTGCGAAAAATTGCTCATCATCATTTAGATCGTGATTTGTCCCGATGCTAGCCACAAACCCCATCAGGCTTGAAAGTTGGCTTTGGCAGGTTTCGAGCGACTGCTTGTCTTCCTCGTCCTGGATAAACGCTTTAGCCAGGCTCAAGGCAGCACTGGCTTCATCCAGCGCCCCTAAAAGCTGGATACGGCGGTCACTTTTACTCACGCCCGAAATTCCGAACAAGTCGGTTGTGCCAATTGGTTTGATTTTCTTATCATTGGTCATAATTTACTCCTGCTCCACTCCGGTCAGTATATACCAGCCCTGCACGTCATTAAACCGGTCTGCGGGGTCATAGATCGGACCAAACGCAAGGTTCTTGATCGAATCTTTTACAGCATAGTTATAAACCGGCGAAAACAAAGGCAAGGAAGGTAGTTCTTCTTCAAAGAGAACCTGGAAATTACGGTATAGTCTTATTCTGATATCAATTGTTAGCGTCTGGCGTGCCTGTTCCAGATAGGTACTGGCAGTCGAGTTTGCCCATTGAGAATAGTTTTGCCCTGATTCAGTTTGTGATTCAGCCCAAAACTGGTATGGGTCCGGGTCTGGTGTATCAGACAGGTCCACATCAATCAATACCATCTCATAAGTCCGCTCTTGCAGTGCTGCCAGGAGTTGTTCGTACGGGAGTGTTTGCAAGTTGATTGAAATACCGATACTTTGCCAATTTTGTTGCAGCATTTGACCAATTCCAACATGTTTAGCGTCATCCTGGACTGCCAGCGTTAACTCCACCGCTGTTCCTTCATACATGAAACGACCGTTGGCATCCTGGGTCAGCCCCATACCCAACAGAGACTGGCGCGCCCCATCGGGGTCGAAGCGATAAGCTGTCTGCTCGTCATAATAAGCCCAGTTTCCGGGAATGATCGGACCCTGCGCAAGCACTGCCTGACTGCTCAACACATTATCAATAATAGCCTGGCGGTTAATTCCTGACATCAGCGCTTTCCGAAAGTCAGCCTGCTGTAAGACTGGGACGTTCGCATTGCGCAGGTTCAAAAAAACCATGCTTATGACAGGTTCACGGCTTGAATATAGATTAAGTCCTGTTTGGTTCAGTACTTCTTGTAAAATTTCAGAGCTAACCTGGGACAGACCATCCACTTCCCCTGACTGGTAAGCCTGCAGGGCAACACGTTCGTCTGGATAATATCGGAAGTGTATCTCATCGATGAACGGTCTTCCATCAAAATAAAATTCCGAAGCCACCAGGTTTACACCCGTGATGATTCCATTTTCCGTGTCAAGCGAATCAAAGCGATACGGTCCGCTGCCAATAGGGCTCAGGTTAAATGAATGGTCAACCAGCCCATCCATATCCAGGCTGCCCAGGATATGTGCCGGTAGAATTTGAAAATTCAGATAATCCAAAAAAGGAGCATAAGCAACCGGCAGAGCAAATTCGAGAGTAGAGTCAGATATCGCATGTACAGCAATCCGTGACCAGAAAGACCTGAGGTCTTCAGGGATAAGATTGCTGCCTCCCTGCATAAGTGAGATTGTATAAATGACATCCTGGGAAGTGAGCGGCACTCCGTCATGCCAGACGGCATCCAGACGCAGGTTGACTGTGAAAACAGTGCCATCAACCGATACGGTCCAACTCTCTGCGAGGTCACCATGAGGCAAACCAGTTGAGTCGAATTGAATTATGCTGCTGAAAAGCAGGCGGTTGATATCACGATCGACCTGGTTGAAGTGATCGAGCATCGGATTGAGACGCAAAAAATTACCCACCAGGGCTTCGGTATAGGTGCCGCCAATGTTTGGGCTCGGGGTAGTTTCAGTCTCAGATCGAGGTTGATTTTGTTGGAAAAAGAGAATCACGCCCACAACGAGGGCGGTGAAAAAAACGATCAGTAACTGCCATCTAAACTTTTTCATAATATAACAAAGACAACTCCCCTTGATTGGCGAGTCGTCTTTATACCTCCATGAAGGGTTTGATCAGGTTCAGATGTTGCGGTAACTTATCCCGTAACAACTACGCTAACCAAAACCAGGACCAGGAAAACAGCGCTGAGAGCGATGGTGATGTAAAACATCACTTTTTCGATGCCACGGCGCTTGGAGTAAACCCCACCGGCATCGCCGCCGGTCAACCCACCCAAGCCAATTCCTTTGCTTTGGAGCAGGATGCTGGCAATCAATGCGATAGAGACGATAATAATGGCAATATTCAAAATCATGTAAAACTCATCCTCCAAGTGAAAACAGGTAGATTATACCCTTTCCCTCTTATTCGTCAAATTTTCAGAACTTTTATTATACCGCCAGAATGATCAAGTAGTGAAAAAAAGAACTGACAAACCTACATGAAATAAGACTGAATATTCCAACAATTTTCAATATGAAAAAAATCGTACGGACGGGTTCAAATCTCGTTCACTCGATATTAACATCAGGGAGGGGTATATCTCCCTGCACTAACGATCTTTTTACTTCGACGAGCCAGATTCTTCACTTCGTTCAGAATAACAGTCTCCTTGTCATCCTGAGCCTCTTTTGCGAAGGATCTTGTAAACCAAAATATCAGATCCTTCGTTCATCAGGATGACAATACCTTTGAGCGTCACTGCGAGCCCCCGTTACAGGAATGGCAGGAACTTTTAAATCACAATAAGGGGGCATGGCAGTCTGCCTTTAATCCTTTGTCCTTTCCAACAAAATGCAGATCGCCCCATTCACTACGCTTCTGGGGCAGGCCGCGCTTCGCTCGCGATGACGGGGTGAGGCAGATTACCACAACGTACTATGTCATCCTGAGCATCTTTTGCGAAGGATCTTGTCACTCCAAGGCGAAGATCCTTCACTTCGTTCAGGATGACAAATGAAAGGTCGTTTGAGAGTTCTTCCTTGAACCAACGTTGCACGAATAGCCGATAATCTGCCATTTATCAATCGAAAAATTTCCATGAGACATCAATACCGTACGGGCAGGTCCAAATCACGAACGCCCAACATTCCGCAGTTCAGAAAGACCCGCCCCAAATAGCCCATAACTCACAACAATGGATTCATAATTCCATCAGGGCCAGGGCGGGTTTGACGGATTGGTTGAGGTTACGATGCTCACATACTGAACCCGCCCGTACTTTTTTCCTGGGCAATATCACAATGCTCACGTCACGAACTCTTCCCCTTGTAATGTTTTGATAAAAAGAAAACATTTATATCTTCGCAAATCCGTGTTTGGAGTCAGATTCACAATTATTCTCATGATTGACGAACACAGTTTTAGATCTCTATCATAAACATTTCTACTCAGCGATTGTTTTCTCAATGGCGCGTTATAATCTCTCTCAGGAAAAAAATATGGAAGAACTGATTGTCGCGCTGCACATGCATACCAGCTACTCTGATGGCAGGGGGCTGCACAAGGGCCTGGTTCAAGCCGGGCTCGAAGCCGGGGTGGACGTTTTGCTCGTCTCCGACCACAACGTGCTCGTCCAGGGACTGGATGGCTATCACCAAAAAGGGAAACAACGGCTTTTGATGCTCGTCGGTGAAGAACTGCACGACCCAACCCTTCCTCAAGAGGGCTCGCATTTGCTTGTTTTCGGGCACAACCAGGAGCTTTCCCGCTTTACTGATGACCCCCAAAAACTGATCGATCGTGCCTGTGCTGCTGGGGCGGTCAGTTTCATCGCCCACCCGATCGAAGACCCCTTGCCCATGTTTGGCGAGGGTGAATTTGGCTGGCGTGATTGGTCGGTTAAAGGCTACACCGGTATTGAATTGTGGAACCAAATGAGCGAATATAAATCCCGCTCCCAAACCCTCCCAAAAGCTGCTTTTCACGCTCTCGCCCCGAAGTTCATGAACCAGGGACCAACAAAAGAAACTCTTCATCTCTGGGATGAGCTGCTGGCGAGTTCCAACCAGCCTGTTGTCGCTGTTGCAGGGGTAGATGCCCACGAAATCGTCAAACAATACGGCCCGCTTAAGATCATGCTTTATCCCTACGCTTTTCAGTTTCGCTCGCTAACCACGCACATTCTTACCCCAACCAGGCTGACCGGGGAACTCAATACCGATCGAAATATGGTTATCGATGCTCTCAAAAGCGGGCATGCTTTTTGTGCCTACGATCTTCCGCATTCAACCAGGGGCTTCCGCTTCACCTGCAATACCAATGATGGCACCTTCATTATGGGAGACCAGGTACGCGCAGATGCCGGACTGACCTTCCAGGCGAGACTGCCCCTCCGGACCCACGTGCGTTTACTAAAGGACGGTGTGGTGGTTAAAGAACATTATGACCGCGAGGTGCTCACCTACCTGACCAAAGAACCGGGCGTCTACCGCGTCGAAGTCTACATCGATTACCTCAACCGTCACCGCGGATGGATCTTCAGCAATCCTATCTATGCGTTGTGATTTCCTCCCCTCATCACTTGGTATAATTCAGGCGAGGTCTCATGGCGTCAAATATCTTGAAATCTATTGAAGACAAATTGCGCTATCTTCTTGAGGAAAAGCTCGATCGCCTGGTATTCCCCGGCGTGTCAAGTTCGCTTTCTTATACCCTGATCGAACTTATCCAAAAAAAGATCGATGAGCAGGTTGACGAAGAAACCATCCAGATGCCAGACCTGATTTTGCTAAAAGTCTCGCCCGATCGTTGGGATGCCTGGCAGGAATCTCTGCCCCTTTTTGATGAGGTCAGCCAGGCTTTGGCTGAATCCTGGACAGAATCAGGTTATGGATTCAAAACCAATCCTGTAATTCAGCTACTACAAAGTCCCGATCTTGTTGGCAACCAACTTGAAGTGAATATTGCTTACACCACTGACGAAATAACATCAAAGCAAACTTTACTCCAAAAAATTACCCGAAAAACCTCATCAGATTCAATCCCAAAAGAAGCCTGCCTGATAGTGAATGACCAGGAACCGATTTTGCTCGCCAAGCCTATCATCAAAATTGGACGGCGCTCCAGCAGCGATATCGTTTTGGAAGACCCCATGGTTTCGCGTGATCACATCCAGCTGCGTGCAGACAACGGTCGTTTTATCCTGTTTGACCTGGATTCGAAGGGTGGCACCCTGGTGAACGGCTACCCAGCTCACAATGTCGCTCTCAAACCTGGTGATGTGATTAAAATTGGGAACACAACCCTCATCTATACCCATCATGCTGATCACTCCACTTCAAATACAACCCGCGTAATTTCAGGAGAGTTGGAATGAACGCATATGTAGGTTTGATTCTGCGGGTCCTGATGTTTGTAAGCCTCTACGCCTTTCTCGGCACTGCAATCTGGCTCTTATGGAAAAGCATCTCAGGGTCCATGCTGCGTAAAGGCACAATCGCAATCCCAACGTTGACACTTGCTACCACAATCGACGATGAACAAGTCATCCGCACTTTCACCAGTTCTGAGGTTACTATCGGTCGCAACCCGGATAGTGACCTGATCCTCAAAGATGAAACCGTCTCTGGACGACACGGACGTATGACCTATCATTTGAACCAATGGTGGTATGAAGATTTGAAATCGACCAACGGGTCGTGGCTGGAGGATTTGAAGATCGAAGAACCAATTGTCGTCAAAGATAACGATTCAATTTATTGTGGCGACGTATTCTTTAAAATTTATATCAAACCAATCGATTAATCAGAAAGCGAGGAAAATATGGCAGGAGAATTTGCATTTGGAACCATCGGAGGTTCCGGACTGTATAGTCTTGATGGCTTTGAAAACATGGAGACACTCGAGGTTGAGACTCCTTTTGGTAAACCATCGTCTCCAATTGTAACCGGAACAATTCACGGCAAAAAACTGGCGTTTCTTGCCCGGCATGGTATTGGTCATATCTATACACCTACCGAAGTCAATTATCGCGCCAATATTCATGCAATGAAACAACTGGGTATAGACAAAATCATCAGTGTCAGCGCGGTTGGTTCCCTGCGTGAAGATTATGCTCCTGGCGATATCATCGTGCCAGACCAGCTTTTTGACTTCACCAAAGATCGCAAGCGCACCTTTTTTGGCGATGGTCTCGTGGCACATGTCAGCACAGCAGATCCATTTTGCCCTGATTTGAGTCAATCCTTGCTCCAGGCTCTACGTAAAACTGATGCAACTGTCCATGAAGGCGGCATCTTTGTGACCATCGAAGGTCCCCGTTTTTCTACCCGTGCCGAATCCAACACTTTCAGAAAATTAGGTTTTTCATTGGTAGGAATGACCGCCTCCCCCGAAGCGTACCTCGCACGCGAAGCAGAAATCTGCTATGCAACCATGGCTCATGTGACCGACTATGACAGCTGGCATGAATCTGAAGAGGTGGTAACCATGGATATGGTGAGCAACACGCTCAAGAAAAACCTGGATTTTGCCCGGCAAAGCTTGCTCCACTTAGTAGACATCCTGTCAGACACCGATCGGGTTGTGGCTACTTGTGATTGTGACAACGCGCTTAAGTATGCCTTCGCGTCAAATATTGCTGCTGCAGATCCAAATCTGAAAGACAAGCTTTCACTTTTAATCGGAAAATATCTGGGGTAAATTGAGATTTTTCAGGATTCGACCACAACCAAAAACGCATCCACCGATGTTGTTTTTGGTCTGCATGATGGTTGGCTTGCTGACTGCGTCTTTAACGCTTGCCGAGGGAACCAGGACACACAGCCAAAGCTTTGTTTTCACCTGGCACTACCTGATTCCATACGCTTTCTGGCTACTGAGCACACTTCTGATTCAAAGGAAAATAAAGCGCAGTCTCCCTAACCGTGATCCCTGGATTTTTCCTTTCACCGCTGCCCTGATTGGAATTGGGCTTCTTTTTATCTGGCGGATTTCCCCCGATCTCGGTTTAAAGCAAGCTCTTTGGTATTTACTCGGAAGCCTGCTCTTCATAATAATGCTCGGTGTGCCTGATCTGATTAAAAACCTTAAAAACTATAAATATGCCTGGCTCTTCTTTGGGCTTATTTTGATTGGGCTTACCTTTGTCGTAGGAGTAAATCCTACTGGCACCGGTCAGAAGCTGTGGTTGAAGGTCTTTGATTTCTATATTCAGCCTTCTGAGCCTTTAAAGTTATTGCTCATTATCTACCTGGCTGCTTTCTATGCTGATCAGGTACGTCCGAATATCAGCTGGATCAGCTCCATTTTTCCAACACTGGTTGTGGTTGCTTTTGCCGGGCTTTTGCTTATTGCCCAGCGAGACCTTGGAACTGCGACCATCTTCATCAGTCTATACATACTGATGCTTAGCGTAACCACCCAAAGGCGGCGACTGCTTTGGGTAATCCCTGCTCTTGCAGTTGTAGCCGGTGCAATTGGATATTTTGCATTTGATGTGGTTAAAACACGGGTGGATATCTGGTTGAATCCGTGGCTCGAGCCCAGTGGAAGTGCTTGGCAATTAGCACAGGCACAAATTGCTATCGCTACAGGAGGGATATCAGGTACAGGTCCCGGTCTCGGAAGCCCACAATTTGTTCCAATCGCGGTTTCCGATTTCATTTTCACCACCATTGGCGAAGAGCTTGGTATGTTCGGCACAGGCGCTGTGCTGCTTTCGCTCTTGTTTATTATCCTGCGTGGGATCAACATCGCCCTCGCGAATAAAACAACCTTTGGTCGTTACCTGGCTTTTGGAATTTCAGCATATTTTGGATTCCAGACAATTCTGATTGTCAGCGGAAACCTGGGTTTATTCCCCCTGACTGGTATCACCCTGCCGTTTCTTTCTTACGGCGGTTCTTCTTTGGTAACCAACCTCGTCGCCATCATGCTGTTGTTGAAATTGAGTACTCAGACCAGTGCCCATGAACTTCCTGATTCAGTTAGAAGTCCGTATAAATGGGTAGCAGGCATTACTGCTTTGATTTTTGTTTTAATTATCGGCTGGAATGGTTATCTGGCTTTCCCTCATCAACAGGAGTTGATTGCCAAAGCCGAAAACCCCCGGTGGGCAGTTTATGACCGTTACTCCCCCCGTGGTGACATTCTGGCACTGTCTGGCGAGAAACTGGCTGAAAATACTGGCGAATCCGGTTCATATCAGCGCCGTGTCACAGTTCCTGAGCTGTCCAACACCATTGGCTATGCACTTGCCGGTTACGGTCAGTCTGGCATTGAAAGCAGTCAATACACCGTCCTTCGGGGTTATGTTGGAATGTCGTGGCAAGACCGTTGGCTTCATGAACGGCTGTACAACCAACCTCCACCTGGTCTTGATATCAAAACCAATCTCAACCTGGCACTTCAAAAACAAGTGGACGAGCTTCTCGGCGAATATGCAGGTTCGGTTGTGATTATGAACGCCGACACTGGCGAGATCTACGCCATGGCATCTCACCCCTATTTTGATGCTAACGAATTAAGCCAAACCTGGGAATCTCTGATGTCGCGCACCGATGCTCCGCTGTTAAACCGGGCAACTCTGGGGTCGTATCCAATCGGAACGCTGATTACAACCCTCTCTCTCGAATCTGCCTGGACAACAGACTCAGTCGTCCAACTGTCGTCTGATTCTGAGCTGATCCGTCTTGACCCCTACTGTTACCAGGCGATGAAAAATGACGGGCAGGAGCTATGCGGTTTGCAATATGGTTGTGAAAGTACCAGTGAAGAACTGCTCAATTTCGTCGACCCAACTTTATTGATAGATAATCTGAGTGAATTTGGGATCTTCTCTTCGCCTGATCTTGCAATCCAAACTGGTCAACCTGCGGTTACTCCTGCTGTCGAAGCCCTGGACCAGGATCCTCTGCAAGTAATGGATCTCAAAGTCAGCCCACTGCAGATGGCGCTCGTAGCAGCCACCATCACAAATGATGGTGTTCGCCCGGCACCTCGGCTTGTCAATGCTTATCAAACTCCTGATGGGAACTGGCAGGCAATCGGGGGAGAAAGACCCGATACCGATGTGATGGCAGCTTCAATAGCACGACGCCTCCGGTCAGAATTGGTTTCTTCAACACATTCTCTTTGGTATCAAATCGGTCACGCTCTTATAAACAATGACCAACCTCTAACATGGTATATCGGAGGAACTTTGACCGAGTGGGCTGGCACACCCCTGGCAATCGCTATCGCCATAGAAGGAAATGCCCCCGAGTTGGCTCAAACCATCGGAGGCTTACTTTTAACTTTTTCGTCAGCTAATTAACAATCAGTTTACTAATCGCAAAAATCTGCGCTTTCCAACCTGCAGGATGTTTCCATCATGATGCACCACGTTCAGGTCTTCCACTGGTATCCCATCAATTTTGACACCTTGTTGTTCAATCAATCGTCGGGCTTCGCTGCGCGAGCCAACCATTTTCTGACCAACCATGATATCTATCAGGTTATCACCTTCTGAGAGATGATATTCGGGGATATCGTCTGGAATGTTGCCTTGTTGGAATGTGGTCACAAATTGTTTCTGTGCGTTTTCCGCCTCTTTATCGCCATAAAAAACAGAGGTTATGCCAAAAGCCAATTGCATCTTGGCATCCCTGGGATGTAGAGTGTTTGCTTCGAGTCCAATTTCAAACGTGCGCACCTTTTCAGGCGTCCATTCAGTCGCCAGGCGCGCATAAACCGGCATTGCTTTATCCGGGATACTCATAACCTTGCCATACATATCCACAGCTGTTGTGTTAAGGGGAATATGATTACCCAATGATTTGCTCATCCGAACTTCACCATCGGTCCCGGGCAAAATTCCTAGCGTGATCCCAATATTTGGTTTTTGTCCGAAATAGGTCATCAGCTTTCTCGCACCAGTCATGATGTTAAATAGCTGGTCAGACCCGCCTACCTGTACGTCCGTATTGAGATAGTGGGCATCATAACCCTGCATGATGGCGTAGAAAAATTCGTGCAGAAAGATCGGTTCGTTGTTATCGATCCGTTTGTGGAAATTTTCCCGTCCAAGAAACTGCTGAACCGTAAAGTTGGATGCCAGTTCCACGAGATCGGTAAGGGTAAGCTTTTCCAACCATTCATGGTTGTAAACTACCTTCGTTTTCTCCGGGTCAAGAATCCTGAATGCCTGCTCGGCATAAGTCTGACCGTTTTCCATCACTTTTTCATGTGAAAGCTGCGGGCGCAGTTTGTCTTTATCAGATGGATCGCCAATCATAGAAGTGAAAGAGCCAATCACAAACAAGACTTCATGTCCAAGCTCCTGAAATTGACGTAATTTCCGCATCGTTACGGTATGCCCCAGGTGCAAATCGGTCGAAGTTGGGTCGTATCCACAATAGACACGCAGTGGTCTGCCAGTCTTTTCAGATTCGATCAGACGCTCTTCCAGTTCTTTTGCCATAGCATAAGCGATGGCGGGATCGCCATAATCAGCCCCTTGCATCAACAGGGCAACTTGTTCTTGTATGTTCATCTACTTCACCTCAAAGATCAGGTTATTCTCAGGTTTTTATACCTGGTCCTGTTCTTTTTATTCTTCCATATTCTCTTCATCGGGATGATCGCCATCCAGATGATGTAAGTCTTCTTCTTCAAAATCCGGAAGCTCTTCAGCTGTCCATTCATCGATTTCTTCTTCTATCTCGTCAATCTCTGCCTCAACATCTTCAAGCTCTTCCAAAGTGTCTTCAACGGTTTCATCAACCAGATCAGCAGCCATATCTAATTCAATTTCAACAAGCTCGTTGGCTTCAGCAGCAATCGCTGATAGCCGTTCCTTTTCTGCCAATTTTTCTGACCAAACTGTATGTCGCAATACCAAAAAAACAGCTGAAAGCAGACCAACAACCAGCATGGAAGTCTGATTTACATTGATTCCGTTAACGGGCGATGGGTCAAGACGCAAAAATTCAAGTGCAAACCGGACGGCGGGATACCAAATCAGGTAACCCAAAAATATATCACCCTGGAAGAGTTTTTTGCTGAACTTTTTATCCACCAAAAGCAGAACACCAGCCCCAATCAGATTCAAAATTGACTCATATAAGAACAAGGGATGATACTTTTCGACGTGAGCGAAACCCGTGATTCGATATTGCAAATCAATCGTGATAGCCCAGGGCAAATTGCTGGGCATACCATAGACTTCCTGGTTGACAAAATTACCCCAGCGACCAATTGCCTGTGCAATTAGAAGACCAGGGGCAATGAAATCTGCCCATTGCAGGAAGTTAAGCTTCTTTGCTTTCGAGTAGATCAGCAATGCCAGTGCTCCTCCAATGACCCCACCGGGGATTCCAAGACCGCCCTTCCACATCTTTAGGATCTCAATTGGATTGCGCAGATAGTTCTCGGTAGTGACACCCATGGCCTGGTTTGAAGCAGAGGGAGTAAAAACATGCCACAGACGGGCGCCAATGATACCAGCAACAAGAAGCCAGGGTAACACATCGAGCACGATTTCAGGATCATGACCATGTTTTTTTGCTTGCCTGGAAGTAATCCAGGCTCCGGCAATTGCACCTAAAATAATCAACAGGGCATAATAACGGATCGTTATCGGACCAATATTAAAACCTTGAGACATAATAATTCCTTTCTCAGACCTTGCACGGTCTACTCAACTTTTGATTGTTGCCAAACTGAGGCAATTCGTTGAATGGCTGTAATGTTTGCCAGAATTGCAATTATACCAACGGATACGAGCGGTTTACCAACCAATAGTCCAATGATAAGGACGATTGAACGTTCGATTCTTGTCATAAACCCGACCTTGGCGTTCAAACCAAGCGCTTCGGCTTTTGCCCGGGTGTACGATACGAGAACAGAACCAGCTGCAGCTCCGAAAGTGAGCATCACACCCCACGTGTTTGCTTGTTGAATGAAGTGGTTTGTTAAACCTGCCAGTAGGAACAGTTCATCATATCGATCAATGACCGAATCAAAAAAAGAACCGAATATTGTCGGATTCCCATTGAGACGTGCCATTGCGCCGTCCACCGCATCGAGAGGAGCCATTAAAGCAGCCAGCAATCCTGCCCAAAACAAATGCCCAAAAGCAATCAATACCGCAGCGGCTATACTACCAAACAGTCCCAGTAAAGTGATGTGATTGGGTCGCAGCCCGATTCTGAGTAAAAACGCAGCAATTGCATTCAATGGGGTTTTAACGATTTTTCTCAAAACCCCTTCCAAGCTTTTTCTTGAACCTTCATTTTTAGCCAACAGAATCAGTCTCCTCCTGATCATCGTTATCTTTTTCCGGCGGGTCAATAAGAATTTCACGTTCTTTGGCACCAGCCTGCGCAGGACCGAGCACCCCTCTTTCAACGAGTTGATCGATCAACCAGGCTGCCCTCGGATAACCCAGGCGCAGATGGCGCTGCAGATAGGAAGCGCTTGCCCTACGTTTCACTCTCACCAGTTCGGTCGCCTCCCTGATAAGTGCCTCATCTGGTTCGGCTTTTTCCTGGTTTTGCAATTCTTCTTCCCAGGGGGCTTCTTCCTCAACATTTTCGGTCTCTGTTTCGCCTGCTGCTTCAATTATTGACAAACCCTCAGTGATTTCAAGCTTGATAGCACCGGGTTGTTCCGACTGATATTGTTTTTGCCACCAGGTGATAACTTTCCGAATCTCGGAATCGCTGACCAAAACGCCCTGCGCACGTTGGGGAAAGCTGCTTTCAGGATGTAAGAAAAGCAAGTCGCCTTTACCGAGAAGGGTTTCAGCCCCGTTTGTATCCAGAATTACACGAGAATCCACGGAAGAAGCCACAGTGAATGCGATTCTTGTTGGGAAATTAGCTTTAATCACGCCTGTCACAACATCTGTGCTCGGGCGCTGGGTTGCCACCACCAGGTGAATACCGATCGCCCGGGCTTTTTGAGCCAGCCGAACAATCGCACTTTCAGTTTCTTCTGGAGCAGTCATCATCAGATCTGCCAGTTCGTCAATCAGGATTACGACCCTCGGCAGCCTAGGTTTGCCTGCCCTTTCCATCTTTTGGTTATAAGTTTCGAGGTTTCGCGATCTGGCTGCTTCCAAAAGGCGATAGCGGTTATCCATTTCTGTGGTTGCCCAGCGCAAAACACCTTTGATTCGGTCAATATTGGTCTCCACCTGCCCTAAAAGGTGTGGCAGACCGTTGAATCGCTTTAGTTCGACCAGCTTGGGGTCCACCATGACCAATCTCAGATCATCAGGGTGGTTATTCATCACCAGTGCCATAGTCAGGGCTGCGATACAAACAGACTTGCCTGAGTTCGTTGTTCCAGCTATCAACAGGTGCGGCATGCTCGCCAGGTCTCCAATGACTGGCTGACCGGAAACCCCTCTTCCGAGCGGAATTGCTAGGGGAGATTTTGCATTGTTGAATTCAGGAGAAGACAGCAGAGGTTTCAGTCTCACAATCATATGTTCCGTATTGGGTATTTCAATTCCGACATACGATTCCCCGGGTACGGGAGCTTCGATTCTCAATCGCTCTGCTTTCAAAGCCAGTGCAAGGTCCTTTGCCAGACCGGATATCTGTGAGATACGAACTTTTTGCTTTTCTTCCGTGTTGCCCTTATCAAAGTAACCCGGTTCGACTGCATATTGAGTAACGGTCGGACCAACGCGGTATCCAATTACTTTAGCTGGCACTCCAAAATCAGCCAATGTTTTTTCAAGCATACCGGCGTTCATGTTGATCGTGCCCTGGTTGGCTACTACCGTTTTTTCTGGTTCGAGTAAAGCCAGGGGAGGCAATTCATCTGAACGGGGTTTTAAGGGTTTTCCTTGCTTGTTTTTATTATTATCGACCAATTCACCACGCTTGAAACCCAGTGGCAATTCCATTTGAGTAGTTGGTTTTATGCTGACTTTTTCAGTTCTGGGAGCAGATTCTCTCGCTTCCTCGAGCTTAAGGTCATGAGGAACTGCCTCCTCAAACAGTGTCTTTTGCTCCACTGCCTCGGTCTCAATATTCTCACCTCTCGCCCAGCGTTCAATCCGTGATGCCAACCTGAAACCGATGATGAGCACAACCAGAGCAATCAGCAGGAAAATCAAACCCGTAAGCAAGTTGCCAATCAGGTTTCGCAGGGGGTATGTCAGCCCAAAGCCCACTATCCCGCCCGCGCTGTTGCCGGCGTTTATTTGATTAACAGAGTCAGCAGAAAAAGCTGATAAAGAGCCTAAAAGGAAAAACATGCCCAGTTCAACCATAATTAGCCGCCCGAGGTTGAACTTCTCGGGAGGTCTTTTACGCCAAAGTAACAAAACCCATCCGGTGATAAAGATTACCCAGGCTACCAAAAAACGACCCCAGCCAAACCAGCGTTTCAGGAAAAATACGCCGCTGTCAACAAGCTTGCCATGTGTAATTCCAAAAGTCGCCAGCAGCAAGACTG
>Ga0123334_1000430_pt1 | contig 57075 bp, 44 predicted proteins | sample BiotimSIPDNA_FD_89706 | JGI IMG/M metagenome (GOLD analysis project Ga0123334, IMG submission 89706) | Anaerobic biogas reactor microbial communites from Washington, USA - Biogas_R1 time_0 SIP DNA | ecosystem: Engineered > Bioreactor > Anaerobic > Unclassified | place: Washington, USA...
CCGCCAAATCCTACTTTGTTCGATTAAGGGGGCTTACTTTTTCAAAAAGAAAGCCCGAAGCCTGATTTTACTGGGCTTCGGGCAAGGTTTCTATGCACTTCTGAGTTTTACCGGACAGCAATATTTTAAAATATTTCATGAAAAGGCTATGTCCGACTTCCGCCAATGTTCCATTTTATTATAAAAAGAGAATCATGACAATCGTTATTTCTGCCTTTAACATCGTGGAATCACGGTGATATTCTTCTCTTCTTAACTGGTTTTAGCATGTATTTTGCCATCATTGCATCAAAAAACTTGCAGAAATGAAAATAGGCATAGCCTAATCATCTGTAGCACAAAATATTTCTGCAATCTTGTTCTCGGTATTCATTGTGGCTGTTTTGTTTTCATTTGTATTTCAAGACTATTAAAGATACAACATTTTTGCAGGTCGCCAAATGTAAAGACAAATACAATTCGTCGAACTCATGTTAATTATCCAATACACTCCTATCGAAGCCTTATCGAAGGAATATCGAAGGGTTGAGGAAGCACGGGGAAGGTGTATTGACCGCAACATAGACGAGAAAAAGTAACCGCCAATTTTTTTGATGGTAACAGAAATACTTCTTGCCTTTGCAATAAATAGAGAATTCCTTAACTTTGTACAGCCAGTCTTCAACAGATTTACTTGTCTTTTTCTCCATTCCTTTTTTTTAATAGTGTACGAGGCACAGTTTGATGGATGGATATTTTTTGAGATCGGATCCTTCCATAATACGCTGATTTGATTATACGAAAAACGTTAGGAATTGTGGAGAGAAAGGGATTCGCTACGCGCATCCCTAATCTGCTCGCTGCAGGAGTCCTTACAAGTTCTCTCGAATCAGGCTTCAAGGAAGATTTCTGCAAGACCTGTTTCTTTTCTCTGTATCCGTATATGTGAGCAAACTCCCCATACGGATACAAAAAAGGAAGGAACTCAAATGAGTTCCTTCCTTGCAGCCCGATTCTCGGAGTTTGCGGAGAGGGAGGGATTCGAACCCCCGGTGCCTCTCAGCACGACGGTTTTCAAGACCGTTGTAATCGACCACTCTACCACCTCTCCTAAAAAGAAGGGGATTTTGATGTTGTCTCTATCCCTATCTTTGTACGCCCTCAGGGACTCGAACCCTGGACCCATTGATTAAGAGTCAATTGCTCTACCAGCTGAGCTAAGGACGCATGCCATTTTATTTGCGCTTCAGGATGGGCTTGAACCAACGACCCCATGATTAACAGTCATGTGCTCTAACCAACTGAGCTACTGAAGCAATATTTTCCGTCTGGCGAACCTTGTGTGAAGAGGAGGAGACTCGAACTCCCACGGGCTGAGCCCACTACCCCCTCAAAGTAGCGCGTCTACCATTCCGCCACCTCTCCATGAAGGATCTATTTATGAATCCAACCTTTCAGTCTTCATCACTCTGTCAATATTGGTTTCACCAACTTGAGAGCCTCTTGTCGGATTCGAACCAACGACCCCGAGATTACAAATCACGTGCTCTGGCCAACTGAGCTAAAGAGGCGTTATCGGAAGTTCCGATTATAGAGCGGAAGACGGGGCTCAAACCCGCGACCCCCAGCTTGGAAGGCTAGTGCTCTATCAACTGAGCTACTTCCGCAGCATAATCCTCATTTATTCTCCTTGTCAATTCTTGATTTGTATCTTGTTTTGACGTTGTGGGCAGGGACGGATTCGAACCGCCGAAGCCGTAAGGCAACAGATTTACAGTCTGCCCGTTTTAACCACTTACCTACCTACCCAAGCATAGTTATAACACTATTGCCGTATAAAGAGTGACTCGCACAGGATTCAAACCTGTAACCTTTTGATCCGTAGTCAAATGCTCTATTCAGTTGAGCTAGCGAGCCGAAAATGAATCATTATGTATCGCTTCTTTTTCCATGACAAGATATTTGACGATTGTCATTTGTGGGCGCTGACGGATTCGAACCGCCGACCCTCTGCTTGTAAGGCAGACGCTCTGAACCAACTGAGCTAAGCGCCCTTCTCGCCATGTTAGGAAATTCAATCGGAATAACTTATCTCACTCGATTTGTTATCTTTCCACCCTCGTTCCTTCCCGAAAGCGAGTGCAAAGGTAGAGACTTTTTCGTTAATCACCAAATGTTTACAAGGTTTTTTTTTGAGTTTTTTCTGTTTCTTTTATAACTAACTGAAAATCAAAACACACAAAATACTTAATCTATCCCTCTTTTGCACATATAACAATATCAATGTGCACTTTTAACATCAACCTTCAACCCTGTAGTATGTCCTCCAAATTGCTTTGCATAGACACATTCTACGGTAGAAATACCCATTTGGTAGCATCCTTCTCTCACAATAGAGTATTCCATATCCAAGGTAGAAGTACCACGAGCAAACCAATCGAAGAACATATCGAAGTGGCTATCATGAATGGTGAGATAACATCCACGACCTCCCATGCGTTGATATCCTGACAACTGACGGAGCGGTTCAAGGCATGCAGGATGCTGCGCTGAGACACGAACAAAGTCCATATCACGATCTGCCGTGATGATATGACGAATTCTCATCTTATCACCAACCTTGATTGGTTCAGCAGCACTATAATCCATCCAGTCACTACTTCCAGCCTTCTGTACATATAGTTTGCGTTGAATCTTCAGTTCATCAGTAGCATAAAGTTTCAAGTTACCCACATCCTCAAGGAAAGTAGCATAGGCAGCCCCCCAAGAAATACCAGGAGTTTGTTTCCTCACCTCCAACTGTTCCACGCCATCCTCAAGCATCTCCTCTGGCACAGAAGTCAGCACGTTACCCTGTAGTATCAGATTTGCCTCACGACCTTCCAACTGGTCTCTTTCTGTATTAATAGTGCCATAGTCCATATCTTTCAGTTCATGACCATCCACAATAAGCACGGGCTTCTTGCTCTCATGGAAAGTTTCCTGAGGCGACACCTGCAAGAGGAAATCAGCCACATCTATTGTATTCATAGGGCTATCCCATTTTTGCACCTGCTTCTGCGAGATAAGCCACAACTGCATATCATAAAGAATAGAGTCTTCCTTATCCTTCTGACGAATAGCCTTCATAGCAGCCACCTGAGTAGGGATACGGTAGTCCATCCAAGAATAGTAGGCCGCATCAGTAGCATAAAAGCGTCCCTGCCCAGGCTTCTCCACTGTGTAGTCCTTCAAGAAATCAACAAATTCATCTGCCTTCTTCGTATGTCCAAACGCACGAAGTGTATAAGCGACATTAGCCACACCATAGATAGTTAAGTCACGAGGACTCTTTTCCAGAACACGAAGGTATTCTTCTCGCATCTTCTGCACAGGCTGGCTCACAGGTCTCGTTGGCATCAGAGCTGACACATATAAATAACGAGTATCCACATCATGAGGTATGCTCTTCCCCTTTCCCTTCTCCTTTTTCTGGTATTCATAAGTATCCAATGCCTGCTTATCCAGATATTCCATACCCTTTCTCAGCATCACCTTCACACGGTCATTAGGATTTGGAATCTTTGCCAACTGTTCACAAACAGTTAATGTAGTGTAGTAACTGCTCAACATACCTTTGAACCAACTCCAGCCACCATCGCCATTCTGCAACTCGCTCAACTTAGCCTCAGCAATCCTTGTTCTATTCTGGAGTTCCGCAGGATTCTCTTGCTTTTCCAATACAGGGAACACCTTCATGAACTGAACAATTCTTGTGTTGGCATAGAGAGATGCTGCAAAGTTGATTGCATTGTCTTCGGTAGGATTCTTCACACCACAAAGTGCCTCAACACACATCCAAGCAGGGTTATCGGTATATTCAATCTTCAGTCCACGCTGGGTTGCTGTGGCAGAATTCTCATTGAAGAGTTTTCCCACATCCACAGTCTTGATGGTTTCTGCACCCTGATTCTTTCCTATTATATAATAAGGAACAGCCTCCACCATTTCCTTCTTTGTTGAAAGCACAGGCAAATGATTCTTCTCACCATCACTCACATTGCCCGACATGGCAATAATCTCACAATCGAGATCCATCCATTCCTCTTTCACACTAAAGCCAAAGTCCACACCGACCGTCTTACCTGCCTCCGCTTCAAAACCCTTCTCTTGAGTGAGCACCACCTCATCTGTGACAGGGTTGATCAGGCGCATCCTTACAGTTCCCCTCACAGGCTTCTCACTCTGGTTGATAATAGACGAAGCGATCACAGCCTCATCGCCCCATCTCAAGAACCGAGGCATGTTTGGTCTAACCATAAACTCCTTCCGAGCCACAGCAGTAGCAGTTATCTGCCCATAGTCCACATCCTTGGTGTGGGCAAAGCCTCTGAATCGCCACTCTGTAAGAGATTCCGGCAGAGTGAATGCAATATCCACATTGCCCTGAGCATCCGACACAAGATAAGGCATGAAGAAAGCCGTCTCCTCGAAATTGCCTCTTACGGTAACCTGATCAAAGTTCTCCTGTGTCACAGGAGGTTTCCCCTCAAAAGTATCCTCTTTAGCAGATATCTCCTCAGCCCCTTCTTCCGCCACAGCAATAGCATCCGCCAGCATTGGCACGCCCTTCATTCTTCGAACAGGCTCTGAAACAGAACGTGTAGCCACCATTACTTCAGCATTTTCCGCCATTCCAAATGCCATGCTTTCGCCTTTTGCTCTCATGAGATAGCGATCATGTTCAAAAGCCTTCAGGTCAATGAAAGAGCGACGATACAATTCTGATCTGTCATTCTTTCCGCTCAAAGAGAATGAAGGAATATCAAAACCCTGAGAACATCTCACTAAAGAGCTAACATAATCACGAGTATAGCCAAGACCGAAGTTCCATGAATGTGGATAGATGCGATCCAGAGAAGCATCATAGAGCACAGCCATCATCTCAGCACCACTCACACGTTTGTCATTCTTTGTAACGACTAATCTCCACTGTTCCTTCTGGCCTGGTTGCAATTTATCACGGAATGTAGCCCACTCCATCTTGAGACGCTTGTCTGGCTCAGCCAACTGGAAAGACTTTTTCATGCTACAATACTGACCATTTCTCACATACAGAACCTCCACACAGATACCTGTTCCCCACTCCTCCTGATAAGGCAAATGCAGATGTTTCATTTTTCCATCGGTCACACCTACCTGATGATCAATAACCTTATCCACATTATACACATTATATATAATATAGGCATCCGTCTCCTTTGTGGTGAAATATATGTCCACCGCTCCGCCCTTCTCATAGGTGTCTTTCTCCGTGTAGATGAAATTCTCCTCTTGAACATTGTCAAGAGCACGGTATTTCTGGTTCATATCCCACTGGCTCACCTTGGTCGCCTGAATGGAAGAGTCATACAATCTGAAACTTGTCGCATCGCTCACTTCTTTCCCGCTCTTTTCCTTTGCCTTCACATATACTTCATACTCTGCACCCAAAACAAGATCTTGGGGCAACAATATGCTATCACCAGAGGTAAAAGTCCCCTCTTTCACAGCCTTGCCCTTATAGCGAATCTCATAGCCTCCCGACACCGTGACCTTCTCTCTATTCAGATCGTAAGCCTTCACCACAAACAAAGCATCCTTGGACAAGTCCTGCACAGACTCCATCTGCAAATCAAGAACAAACTCCCTGTTGCTGGCATTCACGTCCCATTCCACATCATGCGACTCTCCATTCACATCAGTCACAGTCGCCTTCACACGATAACGCATCACCTCTCTGCCTGGAGTCAGATGTTCCTCCGTCAATGCTACAGGCACACGGAACTTCCCTGCATCGTCAGTGATTAATTCACCTTCTGTCAAATCATGCCAGTTCTCAACAAACCACCATCTTTTGAAATCTATAGAAGCATATGACACAGTATAATGCACTTGCGCTCCCTGCACAGGCACGCCCGCAAACATCATAGCAGTACCTTCTGCCTCAAGCGTCTCGCCAAAATGTCCGCTATTATGTCCCGAAAACTTCACATCAAAAGTTGGACGCTTATACTCCTCCACTCTCACAGACTCACTTCCTTTGTGAAGCCCACCAACCTTGACAGATAAGCGCAACAAGCCTACTTCACAATCAGCAGGAAGCGCATATTCAAACGAGGCTGTACCAAAGTCATTGGTCTTCAGTTCTTGTTCATACAGTTTTTTCCACTTGGCATCCTCTATGATCAGTTCCACATCCTTGCCCGATGCCACCATCTTCTCATCACCCTCCTCCTGATACAAGACCAAAGCACCCTTCACCGTTTGTCCCGGACGATAAATGCTTCTATCAGTCATCACACTACAACGGTACTCCTTCTTCACCTCATCACGCTGATTACGGCCATTATAGTTATATTCATACTCTGTATAGTCCTGTTCACTTCTCACAGCCCTTGCATAGTATTCACCATTCAGTTCCACCATACCATTAGCATCTGTCAGCGCTTCGCCATCCAGATTTCGGTCTTCCCATCCCTTTGCACGATTTTCTTCAGCAGGCAACTTCTTGCGCCATTGCACTTTCACCCCTTGCAGTGGGCGACCCGTCTCGTTGTCAAGCACATACAGGCGACATTTCTTTGCGGAGAGAGCTATCTTCACTATGCGCATACTTCCCACTGTAAACTCTCCCACACTCTCTTCGCCCGCCCCTTCTGCCACCATCACATAGCGTCCAGCAGGCAGAGTCACAGTCGTTTCAGCATTTCCATCCACAGGCAGGTTCTGTGCTTTTCTCGCCAGTTTGGCTGAGTCCATAGCCAGTTTCACCTTTTGTCGATGCACCACATCACCAGTGGTCAGCAAAGCACCCCATCCATTCTTCTCCTTCTTCCGTCCCACATATTGTCTCACAGTGATATTCGCCTCCTCACAGTTCCAGAAGCGCAGGCTCATCTTGCAAGGTCGGTTCGCCATCAAGTCTGAACTGCTGCCATACATGCTCACCGTCGGATTCAGAATCCTATCCAAATTCTTGCGAAGGTCTGCCTTACGTCTTGAATTACCCATTTCCTCCAATGCCTTCCTCAAGAAAATGATACGTTCATCACCCCACAAATAAATAGACTGATACTCCAATGCCATATCAGCCCCCACCTCTTCTTTCTTCAATTCTTCCATCAGGGATTTGACTCTTTCGCCATAGGCACTATAAGTCAAACCACCCTGCTCCACTTCCACAGTTCGAAGAGACCTCAACTCATCCAGCTTCATCAGTCCATAGCCATTGAGATTACCCTTCTGCCGATAAACATCAGCAGCATTCTTATATATATCAGCCTTTTCCTTTGCCGTCAGCTGAGCATTTGCTATCACAAAACGCACCATGACAGACAGCATGTCATCGTTAAATAGGTCATCATCCTTGCCCTTCTCTGTCAGAAGAACAGAATAGATGCTCGCCTTTGTCTCAGCAAGAGCCTTCATGTCGTCAAACACATGATCAAAGTGACTCTTCCTGAGAGCATCATAATGATCACGAGTCTCCTCATCAAAATCTGTGATGCTGGTCCACTTCATCTCTCCATAACCAGAGCCCAGCATGGCATGCACCACACTCCTTTCCACAGGGTCTTTTCTATTCGACCAGTCTTTCTCGAGTTGAGCGATATTCTCTTTAAAGGTATCTGGATCCTTTTCTGCTTCTCGCTCCACACGCCGCAACTCCGACTTCACCACAGAGGCAAAATCTGACTTCTGACCAAACAAATGAAAATTTCCTAACATAAAAAATGCGATTGAAAGGGTTATAATAGAATGAAAACGATTATACTTGTTCATGTTGTAAAAGAAATAAATTGTTTCACGTAAGCAATGTCACATGCAAAAGTACGCTCAAAAAACTTGAACACCAAATGTTTGCGCTTAAAAAAACAAAAAAAGTGTATTTACGCTGCAGAAGAGAGCGAAAACCAGAGCACAGGGCTTTTTTCCATGCAAAAAAGATATATACGGACCTCATGAAACGTGTCTGTTCATCAAAAATCACATGGAAAAGGAACATGTCATGTCTGTCACAACAACACATCTGAACCATTTAGGGACTCTATCACACTTCCATCGGTTTTCCGCAGACCTTTTGTGCAAAAGAAAGCAACACTCTTTGAACGGAAATGACATACGGAAGAGTGATTTTTGTCAAGTAATAAGAATTAAAGGTTTTGAAATCAGAGAAGAACCACGACTTGCAGAACCTGTTTTATTTGCACCATTGTTCGTTGGTCATCGCAACATTGTTCATTGGCTATCGCACCACTGTTCGTTGGTCATCGCAACATTGTTCGTTGGAGCATGAGAAATTCCTCAATCAAGCGACATGTCAAATGGTCGGTAAATCCCTCTATTTCATCCTCATACGCACCTGCTTTTATTTACCTTTCTAAATCATATCAGATAAGGTGTGATGAATTCATCCGAACTTACATTATTTACACATGTAGCAGTCTTCAATCACAATGCACCACAGGTCGTTTTCCTTTATTTTTCCGCTTTTACTACTGTAACAAGCATCTTTATCGTTTGCAAATTTGGTCATCATCATAATTTTCAATATATTTGTACCTTCTTTTTTATTTTTTTAATACATGAAACAACTTTTATTATCATTGGGAGTATGGTCTTTGATGTCCACCTCCCTATTCGGACAAAGCCGCCAGCAGAATTTCAACTTCGGCTGGCGATTCTTGGAGCAGGATGTTTCTGGTGCTCAACATTCAACATTCGATGATTCGCAATGGCAACGTGTGAATCTACCTCACGATTGGGACATCTACCACGCTCCGAAGGCAGATGCCGCCACTAGATGGGGTGGTGGCTATTTCCCAGGAGGCATCGGCTGGTATCGCAAACAAGTCGAAGGCAAAGACCTTAGGGTTAGCGCCAGCCAATCACTATGGCTGCATTTCGAAGGAGTGTATGAAAACTGCACTGTGTATGTGAACGGTAAGCAAGCAGGCACGCATGCTTATGGCTACACTCCATTCAAGATCAATATTACCTCCTATATAACAGAAGGCACCAATACCATTGCCGTGCGCGTCAACAACAGTCAGCAACCTAACTGCCGATGGTATAGCGGTTCGGGCATCTATCGTCACGTGTGGCTCGAAACTTACGACGAGAACAAGATGGATGACCCTCAGAAACTATTTGTCCGTACTGAAAAAGTGTATGGAATCTCTTCCGATGGTTCACACGCAGATTCTGCTGCCGTACGTATCACCTATGCCGACAAGCACGATGAGGTGCGTATGCTCCGCAATGTGAACCTGTGGTCGCCCAAACATCCCGCACTCTACGACATTCAGGTGGGCGAGATGAAGGTGAAGCACGGTGTCAGAACCATCGAGTATGATGCCCAGCGAGGTTTCCTGCTCAATGGACAACCCACTCTCATCAACGGAGCCTGCGTGCATCACGATAATGGCGTGATAGGAGCTATGGCTTTCGATGCTGCGGAGATACGTAAGGTGAAACTGATGAAGGAGGCTGGCTTTAACCTTATCCGCACCTCACACAATCCACAGACACGAGCCATGCTCGATGCCTGCGACAGCATAGGAATGATGGTGGTTGATGAGTCGTTCGACGGATGGTACACTGAGAAAAACCCATATGACTATCACCTCGTCATCGACTCTTGCTACACCGAGGACCTGACCGCCATGGTACTTCGTGACCGCAATCATCCGAGCATCATCTCCTACAGCATAGGAAATGAAATCATCGAGCGCAAGGAGATACGTGTTATTCATACAGCACAGAAGTTTAAGAATGTCATCACGGCTCTTGACAACACACGTCCCGTCACCGAGGCTCTCTGTGCCTGGGACAGCGATTGGGATATTTTTGATCCTCATGCCGCTGTGCTCGACATTGTAGGCTACAATTACATGATACACAAGGCTGAGGGCGACCACAAGCGTTGCCCAGAGCGCGTGATATGGCAGACTGAAAGTTATCCGCGCAATGCCTTTTCCAACTGGAAGCACACCATGGAGCATCCCTACATCATTGGAGATATGGTGTGGACAGGACTTGACTATCTTGGAGAATCAGGAATTGGAATGTATCACTATGAGGGTGAACCTCGTCAGGAGAGTTGGCAAGCAGAGCATTTCCCTTACCACGGTGCTTACTGTGGAGATGTGGATGTGACGGGCTGGCGCAAGCCTATCTCGCACTATCGAAGCATGCTGTGGAATACTCCCGAAGGCAGTCCAGACCTCTATCTATCTGTGCGAGAGCCCGACTATTACTACAACGGTCACATCAGCGAGACTATGTGGTCCACATGGCCTACTTGGGAATCGTGGAACTGGAGCGGTCATGAGGGAAAGAACATAGAGGTGGAGATCTACACCAAGGCTCCAAAGGTTAGGCTCTACCTCAATGGAAAGATGGTGGCAGAAAAGGCAGTAAGCTTTGATACGCAGTACAAGGCTGTCATCTCCTTGCCTTACCAGCCAGGTACGTTACGTGCCGTTTCGCTCGATACGAACGACAAGGAAATGCAGGAGCGCATCCTTCAGACCAGTGGAGAGCCTGCATCCCTACGCCTTGTTGCCGACCGAAAGCACATTTTGGCCAATGGAGAGGATCTTGCTTATCTTACTCTTGAGGTGGTGGACAAGGATGGACAGTTCGTGCCCGATGCTTCTATTCCTGTTACGGTGACTGTAGAGGGAAAGGCCACACTCCTGTCTGCAGCCACGGCTAATCTCCGCGACCTCGAGCCTAAAACATCGCCAAAGGTGACCACTTACAAAGGTCGCGCACTTATCGTGGTACGTAGTGGCAAGAAGGCTGGCGAGGCTATCGTCTCTGCGGTTTCTGATAAGGTTAAGAAACCAGCCCGTTCCGTTGTGAAAGTAAAGTAACAATAGGCTTTATAGCAGAAGAAAAAATCCGAGTTATCTTGTATGAGTCAATGGATTCACAACAGATAATTCGGACTTTTGTTGTTATAAAAACATTTCAAGATTTCGAGGCATGAATTCGCTTTCTCCTCTTTATGGCACAACAATCTTCTTGCTCGTAGAGGTTGCGGATATGAGATGTGATTGAAAGTTACCAACTATTGAAAGCAACTGTTTCATCATCTGAATCCATCATACTCACATTAATAGAGATATTCCACAATAAAGAATGTGGGATTGCCTATTTGAAGACAATCCCACATGTGGTTGTGACATTCTTAAAGTATGCCAGAGAACTGTATCTATTCTTACATGAAAACAGGAGTTCTATTTTTTCTTCGTAGAGGTTTTCTTAGACGCTGGCTTGCCGGCTGAAGATGCCACCTTTGATGATTCTTTTTTAGGGGTTGCTTTCTTTGCAGGCTTTTTCTTTGGCTCTTCCTTTTCTGAAGATTCTTCCTTGACAGCAGAAGGATTGAGTTTCTCAAGTTTCTTTCGCAAACGTTCTATTTCCTTGTCCTTTGCTGCAAGTTCGTCCCCTTGATTCTTAATGACTGTGATGAGACCATCAATCTCTTCATTGTCAGCACCTCCATAGAGGTTATTGACACGAGAGATGAAGTCACCCAAGATGTTCATATAGTTGGTGAAGGCATCGTAAGGACTGTCGTAGATGCCTCGATACTGATAGCCAGGCTTGGTGGTCATGAAGCGGAAATTGTTGGATGCTTGCAGACTATCCCAGTCCATCTGAATGCGACGGTCGCCACACACACGAACACGATCTGCCACACTGTAGAGTTTGTTGAATGCCTCACGCTGCATGACATTGCCCAACCAGCAAGATGTGTCGCGCTCCTCGTCCACCCAAGAGATGTTGTAAGGCACATCAATGCTTCCCACACTCTTCTCCGAACAGAGTTCTGACGGAAGAGCGAAACCTATGCCACGCTCCTTTGCCAAAGCAGGGATTGCCTTGAGGAACTCAAGGATGTTGCTTGACAGAGGTTGAAGGATACCGAAAGTGACCAATTCTCCAAAGATATTGATGACATCCTCCCCTTCTGGTGTTTCGGCCACCCAATCAAGCCACTTGTCGGCAAAGAGCGGGAACTCAGACCAGTCTTGATGGGAGAAACGCTCCATGATATCCTCTGAAAGTTTAATATCACGCATAAGAAGTTTAAGGCGTGGGTCACTTGCACAATTATATATATAATGTGGGGATTTCCATCCAAGCACCTGTTTTGCACCTTCCGTGAGGATTCCCTTGAATCCCATTGCTGCTACCTGCGCACCTATATCATCATTGTAGATGAGTGATGAGTTGCGGAACACCTTAGGACGCTTGCCAAACATATTCTTGATGGTATCGCTCATGTGCTTCACCTCAGCAGCAAAACTTTCCTCGTTTGCAAGGGATGAAAGACCATGACTATAAGGTTCGCAGAGAAACTCCACCTGGCCTGTAGAGTTGAGTTCCTGCAAGAGGTCTATCACCTGTGGCGCATGAAATTCCAACTGCTCAAGCCCTACACCTGAGAGTGAGAAGGCTACCCTAAAAGCAGAATTATCCTTACACATCTGGAGGAGAGTCTGCAATGCAGGCACATAACTTCGTTCGGCAATGTCGGTAATAGAACGCTCGTTCTCGAAATCATCGTAGTAGTAGTGGTCGCGACCGATATCGAAGAAACGGTAACGCTTGAGATGGACTATCTGATGTATCTCAAAATACAGGCAAATCTTCTTCATATATAGTTTCTGTTATTTAAGTTCGATTTAATGAATGAATCCTCCGTGATAGACGCACTGGTCATAGAGTTTGCGGATGCGGTGTCCCACTTTCTCCCAAGTAATTTCAGCCACCTCCTTGAGCCCTTCCTCTTGCAGATATTTGTGAAGCCCCTCATTGGTGCAGAGAGAGTATATGGCGTCTGCCATAGCATTGATGTCCCAATAATCAACCTTGATGACCTTGTCGAGTATCTCTCCACATCCCGACTGCTTGGAGATAATGGAAGGTGTTCCGCACTGCATGGCCTCAAGAGGCGCAATACCAAACGGCTCTGACACAGACGGCATGACAAAAACATCACTTGCCTTATAGCACTCATACACCTGCTTGCCTCGCTGGAAGCCAGGGAAGTGCACACGGTCGGCTATACCCTTTGCCGCTGCCAGATCAACCATCTCCCAATACTTGTCACCAGACCCTGCAAAGCAGAAGCGGATGTTCTTGGAACGTTTGCACACCAAGTCGGCTGCCTCCATAAAATATTCCGGTCCCTTCTGCATAGTGATGCGACCGAGGAAGGTGACCACCTTCTCCTTGCCATGATCCACACGAGGAATGTCAAGATACTCTTGTGGAAGAGGGTAAACAGCATTGTGCACAGCAAAGCACTTGCTAGGGTCTTGGTGATACTCACGAATGACAGTTTGGCGAGTAAGTTCAGACACACACATGATGCAGTCTGCATGATCCATGCCATTCTTCTCTATAGAATACACTGTGGGATTAACCTTACCACGTGAACGATCGAAGTCTGTGGCATGCACATGAATGCAGAGTGGCTTACCGCTTACCATCTTAGCGTGCACACCTGCTGGGTAGGTAAGCCAGTCGTGGGCATGAATGATGTCAAACCGATCTGAGCGTGCCACCACACCTGCAATGATGGAGAAGTTGTTGATTTCATCATGCAGATTTTCAGGATAGCCACCAGCAAACTCCATGCAACCCATATCATTGACATTCATATAAGAGAAGTCTGCATAGATATGATCGCGGAAATGGTAGTATTCCTCTGGTGTCATATAGTCAGGAAGACGATTCTTCACATAATCATAGTTGTGATCACGATAAACGATTGGCACTTGATTCATGCCAATGATGCGGAGGAAACGTTCCTCTTCTCCGCAAGGCTTAGGAAGACAGAAGGTGATTTGCGCATCGGGCTGCCCGTCTATCATTCCTTTGGTGATACCGTAGGATGCCACTGCCAGTCCGCCATAAATCTTAGGAGGGAATTCCCAGCCAAACATTAATACTTTCATACGCTTTGTCTTCCTTTAATAATTATAGAATTTAGATAGCACCTTAAAGATGCGCAAGACAGAGGCTACATTCACCGCAAAGGAAACTGCACCTCTTCCACTAAACGGTGGGTTGCCATCAAAGAGTTCGGGAAGAGTTCCGATGCAATGATAATTCATTTCTTCCTCAAAGCCCAAGAAGCAGCGATCCACCCATGAGAGTCCGCTACGCTTATAGATCTTGAGGCACGTCTCAAGATAGAAGCCTGACAGCCAAGGCCACACTGTGCCTTGATGGTAGGCAGCGTCACGCTGAGCCTGACAGCCTGCATAGATTGGGTTATATCCACCAGACTTGGGTGAGAGGGAGCGCATGCCCTTTGGTGTGAGCAATTCCTTTGTGCATATATCAAAAATCTTCTTCTTTTCAGGAGTAGTGAGTGGGCTATACTCAAGAGAGGTTGCAATGAGCATATTGGGTCTAACAGACCAAGAGATATAGTCTTGATCCACATAGTCAAGCAAATAACCATGATGATTGAGGAAGGTGCTCTTGAAAGAGTCGCCTGTCTTTTCAGCCAAACCTGTATATACATCGGCCTCGGTCGAACAATCTTGAGATGTGAGGATTTCAGCCAAGAAATGGAGTGCGTTATACCAAAGTGCATTTATCTCAACCACATAACCAGAACGAGGCACAACAGGATGCCCATTCACTTCCGAGTTCATCCAAGTGACTGCTTGTGTGCGCCCATTGGTAAAGAGCAGTCCATTGTCATGGAGGGAGAGGTTTGGGTGTTTGTCTTCACGGATAAAATCCACCATCTGATGCACCAACTCTCCATATTTCTTTACTGCTGTCTCTGCATCCACGAGTCGGGCGTATTGCTGAATGCACCAAATAGCCCAAAGAAGCACATCAGGCTTTTCTATTTCACGAATCATGATGTCAGACTTCCTGTTGTCCATGAAGTCCCGCAAGCCCTTCACTGCTGTCTTCATCACTTTCTCATAGTACTCCACCTCATCAATGGCAAGGGTCAAGCCCGGAAGAGAGATAAACATGTCACGCGCACGGCACTTGAACCAAGGATAACCAGCAATGATATACGTTTCACCATCTCGCTCGTAGTGAAACTGATGGGCTGCATTGATCAGACAAGAATAGAAACTGGTGCGAGGCACATGCACATCCATCTCATGATCAAAGATTTTCTTGAGTTGGGATGTTCCGAGTTCGTTCAATCCTGCTGAGAACACAACGCTCTCGCCCTTCTTGATGTTGAACTCGAAATAGCCTGACACATAGAGGTCTTCTTTGTACTCATAGCCCAGTTCCTGCTCCTTCTGATATTCTATGCCACGATACCACGCAGGCTCAAACACAAACTCATTCTTCTTGTTGAGTTGCATCATGAGTTCTGGATAATGAGGATACATGCGAGTCTTAATGCCGTTGTCAATCACATCATAGTGCTGACTTGCCACCCCATTCTCGTGCGTGCACTCCTTCACACTTCTGAAAGCGAGGAAGAGACGCAGGCGGAGCGTTGTGGGAGAATGGGCATCAAGCAATGTGTAGCGAATGAGTATTCTGTTCTCAAAATGCTGGAAGACCTTCTCTTTCTGCAGAATCACACCGCCCACACGATAGATGGTAGTAGGCACTTTTTCCCAAGCATAAGAGCGGACATATTTATGCCCATTAGGACTAAACACATTGCCCGAATACTTGTGAAGTCCCAGATTGAACTGAGCACCATGCTGTATCACTGTCTCATCGAGCGATGAGAGCAGCACGTGATTGTCATCATCAAGGTCTTTGACAGGAACAACCAATAGTCCGTGATACTTGCGCGTATTGCAATCCAATATGGTGGAGCAGGAATACGCACCCGATCGGTTGGTCCGCAAAATCTCCTTCGGAAGAGATTCCTGCAGATTTGCCAACAGGGGTTTATCAAAATATAAATAACTCATAGAGTGTTTAAGATCTTCTTTTAAAGGTATGATTGCTATGTTTAATAATATAGGTTTTCAAATTTAAGGACTTTTTTTCGTGTAAACAACCTTTACGTCCTTTTTTTTAAAAAAAAGTAACAATGCAAGCGAGGCAACAAACAAAAACATGTTGAATAGCATAAAAAAGAGCCCTTTCCCTTGCTTATTTTATAAGGAGTACGTATCTTTGCATGACAAAAGCTTTTGAAGCAATGAGAAAAAAAGATTCGGCTGTGCTGACCAATGCTGTGAACAGCCTAAAGGATATCATGCAGATGCTCACCCCCGAGCAGCAAGAGGAACTGAAGGACAATCTCTACATTCAGCATTTCAAGAAGAACGAGACACTTTATCGGGAAGGTGAAGTGCCTGAGATGTTTCATTGCCTCATCAGCGGAAAGGTCAAGGTCTATAAAGACGGCATTGGAGGAAGAACACAGATTGTACGTGTGATCAAGCCTGTGGAATACTTTGGCTATCGTGCTTATTTTGCCAATCAAAATTATGTGACCTCTGCCGCTGCATTTGAAGCCAGCACCGTTTGTCTCATTCCCGTGGAGATACTGGAAAGATGGATGATGAAAAACAACCAGCTGGCTCTTTTCTTCATTCGGCAACTGGCTATAGAAGTGGCGAGATCAGACCAGCGCACGGTGAACCTCACTCAAAAGCACATACGTGGACGCTTGGCTGAATCACTCATCTTCTTGCGAGACAACTACGGTCTGGAAGAAGACGGAGCAACGTTGTCCATCTATCTCTCCAGAGAAGACCTCGCCAACATGTCGAACATGACCACATCCAATGCTATCCGCACCCTCTCTGCCTTTGCACAAGAAAAGATTATTGCCATCGACGGAAAGAAAATCAAAATCATTGATGGAGATAATCTGGAAAGAATCAACAAAATAGGATAAGGAGACCTTTATCCATTCGCTTCCCCTTTTCAACGTGAGTCAGACAAATTCTGAAGATAAAAAAGTAGGCTTCGATGGTTGATGTATCTTTTCAATCATACCTTTTCCCTTTTATTTTTTGCCAAAATCATGAATAATTCAAAGGGTATTTGCCTACAGTGCAAGAAAGAAGAAAAGATGATGGCACATTTTGTCGTATGACGACTCTTGCAAGAATGCGAGCGATGTTATCCCTGCATCCAATAATCCACATATCTTCTTCAAGCACAACGATTTATAGAGACCACAGAGCACCATGCCTGTGAGGTCAAAAACGCACCATTGTTCGTTGGTCATCACACCATTGTTCGTAGGCCATTGAACAATGGTTCGTTGAGGCATGAAGAACACTTCGGGCATGCGAGATGCAAAATGGCAGGATTCCCCTGCCATTTTATCCTTGCGCACATGTGCTTTTATTTACCCTCTCCCTAGAATAGAGGAAGGGAGTGGTAAATTCTTCCAACCCACGTTTATTATTCCATGTGAACTTATTGAACCCATGTTCTAAAACGGATGCACTACTGGTACTATGAAATTAAGTGCATCTTGCTTGATTTCCACTCGCATAGGCTCTGGATTCTTAGAGCGCAATACCACACCATCAAGCGACACCAAAGCCTTGTCCACATCAGTGATCTTTACTTTTCGGGCACGGTAAGGGTGCACATTTTTATAGTTAAGGAAACGTCCTTTTCCCAATAGCCAAAAACCCTCAAACAATTGCCACCAACGAGGACGAGTGATAAGAGATATATCCAGAAGTCCATTATATGGCACAGCATTGGGAGTTTGTCCATAGCCATGGCAATTGCCTATACATACAGACATGAAGGTGTCGGATATTTCTTCCGTATCTATCTTCAGCGAAAGATGATACTGCATGCGCTCAAACACGCGGCTTGTCAAGGCAGGAATGACAGATAGGCGACGAGAACCTGTTATTTGAGTCGCCTCATTGGTATTCTTTATCACACGAGCCCCCAAGCCTATATTGATGCAGTTCAAGAAGTAACGACGCTGGGGAATCTTGTCGTCCTGGTAAGTGCAACATCCCACATCAATCCTTCTCACATTATGAGCTATAATACCATCAATGGCTTGTTTGTAATCATCAACGGAGAGTCCCCAAAAATGGGCAAAATCATTGCCAATGCCATTAGGAATCACAGCAAGGGCAAAGTCTTCAGGAAGCATCTCCTCATGCTCCATCACAGCATTGACAGTACGGTTGAGAGAGCCATCTCCTCCCACAACCACAATGGTGTGATAACCATTTTCGCACATCATCTTAGCCAAACGGCTCACTGACTCAGGCGACTCTGACTGAAGGAAGTCATACTGCACTCCCTTTTGCTCCATGTATTTTCGAATCAGTTCCCATCGCTTTTGCGAATGGTCAAAACCTGAATGAGGATTATATATTATTCCAATACGATTTGCTTCTGCCATAATTCTTTCACTTGTTCAATACGCTCCTCCACGGGCATCGCCACACTCATCCAATGGATTTGAATGCCTCGACGCTCCTCCATGCCACGGAACCACGTCATCTGACGCTTGGCAAACTGATGGATGGCTATCTCCAGAAGGGACACCATCTCTTCATATTTCAACTCACCCATAAGATAGAGGGTGAGGTATTTATACTCCAAGCCATAGCGGATGAGCCTCTCTGTGGACACTCCCCTATCTATAAGCCCCTTGACTTCCTCCACCATTCCCTCGTCCAAACGAGCACGAAGCCGGCGGCTGATTTTCTCTCTACGCTCTTCCCGATCTATGTCAAGACCAATAATCAAGGAGCGGAAAGGCGGAAAAGCACGCCCGTCAAACTCATACCCCTTAATCACACTTTCTATATACATGCCTGTTCCACCACAAAGGATAGGCGTTCTGCCCCTACTCGTGATGTCGGCATAAGCATCAAGAAAACCTCTCTGCCACTCATACACATTATAGCGAGTGCCCGCATCAGCAACGTCTATCAAATGATAAGGAATATCCTTGTCCTTCACATGATAGTCTGCCAAATCCTTGCCCGTACCTATGTCCATGCCACGATAGACCTGACGGCTATCCGCACTGATAATCTCAGCATCCATCTCATAGGCTAACTGGGCTGCAAAACGAGTCTTGCCACACGCCGTAGGACCTAATATAGTGAGCAGGTTATTCATATAAACAGACCGTCCACTCTTAAATTGACAACTCATCAAGCACCTTGATCAAACTCTTGTCCATAGCCTTGTCCGAGCGAACAGCATCAGAGAATGGCACATAGACCACCTGATCATGGCGGATACCAATCATCACATTGCGCTGACCATCAAGAATTGCGTCAATCACTCCTGCACCCAGTCGGCTGGCCAGAATACGATCGCGAGCAGATGGAGAACCACCACGTTGCACGTGGCCGAGAATAGACACACGCACATCATACTGGGGGTATTCCTTCTTCACCCGATCAGCATAGAACATGGCACCACACTTTGGACTCTCACTCACAATCACAATGCTTGAGTTCTTGCTCTTGCGGATGCCTCGGCCAATGAAATGCTCCAACTGGTCTGCATCAGTATCATCTTCCGGAATGATAGCAGCTTCAGCACCACTGGCTATAGCACTATACTGAGCCAAGAAGCCTGCGTCACGACCCATCACTTCTACAAAAAAGATGCGCTCATGAGAATTAGCCGTGTCACGAATCTTATCCACACACTCCACTATGGTATTAAGTGTGGTGTCATAACCTATCGTTAAGTCCGTGCCATAGAGATCATTGTCAATTGTCCCCGGCAAACCGATGCAAGGCACGTCAAACTCTGTGGCAAAGATATGAGCACCTGTTATTGACCCGTTTCCACCAATCACAACCAAAGCATCAATACCTTCCTGCTGAAGAATATCATAAGCCTTTTTACGTCCCTCTGGGGTCATGAACGACTTGCTGCGAGCAGTCTTCAAGATCGTGCCACCACGACCAATGATGTTGCTGACACTTTCCGTGGTAAACTCCTTTATTTCATCATTCACCAGACCTTCATAACCACGATAAATGCCTTTCACTCTAAAACCCTTACAGATAGCAGTACGAGTGACAGAACGAATAGCTGCATTCATACCAGGAGAATCGCCACCCGATGTTAATATACCTATGCAATTGATCTTTCCCATATTTGATGTTCTCTTTTTATACCTATTCTCTCTACATATCTATAAAGATGTGTTGCCTGCAATTAGTGCGTCAGCCAGAATACGCCAAGACCTACAATCCATGCAATCAAGGCACGCCAGAGGTAGTGACGAATATACCATTTGAAGCGGATGCTCTCAACCTCCAGCACAGCCTGCCCTGCCATAGAACCCACAAACAGAAGGCTACCACCACAGGCACAGCAATAAGAGAGCAGTTGCCAATAGATGCCGTTCTGCACAAATTCTGAGGTGGAACCCGCCACAGCATCAACCTGGAACAGATTCATGCCTGCCATCATCAAGGGCACATTGTCGAGCACTGAAGACAAAACACCTACTATCACACCATATATATATACATTGTTCACTGTTTTCTCCAGCCAATTGCCAACGAAATCGAGTGCGCCACATTCCGCAAAAGCGCCTATAGCCAATGAAATACCTATGAAGTAAAGCACCATTCTCATACCAATGAACTCCGCATTTCTGAAATAATGACGCTGCACCAAGAGTACATTGCCATTTCTTTCCAGATTGAAGATGCCCTCCACAGCCCATATCAAAGCTAAGACAGAAAAAGAACCAAGGAATGGAGGCAGTTTTGTGATGTAGTTGAAAGATGGTATGAACCACAGACCTGCAATACCCAAAATCAGCAGAAGCACCTTTTGCCAAGCCGACAAGAAGGAATCATCACCATCATAACGTGAGAGAGCAGAGAAAATCTCCACACGACCACGAAGCTTCAAGCCTATCAGCACATTGAACACACACATGCTCACAAAGGCAGGCAAGAACAGACCTGCGGCATAGGCAGAAGGAGTGATGACACCACGCACCCACAACATGACAGAGGTCATGTCACCAATTGCAGTGAAACATCCACCCATACAAGCAGAAATAAAGATGGAGCATGCGTAAATCACACGTTGATGGTGATTGCGCACCACCTGCGAGATAATGCTCATCATCAGCACTACAGTGGTAATGTTATCCACATTGGCTGATATTGCAAATGTCAATAGAGATATTACCCACAAGAACAAGCGGCTATTACGCATGCGAAGCCACTCAATCAACGAATCGAAGACACCATTGTTGTGAAGCACCTCTACAATCGTGTTGGTTGCAATCAGGAACAGGATGACAGAACACGCCTCGCTGATATACTTCAAGACTACATTGCCTGCCACAAAATATTTGAGGCTATCGCTGGTAGAGACATTTCCATCCAAGAACTCCCTGTATTCATCTCCATGCATGAGTGGAACGAAATCCCCAGCATTGAGCATGTAGATGACCCACGCAATCACACCACACACGATCGCAACTGTCGAGCGATTAATATGATGCATCTGTTCTGTGCTCGTCAGCACAAAGCCTGTCAGCAAAACGGCAACAATAATCAATGTCATTAATAGCATAGCACGTGCCCTCCTATCTTTAAGCAAGGGCATTCCCCTAAAGAAATGCCCTCTTAATTTACTTTAGAGCGGCAGACGGGACTCGAACCCGCGACCCTCGGCTTGGGAAGCCAATGCTCTACCAACTGAGCCACTACCGCATGTGTTGAATACTTATTTCAATGCAAAAGTAAGTAAAAAAAATGATGTGACCTTCTTTTTTCAAGAAAAAAACAGTGCGACCACAAATTTTATCCTCTTTACAATCGGTTTCAAATCTCAAAAACACAAAAATATAAAAACTCCTCCCTGTTTTTTTGTCTTCTCAACGATTTGCAGTATCTTTGTAGCATGATTCTGAAAAGACTGAACATACTCAATTATAGAAATATCATTGATGCCGATTTGGAGTTCTCTCCCAAGATAAATTGCTTTGTGGGTCACAATGGAGAAGGCAAAACAAATGTGCTTGACGCCATCCACTTTCTCTCCATCACCAAAAGCGCCACCAACTCTATAGACTCCATGAACATTCGACATGGAGAGGAGATGATGATGGTGCAGGGATGCTACGACGTGAATGGAGTGGAAGAGGACATCTCCATTGGCATGAAGCCTCACCAGAAAAAGCATGTGAAGCGAAACAAAAAGGAATATAAGCGACTCACAGAACATATCGGGCTGCTGCCACTCATCATTGCTTCGCCCAACGACTCTGCAATCATCAATGGAGGCAGCGAGGAAAGAAGACGACTGATGGACATTGTCATCTCTCAATACGACCCTCAATACATGGAGGACCTTGCTTTCTACAACAAAGCACTTCAACAAAGAAATGCCCTGCTCAAGGCAGAGATGGAGCCAGAAGAGGAGACTATCGCTCTATTTGAAGAGATGATGGCTGAGCATGGCGAACGCATCTACATGAAGCGGAAAACCTTCATCGAGGAATTCATACCCGTGTTTCAGAACTTCTACGAGCGCATCTCACAAGGCAACGAAAGCGTGTCGCTCAACTATGTCAGCCACTGTCAAAGAGGATGCCTGCTTGATGTCATTCAGCGAGATCGAGCCAAAGACCGCATCATGGGCTATTCTCTCCATGGCATACACAAGGACGAATTAGGCATGTTGCTGGATGGCTACCCCATCAAGAAAGAAGGCTCGCAAGGACAGAACAAGACCTATATGATTGCTCTGAAACTGGCACAATTCGATTTCCTGAAAAGAACAGGAAGCAAGACAACACCCCTACTCTTGCTGGACGACATCTTTGACAAGTTGGACGCAAGAAGAGTGGAACAGATTGTCAATATAGTGTCGAGCGATGCTTTTGGCCAAATCTTCATCACAGACACCAACCGAGAGAATCTCGACAAAATACTGGAGAGAACCCAAGGCTACTACAAGATTTTCACAGTGAAAGGAGGTTGCATCCAATGAGAAAGAAGAACACAGAACAAGTGGGCGATGTCATTCACCAGTTCATGCGCATGAATGGCATTGAAACACCCTACAATCAGTACAAGATTGTGCAGGCATGGGCTATTGTGATGGGAGCAAGCATTCAGCGTTACACTGGTGACATTTTCATCAAGAATCAAACATTGAACGTGCAAATCACTTCGCCAGCAGTCAAACAGAACCTCATGATGGAGCATCGCTCCATTGCCAGAAAACTGAATGAATATGTAGGTGCACAGGTGATTGAAGATGTGTATTGCTATTAGTCCCTTCCTCCAGACGAACTATCACGTGAGTTCAAAGAACTCCGAATGCGGGAAAACGGCATGCAAACTGCTTGTGCATCTTTTCGGCCATGCTCTTTCCTTTCTTTTCTCAGCCATGCACTTTAAAATTATCACCCACATCCGCTGAAAAACCACCTGCGTTTTTCAGCCTTTGGAAGAACGGCAAAACAACTTCATCAAGTCATATGGATGAACTACTTGCCAAGAGAGAAAAAGAAGTTCAGGGATGTCCATCAACACTGCCATATCCTTTCAGAAACAGCATGTTACAAGTCATAAGAGAGCCACATGCTGATAAGGGCAAAACGCACACATGGTACGTTGGTCATCGAACAATTGTGCATTGGCACTTGAAGCATTGTGCGTTGGTCATTGAACAATTGTTCGTTTGCCATTGAAGCATTGTGCGTTGGAACATGAAGAATGCTTCCATCATGTGAGGTGAAATTTGAAGGGAATTCCCCACCATTTCATCCTCGCCCACACATCCTCTTATTCGCCCACCCCAATCATACAGAGAATTGCAAATCACCGGACTCAAGTCACTTATGCTGTTCCTTCTGCATCTGCTTCCATTGAGCCTTGGCAAGTTCCTGCATATCCACCACCTCGTCTTTTTCATCCACAATCTCAAAACCAAGCATTGTCTCAATCACGTCTTCAAGCGTGACAATTCCACGAAGTGTGCCATATTCATCTATGATGATAGAGATATGCTCTTTCTTCTCAAGCAGTTTTTCCCAGATGGTTGAAACATCCTCTTCTTCGGAGAAAGACAGGATGGGGCGTGCCAAATCACCGAGTTTGGCATCAAATTTATCCTCTGCCAAACGCTCCAGAATTTCCTGACGAAGCACGTAGCCTGTGATATAATCACTCTCTTCTCCCTTATAAACAGGAATACGAGAGAAGTTCTTGAAGTCCTCGTCATGATAGAACTCCTGCAATGTCATACCTTCTTCAGCCATAGCCACCACCACACTTGGCGTCATGATCTCATGAGCAGCCACACTGTCAAGTTTCAGCAGGTTCTGAATCATACGGTTCTCCTTCTTCTCAAGAACACCCTCTTCTGTACCCACTGTAACCATTGCAGCCACCTCATCACGGGTGACAGACTCCTGGCCAGAAGACCTACCTACCACATGAGTGATTTTCTCCAACAGAATCACGAGCAGGTATGTCATTATAATATAAAGATGTATAATGCGGCTTGCAGGCAAAGCAAGTTTGCGCCAATAGGTTGATCCGATGGTCTTAGGCACAATCTCGGAAAAGACTAGAATCAGCAAAGTGAACAAGCCAGACACGACACCAACAAAGAAACTGGCATCTTCTGTTGCTCCATAGTGGGTTGTGGCATAGCCTGCAGCCTGCGAACCCACAAGAGAAGCACCTACTGTATTGGCTATTGTATTGACAATTAAGATAGCAGAGATAGGACGGTCAATATTGGTCTTATACTGCTTCAGACGCCGCCACCCTCTGACACCTTGGGTCTCAAGAGTGGTTACATAGGACATGGGCGTTGAAAGAATGGTTGCCTCAAGCACTGAACAAAATGCTGAGATAATCAACGACAACAGCATGTAGGTGATGAGGAGAGTTATCTGAGCATCCATGCCTTCACCCCTTTCTGCTTATCGTCTTTCATGTTTTCTGCTACAGAATTTGTAAGGCGGCCACTGTTTTCCGCCGGATAACTGTCTGCGTCCATATCTATTTCAATTGGTTGATACTATAGTTTTTCGCCAAATGCAAGGTCGCCAGCATCGCCCAATCCTGGCACAATATAACTGCGCTCGTTGAGCTCTGGGTCTATGACTGCACACCACAAGGTTACACGGTCGTCATCAGCAAAGATTCTTTTCAGATGATCCACTCCTTTCTGCGCTGCAACCACGCTGCAGAAATGCACGTGGGCTGGTGTACCCTGGGTGCAAAGCGCACGGTAGCACATTTCAAAACTACCACCAGTTGCCAACATAGGGTCCACCAAGATCAAAGTCTTGTCTGTCAGGTCGGGCGAGGCAAGATATTCCACCTTCACATCCACCTCCTGAGTTTTCTGGTCTCTACAGAAACGGAATGCCGACACAAAGGCATTCTCCGCGCGGTCAAACACGTCAAGAAAGCCCTGATGAAAAAGAATACCTGCACGGAAGATGGTGGAAAGCACCAGCTTGTTGTCGGGTGTTGAAGCCTGCGCTTTGGCAAGAGGAGTCTGGATTGTCTTCTGTGAATAATCCAATGTCTTGCTAATCTCATAAGCCATCATCTGACCTACTCTTGACAAATTAAATCGGAAACGTGCACGATCCTTCTGCACCTCTACATCACGCATTTCAGCAATAAACTGGTTGATAATCGTGTTCTGTTCGGAAAAGTTTATGACTTTCATTTGATTCTTATTCTATAACCTTGATTCTTTTCTTTCTTATCTTTCTTCTATTTACGATGCAAAGATAGATATATTTTTTAACTTTAGAAACTATTTACATAAAATAAATGTGATACAGAACCCCTGCTTTTCCCAAACTGCCACGTTCTACCATTCTGAAAATACAGTTGATGGCGAAAAGAACCTTAAAACAAAGATGGCGCAATGAGCAGGCAAGGGAGATCCCGAGAACAAGAAAAGAAAGGAAAAGAAAAATGATTTTTTCTGCGGAAGAATGTTTTTACAGAAACAGCATCCTCCATTCTGTCCTTTCACGGAAAAATCCTCCATGAAAAGAAAACCGTTTTTCCTTCGACAAGCCTTCGACAAGCCTTCGATATGCCTTCGAGAAGAAAAAGAGAGAAATGTTAAGTTTCTGCCCAGAAAAAAACACTACACGACCAGAGACTGCCAATAGGGATATTGGGGCACACCTGCTTCATGCCGCATGTCACCCCTAAAGCCATGCGTCAATGCAAAAAATGGTCAGTCTGTGAAGTGCGCCTATCTGATTCCAAATCCTCTGAACTCACACCAAACTAAAGATAAGGAAGAAGGCATTTGCAAAATAAGTCACCATTAATGCGTAAAATATCCTCAAAATGTTTTTGATATTACTATTTTTACGTATCTTTGCAAAAAATCATCTTCAACAAGATGTTTTTTCAGGAACATTATTGTAAAAACAGACAAGCGCAGGTCTTCAGCGGAGAGAGTCCTTCGACAAAAGAGAAGAAGCATCTTTGCTAAGAACTATATATATAACTATGGGAACAGAAAAAAGTCTCAAATATAGCGTATTTACTATAGATACAATCATATTGACAGCCTTCGTCATTGGATTCTATCACCTGATGTACCATGTGGATCCAGAATCTGTTGCTGAAATCAAGAACCTGCCTTGGCTGGTCCTCATCTACATACTGGGATTTTCCACCAGCCATTTCTTCTTCCCTTCTGTTGTACAGCTCAGACTGGTCAGATTCGAAGCTATCATCACTCGTGTTGCTACCACATGCTTCATGATGTTGCTTTTCGTTTCTCTCATCTTTTTTGCATCTCGGCCCTACACAAACTTTCCTCGCACATTCCTTTTCTACTCCATATTCTTCTACACAATTCTTCTCTCAGCCGAGCGCATCATCCTTAGAAAGATTATCATGCGCGTGAGAGCCAACAAGAAAAACATGAAGAACATTGTCTTGATAGGCAATGAGCAGACTGTCAATCAACTGTTTGAAATCACCAGCACACCTGCCTACGGATATAATATCATAGGCACATTCTACGATGGAGACTGCAACAATGAGGGGATGAAAGCAAAGAGACTGGGCGGAACAGGCGATGTGTATGGATGGCTGACCAACCACCCAGAGGTCAATGAGATTTATGGCTATTTTCCGAAAGAGCAACATGACACCATCAATATGATTAGCAAATTCTGCGACAATCGCTTGATTCGCTTCTATTACATCCCAGGCATTGATGTGTTCAGAGGCAACATGTCCATTTCTTTCGTGGAAGACATCCCTGTGATTGCACGTAGAGAAGAACCTCTCAGAAATCACAAAAACAAAGTCATAAAAAGAGCATTCGACATTATATTCTCTTTTCTTGTTCTCGTGCTGATATTCCCTTGGATATTGATATTAGTCGCCATCTTCATCAAGATACAATCTCCTGAAGGCTCTATCTTCTTCGTGCAAGAAAGAACCGGGCTGGACGGTAAAGTTTTCAAGTGCATCAAGTTCCGCTCTATGAAGGTCAATAGCGACGCAGACGAGATTCAGGCTACTAAAGACGACCCTCGCAAGTTTCCATTTGGCGACTTCATGCGCAAGATGAACATAGACGAATTGCCACAATTCATCAATGTGTTCCTCGGCGACATGTCGGTAGTAGGGCCACGTCCACACATGCTGAAGCACACGAATGAGTACTCAAAACTCATCAACCACTTCATGGTTCGCCACTTTGCAAAGCCAGGCATCACAGGTCTTGCCCAAGTGACTGGCTTCCGCGGAGAGACACGCTACATTGACCAAATGGAAGGGCGGGTGAAGAAAGACATAGAATACATCGAGAAGTGGTCTTTCCTGCTCGACATCAAGATTATCCTCAAGACAATCACCAACATGTTTGGCAAAGAGCAAGGCAATGCTTACTAAATATCAGCCTGCTTTCAGGCAACATTCAATCGTTCAAACTTAATACATTATACATAAAAAACAAATGGAATTCTTAAATATTTTCAAGAAGAAGAAGAAGGAGAATGTGGGAGGAATGGAAGACTTCATGACGCTCATCCGCGTTTACTTCCAAAGTGTGCTGGCAGCTAATCTTGGCATTTCCAATCTTGCTGCCCTGCCCGACCTGCTCACATTCAAAAGAACCCTTCATGTGGCGACCGTCAATAACAAACTGGGCTTAGGAGAGAAGAAGGCTTGTGCAAAAATGCTTCAAGACCTCTACGGAATAAGCGACACCTTTTTTAAGGAGATTGACCTAAGCATCAAGAAAGGATGCCGAAACCAGAATGATGTGAGCAAATACCTCTTTGCCTTCCAAGGGTTCACGCAGGAGACCATGATGCTGATGGGCAATCTGCTGAAATGGAAATTCCGCATCCCAGGCTTTATGAAGAAGATGGTGAAGAAGGTGACCAACAGCACCGTTCACGACATCCTTACAAAAGACACATGGGACGATGAAGGCATCAGAAAGTCAGTCTTCTCGGTGCGCCGTTATCAGCAGATGCTCGGATTCAGTGAAGCATGGATTCAGGAGTATGTGTATAACCTCATCACTTTGGCCAAGAAAGAGCCCACCCCCTCACAAGAGGAAGTGGCACAGGCTGAAGCAAAAATGAAGAAATAAGGACTTAAAAGACCAAGAAACAGGCTAAACACCCGTTTCCCCTCAACTTTTTCATCCACAAAGGAGAAAAAAACACCCAAAGGGTTGGAAAAGTCACATCTATTGCATAAATTTGCATAAAATTGTTGTTTCATCCAACATTTAGCGCACACAATCAACCAAATGACAGCAGAAGAAAGACAGTCAATGAAGAAATTTGAAGCGAAAGTACGTCAAGTCATCGCTCAATTTCGTGTGCTCCAAAAGGAAAATGCCGACCTCTACGCAGAGATGGAAGGCAAGGACGAAGAAATCAAAACGCTCAAGGCTGAACTGTCACAAAGCAAGAGTGATTACAACAATTTGAAATTGGCCAAGATGATTGAAGTCAGCGATTCCGACTTGAAGGATTCAAAGACAAGAATCACCCGATTGGTTCGAGAAATCAACAAGTGTATCGGCATGCTATCCTCTGATTCAGAAGGAAGCAATTAGAAAATAGGCATCTTACCTAACCAGGGATTTAGCTTATAAGCAAACGATAGTACAATAGTACATCAGTAATGGCAAACAAACTAAACGTAAACGTAACAATTGAAGGCATATCGCTTCCCCTTCAGGTCTCAACCCCAGAAGAGGAAAAGGTGTATCGTGATGCGGCAGTAAGCATTCAACGACGCATACAAAGATTGCGAGAACTTTACCCCACATTGCCTAACGAAAAGTACTATTACGTGATGGCTATGCTCAACACATCTGTGGAGGCAATAAAGACTGCTGAAAAGGCTGACAATCAGCCATACACAGATATGATGCATGATATTGAGAAAGAAATCGAATCGCTCGGAGTCAAATAGAAAGACCACAGTTTTCCACCATTCAGACAAAACAAAGGCAAGAAAGCCCTCTTCTCTGAATGAACTGTATCTTATATAGCGAGACTTAAGGCACAATTTCAGGCGTTCACATGAATTTACAGATGTGGAGACTTGATTTGTGTCTTATTATATTATTGTGTAACCCCAACAAAACAACAAAAACATTAAATGGATACAATAGTAGAAATAATCATTGCCGTAGGCTGTCTGATTCTGGGTGGTGTGTTAGGATTCATCCTCTTCCGCTACATCATCAAGCAGAGATACAATCAGATTATCAAAGAGGCACGGATTGAGGCAGAGGCTCTCAAAGAGAAGAAACAACTTGACCTGAAGGAGAAATTCCTCAACAGAAAGTCTGAGTTTGAGAAAGAAGCCAATCAGCGCAATCAGAAGATGCAGTCTTACGAAAACAAGCTGAAGCAGCGTGAACTCTCCCTGAATCAGCAGAATGAAGACATCCAGAAGAAGCAAAACGAGGTGGAATCTCAGCGAATCAGCCTCAACAAGCAGAAGGAGAAGCTTGATGTGCTCATCAATGATCAGCGCGCCAAACTGGAGATTATCTCTGGACTGACCACCGAGGAGGCTCGTGAATCACTCATCGAGTCACTTAAAGACGAGGCAAAGACACAGGCTCAGCAGTATATCAATGAGATAATGGATGAGGCTAAGATGACTGCCAACAAAGAGGCTAAGAAAATTGTCATCCAGTCTATTCAGCGCGTAGCAAGTGAAACTGCTGTAGAGAATTCTGTCAGCGTGTTCCATATAGACTCTGATGAGGTGAAAGGTAGAGTGATTGGTCGTGAAGGTCGCAACATCCGTGCTTTGGAAGCAGCCACAGGTACAGAAATTGTGGTGGACGATACTCCAGAGGCGATTGTCATCAGTGCCTTTGATCCAGTGAGGCGTGAAATCTGCCGACTGGCACTTCACCAACTGGTTGCCGACGGACGCATTCATCCAGCACGCATTGAGGAAGTGGTGGCAAAGGTGAAAAAGCAAGTGGAAGACGAGATTGTAGAGACTGGTAAACGTACTTGCATCGACCTCGGTGTTCATGGGCTTCACCCTGAACTCGTACGCATTGTGGGTAAGATGAAATACCGTTCTTCTTATGGCCAGAACTTGCTCCAGCACGCACGCGAAACAGCCAACCTCTGTGCTGTCATGGCAGCTGAGTTGGGACTTAATCCGAAGAAGGCACGCAGAGCAGGTCTCTTGCACGATATTGGCAAAGTGCCAGATGAGCAGTTGGAAGTTCCACATGCTCTCTATGGTGCTCAGATTGCAGAGAAATATAAGGAGAAACCAGACATCTGCAATGCCATTGGCGCTCACCACGACGAGATGGAAATGAACACTCTCTTAGCACCAATCGTTCAGGTTTGTGATGCTATCAGTGGTGCTCGTCCAGGTGCTCGAAGAGAGATTGTAGAGGCTTACTTGAAGCGCCTTAATGACCTTGAGAACCTTGCAGCAAGTTATCCAGGCGTGACCAAGACATATGCTATTCAGGCTGGTCGTGAACTTCGTGTCATCGTGGGTGCGGACAAGATTTCAGACAAGGAAATTGATGCTCTCAGTGCTGATATAGCCAAGAAAATCCAGGATGAGATGACCTATCCAGGACAGGTGAAAATCACTGTCATCCGTGAAACACGTGCCGTTGCTTTTGCTAAGTAAGGGCTCTCATAACCCAACGTTATGAAAAGAGTCTTATTGACATCTTTATTAACTATAACTATCAATGCCTTTGCTCAGTCACCAAAACTGAGTGAGGGCATTTCTTGTTCTGTTGAAATGCAAGGTGCGCTGTCTGATGGAGATCACGCCCCCTTATGGCTAACTGCCAACAAATATGGCCTTCCTTCCATTGAAAGAAACTCTGGCTATCTTCGAGGAGGAGTTTTCCGTAGTGTGAACAATGATTCCACACGTAAATGGGATATTGGCTATGGGGCAGACCTTGTTGTAGCAACCAACCACACCAGCACTTTCTTCGTACAACAACTGTATGCAGATGTCCGTTGGTTGAAAGGAATGCTCACCATTGGTCAGAAACAGCAACCTATGCAACTTAAGAACAACGAACTCAGCAGTGGTTCGCAGACCTACGGCATCAACGCTCGCCCCTACCCAGAGATGAGACTTGCCATGCCCGACTATTGGGAAATACCCTACACTAGGGGCTTCATCTCCTTCAAGGGACATTTCGCTTTTGGAGTATATACAGACAATCATTTCCAAGAGGACTTTGCCAAAGGTTATGGAGACTACAATCTCAATGCCCTCATGCACACCAAGTCTGGATATTTCAGAATCGGCAAGAAAGAGAAACCTCTTCGTGTGGAATTTGGTCTTGAGATTGCCTCTCAGTTTGGTGCTACGCACTATGAATATGCCCCTGCAGGCTACACAGAGACCAAGAACAGACGAGGTCCTACCGCCTTTTGGCATGCCTTCATCGGAGGTGGAACAGACGTCAAGGATGGCGCCATCCAAAACAACGAGGGTAATATGTTGGGCAGTTGGGTGGCTCGCATCAACTACGACACCAAAGTCGCCAAGTTCGGACTCTATGCCGATCATTTCTTTGAGGACCACTCAGCCATGTTCCATCTCGACTACGACGGATATGGTCTTGAGGATGGTGTCATCAAACGAAAGAAGAGCCGTTATCTCCTCTATCCGCTCAAGGACATCATGCTCGGAACCGACGTACACCTCAAGCACTTCCGCTGGATCAGCGATGCTGTGGTCGAATACGTCTACACAAAATACCAGAGCGGTCCTATCTATTCTGACAGAAACAATATCATCACCGACCATATCGGTGGTGTGGACAACTACTACAACAACTTCTTGGAACCCGGATGGCAACACTGGGGACAGACCCTCGGCAACCCACTCTACCGTTCCCTTATCTACAACGACGACCACAAACTCGACTTCCAGTGCAACCGTTTCGTGGCATGGCATATCGGCTTCTCAGGACAACCCACAGCCGACCTCCACTATCGTGTGCGCGGATCATGGCAAGAGGGTCTTGGACGATATGACTTCCCCTACATCAACCCCAAGCGCAACGTGAGTCTGGGCATTGAGGCTGACTACAACGCCCACCAGATTCTCTCTGGTCTCCACATCGGAGTTGCCTTCGGCTTTGACCGAGGAGAACTCATGGGCAACAACACTGGAGCTGCCATCACCCTCAAGTGGCTAAGAAAACCCGTTCTCAAACTCTCCAAGCTTGAGCCTTTTCCCAAAAGAACATGAAAAAGATTCTCTATATCATATTATCCTGTATCATCCTCACCGGTTGTGAGTTAGAACAGGCGAGCAGTGGCCCTTTAGATGGCAACTGGCAGTTTCGTCAGATAGACACCCTTGCCACAGAAGGCATCACCGACATGTCCGCCAGCTACATCTATTGGGCTGTGGAAAGCAACCTCCTGTTGGTGCGCGACATCGACAACAACAACCTCAAGATCTTCTTCCGATTCGACTACTCAGACGAACAACTGACCATCAAAGAGCCATCAAAAACCATCACCAAAGACGAACTCATCCCCATCAACGATCCATCCATCCTTATCCCTTTCGGCATCCAAGGTCTCGAGGACCACTTCGCTGTCGAGCAGAACTCGCATAGCAATCTCATCCTGAGGAACGAGCAATACAGATTGCACTTCAGGAAATATTAGTACACTTGGGCATTCACTAACACACCGATGGAATATACTCAAGTACCACATCAAGAACTGTCTGATGTTGTACAAGACACAGAACATAACAAAGAGAAATGGATAACGTGAAAGGGCGGCCACGAGTTGTCCTTTTCCGTTTTTTCACAAATTCGTATTCGATTTTCTCACATACTATATGGTTCGTGAGTAAATACCGCATAGTTTTTAGTTTCCAACCATATGGTGGCTGATCATGAGATGTGTACAAAATCCCCTATAGGTGTATGTACTGTGCTCAAGTTGGCGGAAATTCATTATTAGCAGAAAATCGATTTGGGATAATATATATTACTCCTACCCATGTGAGCAGGTATGTGCTACCCTACTAAATACTAAAAAGTAAAAAGTTGTAAGTTATAAAAAATCACTGTAAACTCCTCACTTTTAGTATGGTTGCCCCGCTGCCGGAGGTAGTCAAGGCAGACAGAAGTGTGAAGATCAAGACATATTACCTTGAGGTAGAAGCTAAAGAAACGGAACGAGGTGAGTCGTAATAGTTCACCTCGTTTGGTATGTGTACATCATTTAATTTCTCGCACATTATTATCGCTCTCCTCTGCCATAACAGCTTCCGAGTGGGCTACCTCTCGGATATACACATCCTTACTCTTTTCCAGAATACTTGTATAAGGATAGAAGTAATCGTAATAGTAAGTGTTAGTGGTCTTGTAAGGAATCATGTATTGCAAGAAGACAAGGAATACCGTTCCACAGAAAGTTCCTAATCTGATAATCAAATGTTTTTTTTCTCTAAACATGGTATAAATGAAATCAGCAAATAAGATGAGGTAGAATACTCTAACATAGTTGTATAGTCTGGAAAAACCAGCAAAAGAACTTGCCAAGACACCAAGTAACAACATGTACGAAATCATTCTACTAAACTTCTTGCTTCTGTCCTCATCCTTTTCATTCTGCATCACACTGTACATGATGACGAACGGGAATATGAGATAGGTGATAGCGGAACGCAAAAAACCAAATATCGTACTAGCCTGGATGGAATAGAAAATGATTTTCTCCACGAGCGATCCCATCCCTCCCAGCAATGCCATCATGACTCGTCCTAACAAAATGTCACTCAAGAACCAAATAGCAAATGACAACGCAAAAGCAATGCCGAGCATCTTCCATGACAACTTAAACTTGGCAAATGGAAATACCACAGCCACGGCTGCAGAAATGTGAAATAATATACCAATTGGAAGCATGACAAAGAACAGCCATTTTTTGCCATTCATCCACCCATGCATGCCCAGAAGGACGAAGCTGAGCGCAAAGCCCTCGCGCATCACCTCTGTATTGAAGATGAAGTATTGCAGGGTAAAGAAATAGATCAGCAGGAACAGAAAATAGCGATGCGTATATTTGCTGACCAAATAACAGATGGATATGTTGATGGCGGTGCTCTGTATAAATTGTACCGCATTGAAGGAGCCAAAGACAACCTTTGCCAAGATATTGGCAAGTGTCCACAGCGGCATCTGACCCTTCATCATGAACTGTATCCAGATGAAATCACCCACATCATTCCAGCGATCTGGGTAAAGCTCAAACTCCTCCATATAGGTGAATTTGTCACCCCCCAAACCATAGCTGAATCCCGAGATACAGATGAGATAGATGCACATGAGCCACAAACGATGCTGCTTGTGGCTATCATATTCTTCTATTCGGTCGTAACGATAAGAGAAATATGCCGTCAGAATGATGAATATAAGGTATACGACGCTCATTATCTATTGATCTGTATTTGTAGTTTCTCTTCGATGAATCTCACTAGCGACTCTGGTCTGATCTTTTCTTGGAAAGGATTCTGTTGAGTAAATGCGGGTTCGCTTTCCACAAAACTCCAATCTAGGTCATCCGTGTTCTGAAAAACAGAGATGTATCTCGGATCATATATCTGGGAGGTCTTGATGCTCTGATTGTTGGTCAGCAATTTCACGTTGAGGGAAATCGCCTCCCACGTTCTGTAGGTGGGACCAGAAGCATTCTGCTGAAGGAGTTCAATCACGCATTTGCTCTGAGTACAAAGCCTCAGATTCTCCTCATAGGGAATAGGAGCATCGGCATAAACTATGCCTTCACACTCTACCCTATCCTCTGCCGGTATCTCCAACATCACGAAATGACATTTCAGTCCTCGTGTCTTCGCCTCCTGACAGATAGACAGGAGTATTTTCAGCCGTCCTTTATCACGTCCCAAGAAATAGAGATCATACAATTTTCGCTCTGTACCGAGCGTCTTTTCCAAGGGAGAGAACACCGTGGGATGATAATCAACCTGATAGGTCTTTGCGTCATTGGTATCGTAGCTCACAAACAGATCGACATATTGTTTCACATACTGAACATCAAATGGACGAAGGGTGTAATGATCCTTGATGGTGTCCATCATGTCCTGAGTGAAACAGACAATCTTTGCTTGGGGATAATGAGCACGAAGGAATGGAAATAAATGGATTCCACTCTCCAGACGAAGCCAGTATTCCATGATCAAGAAACAGACCTTTTCGCCCTGTAGATTCCTTAGGTAATAAGGGTTCCACATGGACTTGCATGGAATATTGATCAGCCGATTGAGTCTTGGATTGAATTGAAAACGCTGGATAACACCTAATAATCCATTCGGCCTACATGTCGGGATGCAGATGACATGCGGATTGTCTATCAATTCCCGATAAGAAACTTGATACACATCCCACTGGTCACCAAATACTACTAACTGATATTTATCCATTCTCTCCATTTTTCACAAATCTCAAATAATAATATACCAAGAAAGCAAAATATACCACGTCGCAAATGATTGTTGTGGCGATCGCTCCATTGGTGTTGAAGAGCGCAACCAGAACCACATATCCCAACATCTTGAAGATTCCATTGGCGATACTAGCATTGCGTACGGACACTCCTTGTCCATGAGAACAGAGGTATCTATTGAACATATCTCCCAGACCATGAATACAAAATCCAACGGAAAGGTAGGATGCATAAGTACCCACAACAGCATATCTATCGGTATAGAGGTATTCCACTACTGGCTGAATGAGTAACAAAAAGCACACACAGGTGACAATTGTCATCAGCACCGTTGACCAGATCACCTTAGAAGGGATGCATGGCTGAGTAGCAAATTTTCGGAAGAAGGTCGCTCCCACGATGGTCGGCAATGCTGCCAACGGAGCTGTGACCGTCAATGCCAACGTGTAGAAACCCACTTCCTTGTTGTCTGCGTTGAAATATCCTAAGGAGATACCCGCCAAGTAGTTTGTAGCCACCATCACCAATGAGCCAATATAGAGCTGAATACCATAACGCTTATTCTCGTCATTCAAACTTTTCCATACAGAGCCAATCTGACGGAACAGAGGTTTTGTAGAGATGATAATACCTATATATATAACTGTGTAGATGCCCCATTGCAACAGCACCATTCTGGTGGATGTTGCGCCAAAGGTGGAATAAAGGTAATATGCCAACGGAATATACACAATATAAGGCAAGACTCGAGCTAATGCCAATCTTCCCATTTGATTGTCTCCCTGAGTAGTCTGATCGATATAATTCAAAAAGAGAGGATAAAAACAAACAGGCATGGAGACCAAAAACAGCATGGCAACTGTAGGCTTGTTCATATGCAGGAAATAGCATATAGGCATCGATAGACTCAAAGCTAAACATACAATAGTAAGGATGACGACCATTGCGCCCTTTACCCTTCTACCATAAATCTGATCTTCGGACAAAGCCATCAGTCTTGCACCTGACAGAAAATAGCCAAACAGCAATAGAGTTGCTACGAAATTAATTATATTCTGTACGTATCTCACATCGCCATACTCCTCGGTGGAGAGGAAACGTGTGTTCACGATAGAAGCCAGCATTCCCATCACCACTCCAGCGAGTGTTGCCACGTACAAAATGAGGATTTGTCTATTATGTTTTTCGAGGGTCATGTTGTTCATTCGTTAGAACCACTCTTTTAACTCTTTTCTGAACAAATAGACAATAGTACCAACTGTCGTCAAGAACATCATGACTGTCACGAAAATTATACGCTTAGGTCCTGCAGGCTTTTCTGGAACAGTGGCATTAGTCAACGTGGTGAATACAGGAGTCTTTGCCTGAAGATCTGCCAATGCAGCCTGCTCACGTGTAGCCATCGCAGAATACAACTGATACTGCATCTCCATATCTTGCTCTAAGTTGGACTTCTTGGTAGTGACATCTTGCAAGAAAGCTCCTTGGTGTCTATCTGCATATACAGAATAAGTTTGTCTTGCTTTCTCGAAAGAAGCTTTGGCATCGTCCTTCAACTTCTTGTAGTGTTCATAGTCCAGACGTGCCTTCTTGGTACGGTATTCTGTGATATAATCCTGAAGATGCTCTTTGACACTATCTGCCAACAAGGCTGATGCAAGAGGATCCTGATCTGTCACAGAAATCGTCACAACATCAGTGGTTCTGCTATAAGTACATTCTATGCTACCTTGTACCTTGCGAATGATCTCTCCATCCTCTTTAGAAAGGTGGAATGGGTTGAAACGTTGGCCATCTAGCCTTGGTATCTCAGGTCCCTCTGTCTTGAAGAAAGAGGACACCCATTCCAATGCAAGGGCAACAGGCTCCAACAGAACGTTTTTCTTCTGATAATCCTTCAGGTAAGTGTAATAATCAGTCTTTACCTCTCCATCCAAAGTCTCCACCTGAATATCCAACAGGCTCACAATGAACTGAGTGGAAGAGAACAAATCAGGATAGAGCAACGGATTGATGGCATCTGCTGTTCCGTTATCCAAATTCAATCCAAAATTGGAGGCAAGCGATGCTAATCCACCCACACCCTTTGAGTCAGCAGACTCTGGAGCCACAGAAACCGTTGTGGTGTAATATCTTGGTTGCGGAAGAATCCACACACATGATAATACAAAGGTAATAATCCACACACTTATGAACAGCTTTTTTCTTTTGAAAAGTGTATGTAAAATTCGCTTAATGTCTATACGAGACTTTTCTTGATTATTTTCTTCCATATGATTTCTATAACGAAACGCAAGAGATGATTATTGTCATCTCCATTCATTATTTCTTTACTAATTCAGGCTGACGCAATGACAATGAGATAATCCATGTATTGCATTGGTTATCCGTAATACTGCTTGTACCATTGCGCAAAAACCTTGATGCCTGTCCGAAGACTTGTGCTTGGCTTATAGCCAAAATCTCTCTCAAGAGGTGTGGTGTCTGCATAAGTGACGGGAACATCTCCTGGCTGCATAGGAACAAGCTCCTTGTGAGCCTCGAAGTCATAATCAGCAGGTAACACTTTCGCTTCTACGAGTTCTTCCTGAAGAATCGTCACAAAATCCAGGAGGTTAACAGGTGTGCTGTTTCCTATATTATAGAGTTTATATGGTGGAACTGGCAACCCATCCTCACCTGTTTTTCTTTCTGGTGAGTGTTGAAGCACACGTACCACTCCTTCCACAATGTCATCTATATAAGTGAAATCTCGCTGACAATTTCCATTATTAAAGATCTGAATCGTCTTTCCTTCTCTGAGCTTATTAGTAAATCCAAAGTAAGCCATATCCGGACGACCAGCAGGACCATACACCGTGAAGAAACGAAGTCCTGTAGAAGGGATATTATACAGTTTTGAATAGGCATGTGCCATCAACTCATCACTCTTTTTCGTGGCAGCATAGAGACTGACGGGATTATCCACCTTGTCATCTGTTGAATAAGGAACTTTTGAGTTAGCTCCATACACACTGGATGAGGATGCATATACAAGATGCTCAACACCGGCATAATCACCATCTATATGGTCATAGGAATGTCTGCAAGACTCCAATATATTGAAGAAGCCTATAAGATTGGACATGATGTAGGCTTCAGGATTGGCGATAGAATAGCGTACTCCTGCTTGAGCGGCCAAATTAACCACAATTGATGGCTTGTACTCTCCAAAGATACGCTCAATAATCACCTTATCTGACACATCTCCTTGAATGAAGACAAAATCACGTTTCAATTCATCAATCTGGCGAAGTCGTTCTCTCTTAATCTCTACATCATAGTAATCATTCAAGATGTCAAGACCGACCACCTTCACTTTCTCGACATCACGAAGCAATCTCGTCGCCAGGTTAGAGCCGATGAAGCCAGCCACACCAGTGATAAAGATTGTCTTTTCCTCTAGTTTGATATTATAATTCACCATAAAACAACTCACATTCCTTCTAATAGCTATAGGAAGGATATAGATTTAATAAAGTGTATTTTTTATTTGCAAAGGTAATATTCTTTTTCCGAACATGCAAGTTTCTCATGCTAGGAAAGTAAAAAAACACAAGAAAAATAAAACAAGAGATTTTTTAGCATGTTTTCACAATAAATACCAATTATTCACGTTATTAAAAACACAAAGCCAATTCAAATGACAAAATTATATATCTATATCGTTACAGCCTTTGCCATCAGTCTGGTGTTCTCACTGGTCTGTACGCCTCTTGTGGTAAAACTATGTAATGAGAATGGGATATACGACCTTCCTAATGCCCGAAAAGTTCATAAATACAATATTCCAAGACTAGGTGGAACCCTGTTCTTACCATCACTAGCATTTGGTGCCATCGTGACACTGCTGATCAGACAACAGTTTCTAGAAGGTGAATTCGAAATTGGAATATCACGTATCATGATGATTGTCGGAGCTATCATGATATATCTTATTGGTATCTATGACGATTTGAAGGGAATGAAGGCCACGCATAAGTTTATTGTTCAAACAATTGCAGCCCTACTCTTCCCACTCTGCAACCTCATGATTAGTGACTTGCATGGATTGTTTGGCGTGCATGAAATCTCTATTTGGATCAGCTACCCGCTCACGGTTTTTGTCATCCTGCTAATTGTCAATGCGATGAATCTGATTGACGGAATTGACGGACTTGCTTCAGGCTTGGCCTTTCTCATCCTAGCGTCATTCGCATACCTCTACTATCAAATACATGCACTTCTGTTCTGTATTATCAGTACCAGTTTGGCAGGAGCCATACTCGCTTTCTTCATCTTCAACATGTATGGAAAGGTGGGTAGACTGAAGACCTTCATGGGCGATTCGGGCAGCCTCTTCTTGGGATATGTCATTGCCTACCTAGCTATCAAATATCAAATGTCTAATGAGCCTAACGGATTCCCATATAGAGACGATTCTATTTTGATTTCATTCACTCTAGTGTTTCTTCCATGTATTGACGTAGTCAGAGTGGCGCTGCAGCGAAAGTTCAATGGCAAGGAGATGTTTGAGGCAGACAAGACACACATCCATCATTATATCATGCAGATGGGGCTAGACATGCATCAGGCGCTATATGTCATCCTCATACTCTTTGTTTCCATCTGTTTTATTAATTATGGTTTATACGTTGGAGCTATTCCAATGACTTATATTGTCCTGCTTGACATCGTCATTTACGGAATCTTCATTTGGACCGTAGCAAAACTCAAGCCAGGAATCAACTAAAAAAGAGAAGAAACTTTTAGGCTTCTCCTGATAAACGACTATATATATTCATATGTTTGTCGACAACCATTTGGATTGAGAATTCTCGCTCCGCTTTTTTGCGTCCTTTTCTTCCCATAGAGTCTCGTAAAGCCTTATCTAAGAAGAGGATTTTGAGTTTTTCGGCCAGGGCATCGCTGTCACGAGGAGAAATCAAGAATCCATTGACTCCATCATCAACTGTGTCACGACAGCCAACAGAGTCGCATGTGACAATTGGACGACCAACAGCACAAGCTTCTATCAGAGACAAAGGAACGCCCTCTCGATAAAAACTAGGGAACGCCATGACATGGGAAGCCAACAACAAATCCAATACATCTCTGCGGAATCCAAGCCACTGAATATAGCCGCCATCACAACGAGCCAACAATTCGTCTCGCTTGATGGCATCAGGATTGCAGGAGAGGTCGCCACACAACAGGAACTCTACCTTGTCGGTGAACTCCGAACGAAGCTTCTCTGCTGCTTCAATGAGGGTAATAACGCCCTTCTCCTTCACCATGCGACCTGTGAAAAGGACCTTTATCTTTCCTTCTGTTGGCTCTGGCATATAATGATAGTTATCCAGATTGACTCCTGAACCCTTGATAAAATCACATTGTGATTCGGTCACCACTCCTTCTGCTTTGAAAAGAGACATGTCATCATTGTTTTGGAAGATCTCTGAGATGTTCATTCCCTTGTTACTCCATGACATCACTTTCATGACAGCACGAGCCTTCAAAGATGGTTCCTCTCCAGCAAACAAGACGCCTAAGCCACAAACTGCATTAACCACTCCTGGTATCTTGTTGAGTTTTGCAGCAATGCCACCCCATAGGATGTTCTTCAATCCAACATGATGAACTATATCCGGTTTTTGTTCAGCGTAGAGCCTCTTCAAAAATAGAAGTGTAGAGAATTCTTCCTTCAGATTGGTTCCTGTTGGATTGATGGGCAATTCGATCATTGAAAGTCCCAAATTTCTCACCTCATCAGATCGTCCAGTGTCTTTACAAACGACTGTTACATCAAAACCTTCCTTCTTGGCCATCAGAGCTATTTCTTGACGATGACTCAGGAAAAATCTGTCCTCATTTACAATTAACAATAATCTCTTCATTGTAATGATTGATATGTTTCTAATGTTTGACGAGCATTTCTATCCCACGAGAATCGGTCCAAATTGGGAATAAGCGATTGCTTCAGCTTTGCAATTAAACCGCCGTCGCAAAGACATCTGTAGAGGGCTGATTCCATATCTTCCACACTAAAAGGATCAAAATACAATGCACTATCTCCACAAATCTCTGGTATGGATGAAATATTAGCCACCGCAGAGATTGTGCCAAAACAAGCCGCTTCTAGTGGAGGGAAGCCAAAACCTTCATAGAAGGATGGGAACGCAAACAAAGATGCATTTTTATAAAGCCATAACAAGAGTTCACGAGACACAAAATTCATGTAATGAACATCGGGAGTATTCTCCATCTGTGCCAATACATTCTTATAATGATGACCTTTCTTGCCTACAATCACTAATTTCACGTCACTAGTCTCTGGCCTTTTCTTTAATTGTGAAAAAGCCTGCAATAAACGCTCATAGTTCTTTCGTGGTTCGATATGACCCACAGAAAGAATGAAACGTGTATTCACTAAAGACTGGGCTTGTTCCTCTACCTGATAGTTCTTGATTTTTTCCAATGAGAAATCTTCTCGATTGATTGCTTCATGAACCACCTGCACCTTGCGATCTTCTATACCATACACATCCACAATTTCTTTTTTTGTGAAAGAAGAAATGGAAATGATAGAATCTGCATGTTTAATAGACCTCTTAACAGCCTCTCGTAAAAAGAGATAGCGAAGAAGCGTATAGGTCGAAGGATAACGGCAAAATCTTAAGTCATGGACTGTAATCAACACTTTTGCATGTTGGAAATGAGGTGAATGAAAGAATGGAGAATGGAAAATATCAAATTGCTCCACCTTTTCCTCGGTTGACCAGAACAGCTGAGAGAAGAGACTGCGCTTGATAACTGACAATTTAGACGAATCATAAGGAATCGGCTTGATCCGCATATTTGGAACGTCAGGGAGCATTTGACGAGCATAATCCATACAATCCTTCAATACGTAAAGAATGTATTGATTCTCATGATCGATTCTGCTCAACGCATTGACGATATTATATATATATTCTTTGATACCACCTCCCCGAGGTTGGCAAAAAATACAGTTTATAGCAATTTTCATACTATAGATTGATTGTAAATAGATTGTATATAATCCATTGACGTTTTTATTGAATATTCGGATTGAATCATTTCTTCATCGGTCTTATGACGGACTGAATTAGATATAATTCCATCTATTGTATCTGCCCACAAATCGGTTGAGTCTTTTAGAGATCGATAATGAATTTGATCTGTGATACAAACATCTTTACTAATCACATCGGAAATAAGACATGGTAGACCAGCAGCCTGCGCTTCAACAAGAACAAAAGGAAGACCCTCGAACACAGAAGGCATCAAAAACAGATCCATACCCTGCATCAGCAAGTTCACATCAGAACGCTCACCCATAAACAGCACTTGGTCTGCTAAATTCATCTCATCCACCTTACGCTTCATGTCCTCCTGAAGTTCACCAATCCCAACTAACATTAGTTTCGATTGACCATGTTTCTTATGAAATTCAGAAAAGACATCAATTATAAATAGGTGATTCTTCTCAGATGTAAAACGTCCCACATGTCCAATAACAACCTCATCAGACCCTATGCTCAACATGTTTCTACATTGCTTGCGTCTTTTTTCATCATAAGAATATCTCTCAATATCAATACCATTTCGAATGATCACTGAATCCTCTTTTCCAAAAAACCACTGAGCAGCCAATTTTGAACATGCCAAATGATGAGTAGAAATCTGATAAGCTATCTTTCTTTTCAGACAATGAAGTAATCTATTATGCAAACCTCGAGCAGAGGAACTATGTGCATGAACGATTCTAACAGGAATATGATACCTATATGCAAACCAGATAGGAGCGATAGAGGTAAGGCTATTTCCACAAAAATGAATGGCTTGATACTCAGAAGCATGTTTTTTGAAAAACTCATTCAAAGAATGATACCATTTGAAAGGAGACTGTCTTCTACTAGGAACTCGATAAATTCGCCCACCCATTTTCTCAACCTCTCGACTATAGTCTGTTTCATTCCATGAATATAACAAAAAATCCACTTGAAACTGACTATGGTCAATTCCTCTAAAAACATTCATCATAAATGCTTCTGTTCCATTTCGATTGAGGTATTGAGATATAAACAACACTCTAGTCATAAACAACACATTATTCTATTCCATCAGTCAATTGTTTTCATCATTTCCATCGCTCTCTCAATCACCTTGTGCATGTCATAATACTTATACTCTGCCAAGCGACCACCAAAGATGACCTTTTCCTGAGCGTCGGCAAGAGCTTTATATTGCTCATACAATTGAGAGTTCTGCTCATCATTCACTGGGTAGTATGGTTCATCACCTGGTTGCCACTCCTTGCTGTATTCACGTGAGATGATGGTATCTGGACAATCTTCCACCTCCTGACCAAACAGTTCAAAGTGCTTATGTTCAATGACACGTGTGTAGGGAGTCTCAGCGTCCGTATAGTTCACAACAGCATTGCCTTGATAGTTGGCCACACTCTCCAGTATTTCCGTCTCAAAAGAAACGGTTCTATACTGCAGATGACCATATTGATAACCAAAATAGCGGTCTATCTCACCCGTATAGATGACTCGATCTGCAAGCGCATCAAAATCTTCTTTCTGCGCAAGATAGTCCACACCAAGCTTCACCTCACACCCCTCTATCATCTTCTCTATAAGAACGGTGTATCCACCCTTAGGGATACCCTGATAAGTGTCATTGAAATAGTTATTGTCAAACACAAAGCGCACTGGCAGACGCTTGATGATGAAGGCAGGAAGTTCCGTGCATTTTCTGCCCCATTGCTTCTGGGTATAGCCCTTGATTAGTGTCTCATAGATGTCTTTACCAATCAAGCATATAGCCTGTTCCTCCAGATTCTTTGGGCTTTCAATACAGCATTCCTTTCTCTGTTCTTCTATCTTTTCCCTCGCCTCTTCAGGAGTTGTCACTCCCCACATCTGATAGAATGTGTTCATATTGAAGGGAAGGTTATAGAGTTTACCCTTATAATTAGCCACAGGTGAATTAGTGTAACGATTGAACTCCACAAAACCGTTCACGAAATCCCACACCTTCTTGTTGCTCGTATGGAAGATATGTGCGCCATACTGATGCACATTGATGCCTTTCACCTTTTGGGTATAGACATTTCCACCAATATGGTCACGCTTATCTATCAGAAGAATGGAGAAGCCTCTCTTCTTCAGAAGATAAGCCGACACTGCTCCAAACAGTCCTGTTCCTACAATCAGAAAGTCATATTTCTTCTTTTGTTCGGTCATCACCTTCATGTCATTTGTTATTTGAGAATGTTGGCAATAGTCACCATCATGGTCGCAATAGATGCTGCAGAAGTACCCATTGCAGCGTATTCTGCCGTTGTCATCTTGTTCTTAGACTTCTTAGATGGCACCACAATCGTACATCCAGGTTGAACGGCCTTGTTGCTTGAATGGCTCAACAACTCTACCGCACCATTCATGTAAATGGCATACACACGAGACTTACGAGCGTTGTCGCCGTAACCACCAGCACGTTTGATATAATACTTGAGCGATTCACCCTTCTTGTAGTTCATGGAGATAGGATACATCACATCACCACTCACCTTCACAATAGAAGAATACTTTGGCACAATCAGCCTATCCCCCTCTCTCAACACAATATCCTCCTCGCATCCAGGATTGCTGATGGCCTTCTCAAGGTCTATCGAAACAGGGAAAGTTGTACCCACATCCAGTTTCATCAACAACAGGGTATCAGCACGTTCCATATTAAAGTTCTTATTGTCTTCCAGCAAGGACTGTTCATAGAGAGCAATCTGCGATGCTCTCAGCGAAGCCTCTTGCTGCTGGCGTTCCTCCTCTGTCATACGACGCTCCAAACGTGCTCCTTTGGCATAACCTAAAGAACTGAGACCACCAGCATCCTTCACCAAGTCGCTCAGGCGATAGTTCTTTTTTATCATGGCATAGTTGCCTGCAAAATTGACAGAACCTGCAATGGAGACATTCTGCTGGATTGCATAAGAAGGACTCTTGCGCACAGCCACCTGATCATAAGGTTGCAACACAAATCCCTGTTCACCATCCACCACAAAGCCATCCTTCAGTGCAAAAGAGAAGGTTTCTGTCAGACTCTCATCGTCCACCAAAGCTCGTGGATCATCTATTCGCCTATACACATCCACCTTGACAGTAGAAGCCGCATTGGTCAAGCCACCTGCCTGAAGCACGAGATCCTCCACTGTTGTGTTTTCTGCATACACATACACACCAGGGTAGTTCACCTCGCCAGTGATGGTCAGCGTCTGATCTCCCCTCATCTCCTGTTTGCTTGGAATGAAGAGCACGTCACCCTTGCGCAATGGAATATCTGCTACCGAACCATTCATGATGCCATTGATGTCCACAGACACAACCTCAAGTGTGAAGTCTTCCTTCAGTCTGTGCATGACCGCACGATTGGTGAAGGCATCCTCACGCAGTCCTTCTGCAGCATTGACAAGATCGCGCACCGAACTGATGTTCCCACCCAACTCATACATGCCTGCATGGAACACTGCTCCTCTCACCTCTATCATATTAGAGTATCTTGGCACAACACTATCCACGGTGATAGAATCTCCATCCGACATGTCAAAGTTGCTCCAATCAAATTCGCCCACTGTATGTATAGAATATTCTGCGCCATTCTTTCTGGTCACACGGATACTCTTCTTATAGGCATCTCCAGTAAAACCACCTGTATAACTCAACAAGGTTGAGAGACTCTCATTCTTTTTCATTTCATAGAACATCGGACGCTTCACCTTTCCACGCACCTCCACAAGGGCATCGTATGGACCTACCACGATAATGTCATTATCGTTCAGACGCACATCTCCACGAGAATTTCCATTAATAATATAGTCATACACATCAATAGTTGAGATAACACGACCCTGACGATACACCTTGATGTCACGAAGAGTACCAATATCATTGATTCCGCCTGCTGCGTAGAGAGCATTGAAGGCTGTAGATAGAGAACTGACCGTATAAGTTCCCGGCACATTCACCTCGCCCATCACCTGCACCTGAATGCTACGTGTGCTGCCCACAGACAAGGAAATGCTTGAGCCTGAATAGAACTGTCCCAAGCGAGAACGAAGGTAAGAAGTCGCCTCTGTCACGCTCATGCCCCCAATCTTGCAAGGGCCTACACCCTGAATCACCACCATTCCATCAGGAGAGATGGTCTCAGTGAAAGTTTCCTGAGAAGCCCCCCACACATCTATCACCACATCATCCCCTGCACCCAATCGGTAGTTGGCAGGAGTAGCCATATTCATATTGGGCTGGAAGGTGAGCATCTGGTTATTGAAAATATTGCGACCAAACACCTGGTTAGCATCCTCATTCTTGAAATATTTCTGATAATAGATGAGAGAGTCTATGTCCAGAAAACCAATTTCTCCATTCAAGGCATCTGTACGCTCCTTGATCGTACCATAGTTGCGGTTCTGTGCACGCATCTGCGACTGAATCATATACTGGTTTCTCATCTGATTCTGCTCGCCCTGTCTCTGCCTATCCTCACGTATTCTTGACGGAGACTTACCATCTGTCTGTCCTGTCAGATCTAAAGCACCAAGGTTTTGGCTTTCCGCCTGATATCTCTTTCTGATTCTGCGTAATTGCTCTGTGGTCACACCTCTCTGGAGGAGTCTCGTCACAATCTGTTGCTGATTAGAGCCCTTCTCCTGCTCTTGCTGCACAAAACGAACCACCTGCTCATCAGTCATCGACTGGGAGAAAGCAGGCAAGGCAGAGAGAAAAAGTCCCAAAATAAACACAAACTTCTTCGCGAGAGTCATCTTCATGATTCTATGATATTAAGATTTAGATATTAAACACTGTTTTAATTATGATTTTGGCATCAAGCAACAAGTTTCGGTTTCTCAGGTAATCCAGATCCATATCCAGACGCTTGAGCATCTTTTCCATCGTGTCGGTATAGCCGTTCTCTATCGTGGCAGGCGACGTGATGCCTGGCAGAGACTGATAAAGCAACTGATAGTCTGGATTGCGCTCCATGATCTGATCGATAAAGAACTGTCTCTCGGGGCGGTATCCCACAAAAGACATGTCGCCCTTCAACACATTCCATATCTGTGGCAGTTCATCCAGATGACAACGACGCAACACCTTGCCAAATTCGGTCAAGCGAGGGTCGTCCTTCTGTTCCAATTGAGGGATGCCATCCTTTTCAGCATCCACCACCATTGTGCGAAACTTGAATATCCTAAATGGCTTGCCGTCCTTCCCTATGCGCTCTTGGCTGTACACGGCAGGACCTGAAGCATCCATCTTTTGTCTTATATATATGTATAGGAAGAGAGGAGACAACACAATCAGTAGGGTGATTGCCCCTACAACATCTCCCACACGCTTCACACCCCTCTCAAATCCATTCATGCCATCTATGTTCTCAGGCTCTTTCTCTTGGTCAAGTATCATCTGCGTTAGTTTATTCTTTGTTATTAAAGATAACGATTATCTTTCACAATTATTATACTAAAAATTATAAAATTCGAACAAAGTTAGCAATAATTCATGGATAAACAGCATACTTACAAAGTTTTTCGCTAATTTCGCATTCAGAAAGAGTAAAGCATGTCCTCAACAGGCTTTGCCAACAACAAACAAGAGCACATAATCGTTAGAATTATATGAATATTACTGAAAGATTTTTAAGTTACGTCGCCTTCGACACACAATCTTCCGAAGAGACTGGCGTGACACCTTCCACAGAAAAACAAAGAGTCTTTGCCCAACATCTCAAAGAAGAACTCATCGCCGAAGGACTTCAAGATGTGGAACTCGACGAGTTGGGCTACCTCTATGCCACTCTACCATCCAACACCGATAAGGAAGTGCCCGCCATCGGATTCATTGCCCACATGGATACAAGCCCTGATGCTTCGGGAAAGGATGTGAGACCACGCATCGTGGAAAACTATGACGGAGGGGACATCATTCTTTCAGAGAACATCATCACTTCACCATCCAAGTTTCCCGAACTGCTCGACCACAAGGGCGAAGACCTCATTGTGACCGACGGCACCACCCTTTTAGGGGCTGACGACAAAGCAGGAGTGGCAGAAATCGTACAAGCAATGGTCTATCTGCAAGCACACCCAGAAATCAAACACGGAAAGATACGCATCGGCTTCAACCCTGATGAAGAGATCGGTCTGGGCGCACACCATTTCAATGTGGAGAAATTCGGTTGCGACTTTGCCTATACGATGGATGGCAGTGAGATTGGTGAAATTGAGTTTGAGAACTTCAACGCGGCCTCAGCCAAAATCACTATCAACGGGCGTTCCGTCCATCCCGGCTATGCCAAAGACAAGATGCTGAATGCTGGCCGCATTGCTGCCGAACTCGTGAACATGCTTCCAGCCAACGAGACTCCAGAAACCACTGAAGGCTATGAAGGCTTCTTCCACCTCACCAGCATCAGTGGCGGTTGTGAGAAGGCACAGCTCTCTTTCATCATACGCGACCACGACCGCGAATACTTCGAGAGTAGAAAGAACGAGATGTTTGAGGTGGTGCAAGAACTCAACGAGAAGTATGGCAACATCATCACGCTCAACATGAATGACCAATACTACAACATGCGAGAGAAGATTGAGCCTATGATGTACATTATAGACATTGCCAAAGAAGCCATAACCGAAGCAGGCATGACACCAAAGGTGAGAGCCATTCGAGGAGGAACAGACGGAGCACAGCTCTCCTTCATGGGTCTTCCCTGCCCCAATATCTTTGCAGGCGGTCTCAACTTCCACGGTCCTCACGAGTTCTGCCCTGTGCAAAGCCTTGAGAAAGCCATGATGACCGTGGTCAATATCTGCAAGATTGCCGAACAGAGGCTGGGCAAATAGCCTCAAAACAACTTGCATCTTCTCATGCAACACAAACCCGCCTCACTCACATTAGGTTTGATGGATGATTTCATCTTATAAATGAATTGTGTGGCAATTCCTATCCGTTGTTTGCTATAACAAACATTGGAGTGGGTCAAGGCAGGCAGAGCAAAAAAAAGGTGATACCGCAGAACATCTACCACCTTGAGGCTCGCCACACAAGCGATATGAACTCCACATGCAAAGTGTGTGTACCTCAAAGTTCAATGAAGTGTACTTCAAAATTCAACGAAGTGTACCTTAAAAACCAACGAAGTGTACTTCAAAGCCCAATGAAGTACACTTCGTTTTTTGATTCAACAAGCAATCAGTTCTTCACAGGCTTATTATGCACCCACGTGAATCCAACAAGGCAATCACCCCATCAGCATTATTGAAGAGGGTAAATAAAAGCATGCGTTTGAGAGAAAATAATCGTGGAAATTCCATGTCACTTGACACCTCAAATAATCAAAGCATTCTTCATGCTCCAACGAACAAAGGTTCAAAGGTCTATGAACAATGCTTCAAGTGCCAATGAACAATGGTTCGATGACCATCGAACCATGCGTGCGTTTTTCTTTCATAAGCATTCATCTCTTCAACAAGCACAAGTCGTTGTATATGAATAATATATACAGAAGTCTAGAAGGCACGTGAACATCGTTCGCTGTCCAAGAATAATGGCTCAGCGACAAAATTTATTAGACTTTTTTATTCCCTCTTCCACAGAAGGTGAATTACATATAAATTTCCCGTGAATTTCGGTCTGAAAACAGAGAAGGTGAAGCATGTTCAAAACGACACATGAGCAAAATCACAAACTATTCATCCTCCTCGTCGTCATCATCCCAATCAAAATCGAAGTCGCCAAAGAAAGCGGGCTGGATAAAGTCATCCAAATCACGACGATCCTTCTTGGTCGGACGTCCAGTGCCTCGGGCTCTGCCCACAAATCCACTGATACGGTTCATCTCAAGAAGTTCCATCTGCTCCTTGGTCGTCACATTCTCCAACACCTCTGGCACCAATTTTGCCCCCACTCTATTCTGTATAGCCTTCAACACTTTGAAACTATAGGTGATGGGAGGTTTGCGTACCTCTACCACATCGCCTTCCTTAATCATCTTAGAAGCCTTCTGCTTCACACCACCCATCATGACGCGTCCGTTCTTACAGGCATCAGCAGCTATTGAGCGCGTCTTGAAGATGCGAGCCGCCCAGAGCCATTTGTCCAATCGTGCCTCCATCTCATTTCTTATTATATAGATTCATGGTGCGATCCAATCCCTGCAAGCAGAAACTCTTGATCATCTCACCTACATACTCAACTCTCTCTTCTATAACCTTGTTGTCTTCTTCACTAAACTGTCCCAGCACAAAGTCTGCCTGTGCGCCCTTAGGATAGTCATTGCCTATGCCAAACTTGATACGCGCATAGTTTTGTGTCATCATACAAGACTCAATATTCTTCAACCCATTGTGTCCACCTGCACTACCATTGCCCCTCATTCTCACCTTACCCACTGGCAGACTTAAATCATCCACTATCACCAGAATGTTTTCCATCGGAATCTTCTCCTGCTGAACCCAGTAGCGCACAGCCTGACCAGAAAGGTTCATATAGGTGGAGGGCTTCAACAAAATGATTTCAGCATTCTTCACTCTTGTGCGGGCAATCGCCCCATATCGCTTGTCCATCCATTCCGCTCCTTGCGCCTTGGCAAAAGCCTCCACATTTCGGAAGCCGATGTTGTGGCGAGTGCCTGCATACTCATCACCTATGTTTCCGAGTCCCACTATCAAATATTTCATACTATTATCTGTCGTTTCAGACTTGCAAGTCCGAAATAAATCAAAAAACCACATATTCACAAGTAAAAAAAGAGTGTACCCCTGACCGTTAAGGTCATTGATACACCCTCATAGAATTCTTTTTCCTGTAAAAGGATTACTGTGCAGCAGCCTCGCTTGCAGCAGCACGAGCAGCACGAGTCATGCGTACAGCACATACTACCACCTCCTTAGAAGTGATGATCTCAAGACCTTCGTAAGAGAGAGCAGCAACCTTCATTGACTTGCCAAGACCGAGGCTTGTCACGTCGATGTCGAGAGTGTCAGGGAACTGAGTGTAGAGAGCCTTCACAGCCAACTTACGAACGTTGAGAGCCAACTTACCACCGGCGCGCACACCTTCAGCAAGACCATTGAGTTTCACTGGAATCTCAAATACAACAGGCTTGTCCTCTGTGATCTGATAGAAATCTACGTGTACAGGACGATCTGTTACATAGTCGCTCTGGAGGTCTTTCAAGATAGCCTTTACAGGAGTGCCATCCACAATGAGGTTCACGATGTAAACGTTTGGAGTGTAAAGAAGCTTGGCAAGTTCTTTCTCTGAGATCTTGATAGCCTTAGATACAGGAAGACCTTTCTCGTCCTTCTCAACACCATAGAATACTGCAGGGATCATACCCTCCTTGCGAAGAACCTTGTTGGCCTTCTTGCCAAACTCTGCGCGAGTCTGTGCATTAAGTGTAATTTCTTTCATTTTTAGTTGTGTTACTATAAATTAAGTTGTATTGGAACGATTATCGTCCCCATATAGCGCTTAATTCGCCATCACACGAAGCCCACCATGTTAGAGTGAAGCAAATGTGTTGCCCAAAAAAGCGGTGCAAAGTTACAACTTTCGCCAAAAACACCCAAGCATTTTCGACGAAAAGACATATCAATCCACTAAAAAAGTAGGTTTTCCACCATATCCATGCATATCTCATACACTCAGATGGCAGGAAAACCTCTTTTCACTTTATATAAATATTAGAATATATTCTTCACCTTATCAAGGAAACTCTTCTTCTCCGCCTTCTCATCTTCAACAGCCTCATCAGACAGAACTGGCGCATCAGAAGTCTGAGTAGCAGAAGCCTGAACATCTGAAGCATCCTCAGCAGAAGCCACCACAGGGGCATTACCATTAGCCACATCAAGTGTCCTGCCCAACGCTTCTACAAACTTCTCATAATCCTCCTTGTAGAGAAACAGTTTGTGCTTCTCAAACACAAAGCGAGGACTTTCTGCCGTGCCCTCATTAATCTTCTTACTCTCCGTAATGGCAATGTATTTATCACCATTTCTGCTCTGCTTCACATCAAAATAATAGATGCGCTTGCCCGCCTTGACACTCTCAGAGTAAACTAAGTCTTTGTCTGTATCACCCATAAAATTCTTTGGTTTATTAATTTTGAATTATAAATCAATTACAAATTTGTTACTTTTTTTTCTTTTACACAAGATTTCAGGGCTTTTTTTTCAAAAAACAGTAATCATTCTCTCAAAACCATATTTTTTCAAAAGAAAATCACTACATTTGCACACACAATGAATATAAACCAAATAATTGGAAACACACAACGTTTTCTCAACAACAAAAACAAACAAACAAAAAAGGAGTTTTTTGCTTTATGATTAACCGAACACTTATCCGTTTGAAAATTGTTCAACTTATTTATGCCTACTATCAGAATGGCGGCAAAGACATTGGGACAGCAGAGAAAGAACTTCTCTTCAGCCTTTCCAAAGCGTATGATCTCTACAGCTATATGCTGTTGCTCATTGTTGCCGTGTCTCGCTACGCTTTCGATCAAGTGGAGCATCAGGAAAAAATGAATCGTGTGGCTCACATAGATGAAGAGGTCAGTCACCGTTTTGCCGACAACCAGTTTGCCACACAAGTGGAACAGAACAAGCAGTTGCAAGAGTTTGTTGCCAACAAGAAGAAATCCTGGAGCAATGATATAGATTATATCAAGAAGCTTTATGCAGACATTGTGGCCAGCGAATATTATGCTGAATACATGGCACAGGAGGAAGTCACCTATGATGATGACCGTGAACTCTGGCGTAAGATATATAAGAATATCATTATGAAAGATGAGCGCATTGACGACATCCTCGAGGAACAGAGCCTCTACTGGAATGATGACCGAGAAGTGGTTGATACCTTCGTGCTCAAGACCATCAAGCGTTTTGCTCCAGAGAATGGTGCTAATCAGGAACTCATGCCAGAATATCGCGACACAGAAGACCAAGAGTATGCCACTCGCCTCTTCCGTCGCACGATTATGAATGATGAATACTACCGCTCACTCATCGGTCGTTCTGTCAAGAACTGGGATTTTAGCCGTCTCGCCTATATGGATGTCATCATCATGCAGATTGCTGTAGCAGAGTTGATCAGTTTCCCTCAGATTCCTATTTCTGTCACCATCAATGAGTATGTGGAGATTGCCAAATGGTACAGCACTCCTAAGAGTGCAGGCTATGTGAATGGCATTATCGACTCTGTGGCAAAGAAACTCAAGAATGAAGGAATCATTGCCAAGGAATAGTCCTCAAATTTTTCAAAAAAGCATTAATACTATTAATACTATAATATAATTATGTTTACATTTCTTCAAGCAGCGCAAGCCGCTAAAGGCGGTTTCGACTGGAGCATGATCATCATGATCGTTGCTATGTTCGCCATTGTTTATTTCTTCATGATCCGTCCACAGCGGAAGCGCCAGAAGGAAATTGAGAATTTCCGCAAGAGCCTCGCTATTGGCAGTAAAATCATCACGGCAAGTGGCATCCACGGCACTATCAAATCACTCAACGAAGGCGAGTCATACCTCACCATCGAGATTGCTAAAGGCGTATGCGTGCAGATTGACCGCAACTATGTTTATGCAGAAGGTGGTCAGCCACAACAGCAATAAAACAGTAGTCAAGCCTCATTTCTCCAGATATGTCCATTGGCTTTTTCAAAGTCGTACTAAGAAGGTTGCGATTGATTAAACTCAACCGCGACTTTCCTGTGTTCCTCATCTTCCTTGGTATCTCCATCATCTTTTGGTTCATGCAGAGTATTCAGGAAGCAGCCGAGGTCACTCTCACTTACCCTCTTAAAGTCATTGACCTGCCAGAGAATGTGGTCTATACCAGCAACATGCCCTCTGAGGTGAGCGTCACTTATACAAGCAAGGGATGGAATGCCTTCTACTATAAGTTCATGAAAAATGATAATCATGAGCTCACTATTAGTTTCAAGGAAATCAATCAAAAGTCAGGCCGCCTCGTTATCGAGACAAATACGCTCCGACGTGCCGTCATGCACGTCAAGCCACAAGGCATGACCTTCAAGGCGACCTCGCCCAGTAAGATTGAAGTGTACTACTCCAATGGTCAGCACAAGCGTGTGCCTGTAGTCTTCAACGGACATGTCAGTACTACATCAGGGCGTTATGAGTGCGGAACAATCTTCACTCCCGACTCGGTTGATATTTATGCTCCACAGCATGTTTATGGTACCATCAACTCCATCAAGACCGAAAACGCCACCTTCACAAATCTTGAAGATACGCTCGAAACCCGTATGGCACTTCTCGTGCCACGTGGTGCAAAAGCCATTCCTGATTCTATTGATGTGCGTGTGTGTGTCGATATATTCACTGACAAGACATTACAAGTGCCCCTTTACAGCGAGAACGTGCCATCCAACAAGATTATCCGCACCTTCCCGCTCAGGGCCACCGTCACCTTCCTTGTCAGTTCCACATTATATGACAATATCTCTGCCGACGACTTCCTGCTCGTAGTTGATTACAACGAGACCCGAAGCGACAACAAGCGATGCCGTGTGCATGTGCGACAGAAGCCTGCCAACATACGCAACGTCCGCATTTCTCCCGCCTCGGTAGAATACGTCATAGAGCAGAGCACCGAATGACAAGAATAGGCATCACAGGAGGAATCGGAAGTGGCAAAAGTTATATCTGCCAGTTGCTCAAGCATAGAGGCATCCCTGTCTACCACTGCGATGACGAGGCAAAACGTCTCATGACCGAAAGCCCCATCATCCGTAAGGAACTTAGTCTGCTCATAGGAGAAGAAGCCTACCAAGGGAATCAACTTAACAAGCCCTTCATTGCTCACTACCTCTTTGCCTCTGCCACCCATGCCAAGCGTGTGGGAGACATAGTGCATCCTGTGGTTAAACAAGACTTCGCCCTGTGGGCTGCCCAACAAACAGCCCCCATCGTAGCACAGGAGTGTGCACTCCTCTTCGAGACAGGATTTCAAGACACGGTAGATTATACCATTGAAGTCTATGCGCCCTATTCTCTTCGACTTCAGCGTGCCGTCCAACGCGACAATGCCACACCCGAGCAAATCAAAACGCGCATGGCTCAACAGATGGATGAAGAAGAGAAACGTCAGCGAGCAGACTTTTGCATCTTCAACGATGGCAGAGAAGACCTTAACGAGCAAATAGACTTGATTCTAAAGAAATTAAAGCAAACGAAAAGTGAAGAATGAGGAGTGAGAAGCCATCATCTGATATGTCCCATAGAAAGGTCTATCATTGGTTCTCCTCTCATAGATAAAGGACAATTCAGACATTCATGATTCGTTCCTCATTATTTACTACTACTTTATCTATAAACGATTACTAAACAACAACACACTATGATCAAAAAAATCTTAGCCATCTCAGGTAAGCCAGGACTTTATCAGCTTATCTCCAGAGGCAACAAAAGCCTCATTGTCGAAACTATCGACGCTCAGAAGAAGCGCATGCCAGCCTTCGGAGCAGAGCGTGTGGTGTCACTTGGCGACATCTCCATCTATACCAATGACGATAGCGAGATTCCACTCGCAAACGTACTTGATTCCATCAAGACCAACTACGATGGTAAGGCAGTAGATCTCTCACCAAAGAAGGCCGATCAAGAAGACATCATCGCTTTCTTCACCAAGGTTCTGCCCAACTACGACACAGACAGAGTGCGTGTATCAGACATGCGCAAAGTCCTCTCTTGGTACAATATCCTTGTGGAGAACGGCATTACAGACTTCAAGGATGAGACAACTGAGGCTGAAGAAGAGAAGGCTGAAGAAAGCACGGAGGCATAAAGAGCGATGAAAGATCAATGATGATGAATCCATCATCCAGCATCTTGCTTCATCACATCACAAGAGGGTGTGTCAAAATAGGCACATCCTTTTTTTATATCAAAGCCCCGACTTTCTCAAGCCAGGGCTTCGTTATGTCGTAAAGTTTTCGTATCTTTACAACATGCAATATAAAACGCAACAA
>Ga0123334_1000431_pt1 | contig 57054 bp, 43 predicted proteins | sample BiotimSIPDNA_FD_89706 | JGI IMG/M metagenome (GOLD analysis project Ga0123334, IMG submission 89706) | Anaerobic biogas reactor microbial communites from Washington, USA - Biogas_R1 time_0 SIP DNA | ecosystem: Engineered > Bioreactor > Anaerobic > Unclassified | place: Washington, USA...
CTAAACTAAACAGGACCACTCCCGCAATAGCGGGATGCTCTACCTGCTGAGCTACTGAGTCAATATTTTTATGAACGACTAAACTAAACAGGACCACTCCCGCAAAAGCGGGATGCTCTACCTGCTGAGCTACTGAGTCAATATTTTTATGAACGACTAAACTAAACAGGACCACTCCCGCAAAAGCGGGATGCTCTACCTGCTGAGCTACTGAGTCAATATTTTAAGAACGACTAAACTAAACAGGACCACTCCCGCAAAAGCGGGATGCTCTATCTGCTGAGCTACTGAGTCAATATTTCTGCTTTCTCACGGTTCACTAGTGCCCTGTGGTTTTCAAAAGCGATGCAAAAGTACAAGTATTTTTTTCTACTCCAAATTTTTTTCAGAAAAATGACACCTCTGAATAAAGAAATATTCCCGTTTTGTAGGTTTTCCAATGGTAATAAATTAATTACACAGGTCATAAAAAAAAGAACCACCTAAGATTTTCTTAAGGTGGTCCGATTTTATCTTGTTTTTAAATCTATTTTACCGAAAACTTATAAATGCAAGTGTGGCGGTATGTGTCGCCGGGCTTCAGTTCAATAGATGGGAAAGTGGGATGATGAGGTGCATCGGGGAATTTCTGGGTCTCGAGACAGAATGCCGAACGGTATTTGTAAGGTTTGTCTGATTTGCCAATTTCTCTTCCATCCATAAAATTGCCTGAATAAAGTTGTACTCCGGGTTGGTCGGAATACACTTCCATTTTGATGCCTGTTTTTGGCGACGATGCAGCAGCAATGAGCTCAACACCAGTTTCTTTTTTGGCGATAACGAAATTATGGTCGTAGCCAAAACCGTCGCGCAAAGCCTGGAAATCGTCGCGAATATTTTCACCAATGGTTTTAGGTGTCCTGAAATCGAGTGGGGTGCCATCTACCTGGGCAATTGTGCCGGTTGGTATTAAGTCGCCATCGGTAATTGTGAAACCATTTGCATTGATATACAGCTCGTGGTCGAGAATTGAGCTGCTTCCTTCTCCACTCAGGTTGAAGTATGAGTGGTGGGTGAGGTTGCAAAGGGTTTTTTTGTCGGTTGTGGCATAATATTCAATCGCAAAAGCGTTATCGTCGGTAAGTTCATAGGTCATTATTATTTCCATGTTTCCGGGATATCCTTCTTCCATATCTTTCGACAGATAGGTGAGTTCGAGTTTGTTTTTGGCTGTTTGTTTTGCATCCCAAACTACGGCATGAAGACCGCGTTCGCCTCCGTGAAGGTGGTTAGGCCCGTTATTAGCCACAACTTTGTATACCTGTCCATCGATGGTAAATTCGCTGCGGGCAATACGGTTGCCTACACGACCGATTGCTGCACCAAAATAGAGCTCGTTCGACTCGATGTATTTGTCGATACTCTTGAAACCGGTTACCACATCAACCATGTTGCCGTCTTTATCGGGAACATAAAGGGTTACTACTTTACCACCCAGGTTGGTAACGCTCATTTCCATACCGTTTTTGTTTTTCAGGGTCCAGAGTGAAATCTGTTTTCCGTCCATTGTCTTTCCAAAAGCTTCTTTTGAAATCCCTGCTCTGTTTTCGGCTGAATATTCACAAGAGCAGGCTAATAATATTACTGTAGCCACTATTACTGATGATTTTAGTTTTATCATACGTTGTTGAACATTGAAATTTTCTCTAAAAGTGAAACAATAATCGGAAATTACCAAAAAATAAATTTTACCTATGGTTCAAATTATTGCTGATTAGTTACTTAAAATTTGTAGGAAAAACCTAAGGTGAAGAATTCTTTAATCTGTAGTCTTGTTCCTTTTTTTTCTTCACCCGCGGCGGTCGTCCACCTCGATTCTACGTCTTTGTCGTATATGAAATGAAAGTTTACCTGAGTGGTAATAAACTGGTTGACCTTGAACTCGATTGAGTTTTCACTGTCAAAATCGGGGAGTTTGAACAATTGCAGTTCTCCTGATGCATTGTTTCCGTAGTTAATAAACATTGAGTTTTTCGATTTGAAGCTTATGTTTTCCATCAGGTTCTGAGAATAATCGATTTTTGCAGAAAACCCAATGCTACTTTTTCTTGTTTCCCCTTCATTAAGGCCAAACCCTTTTTCATTAACTATTGGGTTGCTAACAAATGTCGTCCGCAGTGAAACCGGAGAGAGGAACATTGAGAAGTTTTTCTTGGGCTTATACTCCATACCGGCTGAAAAAGTAAGGTAAGCTGGTGAGAAAAGCGCAGAACTTACAATACTATCTTTCTGATTTGAATATCCATAGAACAACTGGGTTTTGAAGTTTGCTTCGGTACTATAATACCACTTCTTTGCAGCCGAGTAGCCCAATCGGGAGTTTAATTCAATATTGTCAGAGTTTTTGTGCCAGTTGCGTTTAACGGTAGAACCTTCTTCAGGGAGGTAATAAATTACCCCAACTTTCATGTCAACAAAATTTTCCCATTTTAGTTTCTTCTTTTCGTAATTTGCTGAATAATTGAAAGTTGCTAATGCAGATGCCGAAGATTTCCCCCCCTGTGACCAAAACTCGTTGATATAGTTTTGAGTAAATCCCGCATAGGCTTTCCCTTTAAGCTTCCATGGGCTGAGTTCAGGGTTACGGGTAATTATTTTACTTAGTTTGATATCATTCTCTTCCAATGCCTTAACTTGTTCTATTTCAACGCCGCTTTTCACTGTAAGCCGGGAAAGGTTGATCGACTCATCGACAAGAATGCGCAAACTATGCTTGTCGATATTCTCAACACGAATGCCAATAGAATCGTTACGGGTGTTTTTCAACCAGACCCACTGGTGCCAAACGGCAAAATTCTGAAGGTTCAGGGTTGTAGGTTCGTTATTTAGGTTTAAGATTGTTAGTTGGTTGGGTTGTATTTTAATTTGCCACAGCAGGTCATTGATTATTCCTTTCAATTCCTGGTTCAATTCAAGGGTTTCGTTGTCGTTATACTTTGCTAATATTTGATTGTTAATGGTATACACTGAATCGAGAAATATTGTTTGTTCTTTTTTAATAATATTCTGAATGAAGTTATCGCGGTAATTTTCGGTTACAGAATCTCGATAGGCTTGAATCACCGCTTTATTATGAGCAAGGCGGGCTTCATTTATTAATTGATTTGAGAGAGAGTCGAGGTAACAGCGCCGGGCTTCGTCCTGCTCGATTAGCGGGTCGTGCAATAGGCTTAGGATTGAGTCGGGCATGATAAAAATAGAATCGTGCAACATTCGCTCGGTTTCGTTCTCACCAATGATGTTGAGCATGGCATAGCCACCGGCAAAACGGTCCTCGGGAACAATTATGCTTTCCGGTGGGTAAAGTCCTTCTACTTCATCAGCAATTTTTACAAGCTTTTCCGATATTTCGTGATGCTGAACATATCCTTTTACATTTTCAGGGTTTTTAATTCGTTGCCGGTCACGAACAAACAAAATTTCTTTTGCCTCGATAATTGAATCGAGAGTTGAAACAACCGAATCGACCTGAGGATGTTCAAAGTAGTTGACCAGTGCAATGAGTTGTCGCTCAAAGGTAGTGTCAGCCGGAGACCATTCACGCGATTTTAAAAGACTTTTTATGCGCTGAAGGTTCTTTTCTATATTTTCGTGATTATCGCTCAACGTGGTGTTGCTTCCAGATGCCAGTGTTGCTAGCATCATAAAAGTAAAAAGTATGCTTATTTTTCCTATTCGTATCATCATGTTTCTCCCCCCAAAAATATGATCATGCTCTTTCAAAACTGAATTGAATGTTTTTTATTGCCAGCTACAGTATGGATTTATCGACAAGTTAAAATTGAAATACCGTTCGTCGGTACTTACTTCAGCAACAATCCAATCTGGAAGATTGATAGGCTCATTTTCTGAATGTAGCTCAATTTCTGCAATATACAGACCTTTGTTTTGGCCATGAAAAACATCGATTTCCCATGTTTTATGATCGATTTCAGTAATGTACCGTGTTTTTTCTACCGGATTGTAGAGGCACAAACCGAGCATTTGGCGGGCGTCTGCTACCGGGATTGGGTACTCAAATTCGTCGCGGGTAATGCCTGTTTGTTTCCCTTTTATGGTGATGTATGCCTTTTCGCCGGCAATTCGAATCCTGACAATTTTATCGTTATCGATGGCCAAATAGGCTTGAGTTATGGCGACTGGTGTGCCCTTTTTGTCCCATTTTTCAGGGTCGATAATAAATTTTCTTTCAATTTCTTTAGCCATGGTTTATCGTATCAAATCCCTGATTTCTATAAAATTATTTTCGAGAAGGGCCATATTTACGGCCATAAACTCGAAAATCTCTTTCCATTGTGATTGCCGGTACCAGTCGTGCCCTTTCTTTTCAGTATAAATTCGACATACATGCTGTCCGGTGTCACGAATATAGGCAAAATCCCAGACAAGACCGTTGGGGAAACCTTCTTCGAGGATACATTTATATTGCTCAATTTTTTCATATTGTTCGAGTCGCTTGTCTTCATCACGGTGCACAATTTCAAGGATAACTTTTGTGCTTTCCCTGTCTGGTTCAAATTTCAGATGAACATCTTTCACTTTAGTATTCCGGAGAAGCCATCTTTTTGATTTCTCGGGGCTTGCTTCAATTGTTGCACAATACAATGTGAAATTATCCCAAAATTGTGCGGTAAGATTTTTCTTTTCTTCTTTAGTATACACTTCGCTTGTTTTGTTTACAAAAATACTAGCCTTGACCTTTACCACCAAAACCGTACCCTTTATTCAGGATAAAAGCAGAAAAGTTTGCGACATCTTAATATTTAATTGTTGTTCAGGTAAAACCTTTAACATTGAGTGAAAGGGCATTTTTCTATAAATGATGAGAAAAATCCTTATATTTACTAAAACCTGTATTCGACTTTTTTGATTTTTACTGGAAATCGAACTCAGGGAAACGCAACTAAAAAAGAAAGATATGGAACCAAAAATTGCAAAAAAAGGGCCGTATGCAGTCGACCTTGAAGTTGATAAATCGTATTATTGGTGTGCTTGCGGGCAAAGTAAAAATCAGCCTTATTGTGATGGATCGCATAAAGGAACTGAATTTAAACCTCTGTTATTTAAACCGAATAATACAGGAAAGGCATATTTATGCGGGTGTAAACACACGAAAAACCCGCCGTATTGTGATGGAACTCACAATTCGTTGTAAGTCATCGTCGGATTTTTGTTCAGAGCCTTTATTTTCAGAGGCTCTTTTTGCGTGTGAAAAATAGGTTGTATTATGGCATCATGATATTCTATTAGTGAACCATTGCCATAAGAAACGGTTATCTTTGTCCGAATTTCAAGAAAACAGTTGTGACCATATCAGCAAATAAAATGGGTGATTGGCTTCCCACGTCGGCAAAAGAAATAAAAGCCCTCGGGTGGGAGAGTGTCGATGTAATTCTCTTTAGCGGAGATGCTTATGTCGATCATCCTTCGTTTGGAGCTGCGGTTATTGGCCGTGTACTCGAGGCTGAAGGGCTTCGTGTTGCAATTATTCCTCAGCCCAATTGGCGCGACGATTTGCGCGATTTCAAGAAACTTGGCGTTCCCAATTTATTTTTTGCCATTACAGGCGGGTGCATGGACAGCATGGTAAACCATTATACAGCAAACAAAAGACTACGTTCCGACGATGCCTACACCCCCGATGCCCGGCCTGGTATGCGTCCCGATTATGCTACAACGGTGTATAGCAACGTGCTAAAAGACCTTTACCCCAATGTTCCTGTGATTATTGGCGGTATTGAAGCTTCGTTGAGGAGGGTCACCCATTACGATTATTGGAGCGATACCTTGAAACCCTCGATTTTGTTCGATTCAAAAGCCGATTTGCTGGTTTATGGTATGGGTGAACAGGCTATAATTGAAATTGCAAGGCAAATGAAATCAGGCATGCCTGTCGAAAAAATAAGAAACGTTTTACAAACAGCCTGGTTACAGAATGAGCCACCAATCGAACTTCAGAAACAGTTAGGAACTATTATCACGTTAAACAGTCATGAAGTATGCCTTGCCGACAAAATAAAATATGCAACAAATTTCAGGCATGTTGAAGAGCAGTCGAATCGTTGGCATGGGGCAACACTGGTTCAGCAAATTGGTGATAAGTGGTTGGTAATAAATCCACAATATCCGCCAATGGATGAGGGGGCTATCGATCGGTTTTATGATTTACCTTATACAAGGCTCCCGCATCCAAGGTATAACGGCAAAAGAATCCCCGCATATGAGATGATCCGCCATTCCATAAATATTCACAGGGGTTGCTTTGGTGGCTGTGCGTTCTGTACCATTTCGGCCCATCAGGGAAAATTTATCGCCAGTCGTTCGGTCGAATCGGTTAAGAAAGAAATTGATGCAATAACCCGCATGCCCGATTTTAAGGGATATATTAGCGATGTTGGGGGGCCTTCAGCCAATATGTACCGAATGAAAGGAAAGAACCTCGATCAGTGTAAGCAGTGCCGGCGCCCATCGTGCATTGATCCTTCAATATGTAAAAACCTCGATACTTCACATCTCTCATTGCTTGATATTTACCAACTTGCCGACAGTCATCCACTGGTGAAAAAGGCATTTATCGGAAGCGGAATTCGCTACGACCTGATTTTTGCGGAAGGGCAGGATACAAACGGCAATCTCGATTACATGCGGGAAGTTATCAGGAACCATGTTTCGGGAAGGTTGAAAGTAGCCCCCGAACATACCAGCGACGATGTGCTTAAAGTGATGCGTAAGCCCTCTTTTAACCTGTTCAAAAAGTTATTGGCTTTTTTTACCGAAGAGAATACAAAAGCCGGATTGAAACAGCAACTTATCCCATATTTTATTTCGAGCCACCCGGGAAGCAAAAAGCGTGACATGGCCCAGCTGATGCTCGAAACTAAACGTCTTGATTTTAAGCTCGAACAAGTACAGGATTTTACACCAACACCTATGACTCTGGCTACGGAAATATACTATTCAGGAGTAAACCCTTATACATTGAAACCAGTTTATACCGCCAAAACGAAAGAAGAAAAACTGGAACAACGTAAATTTTTCTTCTGGTATAAACCCGAATATCAGAGATCTATTGAAAAAGAACTTCGGGATCTTGGGCTTATAAGCGAAGATAAAAACACCACGAAGAAAGGCAAAACTACGCCTCATGGGCGAACCCGGAGATGAATGAAAGATTAGTAATCAGAATGTGTGAGAATCAAACAACCTGTATAAAATACATTATATTTATTGTAAAACTTCCTATTTTTGTGTGTCATTATAATTTCCTGCCATGAAGAAGTTTATTGTTTTATATGCTTTCTTATCAGCGTTTTGTTTTGCTGATAAAGCGTGGGCTATAACAATGTCTGAGTCGTTATTTGATGCAATAGGCATATATGATTGTAGAATTGGAAACGACGACGTTATTTTCATAACCGAGAAGGTTAGCCCCGATAAAGCAGAAGGTATTTTTGTGATAAACCAAGGAAGGGCGGCTGAAAATACTCATTCGTTTATCTTGCAGAAAACAGGGAAAAAGTGGGTAATCCAATCAGATACATATTCAGGCCGTATTAAGGGAGCATCAAATAGTCAGGGGTTTACAGGGCAGATTTCTTATTTCAACAAAAAGAAAAAGTTTCTATTCTTTTACCAAAAAGGAGAAATTACAATAAAGAAAAGGCCTGATGAAACATTTACTTTTCACGAGAGATATCAGCAAGAAATATTTTCCAAGGTTGCCGTGAGCACCGATATTAAATATGGGCAGGCACTTGGGTATTGGACTCATAATCCGTACGACAATGAGCCTTATGTTGAAGTAATCTCGAGAGGTATTAGTACAACCTTGCGCGACCCGGAAATGCTTGATTTGAAGATGGATATTTACCAGCCCGACGGAGATACAATGCAAAACCGGCCATTGGTACTTCTCATTCATGGAGGGGCATTTTACATTGGAACTAAGCAATGCCCTACCATGAAAATTTTGGCTAATACATTAGCAAAGAGGGGATATGTTGTGGCATCAATCGATTACCGGATGGGATTTCGCCTGCGGGGAAGCGATATTGAACGAAGCGGATACCGGGCTGTTCAGGATGCCCACGCGGCGTTGAGGTTTTTGGCACATAATGCTTCGTTGTATAAAATCGACCCAAATAATGTTTATGTTGCAGGAACAAGTGCGGGGGCAATAGCTACACTCAATTTGGCTTTTATGGATAATGACGAGCGCCCCGAGAGTGTTCAAAGCCGCAAAAAGAGCGAAGATTTGGGTAAAATCGAATCGTCGGGCAATGCATTCACCGAAGGGTTTACCGTTAAAGCCATTGTTAATATGTGGGGCGCTGTTACCGATTTGTCGATAATCGACAAGGATGAAAACATTCCCGTGCTTTCAATTCATGGAACAGCCGACGATATTGTGCCTTTTGCTCACGATTATCCTTTTCAAAGTGCTTTGCTAATAAATAGGTTACTTATGGATAAGATGTATGGGTCGAAATCTGTAACTGATCGGCTTAATGAATTGGGAATTAAAAATGAACTGCTTGCTTTAGAGGGACTTAAACACGAACCACAAACGGATAAATTCGATCATATGAACTATTTAATGGATACTATTTCAACCCGATTAACCCGATTTTATTACAACCAGATTTCTCCCGAAATTATAGTTCCCGAAAAACAACTTGCCGTTTCTGCCGATGCAACCCTTGTTCCAATTTATTATGAAGTTGAAAAAGGCCAAACCCAATGGGTTGCTGTGGTTGGAGGGGTTAAGGTTGCCGAGCAAGACGGAAACCTTTCGGTAATTTGGTTCAAAAATCACGGGAGACATGAACTGAGTATAGCTGCTGCAAATATTTACAATTCCTGGGCACAGAAAAAAGTAAACATCCAACTTAAATAGGATAATACGAACCAATTACATTTTCATTGTCAAGAATTGATTTTCAATATTTTTGTGTTCTATTGCAAGCAATTGCCGATTAAAGTTTATTTTTGGGGAACAGACGTTATTTTTAGCCAGTAACCAGTAATTTTTTAATCTATAATTGTTTGCTTATGAATGGTAAAAACCTAGTTACGCTGATTTTTATCCTACTTTTAAGTTGCTTCTCTTTTCGATCGGCTTATTCTCAGTACGATATTCAAATTGGAAATACAAACCAACCTCCACTTATCGATGGCCAGATAGATAATATTTGGAATAATTCGAACTCGTTTTCTCTTGAAAAAATTATTTCAGGAAGTCCGGTGATTGCGTCAGATCTTTCAGTTTCGTTTAAAACCTTTTGGGATGAGATCGGGCTGTATGTTTTGGTAGATGTGAACGACGATTCTAAGATCAACGATTCGGGTGAAGTTTGGCAAGATGATGCCGTAGAGATTTATATCGACATCAACAACGACAAAGGGGAAAGCTACGGGAACAACGATTTTCAATATACTTTCCGGTGGAACGATGCTACCATTCATTCAAACAATGGAGGAACCGAAGGAATTCAATTCGCAATGAACGGAATAGCCAGCGGATATGTTCTTGAAGTGATGTTCCCGTGGGCAACAATGGGCTTATCTCAGGCAGTTCAGGGTACTGCTCTTGGTTTCGATGTCCAGGTGCACGATGATGACGATGGTGACGTTCGCGATAACAAAATATCATGGTTTGCAAGTACTGATAATTCATGGCAATATCCTTACCTATTTGCCAGTGCCCAATTGCAAGGCGAAATCATTCCCGATCAAGTCAATTTACAACTGCCTTCAACCAATGCGGTTCCAACCATCGATGGGAATGTAGATGTTTTTTGGGCTGATATTCAGGCCAAACCTATTGCGAATGTTATTTCAGGCAATGCTGTTCCTCAAAACGATTTTTCGGGATCTTTCAAAACAGCTTGGGATGCCACTTCGTTGTATGTTTTGGTTGAGGTTACCGATGACGTGAAAATCAACGATTCAGGGGAGATATGGAACGATGATGCCGTGGAGGTTTATATCGATATCGACAATAACAAATTACCCACGTATGGGGCAAATGATTATGGGTACACTTTCCGGTGGAACGATCCAAATATATATAATGCTCCGTCGGCTGGGGTGGTTTTTAACATGAAAGGAACAGCTACAGGCTACCTTCTCGAAGTGAAATTTCCCTGGGCAACCCTTGGGCTAAGTTCGCCCCGTTCTGGTGTTTATCTGGGGTTCGATGTGCAGGTGCACGATGATGATGACGGGGGAAACCGTGATACTAAATTCGCATGGTTTGGTACCAACGACAATTCATGGCAAGACCCATCGTTATTTGCATCGGCAAGGCTAGTGGGTGATGTGGCGGTAACTTATCCGGCTGACAAGCCCTATTTGTCAGTTGACCATGGATTTTTCGATGCCCCGTTCAATGTTACAATTACTTCCGAAATCCCGGGAATGACAATTTATTATACGCTCGATGGTTCCGATCCGGCAACTTCTGTCGATGTTTTTACCGGAACTGCGCCGGTAAATGTTCGTATCGACCCTGAAAGTAATAATAAGCGCGGGATTACACCTGCTGTTGTATTAAGGGCAAGGGCTAAAAAAGATGGGTATGAGTTTAGTGCTCCTGTAACAAGTACCTATTTGTTCGTCAATAAAATGAATTTGCAGACTACTGCTCCTGGTCATCGTTGGCCTACTTGGAATGTTAACGGCCAGGCTATTGATTTGCAGATTGATTCGAGAATATTGAACGATAATCTTTACAAAAACCTTATCGATGATGCTTTTCTTGAAGTGCCTTCTGTTTCATTGGCAACCAACTATGAGAATCTGTTCGATGAAGGCTCGGGTATTTATGTAAATGCCATGAATGCCCGCGGAGAAGAGTGGGAGCGTCCTACATCACTGGAGTTGATAAACCCAGATGGTTCGAAAGGATTTCAAATTGATGCAGGGCTCAGGATCCGTGGAGGCTGGAGCCGGAATTCTTATTTTCCAAAGCATGCTTTCCGCCTGTTCTTCAGGTCGGAATATGGCGAAGGAAAACTCAATTTCCCATTGTTTGGTGATGAAGGAACGAAAAGTTTTGACAAAATAGATTTACGCTGTGCCCAGAATTATTCATGGAGTAAACCCGATAATGGTGAAGCACCGGAATATACCTTTACCCGTGATGTTTTTTCGCGCGATTTGCAACGTGAGATGCAAAACCCATATACTCGAAGCCGTTATTATCATTTGTATATCAATGGTTTGTATTGGGGGTTGTATCAATCACAAGAACGTTCGGAGGCCAAGTATGCCGAATCGTATTTTGGCGGTAATGCCGATAATTACGATGTTATTAAACGAGTTGGAAATGAAGGGCGTATTGAGGCAACAGATGGAAGTATCGATTCGTGGCGTGAAGTTTGGAACCTTTGCGAAAGAGGGTTTTCAACTAACTCGAACTATTATAAACTACAGGGCTTGAATCCCAATGGAGTGCGTGACCCTTCGCTTAAAGTGTTGGTCGACATTGATAACCTTATTGATTATATAAATGTTATCTTCTATACCGGTAATTTCGACGCCCCGGTTTCTTCGTTTGGTGACAATAAAGGACCGAATAATTTTTATGCGATTTACGATCGTACAGGAGAAAAAGGGTATCAATTCTTTGCACACGACAACGAACATACCCTATTGTTCGATCCTATTGGTCCGGGTTTTGGTGTACTTGAAAACCGTGTAAATATTGGTTCCATTACAACGAATATGCGAATGGAAGTCAGTGGTTTTGATCAGTTTCATCCGCAATGGCTCCATTTTAAGTTGTCGGAAAATGCTGAATACCGGATGCGTTTTGCCGATAGGGCCACAAAATATTATTTTGATAATGGTGTGCTAACCCCGGCCGAGGTTACCAAGCTTTTTCTTAGTCGGGCAGCTGAGATAGATACTGCAGTAATAGCTGAATCTGCTCGATGGGGCGATGTGAACAATTCTTGGTCGCCTTATACAAAAGACAACGCATGGGTTTTGGCTGTTAATAAAATTGTCAACCGGTATTTTCCTGTCCGTACCGATATTGTAATCAGTCAATTGAAAGAAGAGGGGCTCCTTCCTTCTGTTTCAGCTCCTGTGTTTACTAAAAATAGCATACCTGTTGTTGATGAGCAGTCCGAGTTCAGTCCGAGTGAAATTCTTTCTATTTCAAACACCTCAGGTGGTGGTTCAATAAAATATACTCTCGACGGGAAAGATCCCCGGCTTACCGGTGGAGGGGTTGCCCCTTCGGCTGTTGATGGTGCTTCATTGGTTAATATTTCAGTTTTGCAAACCTGCATAGTAAAAGCCCGTGTTTTAAACAATGGAAATTGGAGCGCATTGCGCGAACTTAAAATTTTTGTTGATGAGCAAACTGCTGGCATTCAAATCACCGAGATTCATTATAACCCACTTTCATATTCGGGGATTTCAGGCAATGAGTATGAATTTCTGGAATTAAAAAACAACAGTCCGTTGCCAGTAAACCTTACTGCATCAAAATTTATCGACGGAATACAGTTCTCTTTTAACAACGAAACAATTCTTGAACCTGGCGGATTTATTGTCATTGCATCTAGTGCATTTTCTTTTAATCGTTTATACGGATTTCAGCCCTTTGGTGAATACGAAGGTCAACTCGATAATAAAGGCGAACGCATTACCATGGTCAATTTGGTTGGTGACACCATTATTACCTTAAAATATAACGATAAAGCACCATGGCCAACGTCTCCCGATAGCTTAGGTTTCTCGTTGGTTCCTGCAGTAGATGATATAGGGGCAGACTGGAGCGATGGGGCCAACTGGCGTGCTTCTTCAGCTATTGGAGGCTCTCCTAATGCCGATGATCCGTTTATTGCCATTCAGCCTGTTTTGATTAGCGAAGTGCTTACAAACCCAGGAAGTACTTCAGTTGATGCAATTGAGCTATATAACCCAAATTCAACTGCGGCCGAAATTGGAGGCTGGTATTTGTCTGACAGCAGGAAAACTCCTAAAAAATGGAAAATTCCTGCCGGAACCCGCATTCCTGCAAATAGCTATCTTGTATTCAATGAGGGGCATTACCAAGGGAGCACTTTAGCATATAATACCAACGAATTTGGTCAGGCTTTCGGACTAAGCTCCAATGGTGACGATATTTATATCTTTTCAGCCAATGCGACAGAAGCACTTACGGGCTATGAACATGGGTTCGATTATGGTGCCATTGAAGAAGGCGTTACTTTTGGACGGTACATCAACTCACTTGGGAAAGAACATTTTGTTGCACAAACTTCCAGTACTTTAGGCGCAAGAAACAGTAATCCGCGTGTTGGGCCAATCGTGTTTAACCAGATTATGTATAACCCACAATCTGATCAATATGAGTATCTTGAGTTGGTTAATATTTCAGGGCAGGATGTGAAACTATTTCATGAACAGGAATTAACCCCATGGAAAGTTGAAGGAATTAATTTCTCGTTTCCAACTAACGTTACGTTGAAGCCCGGACAATCGGTTTACCTTGTAGAATCGAGGATTGCTCCGAACGATTTTCGTTATTTCTTCAATCTCGATGCCGAAACCAAAGTGTACAATTTCGATGGATCACTTAAAAATGAAGGAGAAGAAATTACGCTTTTCAAACCTGCCAGTCAGTATGTTGAAGATAATATTCCCGTAACACCTTATATCAGAATAGATAAGGTGGATTATAATGATAATGAAAATTGGCCCGATGCTGATGGAAACGGGTATGTGCTGATGCGTATTACAAAAACAGCCTACGGAAATGACCCGATAAATTGGGTGGCTTCTCCTCCGTCGATAAAAATCAAATCTTTCATCCTTCCTGCTATTGTTCAGTATGTTCCTTATCAGGTAGATTTGGATGTTTCGGGAGGAACTGCTCCTTATTTATGGAATGTAATTTCGGGTAGCTTACCTTCAGGATTGGAGCTCAATTCATCCAGTGGTGAACTTTCAGGGACAGCCACTGGCGTTGGAAGTTATTCTTTTACAGTGAAGGTAGAAGATGTTGAAGGAAGCTTTGATACGCTAACCTATCGTATGGAAGTTCGAGAAAATTCGTTGCCATTGGCTGTCAACGATACTGTTTCAACGGTGCAGGGAATTGCTATCGTAGTTGATATTCTGAAAAACGACATGGATAATGATGGAGATAAATCTATCTGGACTGTGGAAATTTCAGGACAACCTAATCATGGAAGTGTGCTGATTGCTGACGATAAAACCATTTCTTATACTCCCACGCCGAGTTTTATTGGCAGCGATGAATTTTCATATCGGGTAACTGATCCTAAGGGGTCTTCTTATGCTAGGGTTTTTGTTGATGTTGCTGACAATCAAATTGTATCCACATTTGAACGACGTATTCAATCCGGTTCAGACGATGCCGAACAAAATCTCTCGACATTGGAATTATTGCTGACAAGCTCTGACGTTGATCTAACTTACGACATCGATTACTCTCGTGACCAACTTGTTGGATTACGGTTTTCCTCGATTGATATTCCCCACGGGCTAACGATCAGAAGCGCCTATGTTCAGTTCAAAACCGATAAAGTGAGCACTGTCACAGCTGATTTAACCATACAGGGGGAAAAGGCTGTATCTTCGGTGCCGTTCAGTACATCTTCAGACATTATTTCAAGGCAGCGTACAGCGTCGTTAGTGAATTGGCAACCCGAAGAATGGAATGTTGTGGCTGAAGAAGCAGAAAAACAGCGTACTTCCGATATTTCTTCAATACTTCAAGAAATTATCGATCAGCCAGACTGGAATGCTGGTAATGCAATTTCTATTCTTATTTCGGGAACCGGTTCGCATGCGGCTCAATCTTTCGAGCGAGATCCGGCCGGGGCAGCAAAACTAGTGGTTACTTATAGCAACTCGTCTTCCGAAGTGGCTACACCTGTAGCTGTGATTCAATATAGTGGTGGGGCACGTAAGGGCGAAACTGTTGTGCTCGATGCCTCAATGAGTTATTCTTCTGACAAGAGAATGCTAAACTATTATTGGGTTTTAAGTGAGAAACCCGCAGGAAGTAATGCTTCAATTTCGAACAACAGAGCGGTACGCCCATCCTTTACTCCCGATTTGTATGGTTCATACACCGTTACACTGAAAGTTGACAATGGAATAAAGGAGAGCGAAGTGGTGAGTTCTACATTTAATATACAAAATCAAGTTCCAGTTGCCAATGCAGGAACCGATCAACATCAGGCTATTGGCTCGTTGGTTCGGCTCAACGGGAGCGGTTCGGCCGATGCTGATGGAGATGTTCTATCTTATCAATGGAATATTGTATCGAAACCGCAAAACAGTTTAGTACAGCTTTCGTCAACCTCAGTGGTTAGCCCTAGTTTTACTGCCGACAAGGCAGGAACGTACATCTTCAGCTTGGTTGTTTCTGATAGTGAAATCAGCAGTGTTGCCGACGAAGTAATTATTAATGTTGCCGAAAACCAAGCTCCGCTTGCCAATGCTGGCAATGATACTGACGTTATTACAGGTCGTCAGGTAACGCTCGATGGTTCACAGTCTTCTGACCCGGAAGGAGAAAAACTAGTATTTAGCTGGATACTGACAACAAAACCATCAGGAAGTACAGCAGCACTTTCAGGCTCAACAACTTCGAAACCTGTTTTGTTGCCCGATGTTGCAGGTGCCTATACTATAACCCTTACTGTAACCGATATTGCAGGCAACCAAACCAGCGATGTTGTCGTTATTACAGCTGTTGATAATAATGCACCGGTAGCCATTGCAGGTGAAGATATAACAATAAATGCGGGGCTGAAAGTGACCCTCGATGGTTCTGAATCGTACGATCCTGAAGGGAAAACTATTTATTTTCAATGGAGTCTTGTGTCGAAGCCTGAAAAAAGCAATGCCAACCTTTCAGGCGTAAACACTTCGCAGCCCTATATAACTCCCGATGTCAGTGGTCTGTATGTATTTAGGCTCAGGGTTTCCGACGGCGTTTATACCAGTGAAGATATGGTGCAGGTAAATGCTTTACGGACAAACGAAGTCATTGTAAACAATATTTCAGAATCGCTGAAAACCTACCCGAATCCGTTCACTGATAAAATTGTAGTTGAATACTTTGCAGATAGTTATCAGCAGGTTCGGTTTTCAGTTTACACGATATCCGGAGCTCTTGTCGATGAATTTAGCTATCATTCGGTTGGTAAATGTACTCAGGTACTCGATTTAGAAAATTCGTTGCTGAACCCTGGTATGTATCTGCTAGTGATGACTCCCGAGAAAGGAAGTCCGCGCAGTATAAAACTTCATAAGAAACAGTAAAAGTTGTGCATTGAAAGGCATAGATAAGAAACACAACAACGCAGCCTCCTGACTTGTCCCTTTTAGTGCGGTGCATCTAATTTTGCGATAAGCTCCATCATTTTGTGGGTTGGCTGGGCTTTGACGGTTACTATTTTATTGGTGATGTGGTTCAGGATTTCTCCATCGACGACTTTTTTGGATTCGTCTATAAATTTTCTGATCGATATGCCTGTTTTTAGTTCGATATGCTTTGATACGACAAGTGCCATAAAACAAATCAGTATATGCAGTTTTATTGGTTGCTCCTTAAAGTGAAAGATTGGCCTTGTTTGCAGGTCGTTTTTTGATATCCTGAAGGCTTGTTCTACCTTATAAAGTTCGTGGTACCGCTCTATTATCATCTTATTGTCGGCTACCGATGCTTCCAGGTTTGTATAGTATCCTTTGATCCCAAGCAGTTTCTGTGTTTTCTCAATCAGTGCTTCATTGAGTTCTATTTTCTGCCCCTTTGTTTGGGTAAACTTCATCTTTTTGCTTTTTGACGGTTCTGCAATTACTTGTTTTGCTTTTTCGATTTGCTTCTCCATTTCGTACCGGTCCTTGCGGTACCTTACCGATGAATAACTGCAAATAAGATAACCGTTATCGGTCTTTATCCGTATGCTTTTCCCGTCTTCCCGGACAATGGTTTTGTCGATGGTTTCCAGTAGTGCCGCGGGGATGTTCCCAAGCCGTGCCCCTACGATGTAGTTGATGTTGTTTTGGGTCAATTGCTGTATGTTTTCTGAGCTGATCATCGCAGCATCAGCCACCACAGTAAATTCCTTCACCCGGTTTCTTTCAATAAAATCTTTAATAACAGGGATGATGGTGTGCCCTTCGAAGGTATTGCCAGAAAACACCTCGTAGGCAACGGGGAAGCCTTCTTTGCTCACCATCAGGGCGATCAGTATTTGTGGCTGTTGGGATTTGTTGTCTTTCGAAAAACCGTTCTTGCGTAACCCGTCTTCTTCAAAAGTTTCAAAGTAAAGCGTTGTTACATCGTAAAACAGGATGTCGAAATTGAACGAGTAATGAAGGCCCGCAAAGCAGGCAACCTTTTGCTCCACCGTTTTCTTCAGTTCGACGCAATCGGGGGCAATCTTATAGTAAGTCTTGCGGCTATGGCTGATGCCGAAGAACTGTGCCAGCAGCTCAAGGGAACGGAGCTTGGAGGCGGGTTCAAATATCCTTATCGCTACCAAATCGTTCAACAAGGAAGGCAGGTCGTCCAGCCGGATAATCTCCTGTATGGCACGCACCTGCGCGTGAAAAAAACGGTATTTTACACCGATAAAGGTGCTGTGGTTCAGGTGCAACAACTTGTTGGGGTCTTCATCGGGGAAAATAGAGAGTTGGTTGGTATTGTCCTTTATCCATTCTTCTGCCAAAATCATTAAATCGATTAGTGCGGCCTCGGTATGTGCCGAACCGATATGCCGCAAAACGATCCGTTTGTTGTTCTGGTAACGGACAATCTGCACTGCCTGTGCCTTTGAGGCAGTTTTGACAACCCTGATTCTCATCCTAAACCTACCCTTAGTGCGGTAAATTTAGTCTTTTTTAATACACAAACATTGAATATTAAACACTTACAACCGCACTAATTTGGGAGGGGACAAGTCCGGAAACACAACAACGCAGCCTTTCATATTTCAGATAAAAAAAAAACAAGCGGACACCATTTTCGATGCCCGCTTGTTTTTCTATTCTTTTGTATTTGATTACTTAACCATTCCGGAGAAACCCATAAATGCCATAGCCAGTAACCCGGCTATGATGAGCGAAAGTTGAGTTCCTTGCATACCTTTAGGAACTTTTACCAATTGCATTTGTTCGCGAATTCCGGCCATTAAAACCAACGCTAAGGTAAAACCAACGGCGGTGGCACTGGCATAAACAACACTCTGTACAAGGTTATAGTTTTTGGTCACAGCCAGTAAGGCAATACCCAATACTGCACAATTGGTGGTTATTAACGGTAGAAAAATTCCCAATGCTTGATAAAGTGGTGGGCTAACTTTTTTAAGAATAATTTCAACCATTTGAACCAATGCCGCAATAACAAGGATGAATGAGATCGTTTGCATAAACTCAATGTGCATTGGTACCAGCAGAAAATTATAGATCATGTAGGTAACCAGATTGGCAAGTGCCATAACAAAAATAACGGCTGCACCCATACCAACCGCAGTCGATATTTTATTCGAAACCCCCAAGAAAGGACAAATGCCCAAAAATTGTGACAATACTACATTATTGACGAACAGGGCTAATATTATTATTTGTACGTATTCCATAGTTAATTCGATTTTTGTTTGCTTTTAATCCGATTCACAATGGCAATCATGTATCCATAGGTGAAAAATGCACCCGGAGGCAATATGAATAAAAGAATTGTTTGTGCTTGTTCGCTTACTAGTTTTATGTTGAAAATTGACCCGTTGCCAAGTAGCTCCCTAAAGCTTCCCATAAGGGTAAGTGCGAGGGTAAACCCGATTCCCATACCTAGTCCGTCGAGAAGTGAGGCAAATGGTTTGTTTTTCTGGGCAAAAGCTTCGGCCCGGCCCAGAATAATGCAGTTTACAACAATCAGCGGGATGAAAATTCCCAGTGTGGCATACAAATCAGGGACATAAGCTTTCATTACCAGATCGACAACGGTTACGAATGAAGCAATTATTACAATAAACGCAGCAATTCGTACTTTATCGGGAATGTAATTTTTCAAAAGTGAAATGAATAAGTTTGAAAAAATAAGCACAAAAGTAGTCGCTGCACCCATTCCCAACCCGTTGAATGCTTGAGTGGTGACGGCTAAAGTTGGGCAGGTGCCCAGAACAAGAACCACTGTAGGGTTCTCTTTCCATATTCCGTTCGTTAAATGTTTAATATTGCTCATCGTGTTGTTGTTTGAGTTGCTCCGGTTGTAATATCAGTTCCGTGCGTTGTTGTTTGAGTTGCTCCGGTCGTAATATCCGTTTCGTTGTTGGTATATGCTTTGTAAGCTCTAATAATAGCGTCGCAATAAGCTCTTGAAGAGATGGTTGCCGCAGCGATAGCGTCAACTTCTCCACCGTCTTTTTTCACGGCAAGAGTGAACTCTTCAGGTTTCTTTCCGTTGAACTGGTCGTGAAATTTTGCATCGCTCATTTTTGAACCTAAACCAGGAGTTTCTTTGTGTACCATTACCGATGTATTATAAATTGAGCCATCGGGAAGGAATCCTACCATTACGGTAAAGTTTCCGCTGAAACCACGGTTTGTATAACTGCTAACCGCTGTGCCTACCAATTCTTCGCCTTTTTTTGCCGGATAAACAACTAAACTGTCGGTTTCTCCTTCAACAGGGAGAAGGTACATTTCAGTAGCCGGGTCATTGTCGAAAGCAGGTACAACCTTAGTAATAGCATCGTTCACCTTTTTGCTTTCTGCCATTTTAATTGGTTCAAGCGTTGCCTGATATACCAATGCCAGCACCGCCGACATTATTGCAGATATTAGGAATAGGCATAAAACCATATTTTTTAACGATGATTGTAGTTTAGCCATTATTTACTCCTCCCAAATCGTTTAGGTTTTACATAGATGTTGATAAGCGGGGTGAATGCGTTCATTATCAGTATGGCAAATGACATACCTTCTGGATAAGCTCCCCAAACACGGATCAGAACGGTTATTATACCAATTCCGGCGCCAAATATTAATTGCCCGGTTTTAGTTACGGGAGAGGTAACCATATCGGTAGCCATGAAAATTGCTCCTAAAAGTGCACCTCCGGTTAAAAGATGGTACATCGGGTTGATATATTCTGCCGGGTTGATGAGGTTTAAAATCCCTGTAAAAATATACATCGAACCAATGACTGCAACTGGAATATGCCAGGTTATTACTTTTCTGACAAGCATAAATGCCAAACCGATCAATAGCAGCAAAGCCGAAACTTCACCAAGCGAACCTCCCATGTTTCCAAGGAAAAGATCGGAATATGAAGGCAATTGACTGGTTAATTCGGCAATTGGTTTTCCAGTTTTCAGCCCTTCTTTTATTAGACCCAGCGGAGTAGCTCCGGTTGTTCCGTCTACTGCTCCAGCTATTGGCCAGGTTGTCATCTGAACGGGGAAAGAAATGAGAAGGAAAACCCGACCAACCAATGCGGGGTTAAATGGATTGTTTCCCAAGCCACCAAAGGTCATTTTAGCTATGCCTATCGAGAATAAAGCACCAAGGGCAATCATCCATAAAGGAAGCGACGATGGTACGTTCATTGCCAGCAAAATGCCTGTGATCAAAGCAGAACCGTCGGTAATCGAAGGCTTTTCTTTCAAAAGATACTTCTGAATAACAAATTCAGACAAAAGGCACATAACAACCGACACCAAGGTGACCAGCAGTGCCGGGATTCCAAATACAAAAAATGACCACCCCAAGGCTGGCAACAGCGCAAATACAACGCTGTACATGATCTTTTTTACCGAATCGCCTTGATGAATGTGCGGCGACGGGGTTATGGTTAATTGTTTATTCATTCTAGAATTTTTGTGTCAAGGTTTTACTTTTCTTTTCTAGTGCGTATTATTTTGGTAACCGAAGCTTTCCCAAACCTTATATAGTCGAGCAATGGCCGGTTTGCCGGGCAGGTAAAACTGCACGAGCCACATTCAATACAATCGGTTATCATTTCTTTTTCGCAACGTTCCCAGTCGTTATTTTCAACCAAAGGCATCATAAGGAACGGTTCGAGACCCATTGGGCACGCACTTACACATCTGCCACAGCGGATACAGTTTTCAATTTCCTTGCGGTGACTTTCTTTTTCATCCATGATGAGTATCCCGGATGTACCTTTAGTTACCGGAATGTCGGTGGAAGTAACTGCTTTGCCCATCATTGGACCACCACTGATTATTTTACCTGCGTTTTCGGGTATTCCGCCTGCTGCTTCAAGTAAATTGTTGACAGGAGTACCTATGCGAACGCGATAATTTGAGGGCTCTTTAATTGTTTTGCCCGTTACGCTTACAATTCTTTCAATAAGGGGCTTATTTTTCATTACTGCTTCATATACGGCAAATGCTGTTCCTACATTATTTACTACAGCACCTACGTTGATGGGAAGAGCTCCAGATGGAACTTCACGGCCGGTAATAGCTTTTATAAGCTGTTTTTCACCACCCTGAGGGTATTTTACTTTTAGTGGTACAACAGATATTCCTTGGTGTCTTAAAGCTTTTTGTGTTAAGTTTTCTATGGCATCGGGCTTGTTATTTTCAATGCCAATATAGGCTTTGTCTACGTTTAATGCTTTCATCAGCAGGCGTGTGCCTATAAGAATTTCGTCTCCTTTTTCGAGCATAAGCCGATGGTCAGCAGAGAGATAAGGCTCACATTCAACACCATTGATGATAAGAACATCAGCCTTGGCCCCTGGCGGCGGAAGCAGTTTTACATGAGTAGGGAAGGTGGCGCCCCCTAATCCAACGATTCCAGCCGAGGAAATTTTTTCAACAATGGCTTTACCGTCGAGCGTTGTTTCGTGGATTAATGCATCAGACCGGTCAATACTTTCATCCCATTCATCGCCATTGGTTTCGATAATGATGGCTTCTTTCTTAAATCCTGATGTATCGGTAATTTGGTCTATTTTAACTACTTTGCCTGAAACGGGTGAGTGGATATTGGTTGAGACAAAACCGGCGCTTTGAGCAATTAACTGTCCCACTTTTACCTCATCGCCCTTTTTTACCAAGGCTTTGGATGGGGCACCAATGTGTTGCGATACCATGATTTTTACCTCGTTGGGTATTGGCAGGTCTTTGATGGGTTTTCCAGCCGAAATTTTGTTTTCTGCCGGATGGACTCCTCCAATTTTAAATGTTTTCAACACGACGGATATAATTTTACGTTCGTAACGAGTTTGTTTACTTTGTTTTATGCATCAACTTTTTCAGTTGAGGCATTTTCAGTTATCTTTTCTTTTCTCGGGGGAAAGTTGGTTTCAATAATGGAATTGGTTGGGCATACAGCAACACATTTGCGGCACAATTTGCATTTGTCGGAGTCGATGAATGCCAGATTGTTTTCAATCGTAATTGCTTCGTAAGCACATTCTTTTTCACATTTTCCACAACCAATGCAGGCTACTTCGCACGATTTTTTGGCAACAGCTCCTTTTTCTGTGTTACGGCAGGCTACATAAATTTTTCTGTTTTTAGGCGCTTTTTTCCGCAACTCGAAGAGAAATTTTGGACAGGCTTTAACGCAGGCACCACAAGCGGTACATTTATCGTCGTCAACTTCGGGCAGGCCTGTACTAGGGTTCATGTGAAGGGCGTCGAACTGACAAACGTTCACGCAATCAGCAAAGCCAAGACAGCCAAACTGGCATCCTGTTTCCCCGCTGAAATTCATTGCAGCAATAGCGCAGGTTTTGGCCCCTTCGTAGTTAGTGGTTTTGGGCCTGAATTCGCAAGTTCCGTTGCACCTGAGTACAGCAACTCTTGGTGTTTGTTCGAGGGCTTCGAGTTTCATTACCCCGGCAACTTTCGCCATAACGTTCGATCCTCCAACCGGGCAATACTTGCCCTCAAGGTTCCCCGAAGTAACTATTGCTTCGGCAAAAGCATGGCAGCCGGCAAATCCACAACCTCCGCAATTGGCCGATGGTAGCTCGTTTTCAACTTCTTCAATTCTTGGATCTTCAAACACAAAAAACTTGCGTGCCACAAAATATAAAATGACAGCTGATGCTGCACCTATGGCACTTATTGTAATTACTGTATAAATTAATGTGGCACTCATATCTTTTTTTACTTCTAGAGTGGATTGACTATATATGAAAACTTCTTTTTGATTTTGTTTTTAAACAAAAAAAGCAGTGAATAATAAACTGTTATTGATGCTATTGTTGTTAAGCCTATTATCAATTCGTTTTTTGTTAAGGCAGAGGTAAGTAATATGCAGGCTAAAAGTACAATAAAGGGAAGAAAGTATCCTAAAAAAAGGGCGTGAAAGCCTTGTGTTGTTTTCAGTCTAACTTCAACTTCCTGGCCCAATGAGAATTGCCTTGGGTTACATTCAATGTCAAGAGTTTTTTCTTTTTGTTCTGACATTGAACATGCACTTTTTATATCACAGCTGCCACAGGCCGACTTTACAATGATCCCAACTTTTATTCCGTTGGGGCTTATCTCATTTACTATGCCGTTATGTGTTACTTCACTCTTAGAATCCATAAGGATTTAAATTGAAATTGGAGGCAAAACTATACGTATTTTACTTACTTTATCATGATTTTTGTACTTTTTTAAAACATGTTTGTATTTTTTAGACTTGGATTTTGGCACTTACTACCTCTGTTTTTTTGATTTTCTGAGCGTAAAAAATTGTCATTTAATGCCAAACCTGATTGGCTTCATTTTTGTTTTCCAAAAGGTTTGGATTTGAATAATGGAGGGTTTTGGTAAAAAAAATGGCAGCACGGTTAATGCTGCCATTCGGTATTGTAGTACGAATTCCTTATTTTATGAGTTCAATGCTTCGTTTTACAAATTGGTCAAGGGCTTCACCTTTTAGCATATTGTTTGCAAGCAAGGCAAGGTCAACCATTTGTTTTACAAGCTTATTATCGGAACCGAAAGCTTTCAGATGATTGTTTTTTTGTTGTTCCAATTCGTTTCTCCGGGTGTCGAGTTCTGAGAGTTTATCTTTTTCTTCCTGTGGAACTTCTTCGTCTTTTTTGCCTTCTTTGAGTTTTAGCAAAGAATCTTTATCGGAATCAATCTTTGCCATTTCGGTGTCGAGTGTTTTCAATTCTTCCGAAAGGCTATTGTTCTTTTCTTCGATAACAGTTTTTACCAAAGGATGCGAAATATTTACCACTAAATTATAGCTGCTCGGGAAGCTCCCATACATTCCGCCACTGCCTTGTATCGATTCCATGTCCTTCATTCGGCGCATGAATTCGTTTTGTGTAATTACCATTGGTTGAGAATTTTCGCCCAAGTCTTCGAACGATACAAAGTAGTTTGTTTCTCCTTTGGGTGTGACCGAACTGAACAGTTGCTCCAGTTCATCGCGCTCTTTTTCGTTTAATTCAATCTTGGTATTGTCTTCTTTTTCAATGAGTTTATCAACAACATTTGAATCTACCCGAACAAAATGGTTTTTGTGGTTATCTTGTTCGAACTTATTAAGCAAAGGAGCTGTCAGTACGCTGTTCATAATCAACACATCATAGCCTTTTTCTTTAGCGGCATTAATAAAGGTGTATTGTTCGTCTTTGTTATTGGCATACAGGTGAATAAGATTGTCGTTCTTGTCGGTTTGGTTTTCTTTAATGATGTTTTCATATTCTTCGATAGTAAAATATTTTCCATCGGTATTTTTATAAAGGAAAAATTTCTTCGCTTTTTCGGCAAATTTTTCATTCGACAAGATTCCGTATTCCATGAATATTTTCAAATCGTCCCATTTCGATTCAAAGTCGGTACGATCATTTTTGAAAAGCTCTTCCAACCTGTCGGCAACTTTTTTGGTAATATGGTTCGATATTTTCTTCACATTGTGGTCGCTCTGCAGGTACGAACGCGATACATTGAGCGGTATGTCGGGCGAGTCGATTACCCCGTGGAGCAAGGTGAGGAAATCTGGAACAATTTCTTCAACATGATCGGTTACAAATACTTGATTGCAATAGAGTTGAATCTTGTTCTTTTGAACCTCGACGGTATTTTTTATTTTTGGAAAATAGAGGATGCCGGTTAGTTTGAACGGGTAATCTACATTGAGATGGATATTGAACAACGGTTTGTCGGCATATGGGTAGAGCTTACGGTAAAATTCCTCATAGTCATCGGTGTTAAGATCGCTGGGCTTACGGGTCCATGCTGGGTTTGTGTCGTTAATAATGTTGTCTTTATCGGTGTCGACATACTTTCCGTCTTCCCATTTTTTTTCTTTTCCAAATACTATTTGAACAGGTAAAAATTTGCAATACTTTTCGAGTAATTCTTTAACCCGATTATCTTCCAAAAATTCAGATGAATCGTCGGAAATGTACATGATAATATCTGTTCCATGATGTTCTCGCTCGGCTTTTTCCAATTGATATTCAGGAGATCCTTCACAGCTCCATCGAATGGCTTCAGCTCCTTCTGTGTATGATTTGGATATGATCTCAACCTTGTCGGATACCATAAATGATGAATAGAAACCCAGCCCGAAATGTCCAATAATCGATGCTGCATCGTCTTTGTATTTTTCCAGAAAATCGTTAGCTCCCGAGAAAGCGATCTGGTTAATGTATTTTTTCACTTCGTCGGCAGTCATGCCAATACCTTGGTCCGACACAGTAATTGTTTTGGCTTCTTTGTCAACTTTTACTTCAACTTTCAAGGCATCCAGGTCGGCTGAAAACTCGCCTTTGGTGCTGAGTGTCTTTAATTTCTGAGTGGCATCCACGGCGTTGGAAACAATTTCACGAAGGAATATTTCGTGGTCTGAATAAAGAAACTTTTTGATAATGGGGAATAAATTTTCGCTGGTTACGCCTATTTTTCCTTTCGACATGATAGTATCTTTTTAGTTATTAATTCGAATTTGTCGACGGCTCTTTTGTCAAAGGGTGTGCCACATGTTTTTGGCTGTCGATTTGGCATTTTTTTTCGGATGTGTCAGTTTTCTATCGTATTTTTGATGTCAAACAGACTATTTTATGGTTCGAAAAGAGGAAATCAGGCTTGTTGCTACCGACCTTGACGGTACATTGTTGCGCGACGATAAAACGATCTCGGTGGCTGATTATAATTCACTTGTCGGGTTGGGGAAATTTGGAATTGTGCGTGTTGCTGCTACCGGGCGGAGTTTGCACAAGGTATACGAGGTGTTATCAGTTGATACTCCTTTCGATTTTATTGTTTTTTCGACCGGGGCAGGAATTTTCGACTGGAAGAAACAGCAGCTGTTGTTTGCCGAACAATTCGATGGACAGCGTTCATTTCAGTTATGTTCTTTTCTTTATCAATTGGGAATCAATTTTTTGATATTTAAACCTATACCTCATAATAACCTTTTTTTCTATCATCGGGGAATAAGCTTTTGTCCCGAATTTGAAAATTATCTGGTAAGGCATGTTGGTGATTTTGAACAACTCAATGTGCTGGATTACAGTGATATTGCCGGCCAATTTCTGATTTTTATTCCTAATAATAATTCCATTTTCAGCGATATAAGAGAAAGGTTGATACGAGAATTTGATAATATTAAGATAATACGTACTACATCACCGGTCGATAATCGTTTTATTTGGCTCGAGATTTTTCCTGAGTCGGTTTCTAAGGGGCACGGTATCTCTTGGCTATGTGATTTTCTGGGAATCGACAGAAAGCATACGGTAGCTGTTGGTAACGACTTTAACGATATCGATATGCTCGATATTGTTGAAAATCCGTATGTATTAGGCAATTCTCCGGATGAGTTAAAAGAGATTTACCGTTCTGTCGGGTCTTCAAATAATACCAATGGTTTTACTGATGTAGTAAGACGTTTCTTTTCGCTGAACGACAAGCCAGAATAATCTCTGACTGAATTTTGATGTCTGCTCAGTTGTGATTTTCTGTAGTTTATTTTCCAGCGAGGTAAGCTTCGGCAATACTCAATTGATCGGGCTTGCCCAAATCGAGCCAAAAATCTGACAAATCTTCAAACCCAACAATTGTTTCTGTTTTTGCCAGACGTAAATACAGTTCAACAATAGAAAATTTGCCGGTTTCTGTAATTAATGGAAAAATACGAGGCGATATTATTTGTATTCCACTGAATGCCAATGGTGTCGATTTATGGAAATCTTCGGTAGCTATTTTCTCTTCTCCTGTATCGAAATTTTTCCAACCACTAAGTTTCATTTTATTATCAAAAAGGAACAGCCTGCTCGTTTTCCGGTTTCGTACAACCAATGTGGCTAGAGCGTTGTTAGTTGTATGATATTTAATTACTTCCGTTAAGTCAACTGAACTGATAATATCAACATTTATAGCTAGAAACGGCTCATTTCCGTCGAGTAGTTTTTTAGCAAACAATAAGCCACCGCCGGTATCGAGCAGTAGATCACTTTCATCAGAAATAGCAATTATTGCCCCTAAGTCGTTGTGAGCTAGGTACTCTTTTATCTGATTGGCGTGATGGTGCACATTCACAACAACATCATCTATTCCGGCTTTTTTCAACGTGTTGATGGCATGCCAAAGCAGTGGTTTGCCATTAAGTTCGACCAAAGCTTTGGGGCAATTGTCAGTTAGAGGTCTTAAGCGGGTACCTAATCCGGCTGCAAATACAATGGCTTTCATTTGTAGGTTGATTTATGTGGCTGATTATACTTTCATCGGTGTAATAATTCCATTGTGATACGGATAAATGGTAAAGAAAGAGGCTGCCATTTATGGGCAACCTCATATGTATCATTTATTTAATATCTTTTTTAACTTGCTTCAGAACCAACTTTGAAGAACGAAATGGTTTTTTTCAGTTTTTCAGACAGGCTTGATAAATCTTGTGCCGATGAGGCCATATTCTCTGAACTGAAGGCATTCTGTTGAGCAATGTTGTTCAGCTGTTGAATCGCATTATTTATTTGATTGATACCAACTTCCTGTTCAGCACTTGCCAATTTTATCCCTTGTATAAGATTCGCTGTTTTCTCAACTTCCGGAACAATTTTCCTTAGTTTTAAGCCCGCTTGATCGGACGCTATTACTGTTTCTCTCGATACTTTGTTAATTAACTCGGCTGCTTGTTTGCTGCTGTCGGCCAATTTCTTCACTTCAGAAGCTACAACAGCAAAACCACGACCATGATCACCAGCACGCGCGGCTTCAACTGCTGCATTTAGGGCCAGAATATTGGTTTGGAAAGCAAGGTCGCCAATAAATGATACTTTTTCGATAATGTCGTTGAGCGATTCGCTGGCAAGTTCTGTAGCTTTGTTTCCTTCTCTGATTCCATCAACAGTTACCAATGCTATTTTAGCTGTTTCTTCGGCATTGTCGGCATTTTGCATAAAGTTGGCATGGAGTTCTTCAATGGAGCTTGATATTTCTTCTGTTGTGGCAGCTTGGTCTGTTGCAGCTTCACTAAGTTCTGAAGCATTTTTGTTCATTTTTTGGCTGGCTACTGAAATATTTTGTATTCCCATCGAAATGTCTTCAACAATGAAACGAAGTTGGTTGTTCATCCTGTATAGTGCGGTCATTAACTCTCCAATTTCATCTTTTCTCGACACTTCGCGCTGGCGGTGCAATACACCGTTTGAAATGTTTTGGGCAATGGAAAGCCCCATTTTTATTGAGCTGGTTATAGAGCGAGAAATTATAATTCCCAATATTATTCCAATCACCAGAATTACTATCATAATGAATGTTAGACCAATTCGAGAACTCGTAATAATAGAATTGGTAGTTTCTGTCATTTCGGTTATTTGATCCAAGCCAACATCGGCAAGTGCCATAATGTCAACTTTTAGTAAATTTTCCATTTCAGTACGCTTCAATTCAAGTTCACGGGCTTTTTTGTATCCTGTAACGAGAAGGCTTCCTGAACTAACAATTTTACTTACCGAAGCATTTCCTCCGCTGTTTCGAGCCTTATCAAGGTAATCTTGGGCACGGTCAAGCTCATGTGGCTTACGTTTGCTGATGGAGAGCATGATTTCGTATCCAGCCGAAAGAACAGCATTACCAGCACCCCCGTTATTTTGAAGGTAGGCAATCTCAGACTCCACTTCTTCTAGGAGTTTCTGGTTTTTGGTTTCTAGTTCTTTGTAGTTCGAAATCAGGGCTTGATATTCACCTAGCGATTTTTTTAATGAAGAGAGTTTTTCTCCAGAAATATTCAATTGCTTCGAGTTACTGGCTATTTTTATAAGTCCCTCGAGCGAATTAGTATATTTTACCAGATACTGGTTTGCTCGGTTTAAATAATATGGGTCTCTGATGTAGTCGTAAGCTTGCAGGTCGAACATAATTTCTTTCCAGTCTTTATCTAGGCGGAACGACTCGTTTACCGAAGGCAGCGACTCATTCGCAAGGATGTTTGTTTCTCCTTGTATTTGCCTCATACTCACAATAGAAATACCTCCGATGAGGGCCGCCAAAAATATCAGTAACCCAAAGCCGATACCGATTTTAGTGCCGATTTTTAAATCGTTCCATTTCTTTAACCCTCCATCAAGTGAAAGGTTGCGTTGTTTCTCTGTCATAATTTCTTTCTTTACATTAAATTACCGTTCAGTCATTAAAAAATAAATATGGAAATATCGAAGGTTATTATTGATTATTTTTTTATTCACGAACTAAAATATAAAAATTGGAAAAAAAAATGATTTTTCAAAAACTTCTTTTAGTTTTTCAAACATTGTTTCTATATTTGATTCAACAGGAGTTTTATTTCTAGATTATTTATTTTTTACACTTTAAGATTCATTATCATGAGACCACGATTTATACAAATTATTTTTATTGTTTTTTTGGTTGGCTTTTTAACATCATCATGTTCTCAAATGACTGGTGGGGTAAAAGTTGGATTTCTTATTCCGGCATCTGTGGGGTACCGATGGCCTATCGACCAGCAATATGTTGAAAAGATTGCTGCTGATCGTAAAATCGAAGTAATTACTCGCTCTGCAGAGAACGATGAGAACCTTCAGTTAAAGCAGGCTGAAGAGTTGCTTAAAATGGGAGTTGATGTGCTTATTGTAGTTGCCGCCAATGCAAACACCGCAGCAGCAATTGTGCGTGAAGCTCACGATTATAATGTTCCTGTAATTGCATACGACCGGCTTATCAAAAATGCAGACCTTGATTACTTGGTTACCTTCGAAGGGGCCGAAATTGGTAATCTTATGGTCAATTACGCATTAAAAGTTAAGCCCGAAGGGAATTATGTCCTTCTGTGGGGTGATGCCGGTGATGTGAATGCCCTAATGATTAAAGAAGCACAAGAGGCAACTCTTAAGCCCAGTATAGATAATGGCAGGATAAAAATCGTTTATAAATCTTTTACTGAAGATTGGTCAAGCGATAATGCCTATCATACAATGAAGAATATCCTTGATTTCAGTGGCGAAAAAATTGATGCAGTCATTACGAGTTACGATGGGTTGGCTATGGGGGCAAGAAAAGCAATTGACGAAGCAGGGCTCGATTACGATGTTATCTTAACCGGGCAAGATGCTGAAATTGCAGCGGTAAGGGCTATTAACCAAGGGAAAATGTCGATGACTGTTTATAAATCAATTAATACAATTGCTGCAGCTTCGGTCGATTTGGCTATCAAGTTGGCTAAAAACCAAAAAGTAACTGGAGTTACGGCAACCATCGATAATGGAAGAAAAGAGGTGCCAACAATGATGTTGAAGCCGGTTGCTGTTACCAAAGATAACATTCGAGAAGTTCTTATTGCTGATAAATTCTTTACAGAAGAACAGGTATATGGTTCTAATTAAGTTGTTTTAATTAGATTTTTACAGACTTTGAATATTCTATTTTGAGCAATATAAAAGGGTGGTTCTTTAAAGATTCTGCCCTTTTTTCTATTAAGCCCGATTTATATATTAATAATTTCCCGTTAGGGTTTATATTTGCACCAACTTTGAAAAATAACAATATGCAGGAAAAAATTCTGATCCTTGATTTTGGATCTCAATACACACAGCTAATTGGGCGTAGGGTTCGTGAGTTAAATGTTTATTGCGAGATTCATCCGTTCAACCATTTTCCAAAAATTGATGATACGGTAAAAGGTGTTATCCTTTCAGGAAGCCCATTTTCGGTACGCGATGCCCAAGGTCCACGGATCGATCTGAGTGAAATCAAAGGGTCAATTCCTTTACTTGGTGTTTGTTATGGCGCTCAATATATGGCCCATTTTTTTGGGGGTGAAGTAGCCCTTTCGAATTCTCGTGAATATGGACGCGCTAATCTCAATTATGTCGACACTAACAATGAACTTTTTCACGGCATTTCAACAGGTACTCAAGTGTGGATGTCTCACGGTGATACGATTAACAGAATTCCATCAAATTATACCGTTATCGCAAGCACGAACGATGTAGAATATGCTGCTTACAAGATAGAAAACGAAAAAACATATGCAATTCAGTTTCACCCCGAGGTATATCATACTACAGAAGGGTCAAAATTGCTATTCAACTTTGTGGTATCCATTTGTGGCTGCGCTCAATCGTGGACCCCGGCTTCGTTTATCGAAACTACTGTAAACAATTTGAAAGAAACGTTGGGAAACGACAAAGTTGTTCTTGGTCTTTCGGGCGGTGTTGATTCAACTGTAGCTGCCGTATTACTTAATTCGGCTATTGGAAAGAACCTTACCTGCATTTTTGTCGATAATGGGCTACTGCGAAAAGATGAGTTTGCAAATGTTCTGGATCAATATAAAGGGATGGGGCTGAATGTGATTGGTGCCGATGCTAAAGCAAAATTCTGGAACGACTTGAAAGGCGTTACTGATCCTGAGACAAAACGGAAAATTATTGGTCGCGATTTCATTGAAGTTTTCGATGAAGAAGCCCACAAAATACAAGATGTTAAGTGGTTGGCGCAAGGTACCATTTATCCCGATGTTATCGAGTCGGTTTCGGTTAATGGCCCTTCGGCAACCATTAAATCGCACCATAATGTTGGTGGTCTGCCCGAAAAAATGAAACTCAAAGTTGTTGAACCGCTCAAATCGCTTTTCAAAGATGAAGTAAGAAGGGTGGGGCGCGAATTGGGGATAAATTCCAAATTATTGGGGCGTCACCCATTCCCTGGCCCGGGATTGGGAATCCGGATTTTAAGTGACATTACACCTGAAAAAGTACGGATACTACAAGAAGCTGATGCCATTTTTATTAATGCCTTACATGAATGGGGTTTGTATGATTCTGTTTGGCAGGCAGGCGTAATGCTCTTGCCAGTACAGTCGGTTGGTGTAATGGGCGACGAACGCACCTACGAAAATGTTGTAGCACTGAGGGCTGTTGCATCCACCGATGGCATGACCGCTGATTGGGTTCACCTTCCGTATGACTTTCTGGCTAAAGTATCGAACGACATTATAAATAAGGTAAGAGGGATTAACCGAGTTGTGTACGATATAAGTTCAAAACCACCCGCAACCATCGAGTGGGAATAAAAAAAAGGCTGTAGTGGTATTCACTGCAGCCTTTTTTGTCTGTCGAAATTTTCTATTTCTTATTTCGTTTCCTATCAACCTCTTTTAGAAGGATCTTTCTGATTCTTATATTCTTAGGGGTTACTTCTACGTACTCATCTTCTTGAATATACTCGAGTGCTTCTTCGAGAGTAAAGATGATAGGAGGGGCCAACTTCACTTTATCGTCTGATCCTGAAGCCCTCATATTGGTGAGTTTTTTCCCTTTAGTAACATTTATGGTAATGTCATCTTCCCTGCTATTTTCGCCTACAACCATTCCTTCGTATACTTCATCGCCCGGATTAACAAAATACCGGCCTCTGTCTTGTAATTTGTCAAGGGCATAAGCAATGGCAGTTCCTGTTTCTAAGGCAATGAGCGAGCCATTGGTCCTTTTTTCTATTTCACCTTTATAAGGTTGATATTCAATGAAACGGTGTGACATAATTGCCTCTCCGGCGGTGGCAGTAAGAACGTTGTTTCGAAGTCCAATGATGCCCCTCGAAGGGATGTGGAATTCCAGAACTGTGCGGTCGTTGTTGCGTTCCATGCTCAGCATTTCGCCTTTTCGGCGTGACACCATCTCGATAACCCGGCCCGAGTATTCATCAAGCACGTCAACAGTGAGTTCTTCAACCGGTTCGCTTTTTACTCCGTCAATATTTTTGAAAATAACCTGAGGCTGACCGACTTGAAGCTCAAATCCTTCGCGGCGCATGGTTTCTATCAGCACAGAAAGGTGAAGTACACCACGTCCAAATACATTCCATGAATCGGTGTTAGGACTTTCGTTTATTCGTAAAGCAAGATTTTTTTCAAGTTCTTTTTGAAGCCTGTCGTAAATATGGCGAGACGTAACATATTTTCCATCTTGCCCATAGAACGGTGAGTTGTTGATTGTGAATAGCATACTCATTGTGGGCTCATCAATTTTGATTGGTGGAAGTGGCTCTGGGTTTTCAATATCAGCAACGGTGTCGCCAATATCAAAGTTTTCGATTCCCACTAAAGCACAAATATCCCCAGCCGAAACCGATTCAACTTTCACCCTGCCCAGCCCAACGAAAAGGTTAAGTTCTTTTATGCGGGTACGTACAATAGAACCGTCTCGGTGACAAAGGCTAACCATTTGGTTTTCTTTAATTTCTCCACGTTGAAGACGACCAACAGCAATTCGTCCAAGATAGGGTGAATAGACAATTGAGGTAATCAACATTTGAGTTGTTCCTTTATCTACGTTTGGCGAAGGAATGTGCTCAATAATAGCATCGAGCAGAGCATTAATGTTGGTTGTTTTTTTGCTGAGGTCTTCCGACATCCAACCTTCTTTGGCTGAACCGTAAACGGTATGGAAATTAAGCTGTTCTTCGGTAGCATTTAGGCTGAACATCAAGTCGAAAACCATTTCATGCACATCTTCAGGCCGGCAATTGGGTTTATCAACTTTGTTGATGACCACGATGGGTTTTAGTCCAAGCTGAATGGCTTTTTGTAACACAAAGCGGGTTTGAGGCATTGGCCCCTCAAAGGCGTCGACCAATAGCAACACCCCGTCGGCCATGTTAAGTACTCGTTCAACTTCTCCACCAAAGTCGGCATGGCCAGGGGTGTCTATGATGTTGATCTTTATGTCTTTATAAACAACAGAAACATTCTTGGCAAGAATGGTTATACCCCTTTCCCGCTCAAGGTCGTTGTTGTCCATAATAAGCTCACCTGGTTTCTCGTGATCTTTAAAAAGCTTTCCAGCCATTAGCATCTTGTCAACCAATGTTGTTTTACCGTGGTCTACGTGGGCTATAATGGCAATGTTTCTAATCTGCATTCTCTTTTTTTTAAGCAGCGCAAAAGTATTTTTTTTTGGTTCAAAATGTCAGCTATTCTGTCTAAATGGGGTAGATGAACCCATTTAAAAACGTTTTTTTAACAAAGTGGAGTATTTCCTTAATTAATTATTTGATAAGAAGATAATTAAAAGAGTTTAATGCCTGCAGTAATTAAGTATACACGGTTCGAAGCCGAATAATTACTTTTATCGATGAAGATGTTTGAACTGGTTTCTACCCGAGCATCGAGGCTTATCATCCAAATATCCATGCCGATTCCTGCTTGTATGCTCAAGTAGTTGTCTTTTAGTTCATTGATGTTTAAATCAGATAGTTCTTCAATCATTGGCTCAGTCGTGACCCATGAAAGAACGGGGCCTATATTGACCCTGAAATTGAACATTGGTTTGTCGATGAGTTTGTATCCCAATAATATGGGCACGTCGATAGTGTTGTAGGTTATTTCTTCAGTTATTAACGAGTAGAATGGGTCAGGAGATGATAAAATTCCACCTTTTGCATTGAAGTAAGCCTCAGGTTGCAGGTATACTTTGCTAAATGTAATACGGGCAAAAACGCCAACAAGGTAATTGTTTACCTGGCTCTGGTCGAAAAAATCATCGATGTTATGAATGAGTGAAGAGCTGTTGATTCCAGCTTTGATTCCAATGTTTATTGGGCTTTGCGAAAATGCTCCATAGAAAGCGGAAAGTAGTACTATTAATATGATAATGTGCTTCATGGTTTTCTGTTTCAATGTAAAATTACAAAAATTGTGCCTCGTATTAAAGCAAAAAAAAAGGCCATTGTTGTTCAATGACCTTTATAACGTATCGTAATTCTTGTTTATTTCACAAAATCTTTCAGTGTTGAAGAGAGTTTTTTTCTTGTGAAGAAAATCCTGCTCTTAACTGTTCCCAAGGGTAATTCAAGCCTATCAGCTATTTCTTTGTATTTATACCCGTCTAAAAACATCTGGAACGGAATTCTGTATTCGTCTTCAAGTGCCGAAATACTTTTTTCTATTTCGTTCGATGAATAAAACGATTCCGGAGATGGATATACTTTGTCTTGGGCTATTTTCAGGTGAAATTCACTGTTCGATCCATTCAAACTATTTCTCGACTTCGATGCCTTTCGATAATCATTAATGAAAGTATTTTTCATAATGGTATAAACCCAAGCTTTAAAATTGGTGTCGGCCGAGAACTTGTCTTTATATGTCAATGCCTTTAGCATTGTTTCTTGAAGTAGATCACTTGCACGGTCTCTATCTGAAGTAAGACTTAACGCATAATATTTCAGATTATGCTCAAGGCTTAACAATTGCTGGTTAAAATGAACTGTAGACATAATTTATAGGTTTTCGGTGTTAAACATGTTACAAAGATAAGAAATAAATAAGACAAAAGCATCTTTAATTCTTAAATTTTTATTAATTAGTGTTAACTGTAATTAGTCATTATTCATTTCGGACAATAATTTAAGACTTTTTTTAATGCAACGCAACTTTTTGATGTCTTATCATTTGTTGATAATCAATTATTTATTATTTTGTTGCAATCAGGGTGTGGTTTACAATACAGTTTAAAATCTTATTAACATTTGGGTAATGTGCATTCAATAAATGTCTGTTAATATGTGCAAGGAAAGAATCATAAAACAGGCCAACTATTCAAATTACCTTATTTTTGTACCGATAACTTTAAACATTAACTATGAATTATTCATTCGCAATGAAAAAACCGATGGTTGTTTTCCGACGATGGAACAACAATCGGTATGCTGTTTTCAACAGCTTAAAAAGGTCGATCAAGATTGGTGCACTATTGATTGCCTATCTGAAATTTGTCAATATGGCTTCTTTTGCTGCTATTCCCGACACTACGTTGGTTACGCGCAACTATGAGCTTGAATCGATCGATATCAATTCTGAGCCGTTGCCCGAAGCGTTTTCTAACCTAAGTAGGGCAATAGTTACCATTTCTCAACGAGAAATTGAGCGGGCGCCTGTTTCTTCTCTCAATGAATTGCTTGAGTTTGTTTCGAACATCGACATCAGGCAACGCGGTTCTCAAGGTGTTCAGGCTGATATCTCCATCAGGGGCAGCTCTTTCGATCAAGTCTTAATTCTATTAAACGGAGTAAACATTTCCGACCCTCAAACAGGCCACCATAACTTAAACCTTCCTGTCGATCTCTCAGTAATTGACCGAATAGAAATCATTAAAGGACCTGGCTCCTCAAAATTTGGTCCAGGTGCTTTTGGCGGTGCAATTAACTTTATAACTAAAAAGAATTCTAAACCTTTTCTTCAGGCATCAACCGAGATTGGGAGCTACACTTCACATAAAGAGCTTCTTTCGGCGGCTTTCAATACAGGTAGTTTGAACCACTTTATTTCAGCAAGTTATTCTTCTTCTATGGGATATGTTGAAAACACCGATTTTGGCTCAAAGTCACTATACTACCAAACAGCATTTTGTGCCGACAAATCGGAAATTTCGTTTCAAATGGGTTTTTCTGATAAAAATTTTGGTGCAAATAACTTTTATTCTCCAAAGTATGCTGCTCAGTTTGAAGAAACCCGAACCATTTTTACATCGTTTCATGGCAGAACTACTGTTGGAAAACTTGAAATTGAGCCAACCGTTTTTTTCAGGCGCCATAACGATCATTACCTTCTTGTTCGTCAAAATCCTTCGTTGTACAATAACTATCATATGACTGATGTTTGGGGAAGTAATGTTGGGGTAAATTATTATGTGAACAAACATGCGGTTACATCGGTTGGTTTTGATGGAAGAACAGAAACCATTTGGAGCAACCGCTTGGGAGAACTATTGGAAAAGCCGTTAAAAAACCCTGAAAACGATTCGGTATTATTTACAAATTCACACTCGAGGTCTACTTTTTCTGCATTTCTGGGGCAGAAACTTTATTTTTCAAAACTGGCGTTGAATGTTTCTCTCAACGTTTCCCGAAATTCTGATCAGGCACTCAAATGGTTTTTCTTCCCCGGCGTCGATGTACATTATTCATTTACAGATCAATCAACTATTTCTGCTTCGATGAATAAAACCATGCGTATGCCAACATTTACAGACCTTTACTATTCGGGGCCACTTAACGTTGGAAATACCAGCCTATTACCCGAAAAAGCCATTGGATATGAGTTGGGGTATTCCTACAAAATAAATGCTTTTCAAATAAACACTTCTGTGTTTTATTCTACAGGAACCGATTTGATCGATTGGGTGAAAAAAGATATTTCAGATAAATGGCACACCATAAACTATTCTGAAATTAACACCTTGGGTGGTGAATTATCGGCTCGTGTATATTTTGACCGAATTATTGATAACGTTAAAATTATCAGATATTTACAGGTTGATTACACGTATCTTACTCAGCAAAAGCCGACAACAGATCATATATCTAATTATTCGTTGAATTACTTGAAACACCGTTTGGATTTAGCACTAAGTCATACAATATTTAAAAATATTGTTGCTGATTGGCACTATGCATGGCAAGATCGAAACGGGCAGTATGAAAAGTATGAGAACGGGAATTATGCTGGGATGGAAAACTACTCGCCATTTAGTTTACTTAGCTTAAAAATTGGGTGGCAGGCGAAGGGATGGAAAATATATGGAATGGTTGATAACATATTTAACAACAGTTACTTTGATATAGGAAATATAGTACAACCAGGAAGGTGGTTTTATCTGGGTATAACCAAAAAAGTTGATTTTCCTTAGCAACTTCTTGGGAGGGGAAACAATTTTACTATCTTCGAAAAAAAATTTAAAGATTGTTTTTATGTTGAAAGATATTTTAGCGATTTCGGGTCAACCCGGTCTGTTTCAGGTTATTTCGAGAGGAAACAATAGCATCATTGTAGAGTCATTGTTAACTGGTAAACGTCAGCCAGCCCATTCTTCGTACAAAATTACGTCGTTGGAAGACATTGCAATTTTCACCCAAAGCGGCGAAGTGCCATTAAAAAATGTGCTGAAAAGTATTGAAGAAAAAGAGGCAGAACAAGCTGTTGTTTCGCCTAAAGCTTCGTCTGCCGAGCTAAAAAACTATTTTAAATTGGTTTTGCCCGACTTTGATGAAAACAGAGTTTATGTGTCAGATATAAAGAAACTTATATCTTGGTATAGTATTTTGAAAGAAAAAGGGTTACTGGTTTTTGACGAAGAAGAAGAAAAGGAACAAACCGAGAACAAATAATAATTAGGGGCTTTATAGTCCCTTTTTTTGTGAGAAAAGCGAATCTGTTTCCGTAGATAGGTGTTTTTGCAATAAAATTTTCAATAATTCAACGGTTGCGAGGGCATCACCTTCTGCCCGATGACGGTTAGTAACCGTAATTCCCAAGTTATTACATAAGTTACCCAAAGAATATGAAGCATGCCCGGGAAGTAATTTTCGCGATAGTTGAACAGTGCAGAGAGTTTTACGTTGATAATTATATCCTAAGCGAGAGAATTCACTTCGAATAAAATTGTAATCGAAAGCCGAGTTGTGCGCTACAAAGATTGTATTTGCAGTAAGAAGTACAATTTCTTTAGCAATTTCATAAAACTTAGGGGCATTTTGTACCATATTATTATCAATTCCCGTGAGCTTTGTAATGTAATAGGGGATGGAACATTCAGGGTTAACCAGCGAGACAAATGAGTTTGTAATTCTTTCCCCATTGAAAGAAATAATAGCAATCTCTGTTACTTTACCCTCTTTACCGCCGTTTCCCGTGGTCTCTATGTCAACTACTGAATACATGGCCTAAAAGTAGATAAATAATTTCTATCCTTTATTTTCGCCCCTTTTGAAAATGTTTTTCATGTAAAGTATTATATTTGTTTTGTAGCTACTTAATTTGTTCGATGTTGAGAAAAACTGGTAAAATAGTTTCGTATTTATCTCTTTTGTTCATTCTGCTTACTATAAAAGTAAGTGCACAGGACACTATTTCTCCTTGGGCATTGAAGATATCTTATTCTCTTTTGCAGTATAAAGGTGAGCTAGGCAACCAGTTTTTTGATTTGAACAGCAGGAACGATGGAGCAGGTATTGGCCTTATTCGTTATATTAACCCTTCGTTAGATGTTGTTCTAGGTGTTGATTACCAGCGTTTAGGTTTTTCAGGAAACATTGACACTGCAATGTACCGAGTAAATGGAAACCTTATTGCACCATCAGTATCTTTTAATTACAAATTTTGTAACGATTACCTTTTGTCTTCTTCTTCGAAATGGAAACCATGGTTAAGTGCTGGTTTTGCTTATTGGATTGGGAATACCAAAGGGAATAGTTATGATTATTACGGAGCCGATTTTAAGCATTTTATCGATGAATTTGCTTTTACATATTCGATTGGGATAAAAAATGAAATATCGCGCAGAACCAGTATTTTCTTAGAAGCTGGTGGTTATTTAGCGACAACTGAAGAGCTTGATGGTGTGGCTATTGACAGGCAGAACGATAAGTTTATCAATGGAAGGGTTGGGGTAATAATAAAACTTGGAGGCCCGGGCGATCAAGACCGCGACGGGGTAACCGATGATAAAGATGAGTGCCCTGATACCCCGTTTGGTGTCGAAGTTGATGAAAAAGGCTGCCCGAAAGATCGGGATAAAGATGGAATACCTGATTATCAGGATGATTGTCCTGATGATCCCGGGTTGCCCGAGTTTAACGGTTGTCCCGATCGTGATGGCGATGGTATTATGGACAAAATTGATGATTGCCCAGATTTACCAGGAATTCCGAAATATAATGGTTGTCCCGATACCGACGGTGATGGGGTTATTGATCCTAAAGATCTTTGTCCTGATACTCAGCCTGGTATTACTGTTGATGAATATGGTTGTCCGATCGATTCCGATGGCGACGGGTTAACCGACGATGTAGACCAATGCCCCGATGAATATGGGCCTATGGAATACCTGGGATGTCCTGAGCCACCAGAAGCTGAATGGCCCGATATGAATAAGGAAACACCACCAGAAGTGTATTTCGAAACCGATAAGCACGAACTCGATCCAGAAGCAGAGGAAGAACTCGGTGAGATTGTGAAGTTTATGTTTGAAAACCCAATGATGAATATTCGCTTATTTGGGTTTGCTGATCCGAGAGGAACCAAAGAGCATAACGAAGTCCTTTCTGCTCGCCGTGTGGAATCGGTAAAGAAATACCTAATGAGAAAAGGTATTCCCGAAAATCGAATTTTTATTAGGGCATTAGGTGAAGTTCAGGAGGTTAAGACCCTCAAGGGAGAAGAGAATATGAATGAAGATCAGAAACTTAAAAAATATCGAAAAGTACGTTTCGATACGTTCTTCTTCATGCGTTAGTCATCCCTGAATCGCCATAAAATAAACCTTTCTTTTTTCGAATATCTAATGTTCATTTGCCATTTATCTGTCGGCAAATAGGGCTAAATGACTATATTTGCACCTCAATTTTTAAACAATACCATTTTATGAATATCGAATCTTTGATCAGAGAAGGTGTTTTGAATGCTGTAAAGGCATTGTATGGCACTGAAGTTGATGTAGATACAATTCAAATTCAGATGACAAGAAAAGAATTTGAAGGCGATTTGACCGTTGTTGTTTTTCCGTTTACCCGCATGTCGAAAAAAGGTCCGGAACAAACCGGAACAGATATAGGGGAATACCTAATAGCCAATGTTCCTTCCATCTCAAAATACAACACGGTAAAAGGTTTTCTTAACCTTGTAATTTCATCAGAATACTGGTCAGATTTATTGAATATTATTCTGAACGAGAAGGATTTTGGTATTATTCAAAAAGACGAAAATTCCCCACTTGTAATGATCGAATATTCTTCTCCAAATACGAACAAACCTTTACATTTAGGGCATATCCGCAATAACTTGCTTGGATTTTCGATTGCCGAGATTTTGAAAGGAACCGGGAAACAAGTGATTAAAACAAATATTGTAAACGACCGGGGTATTCATATTTGTAAATCGATGTATGCTTGGCAACGCGAAGGTAAAAACGAAACACCCGAATCAGTCGGAAAAAAGGGTGACCATTTGGTGGGTGATTACTATGTCAAATTCGATAAGTTATTCAAAAAAGAAGTTGCCGACCTTATGGCAACCGGCTTGTCTAAAGAAGAAGCAGAAAATGCTGCTCCATCTATAAATGCTGCACGCGAAATGTTGCGTCGTTGGGAAGCTAATGATCCTGAGATAAGGAATTTGTGGAAAACAATGAACGAATGGGTATATGCCGGGTTCGATGTTACATATAAAAAATTGGGCGTCGATTTCGACAAGATTTATTATGAATCAGATACATATTCTGTTGGTCGTGAAGAAGTTTTGCGTGGACTTGAATTAGGTGTTTTCGAACGTAATGATGATGGTTCGGTATGGGCCAATTTGGAAAATGAAGGACTCGATAAAAAAATCCTTTTAAGGTCTGATGGAACTTCGGTATACATGACCCAGGACATTGGAACCGCGAAACTCCGATATGAAGAATTCCCTATCGATCATATGGTCTATGTGGTTGGAAATGAGCAAATATATCACTTTCAGGTACTATCAATCCTTCTCGATAAGCTTGGTTACAAATGGGGGAAAAGCCTCTACCATTTTTCATACGGAATGGTTGAACTTCCGCAAGGGAAGATGAAATCACGCGAAGGAACCGTAGTTGATGCTGATGACCTGATTGAAGAGATGGTTGAAGTGGCCCGTAACACGTCGAACGAATTGGGCAAACTTGATGGATATTCAGAAGAAGAAAAAAGTGAAATTCATCGGATGATTGCTTTGGGTGCCCTTAAATATTTTATTCTGAAAGTCGATCCTAAGAAAACAATGATGTTCAATCCTGAGGAATCGATTGATTTTAATGGGAATACAGGGCCTTTCATTCAGTATACTTATGCCAGGATAAAGAGCGTGTTAAGAAAAGCATCTGATGCTGGAATTGTTTGGAATAGCAAAACGAACAATTCTATGCTCGGAACAAAAGAGATTGAGCTAATTAAAAAGGTTTCTGTTTTTCCCGAAGTGGTTGCTGAAGCTGCATCGACGTATAGTCCTGCGTTAATTGCTAATTATTGCTACGATCTGGTTAAGGAGTTTAACCAGTTTTATCACGATTTTACAATCTTAGGCGAAACCGATGCTGAAAAGAAATTTTTCCGGTTGCAGATAACTGAAGTTACAGGACGGATTATTAAAACCGGCATGGGGTTATTAGGAATTGAATGTCCTGAAAGAATGTAAGTTGTAAATAATAATACCACAAGATAATTCAAATTAACCAAGTATAAACGTAAGAGTAAAAGCAAGATTAATTTTTTATTTTTGCTTCACTAAAAAAATACATAATAATATGTTTGAAAACCTAAGTGATAAACTCGAGCGGTCTTTTAAATTACTCAAAGGCCAGGGAAAAATTACCGAGATAAACATTGCAGAAACATTAAAAGAGGTGCGCAGGGCACTTTTAGATGCTGATGTTAACTTCAAAATAGCCAAGCAATTTACCGATACGGTAAAAGAGAAGGCTTTGGGGCAAGACGTTTTAACGGCAGTTAAGCCAGGCCAGATGATGGTGAAGATCGTCCACGACGAGCTTACTGAACTTATGGGGTCAACGGCTACAGATATCAATCTGAAAGGAAGTCCGTCGGTAATTCTTATGTCAGGGCTGCAAGGTTCGGGTAAAACAACTTTTTCGGGTAAACTTGCTAAATATCTGAAAGAAAAAAAGGGAAAAAACCCAATATTGGTAGCTTGCGATGTGTACAGGCCTGCTGCTATCGAACAGCTCAAAGTACTTGGCCAACAGCTTAATATTCCTGTATATAGCGAAGATGGGAACAAGAATCCTGTAGCTATCGCAAAAGAAGCAATTCGGTTTGCCAAGCAGCGTGGTCACGATTTGGTTATTGTCGATACAGCAGGGCGTTTGGCTGTTGACGAAGAAATGATGAACGAAATTTCTGCAATCAAGAAAGGAATCGATCCCAATGAGATTTTGTTTGTTGTCGACTCAATGACTGGACAGGATGCCGTAAATACCGCAAAAGAATTCAACGACAGGCTCGATTTTGATGGGGTAGTGCTTACCAAGCTCGATGGCGATACCCGTGGTGGTGCAGCCTTGTCAATTAGGGCTGTAGTGAACAAACCTATCAAGTTTGTAGGTACCGGCGAAAAAATGGAAGCGCTCGATGTGTTCCATCCTAAACGTATGGCCGACAGGATTTTAGGTATGGGCGACATTGTTTCTCTTGTTGAAAAGGCGCAAGAGCAATTCGACGAGCAGGAAGCTATCCGTTTACAAAAGAAATTGGCAAAAGACCAGTTTAATTTTAACGATTTTCTGGCGCAGATCAACCAGGTTAAGAAAATGGGAAATCTGAAAGACTTGGCCGGGATGATCCCCGGAATGGGTAAAGCACTGAAGGATGTTGAAATTGATGATAATGCATTTGTTCATGTTGAAGCAATCATTTACTCAATGACACCGGCAGAGCGCGAAGATCCTTCGTTGATGAACGGTACCCGGCGTAAAAGGATCGCCGATGGTTCCGGAACTTCAATACAGGAAGTTAACCGCTTATTGAAACAATTTACTGAAACCCGTAAAATGATGAAAATGGTGGCTCAGGGCAAAAGGTTTACTCCGCCAGCCCGCAATGTCCGCCGATAAAAATATACTCGTATGATACTGATAGACGGAAAAAAAATTGCAGCCGAGATAAAGGCTGAAATTGCCCTCGAGGTGAAGAATATTACTGAACAAGGAGAGAAAAGGCCTCATTTGGCTGCTATTTTGGTAGGACACGACGGCGGTAGCGAAACCTATGTGGCAAGTAAAATAAAAGATTGTGAGGAAGTTGGCTTTGTTTCATCGTTATTCCGGTTTGAAGACGATGCTACAGAAGCAGAAGTTTTGCAGAAAGTTTATGACCTGAATAACGATGCCGATGTTGATGGTTTTATCGTTCAACTCCCTTTGCCAAAACATATTTCGGAACAAAAAATTATAGAAGCGATTGACCCGAAAAAAGATGTCGATGGCTTTCATCCAATTAATGTTGGCCGCATGGTTATTGGTTTGCCTGCTTTTGTATCGGCTACTCCCGATGGCATTGTTGAATTGCTGAAGCGTTATAACATTGAAACGTCTGGAAAAAACTGCGTGGTAATTGGACGTAGTAACATCGTTGGGAGGCCAATGAGTATACTCATGTCGCAAAAGGTATTGAATACCACTGTAACTGTGGCTCATAGCCAAACAAAGAACCTTAAGGAAGTATGTGCCAATGCAGATATTTTAATTGCTGCGCTTGGTTCTCCAGAGTTTGTTAAAGCCGATATGGTTAAAGAAGGAGCTGTAGTTATCGATGTGGGTACTACCCGAGTTCCATCAACTGAAACCAAATCGGGTTTTAAACTGAAAGGTGATGTTAAATTTGATGAAGTTGCGCCAAAGTGCTCATATATAACCCCAGTGCCAGGTGGGGTTGGACTGATGACTCGTGTTTCGTTGCTGAAAAATACTCTTTTAGCAGCAAAAAAGACAATTTATAAATCGTAACAACCGATTGGCATTTGGGCTTTTTTCTTAAATTGTACGGTATCTACATAAATGTTTTTAACTATGAAAAAATTAATCGGATTTAAGAAAATAATCGTTGCAATTTGTGTTTTGGCAGGAGTATATTCATGCTCAACTGTTCCAATTATTGGTCGGAAACAAGTGAATTTGTTGCCCGAATCGCAGTTAGTTTCAATGAGTCTGTCAAGTTACCGGGAATTTCTCGATACTTCGGTTGTAGTTGCAAGCACTAATGCTCAGGCTCAAATGGTAAAGAATGTAGGAGCTAAGGTTTCAAAAGCTGTTGAAAAGTTTTTGAAGGATAATGGCATGGCCGACCGTGTTTCAGATTTTGCCTGGGAATTCAATCTTATTCAGGAAAATATGGTGAATGCCTGGGCAATGGCTGGTGGTAAAGTTGTTTTCTATTCGGGAATTATGCCTGTTTGTCGTGACGAAAATGGGGTTGCCGTTGTAATGGGGCACGAGATTGCTCACGTGGTAGCCCGGCACAGTAATGAACGAATGAGCCATGGATTGATTACCCAGTTAGGAGGCATGGCTCTCGACGTGGCATTGAAACAAAAACCCGAAGCAACAAAGAATATTTTCCTTTCGGCATACGGAATTGGTTCACAAGTTGCCGTTACATTGCCTTTCTCTCGCAAACACGAATACGAAGCTGATGAACTGGGACTTATTTTTATGACAATGGCTGGGTATACCCCTCAAAAGGCTATTGAATTCTGGACTCGAATGTCAGAAATGGGCAAATCAAACATGCCAGAATTTTTAAGTACACACCCTCTTGATTCAAAAAGAATTGCTGCTTTGGCTAAATTAATGCCAAAGATGGAGACGTATAAACCTAAATAAAAATAAGAAAACTGTTTTTTAGCTTATGTTCATTACTAGTTTAGAATAATTTTTTTTATATATTTGAACGATTATCCTAAACTGACTTTAGAATATGAGCTTAGAAAATTTCGAGAACAGCGACTTTGATGGCAGTAAATTTAGAGAAGAAGTTTATTCAAAGTCTGTGAGGGCTGGAAAACGCACTTACTTTTTCGATGTTAAAATGACCCGTAAGGGTGAGTATTATCTTACGATTACAGAAAGTAAACGGAAGAATAACCTCAGCGGAAGTGCTTTTTATGAAAAACACAAGATTTTTCTTTATCGCGAAGATTTTGAAAAATTTACTGATGGACTGAGTTTTATTATCGATTTCATCAACGAAAAACAACCATTGGACAGTTTGAGCCACTTCTCTGGCGATGATGCTGAAGATGGTCAAAGCGATGAATTGCCTGAATATTCAGACATTGATTTTGATGACTTAACAAAATAAACCGCAAAACGCGGTTTTTTTGTTAGTAAATCTTTATAGCATATTCCTTTGCTTTTTAATCTCTTCGTAAGCTTCGTTTACTTTTTGGAATTTGTCTTTAGCTGCTTGCTGGAAATCTTCACCTAAATAACTAACTTTATCAGGATGGTATTTTTTTGCCATTTCACGATAGGCTTTTTTTACCTCTTCGTCGCTTGCATTAGGGTCGATTTCCAGAATTTTATAAGCAAAGTCGGTGTTTTTCACAAACATTGCTTTGATCGATTCATAATCTTTTGAAGAGATTCCTAAGTTAACTGCAATGTGCGCAATTAGTTTTAATTCTTTGTCTGATAGTATATTATCTGAATTAGCAATGCCAAACAGGAAGTGAACAAGTTGAAGTCTCGACGAATAATCCATGTTTGCCTGTATTTGGTGACAAACATCGGTTACAGGAATATTCTGTTGCAGCAAATCGCGTAAAAGCTGGATGGCTTCATTGGCTGATCGGACGCCAAAATTTCGGGTAAAGTATTCTCTAACATAGTTTAACTCTGAACGCATCGCTTGACCATCGGCTTTCATTATTGCAGCAACCAATACCAACAAACTCATTGCGTACCCTCCGGTTGTCGGATTATTGGTTCTTGCTGAATATTGTCCAGTTTTATAGGTATTTACCTCTGAACCGGCATCGAAAGCTGATCCAATTACAAAACCAAGAATTGCCCCTATGGGACCACCTGCAAATGCCCCTAATCCGGCACCTATCCATTTTCCAAATTTTGCCATTATGAAAACAATAAGTTGTGTATATTAATTATTTGAGGAATAAGCATTTGTCGATTGTCATTTTCAATTATAAAGTCTGCTTTTTTCCTTTTTGTTTCTTCATCGAGCTGGTTATTTATTCTTTCCAGCACTTTTTCCCGCGAGATAGAGTCACGCTCCATAACCCTACTGATGCGGATTTCAAGGGGAGCTGTTACAACAATGATTTTATCAAACAGCTTGTCATGCCCCGATTCGTAAATTAATGCTGCTTCTTCAATTACATAAGGTCCTTTTTGCTGATCGGCCCATTGGTTAAAATAGTTTATAACAACAGGGTGCAAAAATGAATTGATCTTCGAAAGTGCCAATTTATCGTTAAAAATTAGAGATGCTAATTTTGGTCGGATTAATTTGTTGTTTGTGTCGTAAAGATCTTCTCCAAACAATTCAATAATATACTCTCTAACTGCATCGTCCTCATTAAGAAAGCGTTTGGCTTCTTCGTCGGCATAGAATACAGGAATCCCCAATTGGTCAAATACACGACAAACTGTCGATTTTCCAGATCCGATTCCCCCGGTAATACCAACCTTCAACATCTTCTATTTCTTTTTTATTATGTATTCAATTTCAGATGGTTGTATCTTTACTGACCTAACAAAAGCAGGTTGCTTTTTTATGCTGATAGAAAGTTTTGAAGTACTTGGGTTAATATTGTTATAGTCGGCTTCGACGATAAAGTCGTTCGAGCCAACTAAACTGAATTTATCGTATGCTAAAAGACAGCTAACCGTCACTTTTGCAGGAAAAGTGATTAGTGTTATGTTTTGAGGAACATTTTTCAATGTTATAGGTACAACCCCGGTATATTCAGTGAATTGCGAAACCGGTATTTCAATACTTACATTTGTTACGGTATATTCAAGCTGATCGATCTTTTCAAGAGGTACTTCGGTTTGCATGGGTTTGTTCAAACCATTAAATTTTATATTTGATGTTGGGATTGCCTTTAATGTATCTAGAATTACTGCAGGTCCACGCACTGTAATATATTCTGGAGTAATTCCGATGGAGTCGGAAAGAAAATATTGGTTTTGGCAAGTGACTTGAATGTTTGACACAACTTTTACTTTCTTTTCAGAAACAACATCGTAGAATGATACAAAACTATCGGGTGAAACATCTGTAACAATAATGTCGGGTGAAAGCTGTTCGCTGATTTGGGGTATAAATTTATCTGTAATAATAACAAACTCGTTGGTTGATTGTGAGTTATTGCTGGAATTTATTGCTTGCTTTATATCGAGATTAATTGGTGTTGTCGACAAACTAAATTTATTACGGACGAGGATGAACCCATGAGCACGTATTTTTAAATCGAGTTTTGAAGGGGGAGGGTTGACTAAAATTTTATTTTTGGGGACATTGGTATATCGAACAGGTACTGATATTGTTATTTCGTAATTTTTATCGAGAGCTTTGACAAACCATAAAACAGTGGCTATCAATAAGCAAATGAGAAATACAAAAGGCTTATTGTTTTTTTTCAGATCGACACTGAACGATGATCTTTTCTCCTCGTCTGACATGTTTTTTGTTTGATTCTGATACTAAATTATACGTTCTATAGTTTCTGAGCAGATAGAAAGAAAAAGAAGGGTTGCCCCTTCTTCATTATTTTTGTGGTTGTTGAAGATCGCTAGGGTCTTTCATAACACTTCCTTTGTCGACTGTAATCTTGGCATTTTCATCAATTTGAAGTACAATTACAGTATCGGAAACACTAACAATTTTACCGTAGATACCTCCGGTGGTTATTACTTTGTCGCCTTTTTGAAGCGAATCGCGGAATAACTTTAGTTCTTTCTGGCGTTTTGCCTGTGGCCTGATCATAAAAATCCAGAAAATTACTAAAATGGCGATGAGTGGCAGGAACATCCCTAATGGACTTTGTCCGGTTGCAGCAGCTCCCGTACTTTGTAATAAAATTAAATTGATAATACTTAATGTATTCATTTCAAATATGTATTTAATTAATAATCTATAATTTAGCTTTATTAAAACTTGTTCTCAAAATTATCGAATTATTACATATTCTTGCATTTTCATTGAGGAATATTTATTGTTTTTCCGTTCTTTTAACGTTATTTGGATTAAAATAGGACTTTATTCCCCAATTAACCCACGTCCAGCTTTTATTATTTTGCCTTCTTCTTTCAGGTCTTTAACAATTTTGTCGAGGATCCCGTTGATGAAAGTCTTACTTTTTTCTGTACTGTAAAATTTAGCGATGTCGATATATTCGTTAAGTGATACTTTTGTTGGAATCGATGGAAAATAAATAAATTCAGTAACTGCAAGTTCCATGATTACTACATCGATAAAGGCTACACGTTCAAGATCCCAGTTCCGTAAATGTTTCTTTATGATTTCTTTGTGTTCTTCGGTATTTAAAACGGCTTTACGGAAAAGATTTTTGGTGAATTGCAGATCCTCATCGTCTTTAAAAAGCGGTAACAAGGGCATATTTTCACTTGATCCTGGTTTTATTTTCTTTATTGTTTTATGGATCATGCTTACAACGAATTCCAGATCGTCGTTCCAATAAATACTTTGTTCTTCAAGGAGTTGTTCAAGATCTTCAGAAACTGCAATGACTTGTTCAAGCAAGAATTCTACAAGTTTTCGATCTTCTGTAAAATTGTTTAAACCCCCAGCCATATATTGAAGATATTCCTCAGTGGAGGTTAACTCGTTGTGAATTTTTTTTATAAACTCGGGGGTATTGATCCACGACAACTTTGATTTGTCAAGGAAGCTTTTTAATGCTTCATTTTCTGAAAGCTTTATAAGGATTTCGTTTTTGACAAACTTGAGGTTTGGATTTAAATCCTCATGTAACGGAATCTTTTTGTTTCGGTTGACTTCAATCCGGTTTAATGAGAAATCTCTGATTTCCAGTAATAATTGGAGTAACAAATGATATAATTCATACGATTTGTTAATACTGAAAAAAAGTTCCTTTTCAGCCAAATTGATTGACTGTTCGGGTAATGTATGGAACGCGTACAGCGATTGCATCGCTTTGATCCGTATAATTCTGCGGCTAATCATTAAAAGAACTATTTAAATATTTGGCAAAAGTACGTTATTTCATTCGATAATGAAAGGCAAGAATCGCAAGGATTATAGAGTTAACATTTTGTTTATTCTGGACTGATCATTGTTCTTGCCCATGTTCTGGAATTGATTCATTGTTGTGATGTCCCTTTTTTTTACTCTTTTTCTTTTTTTCACCTTCTGGTGGGATATTCCAGTAAGCATGGGCATCGTTGGGATCGTCTTCATCTTCATCATCTTCTTCGGTTTCATAAATTAATTGTGGAGGTCCTTCTTTGTAATAGTTAAATGCAAGAAGGGTGCCTGAGAATGCTCCCATAAAATGGCCGTCCCACGATACTCCTGGTTCAATCGGGAAAATGCCCCAAACCATGCTCCCGTATAGAAAAACAACAATGAGCGAAATAGTCAGTAACCGAATGTCTTTCTTTAAGATACCTGAAAAAAGCAAAAATGCTGCAATACCATATATTATCCCGCTCGCCCCAATGTGAATGAGTTCCCGGCCTCCGAGCCAGAGAAATGCCCCGGCAAGAAAGTAATTGAGAAGGAATATTTTCAGAGCAACTTTTCTGTAGAAGTAAAACAAGGCTACTGATAGTACAAAAAACGATGATGAATTGGCAATGAGATGTTTAAAGTCGGAGTGAATGAGGGGCGATGTAATTATTCCGATTAAGCCTGAAGCGTTGCGTGGCAATACTCCTAAAGATATATATTGTTCGCCCGACATGATTTCGGCAACTTTAACAAGCCAAATTAACAACAAGAAAATTGTTGGAAATACAAGGCTGTACTTGAAGATTTTCTTTTCCAGTTCTTCTTCTTCTGGAGAGAGTGGTTGCGGGTAATATCGGAATGTTAACTTAGGCATGTAGCAAAATAGCAAGGTTTTCGCAGAACCCATCAATGTCTTCGGGCTTAGTATCGAACGAGGTCATCCAACGCACTTCGTGTTTGTTTTCATCCCAGTCGTAAAAGAAATATTCGTTTCTCAAGGTTTCGCTTATCCTAGGGTCGAGGATGGCAAAAACGCCGTTGGCTTCTACTTTTTGGGTTATCTCAACCCCTAAGTTTTGTACTTTTCGGGCAAGGTATTGAGCCATTTCATTGGAGTGTCGGGCATTTTCGAGCCATAGGTCGTTTTCGAGATAGGCGATAAACTGGGCTGCAATGTATCGCATTTTTGAGAAAAGCTGTGCCGATTGTTTTCGCAAATATTTCGCGTTTTCTGATAAATCACGATTGAAAAAGACCACGGCTTCACCCAACATCATTCCGTTTTTTGTCCCGCCGAACGATAAAACATCAACTCCGGCATCGCGTGTAAAATCGGATACATTTACATTCAATGCAGCAACGGCATTGGCAATTCTTGCCCCGTCCATGTGAACATACATGCCGTGTTGGTGAGCTAGTTGGCATATTTCTTTGATCTGGTCAATTTGATAAAGCGTGCCAAGCTCGGTGACCTGCGAAATGGAAATGATGCCAGGTTGTGAATGGTGTTCGAAACCAAATCCATGAAGGTGTGGTTTGATGAGTTCTGGAGAGAGTTTACCATCGGGGGTTTCGATGGGGATCACTTTGCATCCGGTAAAGCGCTCGGGTGCACCGCATTCGTCGGTCATTATGTGTGCTGTAGCCGGACAAAGGATTGAATGAAAAGGCTGGGAGAGGGTCGATAACCCAAGAATGTTGGCCCCGGTTCCGTTGAAAACAAAATAAACATCGATATTGAAGCCAAAAAACTTCTTGAAAATCTCGATCGCTTTTTTTGTATATATGTCAGTTCCATAGCCTGTTACATGCCCTTCGTTGGCATTTTCCAGTGCCTTAAGTATGCTTGGGCTTACACCTGAATTATTGTCGCTTGCAAATCCTCGTTTATTCATTTTATTAGTTGTTTGAACAAATATAAACAAAGCTAGCCGAAAAATTATTTATTGTTGTTTGGTGTTGTTCATTTTCCCTTTTCAGATTCTTTATCGGATTATTCTCAATGTACTTTTCTTTTATGTTTTGTCAGAAATAAAAAATTGTCAACTTTAATTTTATATAAATGAAACGTGCGAAGTGTGCTTTGTTTGAAAAATAAGCACATCTTCGCACGTTGTCTTAATTATTTAATCTTTTGGTAATTAAAGAACTAATGGTTTTTTGGTTGTTCTGTGTTTTATTGTCTCCAATCTCGAAATTTATCAACAGATTATTGCAGCGATACTTTCTTTTTCAGCTTCACATCACCAGCCGATGCACCTACCTGAAGTTCTATATCGCATAGATCGTTGTCCCATTTTTGAGCGGTTTCGTTCCAGTACATCAAGTTTTTAACCGGTATTTCGAGTGTCACAAGCTTGTTTTCACCCGGAGAGAGGCTTACCCTAGTGAATGCTTTCAATTCTTTGTAAGGCCATTCAACGGTTGGATTTATCCGATGAACATAAGCTTGGACCACTTCTTCTGCCAATACCTTTCCTGTGTTTTTCAGGTCGAAAGTAAGCGTTATTACATCTGTTGCTTTAAAACTATTTTTGTTTATTTTCAGGTTGGTATACTCAAAAGAGGAATAGGTAAGCCCGTATCCAAAGGGGTACATCACCTGAATATTTTTAGTATCGAACCAACGGTAACCCACTAACGACTCTTCTGAATATATTGCTGTATTGGGATCATTTTCAGGCTTTTGTGTTTCTTTTGTTTCAACTTTCTTTTCGTTGTCTTTTTTCGCGACCAAATTGGCAAAAATATCCTCATTCTTATCGCCTTGAGGATAATTCCCCATTGCATAGGCTGGAGAATCTTCAAGGCGAAACGGTATTGTAAAAGGCAAACGACCGCTTGGCGAAATTGTACCAAGTAATACATCGGCTAAGGCATTTCCACCTTCAGAGCCGTTAAACCACGATATTAACAAGGCTTTCGATAATGGTTTTACCGTGTTCAAATCGTTAGGTGCTCCGCTGGCTAATACTGTAATTACGTTTGAGTTAGCCTGAGCAATTTTTTTAATGAGTTCATCTTGTCCCGAGGGTAAAAAGATGTTTTCACGGTCACGTCCTTCAGTTTCAACGGCGCGGTTATTTCCACCAACGAATATTACAATATCAGCTTTTGATGCCAATTCTATGGCTTCTTTGGTAAGCTGCTGTGCGATTTTCTCTTTTTCTATGTTTTCGGCATCTATATCTTTGGGTGTTTTTCTGAAACGGCCAAAGGAATAGGCTTCGGGTTGATATCCTTGTGCGAAAATAATTTCGGCACGGTCTCCAATCTTGTTTTTCAAGCCTTCAAGCGGCGTTATTTCGTACAGAGCCTTCACTCCTGCACCCAATCCTCCGGACGCCATGGTTTGTGTGGCATTGGCACCAATAATGGCTATAAGGGGTTTGTTTTCTATGTTTAGCGGTAATATACCTTCGTTTTTCAACAAAACAATTGATTTGCAGGCTACGTTATACGCAATTTTTTGTTGTTCGGGCTGCGAAGTCATTTGTTTATTGGCCTCTTCGGCTGGTACAGGAGTGATCGCTTTACGAACCCTAAGAATTTCACGAACTCTTTGGTTTATAATATCTTCTGAAATAGCGCCAGACTTAACCGAATCGAGTAGCGCTTGACCAAGGTATTTTTTGCCTGGCATTTCTACGTTAAGTCCGTATTTTGCTGCCTCTACCGTGCTGTGGGTGCCGCCCCAGTCTGAAACTACAAGTCCGCCAAATCCCCAATCATTGCGCAAAATTTTATTTAGTAGTATATCATTTTCTCCACACCACCAACCATTTACTTTATTGTAGGCAGACATGATTCCGTAGGCATCACCTTCTTCAACAGCAGCCCTGAAAGGGGGCAAATATATTTCCCGCATAGCTCTTTCTCCAATCACAACATTTACTGTCCCCCGGTTGTTTTCCTGGTTATTCAGGGCATAGTGCTTAAGACATGCTGCTACTCCGTTGTCTTGTACCCCTTTGGTATATTCAACCGAAAGGCGGCTACTCAGGAATGGATCTTCACTGAGGTATTCATAGGTTCTTCCGCCTGTTGGAATTCGCTGGATGTTGATTGAAGGGCCAAGGATCATGTCTTTTCCCCTCATTTTTGCTTCGCGTCCCATTCCGCTTCCGTATTCGTAGGCCAATTCAGGGCTCCAAGTGGCAGCAAGTGCCGAACCTGTTGGGAAAAATGTAGCTTTATCATTTTCCAACCCTAATGGTCGCCAACTGTCGGGTTCCATTTCTTCGCGAATTCCAAAGGGACCATCGGCATATACCATATCTGCTATTCCAAGACGTTCTACTCCGGCAGATACAAACATGTGTTTGCCGTGAAGCATGTTCACTTTTTCTTCAAGGGTCATCTGTGCTATGATGCCATCAATTTCTTTGTCGAATTTGAAGAGTTTCGACTTGTTTCCGGTTGCCGTACATCCAGCAGTGAAAAGAAGCGTTACGGCAAAAAGTGATAAGAATTTTTTAATGCTCATGTTAAATATTTTAATGTGTTGTTTCTCTTTATTGATTGTTTTTTCTTGTTCTTTAAAGATAGCGATTTCTTTCGTTTTGAGGTGGTAAAGGTAATAGACTGTTGGTTGGCATTGAGCAATATTTCTTATCATTTTGTTTACAACTTGATTATTTGTGGCTCAATATAGGGGGGTAAATATCGCAATTACTGCATATTCATGTAATAATTACTCTTTTTCTTTAATTAGAATCTGATGAGATTTCCTCGATTACTTGTTAATAACTGCCAGACGAAGTTATTAATGGATAGTATTTTCTTAAAAATAAAGACCTTGATAAATTGCTTATCAAGGTCTTTACTTCTAAATGCTTAATTAGAAGTTTTATTTTTCAATCCAATCTATTATTTTCTGGTCGAATGGTTTTGTTTTTGGTGACACCCATCCGTAAATCTTACCGTTGGGGTCGATCATGTACTTTTGAAAGTTCCAACTAATATCTGAATTGGTAGTGGTCGTAAGCCATTGATATATTGGGTGAATATCGTCGCCTTTTACTGATATTTTTGCCATAAGTGGGAATGTAACCCCATAGTTTTTCTTACAAAATTCTTCGATTTCATTATTGGTTCCTGGCTCTTGCTTTAGAAAATTATTTGCCGGAAACCCGATGATAACAAGGTTTTTGTCTTTATATTTCTGATAAAGTTCTTCAAGGTCGTCGTATTGTGGCGTTAAGCCGCATTTTGATGCGGTGTTCACAATCAGTACTTTTTTTCCTTTCAATTGCGAAAATTCGAAGGTATTTCCTTGGATATCTTCAACCACGAAATCGTAAAGTGTTTGATCATTTTGTGCAAATATGTTTAGTGCAAAAAATAGAATTGTGGCAGTTAGTAGTGTTTTCATAGATGTTCTCAGTTTGTTAATATTATTTATTGCTTCGTTGTTCTGCATCCATAAATTATTGCCTTTTAGCTTAAACATGACGCAGTTACAACACTAAATAACAATAAAGAGTATTTTTTGTTCTGGCTTTTCTAACTTGTTCATGCTATGAGAGTAACCAGAAAACTAAGTTTTTAATTTTTTGTAAAAGTCTGGAAATTAATATTCTGATTTGTTTTGCATTTGTCGAGGCTCCTGTTTTTTTGATAAATTTCCCTTTTTTTGTTGATAAAATGATGAAGTAAAATGTACTTGTTCGGCGGGTAATCTTTATATTTGAATTCTTAAATGAAAAAAGGTACGAATGAAGGATTTTGTTGTTTCTGCCCGTAAATATCGCCCGTCGACTTTTGTGTCGGTAGTTGGTCAGCAGTCGATTACAGCTACGCTAAAAAATGCGATCAAGAATAATCAGATGGCTCATGCTTATTTGTTTTGTGGGCCGCGTGGAGTAGGAAAAACAACTTGTGCCCGCATTTTTGCAAAAACAATTAATTGTCAGAATGTTACTGCCGATAATGAACCCTGTAATACTTGTGAGTCATGTCTGGCTTTCAACGAAAACCGCTCATATAATATTCACGAACTCGATGCCGCATCGAACAACTCCGTCGATGATATCCGTCTGATTATTGATAAGGTTAGGGTTCCGCCTCAGCTTGGACATTATAGTGTTTATATTATCGATGAGGTTCATATGTTGTCTGCAGCAGCTTTCAATGCTTTTCTTAAAACACTTGAAGAGCCGCCGCGTCATGCTATTTTTATCCTGGCCACTACAGAAAAACATAAGATATTACCCACAATTTTATCCCGTTGCCAGATTTTTGATTTTAACCGGTTGAAGATTTCCGACATTTCGGGATATTTGAAATATGTTGCTAAAAATGAAGAAGTTGAAGTTGAAGAAAGTGGCTTCGATGTGATTGCACAAAAGGCAGATGGTGCCATGCGTGATGCTCTTTCCATTTTCGATCAGATAGTCAGTTTCTCAGGGAAAAATATTACATATCATAACGTAATCGATACATTGAACGTACTCGATTATGATTATTATTTCAAACTTACCGATCATTTTTTGAGTGGTGACATACCTGATGTTCTGCTAATTTTTAACGAGATTTTGAACAACGGATTCGATGGACATCATTTTATTACCGGGCTTGCTTCTCATTTCCGCGATTTGCTCATGTGCAAAGATCCATCTACTGTGCAGTTACTTGAGGTAGGAGGCGAAATTCAAGAGAAATACAAGGTTCAAGCCGCTCGATGTGAACAGGATTTCTTGCTTAAATCACTTGAAATTGCGAATTATTGTGACTTGAATTATAAGACAAGTCAACACAAACGCTTGCTTGTTGAGCTCACTCTTATCAGGATTTCTCA
>Ga0123334_1000435_pt1 | contig 56906 bp, 35 predicted proteins | sample BiotimSIPDNA_FD_89706 | JGI IMG/M metagenome (GOLD analysis project Ga0123334, IMG submission 89706) | Anaerobic biogas reactor microbial communites from Washington, USA - Biogas_R1 time_0 SIP DNA | ecosystem: Engineered > Bioreactor > Anaerobic > Unclassified | place: Washington, USA...
CACAAAGCTGAAATCGTAGTTATTGTCGGAGCCGCCGCTAAATGTGATATATTCATTATAATAATCGGCATCGCTATATTCATCAATATCTGTAACAGCAACTGGTTGTTCGTCGAGGTCGTTAGCATCATCCTCATTTACAAAGCCATCGTATTCAATGGTGAGTGCTGGGTTGAGTTGTCCGTACACCTTGCTTTGATTGTGGGCGGTAACGGTGAGCGGTGCTGGGGTGATTTCAGCAGAGAGAACCACGTAATTTTCTGGTGCCGAGTATCTGCCGGCATCGGGGCCGCTAATGCTGTATGCCACAGTAATGGTTTTATCCGTCGCAGCGTTGGCATCGTTGTATGTTGCAGTAGCACTCACGCTTACACTTTCGCCGAAACGAATATTGTTTAACACACCTGCGATAACAGTAGCATCAGCGTTACCATCGTAAACTTTCGATACGGTTAATGTGGGGGTTTCAATCTGAAGCGGCATCAGTTCGTCGTCCTTTATAAGCACTGAAACTTGCTGATTGAAATTGGAAATGGCATTGACGCAACTTTCGATGGTAACAACAACGCTTAAATCCTCGTGTGGCGTGCTGTTGTCAATGGCACTCAATGTTACACTGCCCGAAGTGCTTCCGGCAGGTATATGAATGCTTGTGGCCGACAAGGCATAGTCGCTTGACGAGGCTGTGCTTAAAGTGCTAATTCCCAGGGTTACTTCTATATCGTTTTCGGAAGCCGATGAAAGGTTTGCAGTAATAATTGCCGAACCGCCATTTTCCGAAATTTCGGTTAACGCTGCCTCGAGGTTAACACGAATCACATTGTATTCATCGATCGTTAAATCGACGGTTTGAAGGGTTAGGCCTGCGAATGCGCTGTTGGTCATGGTGCAATAAACCTGACTGGCGGGTATGTTCAGAAAATGGAAAACGCCATCGTATTCGTTGTAAAATCCACTTTGATCAACAGGTGTGCCATCGAGCAAGAACCATTTGTATTCGGTGCGATGTGTTTGACCGTTTTCATCAACTACATTTAATTGACTGCTCAAATCAACAATACCTCCCAAGCACGTAACATCCATTTTTCCCTGCGGAGCAAAAGTGTAAATATTATAGGATGATTGTGGAATTGGTAATGAATTAAATTTCAAATAATTGTCTTCGCATTCAAGAGACTCGAGATTTGTTTGCTGGCTTACATCCAATGCAATAAGCCCCATGTTTGACATTGATAATTCTATAATATTCTCGCTATAAATTTTAACATTATTCCCGGCTGAATATCCGTTTAACACAATATCTGTAGTGTTGTTTACATTGAATTTACTGAGCATTCCGTCTCCTTTATCAACATAAATATCATAACTAGCCGAGGCACTACAACTAAAACTTATTGTACCATTCTTTATAGAAACGAAGATTGTTGATGGTTGCAGCACAGCGTCAATCGTTATGTTTTCGGTTTGCAATGCAAGGTCGGGGAAAGCATCATTGTTCATGATACAGTACACCGATGCGCCAAGGTTTTTTACAAAAGTGAACACACCATTTTCTTCGATGTAATCGTAAGCTGCAAGTAGTTGGTCGCCACCATCGACATACCATGAGTAGCTTGTAGCATGAGCCTGCCCGCTTGCATCCGATGCACTTAGCTGCGAACTTAGATCCACTACGCCATTGATGCAAGTGGCTTGATATTTTGCCTGCGGGGCATAGCTGTAGCTTTGCAAGGTACTGCTTTGTGGCAATGTGCTAAATAAAAGGCTGTTATCGCTACAGTTCAGTTCGCTTAACAACAGATTACTGTTCATATCCAAGATTACAAGTTTATTCTGGCTGCAATTGAGCGATACAAGTGAACCCAGATTACTAACATCGAGCGAGGTCAGTTCTTGACTGCTGATGTTTAGGCCGGTAACACCCAATGTGTACACTTTTACAGTGTTGTTTGCGGTATATTCAGCAGTAGTCAGTGTTGTTGCTGAGGTTGTTTGGTGGAAAGGTGTAAAGATACCGTTGCCCCAATCAACACTCATTGTTCCTACTTCCGATGCTTCGATGGTGAATGCCAGGTTGCCGGTAAGTCCCGACTCAAAAGTGAAAGCAGGATCGATGGCTTTATCGATGGTAATATCAACCGTGCGCAAAGCATTATCATCTGCAAAATCGGGATAAACACTGTTGGCAAGTTTGCAATAAACCGTTGTTGCCGGAACTTTCAAAAACATAAACAGCCCATCGGATTCAATGTAATCGACCCCGGGTGACAACAAGTTGTTATCGGCATCGTACCAAGTGTAAACGGTTTTTACAGGGTTCGAGTCAACATCTAATGCCGTAAGTTGCGAGCTTAAGTCAACCACTCCATTGATGCATGATACTTCGATATTATCCTGCGGGGCATATTCAAAATTAATAAAACTGGATTTTGGTTGTGGTAAGTTTTTCAAGGTAAACTTATTGTAATTTACAAACAAACCATTAATGTCAGAATAGGCACTAAGGTCTAAATTGCTTAATTTATTGTTGTTTAAGCTGATATGACGATAGCTGACATCAGGGCAAAGTACTACGTTTTCTAAAAGGTTACCAGAGCAAGCCCACTCCGTTAAACTTGTATTTTGGCTAATATCCAGAGTTACCAACTTATTACCGGTAAGATTAAAATAATGCAGAGACTCAAAACTACTTAAATCAATATTGCTTAGATTATTTCCGTGCAAATCCATCTCTCCGAGCTTTGATAATCCACCTGCGACGAAGCTATTAACTTGCTGGTTGGAGACAATAATAGCTGCTGGTTGGTCGCCATATACTTTTACAGTAGCTCCGTTTGCATAGTTTGAAGTGTTAAAAGCTGAGTACACAGTATTAACCTGGCAAACTGCAAGGTCGCCATTTCCCCAATCGATAAATAAATTGCTTGCGTGATTGTTTTTCGCATGAATCTCAAGTTCGCCGCTTGTTTCAGCAGTAAAACTAAACAATGGTTCGGGCAAACTTGCCACTTCATCAATTGTAATTAGTACTGTTTTTAAGGTCAAATCGGGATAAGCCGTATTGGTCATTTCGCAATAAACCTGTCCTCCGGCGTTGTTCAGGAAATAGAATATTCCGTCGGACGATAAATAATCGGTTCCTAAAACAAGTGGGGTGCCATTGGATTGATACCACTTATAAACCGTATAACGATTATTCCAACCAGATATTAACTGCGAGCCTAAATCGACCACCCCGTTGGTGCAATCTGCCGAATATTCTTTTTGCGGGGCATAGGTTAAGCTATATCTTATTAATAAATCGGGCAAGGATGTTAAATGAAAGTAATTGCCTGAAACATCGACAGTTGAACCGTATGTTACACCTGATATATCAATTGATTGAAGATTGTTGTTCGACACGTTCAAGTTCGTATATTTGGAACTATTGCTTAAGTCGATGTTATTCAGCTGGTTGTTGGAACAATTGAGTGTTTCCAGGCTGGCAAGGGTTGAAATATTGAGCGAGCCCAATAAATTGCTGTGGCAATCGAGGTTGGTAATGCCGGTATTGCCCGAAAGATTTAAACCATCGAGGTTATTTTCGGCACAAACCAGCTTGGTTAATGCCGTATTTGCACTTACATCCAAACTGTTTAGCTGATTGTTTGAGCAAGCCAACTCGATAAGTGCCGTGTTAGGCAACAGATTGAGCGAACCTAGGGCATTATTGCTGGTGTTCAGCTTTTCCAAACGGGTGTTCTGACTTAGGTTTAATGCCGAAAGGCTGTTGTTGTTGCAATAAAGCTCGCTCAGTGCAGGGTTGTTTTCCACATTAAGCGCACTAATTTCATTGTTCGAACAATTGAATTGGCTCAGGAATGCATTCTGGCTTACATCGACAGAACTGATTGCCTGCCCCGAGATATCGAAATAGCTGAACCAGTCGCCATAAAGCTTCACGGTTTGTCCGGCTACATAGTTGCTACTTGCCATTTCGGTAATGTTGGCATCAAGATCGGCAGCATGAACGAGTCCATCGCCCCAATCGACATACAAGCAGCAATTGTAAGTACTTGCTGCACTGAACGATATATTGCCCGAATTGTTTGAAGTGAATGTAATAAAATGCTCGGGCATACCGCCTACGGCATCGATGGTAATAGGGTTCGATTTTAAGGTTAAATCGGGGAAGGCCTCATTGGTAAGCACACAATATACACTCGATGCCGGTATTCGTTGAAAATAGAATACACCGTTGCTGGCAATGTAATCGACTCCCGAAATCAGGGGATCACCACTTTCGGTAGACCAGTAAAAAACAGTAGGGTATGTTTCCCCATTGGCATTGCTCACCAAAAACTGATCGCTCAAATTTACAATTCCATTGGCATAAGGCGCATCGAAATTAGACTGTGGCGAGTAGCTATAATAATTGAGGTTAACCTTAGGAAGCGTTTCAAAAGTTAGCTTGTTGTTCTCACATTCTAAAGTTTGAAGTTTTGCATTTTGGCTAACATCAATTTCTGAAAGATTCGAGTTACTACAATCTAAAATTTCTAACTCACTGTTTTGACTAACATCGAGGCTGCTAATAGCACAAAACGGGATTCGCAATAATTCTAACGACTTGCAGTTGCTTACATCTAAATAGCTTATATAAGCACTATTGATGGACCAAAAATGCCGAATATTGGTGCCATAAATATTTACAATATCTCCGGCATTATAATAAGTAAAATTAGAATTTATCTGAATTTGCTTCGTATCATCGGAAAAATAACTTAACACAGTGCCATTTCCCCAATCAATATAAACTTTTTGACCGACTTCGGGTGTCGCTAAAGAGAAATCAAAATAGTCATTGTTTGCACTAAGCGATATCAACGCATTGTCAATCATTACTTCGCTGGTGCTTAGTTCCAATCCGGGAAAAGCAGTATTGGTCATAACGCAATAGGCAACCGGGTATTTAATATTAATAAAGGAAAACACCCCGTCGCTTACGGTATAATCTTCGCCTTCAAGCAGCACCGAATTATCGAGGCTCGAATACCATGTGTACGTAGTATAGTGAGATGTGCCGTTTTCATCAACAACCAACCACTCGGCACTTAAATCGACCTGATTGTTAATGGCCTTTACGCTCATTAGCTGTTGTGGAGCATAACTGTAGTTGGTATACGATGCTTTTTTTACGGGTAAAGAAGCAAAGCTGAACTTATTCCCTGCACAGCGAATATCGCGCATATCGAGCTTGTCGCTTATTTCGAGATACGTTGTTTGCAGGTTTTGATTCTCAAGATTAATACCATTTATTTTTTTCCCATAAATTTTGACAATGGTACCCGGCACATAATTAACAGTACTAAATTGCTGTTCGGTGGTACCTGCCCACAATGTCACAATATTTCCATCGCCCCCGTCGATCCCGATTGGAGTACTTTCTGTGGCGGTTAATTTCAAAATAAAATATTCGGTGTCAGAGGCAAGTAAAATTACAGGTTCGTCTTCGAAAGTTTTCTCAATTTCAATATTGACCGACTTGAAAGTCCAATCGGGAAAAAGATCGTAGTTGCTTAACTCGCAATAAACCTGAGTTGCCGGTTTTTTTAAGAAATAGAAAACACCATTTTCCTCGAAATAATCGCTCCCGTTGGTAAGAACACTACCACCTATTGTGTGCCAGCTGAAGCTTGTAGGTTTAGGCTGACCGTTTTCGTCAAGCAGGTTAATGTGGGTACTTAAGTCAATTGCCCCTTCACTGTTTGGAACAATATCGAAATTACCCTGATTATTATACTTGAAGTTCGTCCATGTTGATTTCGGAACGGGCAAGGTGCTTAAATTTAACTTATTGCTATAGCAAACTAATTCTGCAAGCAAAGGATTATCCCCTATCGTCAGCGCACTTATCAGGTTTTCGGGGCATTTTATCGATGTTAGTACATTGCTTGCCGAGACATCTAAGGATGTAAGCTGATTCCGGGTACAATCTACCGTAGTCAATTTCTGCTTATTCGAAAAATCGAGCGTTTGAATTGCATTATAAGAACAATTGAAATCTTTTAACTCGTTGTTGTTTGAAATATCGAGTACTGTGAGGTTGTTTTTATTGCAATCAAGTGCTTGAAGATTCGTAGCCCTCGTAACATTTAGGCTGGTAAGCTTTTGATTAGAAGCTTTAAACCCGGTAACGTTGGGCGCATAAAACTTAACCGTTTGGCCTGCTGTATAAGAAGATGTATTGATTGTTGCCGAGATTTGCGTTGAATAGTAATAAGGCGTTAGTACTCCCGAACCCCAATCAATAAAAAGCAAATCATATGCAGGGTTACTAAAAGAGAAAGAAATGTAACCGGTTTCATTCGAAGTGAACAGAATGCTTGGCTCAGGCATGGTGCCGGCCATATCGACCACAAAACTGTTTGTTTGTAGGGTAAGCTTATTGAACAGCTGATTAACCATGGTAATGTAAACCTCTGTTTCGGGTATCCGTAAAAAGCGTATTACACCCCTATCTACAAAGTAATCGACACCCAGTTGCAATTGGTTATTGTTAATGTCGTAGCATCTGAAAACAGTAAAATCGCGATTTTGAGCAGTAATAATAAATTCGTTGCTCAAATCAACCTCACCGTTAACACATTGCACTTCCACCTGCGATTGAGGCGAATAGGTATCTGAAGTAGAGCCTGCCAATTTAGCAGGCAATGTCGAGAACTTCAATTTATTCCGATGGCATGAAATATTTGTCAATGAAAGATTCTCACCAAATAACAAAGTCTCAATTTGATTATCCTGACAATATAATGTTTTTAAATTTGCACAATTCCGTATATCGAGAGATTCAATTAAGTTTGAATTACAATATAAATAACTCAAATTGGGGCAATTACTTACATCGAGCGAGGCAAGTAGGTTGTTATTACAAGAGACATTAATAATCTTTGAGTTGTTGCTTAGGTCTAAGCTGGTGAGTTTGTTATTATATATATTTAGGTTTTCTAAATCGGGCGAATTACTTATGTCTATTGAAGTAAGTTGTTGGTCATACAAATTAATCCATGTAATGCCCTCGGTGTAAACCTTAATGGTTTTTCCAGCATTTACTATCGGCTGAGAGTAGCTTCTCCCCTCATTGGTGCCGGCGGAGTTAAGTTTACCATCTCCCCAGTCGATGTACAGACCCCGTGTATGATTACAGCCAAGGTATAGCGACACATTTCCCGATTTATCGGAAGTAAATTGTAAATTGGGCACCCAGCTATCAAGTAGTTGATCGGTAAATACAGGGCTTGAGTTTGAACCATTGCTAAAAACCCATATATCTTCGGTGCCGTTCGCACTTTCGCCATACATGTCCCAGTTCGAGAAAGTTGCAGCTTCGCCCATCTGCGTGTAGTTTTTTACGGCCACATTGTAAAGTGAACCAACAGCCCCTTCGCCAATAACAGGCGATTTCACGGTATAACATTCTGAAAACGCATTGCTGGCACTAGCGAAACCTGCGATGCCACCGACCTGCGATGCTGCCGAAATGGTACCTTCACGGCTGTAGCAAAATTGCATTTGGCACCCAAGGCTTGTTCCAATAATACCACCGGCAGAATTGCCGGTAGCTGTAACACTGTTGTAATTAAAGCAGTTTTTTATAGTCGCATAAATCTGACCACCATAATCGGGCACAATGCCCGTAATTCCTCCGGCTGAATTGCCGCTTGCCGTAACCAACGATGCATTGCTGCTTTGTTCAATGCTGCCTTCGTTAGCACCACACAAACCACCAATGTAATTTGCCCCGCTTACCGAGCCACTTTGTACATGGCATTTTTGCAAAATACCCTGATTGACCCCGGCCAAAATTCCGGCATAATCATTCGTAGTTACAACTGAGGCATTGCTAATCCGAAGGTTTGTAACAAGTCCTGTTCCTCCAACAATTCCGAACAAGCCTTGATGACTATCACTTGAATTGATCTTCAAGTTGCTGATTGTCAACTTTTGCCCATCGTAAGTTCCTGAAAAAGGCATCGAACTGTTTCCAATTCCGGGCCAGTTGGCTACCGAGCCTAAATCGATGTTGTCGGTTTGTTCAAAGTTCATGCTCCAAACAGATGAGCTTTGCGAAAGCCAATACAGGTTTTCGAGCGTAGCAATTTGGTAGGGATTTGCCTCCGACCCATTGCCTGTCGTTGGCGGGATTGCTGTTTGGGCCCATACGCTACTCACAATGGAGAGCCATAGGACAAGGATAAGTAAAAATTTTTGCTTCATACTTTAATTGAATTGATAAAAAGTTATTTAAGTGTTTATTATTGTTGCTTTTGAAATAAATGACTTAGGTCTTGCTTCGTTGGGTTCATGCGGCGTATTATCCGGTCGACTGAAGCCGGGGCAAGCTTCTCGAGCAGTAGTTTGAAGCCCAGTGCCGAAAGTGTATCTTCGAAACAGCGATAATACACCAACTTTGCCGGCGTTTGTTTTGCTGCTTGAACATAGGCTTTGCTTTTTCCATAGATTGCATTACCCCCTAATTTTGGATTCCCTGCCATGCCAATTGTGAACTCCTTTTCGCCGGTGGCGAGGATGTAGAGGTAGCAATTGTCGGCGGGGATCAAAGGGTATTGCTTTTCGGTTTGTGTCATGCTTCTGAATTTTTGCACGAATCTACTTCTGAGGCAAAAAAAGGTTGTCTCATATCAGAAAAACATTGTCTCATATCAGCAACCAACTGAATAACAGTTTTTTGGAAAGTAAATTTCTTAGATAAAAAAGACATTATTGAGAATTATTGGCTCAAGTTTCAGGCATGCAAATATTGAAATTTCGCACTAAACCGAGTGGACAGATCGTAAAAATCGATTTACGATCTGTCATAAACGGACATTTTTGATAGAATTATAAACACATAGACACAAAGACTCAAAAAAACTTGGTGTTCCTTTGTGAAAATCCTTAGTGTCCTTTGTGGTTAATACGTAGAATTATCCTTTTTTCTCGCAGGCTAAATTACGAAACTCAACAGGTGTCAGCCCGAATCGTTCGCGAAACAGACGGTAAAACGTATTGCGTGAACCAAACCCCGAGTCGATAGCAACTGCTTCGATGGTTAGATCGCAGTTGGGCGTGGCCAACATGTCGCGCGCATGGTCGAGGCGCAGCACATTCAGGTACTCGCTCCATGTAAGGCTATAACATTTTTTGATGGCTTCGAAAAGGTAGGTTTCGTTGGTGTTTAGCATATCGGCCACAGCTTTGCGGGTAATACCGGCTTGCGTGTACGACTGTTCGCTACGCATTAAGGCATTAAGGCGTTCCATTAACTCGTTGTTCTCAATCCCAGCACCTTCTACAGTTTCTTCCACTATAGATTTCGGCGTATCGGGCACCGATTTTTCGAGCAGTTTCCTTTGCTCCGTTATCTGGTGGTACAACGAACGGTTTTTCTCTTTTAATTTTTTCTGATTGAAAAGAATCACTAGTGCAAAAGCAGCAAGCACCAGCGCCAATACCGAGAACAAGGCTGCCACGTTACGCGAATTTTTGAGTTTCAACTGGGTCTTTTCGGCTTCAATCTCTAATTTATCGACTTCGTAAATAGTTCGTAGCTCGTCAAGCTGACCTGCAAATTCAAGGTTTCGAAGCGAATCTTTACGCTGCATCACCTCCTCATAAACAAGTGCAGACTCGATACCCTTGCCTGCTTTTCGAAGTATTCGGGCTTTATTTTCCAGCACAGTGAGCGCACTTATGCTATCGCCAAAACTTATTACCCTATTGTAATTAGTATCTGCAATTGCAATAGCCTTTTCGTATTGCCCCAGATGCTCAAAAAAACGGGTTTGAATATGCAAAAGTTTGAATTGTGCAATCATGCTTCTCCCTTTGGCACACTCTTCGGAAATCTTTAAGTAGCGTTCGGCCTGAATTGTATTGCCAGTTTCAAAGTTAGCTATGGTTAACGCTAAATAGCAGTACAAATAGCGACCATTAAGCATAGGAGTTATGCCACGCTCTTCGGTACGTCGTTTATAGTTGTCAATGGTGACTTTCCACGCATCTGCAATGTTGAGCATCTTTTCAAATTTCCAACTGGCATCAAGTGTTTCGCAAAGTGTATTGTACGTATTTAACAACAGCGAAATATCCTCTTCTTTGCTTAATCGATTAATGGCTTCGTCGAAAGATTTTTCGGCAAGTTCGTAGCGTTGAAGTGTTTGATAAATTATACCCAAGGTGTGTGCCGATACGCCCAACCCATAATTATTGTCTCGTGCTTTAGCATCGTCATACATAAGCTGTGTTTCTTTTAGGGCGGTTTGGGTTTGGTTGGCATACAACAACTTTTCAACTTTAGCTTCCCAACCATTGTAGTAGTAATCCCACTGCCCATTTTTTGCCATAAATTCAAGATGTTTTGGCAAAACCGTTTCAAGGCTATCAAACATGTTGTAGTTATAAAAACAAAAAATTTGCTTCAATCGGGCAAGACCTTCAATTTCGGCATTGCCCTGTTTGTTTGCCTCCATTCGCAGATCATTGAGAGCCGCAAGTTCCGCATCAATATCGTTGCCCATTGCAACAAGGGAAACAATGTCAGCTAATGCTTGTAGTCGGTTCCCTCCACTAAGAGAGGGTAGTATTTTTCGAATAGAATCTTGCGGTGACTGATGTTCGGCAAATGTATTTTTTGTACATAGCGAAAAAATAAGTAACAGAATAACAACTAGTTTGGTTAAAGAGGAATGTATCATAGGTATTTCGATATTTTTAAACTTAGGGCTGATAAGCAATCCATTCGGCTTTCAATCTTTTTTCTTCTCACAGGCAAAATTTCGGAACTCAACAGGCGTTAGCCCAAAGCGCTCGCGAAACAAACGGTAAAAGGTATTGCGCGAACCGAAACCCGAATCGATGGCTACGGCTTCGATGGTAAGATCGCAGTTGGGCGTGGCCAACATATTTAAGATTTCGAGCTTTTCGGTTTCTGCCTGGGTTTGGGCGGCCTTAAACAAGCTGTCGGAATCGGTGTTTTGGGCATGCACCTGAAATGATAAGCAACACAAAAAGATCAGGATGCAAAGTGCGGTTTTCTTCATGGTTAACTCAGATCGAAGGGTTATTCATAAGCAGGTAAAGTATTAATAATAAGTTATTAGAACACAAATTAATAAGTATTTTTATCAATTTTGGCCTTTTTTGAAATGCCAAAAATGCAAAAATGAAACGAAACAGAGAGGACAGATCGTAAAAATCGTTTTACGATCTGTCCTCTTTAGAACGTTTTTTAATTCTTGCACTTCATTCGCAAAAGCATGTCTGGTTTGTTAACGTTCCAAAAAATAGGTTGAAAATGTCACTTATTATTTTTGTGAAATATTAAATTAAAGCAATATTGCTCGAGAGAAGATACTAACAAGACCATGACAGTTCTCGATCCTAAGATATTTACATTAACTACACCTGCTATTTCGGCATTGGTGGCTATGCTGATAGTTCTTTACGATGTGTTTGAAGAAGGTGGAGACCAGCGCCGTACAAAATTAAAGCTTGTACTTTTTTTTGCATCAACGGCAATTACAACCAGCTCGATCTTTATCTATTTCTATTTCCCCTACTTTTTCCGTCTGATTAACGGGATATACATGTTTTCAATCATAGCGATGCCCGTTTTTTTATATGCATTTATTTTTAAAATTACAGGTACAGATAAGCCTGAGCGTTTTTCAAATTTACACTACTTGGCACCTACTCTTTTGGCCATATTTCTTATTGTTGTTTCGCTATTTACCCCGGTCGAAGAACAAATGCTGACAATTAAAGGGAATGGTGCTTACTGTGGGGGCTCGCGACTGTTTTTTTATGCATCGAACGGAAAAATGTTGATCAGGCTTATTTTCAGCATTGTGTACATCGTTCTTATTTTCAAACGACTTCCGGGTTATCGCAGGTATATTGTTCATTATTCGTCAAACGAATCGAAAAGCTCGTTGCGTTGGGTGCCTATTTATCTGGGTGCTTTTATTGCCACTATACCTATTCCTTTGCTTGGTCAGTTTGTGCCACGCGATGCACTGGTTTCTAATGGATTTGCATTTTTCCACATATTCATTTTAATTTTACAACATAGCTTCTTAACATTCCATGTCATCAAAGGACACTACATACTTTATGAGGATGCGCAACCCGAAAATCGGCAGGTTATACCCGACGAATGTTTACCTTTAGACGATGTAAATGAAATAAAAACAGGCGATGTCTATAAAGATGATGAATTACAAATACAAGATTCACAGGGAGATGATAATGGAATATCGAAACTGTCTGCTAAAAAAGAATTGCTTACCCGCGAACGATTTGAGTGTTATATTAAAAAAAAGCGTCCTTATCTTAACTCAGAATTGAAAATTACTGATTTGGTTAATGACTTGAATGTTAATAGAACTTACATCTCTTCTTTCATCAACGCTGAGTATGGGTTAAATTTCAGCCATTACATAAACTTGTGTCGTCTTGCAGAATATCAGCGTCTTAGGGCGTGCAGCGATTATGCCGATAAAAGCAATACTGAACTTGTAGAAATGGCAGGATTTGGCAGCTACCGGAGTTATAGGAGGATGTTGGGAATGATGAGAAAAGCATGAATTTTTTTTTTGCTTTGTTGCCATTGCTTGGCTTTATGGTAAAAAATGAAAACAAATAGTGCTCCTTCGCAATTCTTTTTTATTTTTGTTTGATAATGAATTATTTTGTTAACCTTATGATCAAACAACTATACCGGTTTCTCCATCCGAAGTTTCAAAATCTTTTTCTCGAATATAAAGTTAGTTTTAAGCCCCGTTATGGCCACGGATTACCTCCTCATGGGGAATTATATCGAGTAATCGACGCAAAGAGAGAAGAATACAAGGGTTTGCTAAACAAAGCATTGAGTCTGAAAGAAAGTCTCTGGACAATAAAAGACTCGAGCTGCGAAACTGACTCTTCAAAGCCAACATGGAATAACGGGTACCTTCCCGGGCTTGATATTGTTGGTATATATACCTTATTGACAGAGTTTAAGCCTCGGAAATACATCGAAATTGGATCGGGGAATTCAACAAAAGTAGCCTATAAAGCCAAGATTGAGCAAAACCTTGGTACAGAAATTATTTCAATCGATCCTATGCCAAGGGCCGAAATTGATAATTTGGCCGATAAAATCATCAGAAAACCCTTTGAGAATGTCGATCTTGATATTGTTAATGAATTGAATGAAAACGATATCCTTTTTGTTGATAATTCGCATCGCATATTACCCAATTCTGATGCTATGGTTTTCTTTCTCGAGATTTTGCCACGACTCAAAAAAGGTGTGATTGTACACATACACGACATCTATTTACCGTATGATTATCCGCAGGTTATGTGCGACAGGTTTTATTCCGAGCAATATGGACTAGCCATATATTTGCTGGCAAATCCACGGAAATATGAACCGCTGATGCCTAATTATTTCATCTTTGAAGATAAAGAATTGTCGGCACTAATTGCACCAATTTGGAACCACGGGAACTTGCAAAATGTTGAAGAACATGGGGGTTCTTTTTGGTTGAAGATTGCCGAATGATGGAATAGAAAGCTATAAATGTGAACGGGAAATGGATTTCACCGAAAGATGAGTAAACTTCATTATTTGTAGTCCAATTCCCGCTTAACAGTTTTTTTTGAAATCGTTACAATCGCCCGTCGACTAATTGTTTGTCTAAAATACCTTTAACATCGTATATCACTGTTCCGGTGGCTTTGTGGGCTTTAAGGTCGATTGATTGGAACTTAGCGTGTGCAACAGCCAGAACTATGGCTTCGTAGTTTTGGTTTTCAGGGTATTCTGTGAGCGATGTTATGCCATATTCGTGTTGTACTTCAGTGGGTTTTGCCCACGGGTCGTACACCTCAACTTCAATCCCGTAGCTTGTCAGTTCGTGGTAAATATCTATGGCATGCGAGTTCCTGATGTCGGGACAATTTTCTTTAAACGTAATTCCAAGCATAAGAACCCGTGCTCCACGAACCGGACTGTTGTTTTTTATCATAAGCTTAACTACCTCTGCGGCAACATACTGTCCCATGCTGTCGTTGAGTCTTCGCCCAGCAAGGATAATTTCGGGATGATAGCCAGCTTCCTGGGCCTTTTGAGCCAGATAGTATGGGTCAACTCCAATGCAATGTCCTCCGACCAAGCCTGGTTTAAACGGCAAAAAGTTCCATTTTGTTCCGGCTGCTTCAAGCACATCATGGGTGTCGATCCCCATCCTGTTAAAAATTTTTGCCAACTCATTTACAAAAGCGATGTTTATGTCGCGCTGTGAGTTTTCAATTACTTTGGCTGCTTCGGCTACTTTTATCGATGGCGCTAAATGGGTTCCGGCCAAAATAACCGACGCGTACAGATTGTTGATTACTTCTGCAATTTCGGGGGTCGATCCTGAGGTGACTTTTTTAATCTTCTCTACCGTATGTTCTTTGTCACCAGGGTTGATCCGTTCGGGTGAGTACCCTGCAAAAAAATCGACATTGAATTTTAACCCTGATGTCTTTTCAATAACCGGGATACAATCTTCTTCGGTTGCACCGGGGTAAACAGTGCTCTCATAGATAACGATGTCACCTTTTTTTATCACCTTTCCAACAGTTTCCGAGGCGCGTAACAGCGGGGTAAGGTCGGGGCGGTTATTTCTGTCAACTGGTGTGGGAACGGTAATGATATATATGTTGCAGTCTGCAATCTCTTCTAAATTTGTGGTGCAAAACAAGCCGGTAGTTTTATTATCTTTCTTAAATGATAATGATTGCTGAAGTACCGATTTCAGGGTTATGTTATCTACCTCCAGCGTTGAATCGTTACCTTGCATTAATTCAGTTACGCGGTTTTTGTTGATATCGAAGCCTGTTACGGGGTATTTCGTGGCAAATAGCCGGGCGAGCGGGAGTCCTACATAACCAAGGCCAATTACTGCAATGCTGGGTTGAAATGTATTGTTCATGATCATTAAGTTCGTTGATTCATCTCATTGGTTAATTGAGAATTATTTAAGGTTGTTCCAATACCATTCACATGCCAGGGCAAACCCTTGCTGTGCGCTGAATTGTGGGTCGTATCCGATAAGTTTTTTGGCTTTCTCGATTGAAGCCAGAGAGTGGGGAATATCGCCCGGGCGTTGTGCTCCGAAGATAGGTTCAATTTTGCCAATACGTGGCTCGTACTTGGCCAAGTTCAACTTTAGCGTTTCAAAAAGTTGAACGAGAGTAGTATTGTTACCATAAGCTATGTTAAACACCTGATTTGAAAATCCTTCGCACGTTTTCAGGTTCTCTTCTGATGCCATTAGGGCTTTGTAGTTGGCTTCAATCACGTTGTCGATGTAAGTGAAATCGCGCGAAAAACTTCCGTCGCCATTAATAATGGGTGGTTTCAGGTTTATTAACTGTTTTACCCACAATGGAATAACAGCAGCATAGGCGCCATTCGGGTCTTGCCTTTTTCCAAAAACATTGAAATAGCGGAGTCCCACACAAGAAATACCATAAGTACGGGCAAAAACTTCGGCGTAAAGTTCATTAACATATTTGGTTACAGCATACGGGGAAAGGGGTTTCCCGATATGATCTTCTATTTTTGGTAAATTTTTAGAGTCACCATAGGTCGATGAGCTTGCTGCGTAGACGAAGCGTTTGACTCCTGCGTCTCGGGCCGCAACCAGCATATTAACAAAGCCTCCTACGTTGACATTGTTGCTTGTTGCCGGGTCGTTAATTGATCTTGGTACGCTCCCCAATGCAGCCTGATGAAGTACGAAATCGGCTCCATGGGCAGCTTTGGCACAATCGTTTGGCTCGCGAATATCGCCTTCGATAAGCGAAAACCTTGGATTGTCGATGAGGTGTTGAATATTTTCGCGCTTTCCGGTCGAGAAATTGTCGAGGCATACCACGTGAAAACCCTTGTCGATAAATGCATCACAGAGGTTTGATCCAATAAAACCTGCTCCTCCGGTAATCAGAATAGTTTGATTGATGGTCATGTAATTACTAAGTATTTGGCTGCAAATGTAATGGATTTTTTCTCGATTTGTCATGAAAATGCCCTTCAGAAAGCATCATCGCAAAATTGTTTTTGACAGCATTTAGATTATGAAAGATATATTGAAGGTATTTCTGCTAAAATCATTGTTGCCGTGAAATTTATTTCTGAGCCTCAATGTTAAAAATATTCTATCGGGTTATGTTTTTTTTCACCTCGAGTGATGTTCCGCAGCGCTTGCAGTAGAGTGCATCGTCGTCGTGCTTGTCATACATGCATTTGGAGCAAACCTGTGTGTTGCTATGATGCTTTCCAATAATATTTGCAGTTACAATTCCGGTAGGAACGGCCAGGATTGAATAACCCAGGATCATCACAAAGCTCGAAAGCATTTGCCCGAAGTGTGTAGTAGGAGATAAATCTCCATAGCCAACCGTGGTGAGGGTAACAATAGCCCAATAAATGCTGGTAGGAATATCTTTAAAGCCACTTTCAGGGCCTTCTATCAGGAACATAAATGTTCCGATGATCACGGCAAGTATGATTACAAATATGATGAATACGGTTATCTTTTCCCTGCTGTTCCAGAGTGCGTTTAAAATAATTCTTCCCGCACTGGTATAACGACTAAGTTTAAGGATACGGAATATTCTCATTACCCTCAATCCTCTGATAACTATTAAGTTTTGTGCTCCGGGCAAGAAGATGCCGAGGTAATTAGGTAGCAATGCTAGCAAGTCGATCAATCCGTAAAAACTGAAAATATATCGGAAAGGATTTGGAGATACCCAAATTCGGGTAGCATATTCAATGGTGAAAAGCACTGTGATAACCCATTCCAGGATGCGTAAAAAGAGACCAATTTTTTGATTTATTGAGTTTACGCTACCAAATATTACCACCAAAATGCTGAGCACAATCAGTACCATCAAAACTTCGTCAAACAGTTTTCCTTTTCGGGTGTCGGCTTCGAAAATTGTTTCGTAAAAGCGGTTCTTTGTTTTTTCTAAATCCATTGTGTTTTTCCAATTTTTTGGGTAAGAAAAATACGAATTAATCCTGATAAATGCAGAAAATAAGAATGGAAACTAGCTGAAAAGCTTATCCTTGTTCGGTTTTGTTTGTAGTTGTCGATTTTCCTATAGTAATGGATTACCTTTTACCATAACAAATATCGATGTAGCCACCACAAGCAACATAATTAGCGACCCCGATACTTTATTGAACCACCATAGTATACGTAAGTTGAATTTATGCCTGAACTGGTTGATGGTAAATGCCAAGGTTGTCCACCAAAGGGTTGCCCCAATGAAAAAGCCCGACACGAAAAAAGCGGGTTCCCATAGGTTGGTTATATCAAAAACAACATGGGCACTGGCAAAAATAGCAATGTATGTCAGAATAGGTAAGGGGTTCGAAAGCGAGATACCCACACTGGTCAGGAACATTTCCATAGGGCTTGTACCTTTTCGTCTCATCTTTTTCCATTCGGTTACGGGATGTGACAAAAAGATATTCAACCCAAGGGCAATAAGCAGTACTGCACCAATAATTTGAATATATAATTGATAAGTCTGAAGAAAAGTAATGATATACGAAACACTGAACCCGGCCAGTATTGCCCAGTTTGAATCGGTAAAAGCAACACCAAGCCCCGAAAAGAATCCTGACTTGAAATTACGGTTGGCCGTGCGCTGAATCACCATAACCCCGATGGGGCCTATGGGCATCGAGACCAAAAACCCGATTAATAATCCTTTTAATAACAGACTGATAAACATTTCTTCTTTTTTGCGGCTGTAAATATACAGCCTTCACCCCATTTCTTTTGACCATGAAAGTTAAATTATTCAAAATTCTATCTTTCCTGTTTTTCCTGCAATTAATTTCGATTTTGCACGTTTTGTTCTTGTTTTGTCAATGAATATTATCTTTGCGGTCAATGAAACGGTTTTATTTTTTCTTTATTATAATAATGCTTTCAGGCATATTGGCTGCGAATGCCCAAACTAGCAACGCTACCATATTTGGCAAGGTAACTGATGAGAACGGATTGCCTGTTGATATGGTCAATGTAAGCCTGAAAAATTATCCTTTTGGTACTACAACCAATCGTAAGGGTGAATATCTTTTTCGCATTCCTTCGGGGCGCGAAGTGGCTGTTGTTTTTTCTATGATTGGGTACAACATGGAAGAACGAAAACTTTCGCTGGCCTCTGAAGCTACGTTCGAATTGAACGTGGTTATGAGTTCTTCCAATCAGGAAATCGATGAGATTGTGATTCAGGAACAACGTCAGACATCAGGAAACATTGTACGTATTAATCCAAAGTCGATCAGCTCTCTACCCGATGTGGGGATGGGCAGTGTTGAGGGTGTTTTGCGGACCCTTCCAGGGGTTAGTTCGAGTAACGAGCTTAGTAACCAGTACTCAGTTCGTGGAGGCAACTTCGATGAAAATCTGGTGTATGTAAATGGCATAGAAGTGTATAGGCCTACCCTGATCCGTGCCGGACAGCAAGAGGGCTTAAGCTTCGTCAATTCAGATATGGTTTCATCCATTCAATTTTCAGCCGGAGGCTTCGATGCTTCTTATGGAGACAAAATGTCATCGGTTTTGGACATTAAATATAGTCGCCCTACCCAGTTTAAAGCCAATGTAATGGCTAGTTTAATGGGGGCAAGAGCACATGTCGAGAGCATAAGCGACAACAAGAAGTTTACCTATAACATGGGCGCACGGTATAAATCGTTCAAATTGTTGTTGGGTTCCCTTGCCGAGAAAGGAGTATATGATCCTTCGTTTATCGATTTTCAGGGGTATTTTACATATTCTCCTTCTCCAAAATTTGAAATAGGTTTCTTGGGAACAGCTTCGTCAAACAGCTACCGTTTTGTGCCCGAAAAATTGGAACAGACTTTTGGCACTTTTAAAAACCAATTGAAACTTACAATTGATTTCGAAGGACAGGAGGTTGACCGGTTTTATACCTATACCGGAGCCTTAAATTTTCTATATAAACCAACGCCTGCAATAAACCTCAATCTTGCCCTTGCGGCTTTTTCTTCTGACGAACAGGAAACCTATGATATTATCGGGAGCTATCGCTTTAACGAAGTGCAGAATGAAGGAACAGATCAGAGAGATGACAGTACAATACTACTTGGATTAGGTTATTATCATGAACATGGTCGTAATTTCCTTAAGGCAAATGTGTTAAGTGTCGATCATTCGGGGTCGTTCAAGAGTGGGGGAAACGTGCTGTCATGGGGAATGAATGCTAAACAGGAGATTATCTCAGACAGAATGAATGAATGGCAATATCGCGATTCTGCCGGATATTCGCTTCCTTATTCTGACAAAGAAGTTAAACTTTATTATGCCGAAAATACAGAATATGAACATACAAAGAATAGGTATTCTGCATATTTACAGGATTCTTATTCAACTCCTTGGGGAAATGGTACATTAATGATTACCGGAGGGGTACGGGCAAATTATTGGGATTTTACCCATAAAGTATTTGTTAGCCCGCGTTTTTCGTGCTCTTATAAAGTCGATGGAACGTATGATATTATTTACCGCCTGGCTGCAGGCTCGTATTATCAACCGGCATTTTACCGCGAGTTGAAAAATCTTTATGGTGAAGTGGCTGATTCAATACAAACCCCTCATTCCTTGCAGGTTGTTGCTGGGGTCGACTACTCGTTTATTGCATGGGAAAGGCCTTTTAAACTTACTGCAGAATCGTATTATAAATCGCTGAAGAATCTTATTCCATATCAGTACGAAAACGTGCGTATCCGGTACCTTAGCGACCAAATATCTGATGGTTTTGCCTATGGCCTCGACGTTAAGGTGAATGGCGAGTTCGTGAGTGGAACCCAATCGTGGGTTAGCGCTTCGCTGATGAAAACCATGGAAGATATTGATGGTGATGTGGATAGCGAAGGAAACCAAGTGGGGTATATTAGAAGGCCCAACGACCAGCGTTTTAAATTCAGCATGTTTTTTCAGGATTATTTACCCGGGTTGCCCTATTACCAGATGAACCTGACAGGACATTTTATTACCGGTGTGCCTTTTGGGATGCCCCGTAGCCCACGATATCTGCAAAAAAATCAAGTTCCGGCTTATCGCAGGGTCGATATCGGGTTTTTAAGGCTTCTGGTTAGTAATGGCGATAACCTTACCTCGTGGCGTTTTCTCGATAGGTTTAAAGAGTGTAGTGTTGGGATTGAAGTGTATAATTTGCTTGATATCAGGAATGTATCTTCGTATTCTTTTATAGCCGATTTCCAGAATATCTATTATGCCGTGGAAAACAGGCTTACTGGCAGGATGTTGAATTTTACGGTATCTGCTTCTTTTTAAGATTCCAGTAATTTGGCTTTACATCTAAAGTCAGCGTTTTAGATTAGTATTGCTGAATGGTTTCCGAGGCTATGGTAAAAATGCCGGCATCGTCTTTTTCTGCCATCGCAATCATGCAACGGGCTATTTTTGTAGCACTTACAGCTCTTGATTTTCGAAGACTCCCAATCATCAGCGGAGCGAAAAGAGTATACAGCATGATCCCAATTTTTTCAGCTATTCTGGTTTCTTGTCTTTTGCCTAAAATTAGTGATGGACGCATGATATAGATGCTGCGGTTGCCTGTTTTTTTCACCGATTCTTCCATTTCCCCTTTGGTTTTCATGTAGAAGAATGCTGAGCGGGCATTGGCACCTTGTGAGCTTACTACCAGGAATTTGCCACCTTGTAATGCACTCAGCTGAGCCAGTTTTACTACATATTCGTAATCAACTTTATATTGTCCGGCTTTCCCTGCTTTTCCGCGTGTAGTGCCCAAGGCACAGTATACAACATCGATAGGGCAGGGTAGGCTAAGGCTCTCGAGAGTGTCGAAAGAACTTACGATTACTTCCGTTTTTGGATATTGTACTGGTAACTTACGTCTGGAGAGTACTATGATCTTTTCATACCGTTTGTCCTCTGAAAGCTGTTTAAGAAGTTCTCCTCCAACAAGTCCTGTGGCTCCAGCAATCAATGCTGTTTTCATGCGCGATGGATATTATTATATTTTTTCAAGTACTGTTTTCTGCACCCAGCCGCTATTGCCATCAGCAAGGCGGATATTGTACCAACTGCCCACTTCGTCTTTTATCTGCACTTTTAGTCCTTCGTGTATAACAAAAAGATCGGTTCCGCTATTGTCGGGCGAAGATTTTACCGTAACTGTCGAAGAAAAAACAATTGCAGCATTGTGTTTGGTGAGTTTTGCTTTTTGTTTGCCCGCGAAAATCATCGACAGGATGCAAAGCGAAAACAACACGACTGCCGTAGTTGAGCTGATTTGACGAAACAACGGGTTTTTCGAGAAAAGATAAATTCCAAGTCCCGATAATGCCATAATAAGCACTATTATACTAAACCATGCCCATCCGTTCGAGCTGAACAGGTTAACAATGCCTTGTCCCCATTTAATAAAAAATGGTTGTGGAAGTGCCTCAATTTTATCGACAACAAATTGATTTACCAGATCAATATTGAATTGAATATCTTCATCGTTTGGGGCTAGCAGTTTTGCCCGTTCATAATAAAGAATGGCCTTTGTCAATTCGCCGTTTTTATAACAAGCATTTCCAAGGTTGAAATATAATTGAGCAGATTCATAACCTTGATTAATGATTGATTCATAGTTTTTTACTGCTTTGTCAAATTCGTTTGCAGCATAATAATTGTTTGCTTCTTTAAAGAGGTTCAAGGGCTGGGCATTTGCTCCCAAAAACCCGCTAATGAGCAGTATTGTGATGAATATTCGTTTCATAATTATGCTTTTTTGCGTATTTGTTTTTCAAAATTCGAAATCAGCATTTCTGCTTCTCCGAATAAATCTGAAATTGATTCATTCACTGCGGTAGGAGCAAACCTTGCCATTTCGCAGATATCGATAATGCGGACGAATTCGGAAATAGTGTTCTCTTCTACCGAATATTTGCTTAATGTAGCTTGTGCATTGTCGCGGTTGAGTTCTGATAATGGTAGCGTGAGTTTGTCGCTCAAATACCCCCATAGGGCACGAGACAGGGCCTCGAAAAACTCGTCGCGCTGATTGTTTTTCAAACACAACGAAGCTGCATTCAGGTGTTTGCGGGCAAGTTTGCTTGCTTGCCGGTTACGCACAAGGGCAAGGTTCGAATTTTCTGTAATCCTTTTTTTCTGGAAGAAAAAGAAGAAAGCAAAGGCCAACAAGACAGCTATTACAGAAAAATAGTAATTGAAAGTGCCGAAAAACAGACGGTTTCGGGTTTTTAGACTTGGGTTTTCAGTTTTAATGTACCTGATATCTTTCCCGATATATTTTACATCTTGTTTCGAAATAGAGCTTACAACAGTGGTCGATTGGTCGTCGGAGCCTTTTTCAACGTTGATATTTAACTCATTAGTTGATAAAGTTTTGTAACTTTGAGAAGAAGGGTCAAAGTATACAAAATTCTCGGCGGGTATTGTGAATTTTCCAGCGTAACGGGGAATGAAAACCTGTTCGAAAGTAGTCGATCCATTGATTCCCGATTGTGAAGCGTTGTAATCGTAACTGGTTTTTGGATCGTACACTTCAAAGTCGGGTGGAAAACTGAACGACGGTGCTGCTATATGTTTCAGGTTTCCTGTACCGCTGATTTTTGTTTTTATGGTGATTGCTTCGTTCGACTTGATATCGGTTTTGTCGACTGATGAACTAAGACTGAATTTGCCAACAGCACCCTTGAAACCTGCAGGTGCTGAGGGTAGTTCCTTTACATTGATGCTGATTCGGTTGGTTTTTACAGGTACTCTTACATTCTGGTACGAACCAAAGAAATCGTCGAACAAGCTTTGTGGTGATACGCGTTGTTGAACATTAAAGACCATTTCGGCGGGTTCAATGTATAGGGTACCTGTTTGTTGAGGAACCAATATTTTTTTCTGAAGGGTGTACACGTTATAGATGATTCCGTCGACTGCTTCGCGGGTTTGTGTCTGTTCTGCCGATGGAATTTCAATGTCTTCGGCCCAAAACCCTTCGAACGATGGTATGGTTTGATCGGCTACAGAAAGGCTGACGCGGCTATAGAGTTTCAGCGCTACCAATATCATTTCGCCCTTATACACGTTGCGTTTGTCTACTTCGTATTGCATGAAAAGGTTATCGCGCGAAACAGTTCCTGTTTTAGCTTGACCATTGTTGGCTTGCCCGGCTGCTGAATTTCCTTGTTGTGATTGTGTGGTGGCTTGTTGTCGGCCTTTAATAACTTTGATCGTTACCTGATTCGATTGGTAAGTCTCCCGTTTCGATTTAACACTTGCCGGTGGAATAGTGAATGTTCCTTCGCTCTGAGCCCGAAGAATATAGGTATAACTAAAGTTGACCGATTGGCTCATTTTCCCGTTGATAACACTGTAACTGCGGCTCTGTGAAATACTTGGCCCCATGAGTATGTCGAAATTTGGCAAATCGGGCATCCGCAAATCTTCGCCTTCGGCATTGAGTGAAAGAGTGAGGCTAAATTGTTCGCCTGCCGAAACCATATCTGGTGCCGACATGGTAAAACGAACCTCTTCGGCCATGGAGGTCAGGCCAAGGAAGAGCATAATTATAAACACTATCTTTCGGTTCATCGTTGTTATGTTTTTGCTTGTCAGCTTTATATTGTCATTTTCTAAAAGTGCGTAAAGGTATTATAAATTCTGGTTTTAAGCACCTGTTTTTTATTGTTGTTAGACTGTTACCAGTCTTGGTCGGGCCGGCTCGACTGAGCTTTTTGCGCTTCAGCTTTCTTAACTTTTTCTTGGGTTTTTGATTCGTCGTTCTGAAGCGCTTTCAGCAATTGCTCGGCATTTTGTTTCGATATTTTTGATTGCTGTTGTTGTTGCTGCTGATCTTTATTTTGGTTTTGATCCTTGTTTTGGTCCTTGTTTTGGTCCTTGTTTTGGTCCTTATTCTGGTCTTTATTCTGATCTTTATTCTGATCCTTATTCTGGTCTTTGTTCTGATCCTTGTTCTGATCCTTATCTTGTTGTTGTTGCTGCTGCTGTTGTTGTTGTTGTTTCATCCTGCGGGCAAATTCCAGATTGTATTTGGCTTCAACATCGTTAGGATTTTGGCGTAGGGCATTTTTGTAGGCATCAATGCTTTCATCAAATTTTTGTTGGGCCAGCATCGAATTCCCGTAATTGAACCAATTCTTTCCTTTTTCCTCTTTGTTGTTTCCGCCTTCTATCACTTGCTGGTATTGCGATGCTGCTTCGGCCATTTTGTTCTGTTTAAAAAGGGCATTCCCAATATTAAACTGCGACTTGTAGTCGCCGGGTTTTTTGGCCAGGGCTTTTCTATAAGCAATTTCTGCATTAGAGAATCCTACCGAGTCGATGTGGGTTGAGTCGCTATTGGCCACTGCTTTTTCGTAGTGCTTGTTCCCCTGTCTGATGAATTTGCGTTCTTTCTGCCCATAAACCGACATTGAGCTTACCAACAATAGAAGCACAATGGTCGTAAATCCCCAATTACCAATTTTTATGTTTGGTTTGTTTTTTGTTTCTATGGTATGCAAATAGTTACGTTTCATAATTTCTCTTTTATATTCCGATAGCCTCCGTTTTCTGCTCTTTGTATTGTCTTTTTATAGTTTTAAGTCGACGTGTTTTCGTTATTTCTCTTCTTTGCCCCTAATTAGTTGGAGAATATTCTTGAAAAGATTGTTTTTTCTTTCCAATACAAAAAATTCAATCAGTAAAAGGGCAAAAGCTACCACAATGAAATAGAAAAACTGATCGTTGTAATCGGAATAGATTCTCGACTCGAGTTCTGATTTTTCCATTTTGTTAATCTCATCGAATATGTTGTTGATGCCGATTTCGGTGTTGTTTGCACGGATGTATTTCCCGTTTCCGGCAGCAGCAATTTGTTCCAGCATATTTTCATCGAGCCGGGTAACTACAACCTGTCCGCTTTTGTCGCGCTTGAAATCTTTCTGTCCGTAGGCATTATAAATTGGTATTGGTCCGCCTTGCGGAAGTCCCATGCCGATAGTATGTACTGTTATTTTGGCTTCTGCGGCTTGCTTTGCCATTTCTATGGCGTCGTCTTCGTGGTTTTCACCATCGGTAATAACAATGATAGCTTTGCTGGTTTCTTCGCTTGGAGTAAAGCTGCTCATTGCCAGGTTTATGGCATCGCCAATGGCTGTTCCCTGTACAGGTACCACTTCTGTATTAATGGCATTCAGGAACATTTTGGTCGATGCATAATCGGTAGTAATGGGTATTTGTGTATATGCTTTTCCTGCAAAAACTACCAATCCAATTTTGTCATTGCTCAACCGTTCTGTAAGTCGTGATATAGCCATTTTGGCTTTCTCGAGGCGGTTGGGCTGTATGTCTTCGGCCAGCATGCTGTTCGACACATCGAGGGCTATGATCAATTCTATGCCTTTTCGGTTTATCTTTTGAAGCTTTGCTCCAAACTGCGGACGAGCCAGCCCTGTGATAAGGAACGCAAGGGCAAGCATTACTATGGCAAATTTCCATATTGGGCGGCTACCCGAAGCACCTGGCATCAGTGGCGCAAGGATTTCGGGGTTCCCAAATTCCCGAAGGGCTTTATTGCGTTGTATCCTGAAATATATGAATAACGCAACCAGTGCTGGAATTAACAACAGTGCGTATAAATAACCCGGACTTCCAAATCTAAACATTTCCATATTTTGAGCTTCTCCTAAGCCCTCATAATGAGGGTAATTATTCCTGAAATTTTGTTTTTTTCAATTGAAATACTTCATTTGCCTGCAATATTTCCATTGTCATTAAGAAATTTGCAATAGGTACTACGGTATGTTTCTGAATACCGACATTTTAAGCAATATGCCAGCTACAAGCAACAACATGGCTGTTAGTGCATATTTCTGGAATTCTTCTTGTTTCTTGCTGAATTCCTTTACTTCGATCTTCGATTTTTCGAGGGCATCAATTTCTTCGTAAATCATTTTCAATTTATCGTTGCTTGTTGCCCTGAAATATTTTCCACCGGTAATATCGGCAATGCTTTGCAGCGATTCTTCATCAATTTTTACTTGTACGTCTTGAATGCGCACTCCAAATGGGGTTTGCATCGGGTAAGGGGCAGTACCAATTGTTCCAACTCCAATGGTGTATACCCTGACACCGTAAGTCTTTGCAATTTCGGCTGCGGTAAGCGGAGGAATTTCTCCCCGGTTATTTTCACCGTCGGTGAGCAATATAACAACCTTGCTTATGGCTTTACTTTCTTTTAAGCGGCTAACGGCAGTAGCCAATCCGTTACCTATTGCAGTACCATCTTCAAGAACTCCAGTTTCGGTGTTACGCAACAGGTTGATTACTACTGGATGGTCGGTAGTGATAGGGCATTGAGTGAACGATTCGCCACTAAATACAACCAACCCAATTCGGTCGTATGGTCTGCCAGCAATGAATTGTGTGGCCACTTCCTTGGCTGCTTCCAGACGATCGGGCTTCAAATCGCGGGCTAACATACTGGTCGATACGTCGATTGTCATCACAATGTCGATCCCTTCTGTTTGCACGTTCTCCCAATTTTCTGATGATTGCGGCCTTGCCAAAACAACAATGAGCAGCGACAATACACCGAGGGTAATTGCGAAAAGAAGGTGTCTCAGGTAATGCTTCCAGGTAAGTGGAAGGTGTTCCAGATTTCGTGTCGACGAAACCTGAAGGCTGGCATGTAGTTTTTTCTGGCGGAAAACATACCAAGCAATAACGGGTATCAGCGCCAGAAAAAGATAAAACATTTGCGGGTTTGCAAAACTATACTTGTCCATCGTTCTTCTCTATTTAATAATAACATCGTCACCCTCGCGGTCGTCAACCTCCTCTTTGGGCGTGGTCATCTCAACAATTTTTGTCTGATTCACAAAGAAATATGAATCGACAAGGGCCATGTTGTTTTCGTCGGGCAGAGGTTCGTACTTGGCAAACTTCACAAGGTCGGCATTGGTGAGGATCCGTTGCAGGTTTTCAAACGACTTCTCATCCACTAGTGAACGGCGGTATTTAAAGGCAGCAATGGTTTCTATCGAAGTTTGTTCCATGGCCTGGATGTCGAACCTGTCGTTGATATATTGCCGAAGTACAGTGGTTAACTCGCTGTAGTACAGTTTGGTTTTCCCTTGCTGCCAAATTTTTTCCTCTTTAATCCTATCGAGTTCACGGAGGGCAATCACATGGGCAGGTTCCTTTGGTTTCTGCGGAATAGCAAAAAGTGGTTGATTGTCTTTTCGCTTTCTAAGAGCATACCAAATAAGGAACAAAAGGCCGGCCACCAAAATAGTACCAAATATCCACGGGGCAATTTCTTTGAATGTAAGCGGAGCCTCGTAAGGTGCTTTAATGTCTATTGGACCTTTGAGGGCTTGCATGAGCGAATCGAGCTTGGGCAAGGTATGCACCTCAAGAGTCATATGGTTGGTTTCCACTGTGGACGTGAGCCCGTTGGTATGTATTTCAAACGGAAATGCAGGGATTGCGTGGTAGCCGCTGTCGAACGAGGTTATGGTATACTCTTGAAAAAGTTTTTTGCGGTTTACACCTGCACTCACCGAGTCGATTTTGCTTCGTTCTGTAATTTCAATAAAAGGAGCAATGCTGTCGGGCAAAAGCGGGAATTTAACCTTGTCGTTACTTCCGCATTCTACTTCAAGAAGCAGTTTTACCTGATCGCCTATTATTATCCGGTTTTTATCGAGCGAGGCTTTAGGTGCAATTTGCTGCCCAAATGCCATGCCCGCTAACAACAGGAATAAAAAGAAGGATACTATCGTTATTGGTTTCTTCATCGGCTTACTCGTTTTTTGAATAGGGTCATTAATGATCGCACGTAGTCTTCACGGGTGTTGATGGCTACATAATCAACTCCGCTTTTGGTAAACGCGTTGTCGAGTTGTTGGCTTAACTCTTTCCACCAGTGTGAATAATAGCCTCTTACGCTAGGATTCGAAGTGTCGACCCAAACATATTTTCCGGTTTCGGCATCTTTCATTTTAACCATCCCAATTGGGGGAAGAGAACTTTCACGTTCGTCGAAAATCCGAAGCCCAACTACATCGTGCCTGTTATTGGCAATGTTCAGTGCGCGCTGCAACTCTTTATTGTCATCAATGAAGTCGGAAATAACAAACGCAGTGCATCTTTTCTTTATGGCGTTGGTAAGGTATTCCAACGCAAGTTTTACGTTGGTACCCTGACTTTCCGGACGAAAATCGACCAATTCGCGAATGATGCGCAAGATGTGACTACGACCTTTCTTTGGGGGGATGAACTTCTCAATTTTATCGGAGAAGAAAATAACCCCAATTTTGTCGTTGTTTTCGATGGCCGAAAATGCGATTGTAGCTGCTATTTCGGTGATCACATCTTTTTTGTATTTATCGAAAGTACCGAAATTACTCGATCCGCTGACATCGATTAGCAGCATAGAGGTAAGCTCGCGTTCTTCTTCAAATATTTTGATAAAGGGCTTGTTGTACCTTGCCGTAACGTTCCAGTCGATACTTCTGATGTCGTCGCCATACTGGTATTCGCGCACTTCGCTGAAAGCCATACCCCGTCCTTTGAATGCCGAGTGGTATTCGCCTGCGAAAATATTGCGCGACAAGCCGCGTGTTTTTATTTCTATCTTCCTGACTTTCTTAAGTAATTCGCTGTGTTCCATCAAAAGTTCCCTTTCCTTTCGGGATTTCCCCGGTAAAAAATGACATCCATTTCAATAATAATTTTCAATTCCGATTATTATTCGCTGATTCTCACAATTATTAGAGTGAGAATGAAGGGATTTTATTACTAAGGAACTTCAACCGTATTCAGGATTTCACTGATAATTTCTTCAGTGGTAAGGTTTGTGGCTTCAGCCTCGTAACTTAAGCCAATACGGTGGCGCAATACATCGTGGCAAACTGCTCTTACGTCTTCAGGGATAACGTAACCACGACGTTTAATAAATGCATAGGCTTTGGCAGCTTGTGCTAAACTGATGCTGGCGCGTGGTGATCCTCCGTAGTTGATCATGTCGGTGAATTTGCCCAACCCATAGTCGGCCGGTGTTCGAGTGGCAAACACGATATCGACAATATATTTCTGAATTTTTTCATCCATATACACTTCACGCACAACATCGCGGGCGCGAACAATATCCGCTGGTTTTAATATTTTGCTTGCTCGCGGAAATTCTTTCAGCAGGTTTTGCTGTATAATAAGTTTTTCTTCTTCCTTTTGAGGATATTTAATAACCACTTTAAGCATAAAACGGTCGACTTGTGCTTCGGGAAGTGGATATGTACCTTCTTGTTCTATTGGGTTTTGTGTGGCCATTACCAAAAATGGTTCAGGTAATTTATAGGTGTGGTCGCCAATGGTAATTTGGCGTTCCTGCATGGCTTCGAGCAAGGCCGATTGTACTTTGGCCGGAGCACGGTTTATCTCGTCGGCTAACACAAAATTGGTAAAGATCGGGCCTTTTTTAACCACAAACTCTTCTTTTTTCTGGCTGTAAATTAGCGTTCCAACCAAGTCGGCCGGAAGGAGGTCGGGAGTAAACTGTATGCGGGCAAAATCGGCATCGATAATTGTTGCCAATGTATTAATTGCCAGTGTTTTTGCAAGCCCTGGGACCCCTTCGAGCAAGATGTGCCCATCGGATAATAACCCAATTAAAAGACTTTCGACCAAGTGTTTCTGGCCCACAATTACCTTATTCATTTCGATGGTAATCAGATCGACAAATTGGCTTTCAAGCTGAATCTTATCGTTCAAAGCCCTGATATCGGTGTTAATCGTCATATTGTTTGATTCTTTTAGTTATTCCTTTTTTTTCGAAGCACGAAATTAAAAGATTGGCAAGTTAATAGAAATGAATGGCAGTTAAAAAATGTTAAGCTTAATTTAATGAAAATAGTTTATAACTATCATGTTTTTAACTCTTTATTTAATTCTCTTTTTGTTTGCGATGTTAAAAATTATTTATGTCTTATTTGTCTTTGTTTTTGGCACCTTTTCTCAAACGCCATTCGTAAAACAATTATTGTACGATGATCTTTCTTGACTTTTGCTTAATATTTTTTGCCTTTCTTTTTACTGGTGTTATTAAATTAAGCATTCGTAACACATTTTCTGTGGCGGCTTTCATTATATTTGCACAGTCATAAACAGATATCGTGGAAAAATCATTGATAGTAACAGCTAACGGGCAAGAAACTTTTTTCAGCAATAGCAAGTGGCTTTATCCGTTGTTTGAATTGGAAGATTTCTTGAAAAGTAATACAATATCAGCTGATAATCTTTTTCTTACTGATAAAATAGCGGGCAAGGCTGCCGCTTTCCTTATTGTTCGTTTAGGCTTTAAAAAGGTTCATATTGAGCTTATTAGTGAGGGTGCTCTTGCCGTATTCAGCCGCTTTCTGGTTGATGTTACCTTCGATTCAAAAGTACCTAAAATTCAGTGTGCAACTGAAGAACTTGTAAAAGGTAACGAAAGTCCCGATGCTGTTTGGCAAATGCTTCGGCGCAGAGCCGGGAGAGTTTCTGGTTTGTCGCTTAGTGTTGAGTCGCTTGGCATTGCCATTGATGGCGTACTCGTACTCGATTCGTTAGATTTAAAAGTAGGGAAGGGCGATCATGTTTTTATTAAAGGGGACAATGGAGCGGGAAAAACCACTCTGCTGAAAGCCATTCTTGGGATTCTTCCCATCTCTTCCGGGCGAATTCAAATTGGCGACTGGCAAGTCGGGACATCAGAGTGGGAAAGAAATCGTTCGGTATTGGGCTACGTTCATCAAGATATGGTGAAAAATAATTTTCCAATTTCTGCTTCTGAAGTGGTTGAAATTGGGTTGGCAGGGAAGAGGATGCCTTCAGCCGAGATCCAGCATCGTACCGAAATTGCTATGCGCCGCACTCGATGTTTTCATCTGGCGACCCGCTCGTATCATGAACTTTCAGGTGGTGAAAAGCAGCGGGTTAATATTGCTCGTTGCTTGTGTCAGGAAGCGAAAGTTTTGTTACTCGATGAGCCTACATCTTTTCTCGATAGTAAGGCGAAAGATGAGCTTTTCATCCTTCTCAATGAATTGTGGGCCAACGAAGCTCCTACAATTGTAGTTGTATCACACGATGATCAGTGGATTTCTCTTTTCAGCGGTAAGGTGTTCGAACTAAGCAACGGGAAAATATGTTAGAGTTATTTTCATATGAGCCAGTGCTTCGTGGTTTTCTTGTTTTGCTAGTGGCGGGTTTTACTTTTCCCATTACCGGGGTATATTTGCTGAGACTGAACTTGCTCCCTTTGCGTTTTATGCTTATGCATGGCGCTTTGCTGGGTGGGGCTATTGCATTGGCAGCAAATATAAATCCATTTTGGACAACCATTTTAGTTAATTTGTTGCTGGTGTGGTTTATGGCTCAAACCGCCCGAAGCCTTAAAACCGACATGGGGTATGTAAGTATTTTCATTATGGTGGCCTCTATGGGAGTTGCTTTTGCCCTAATCTCTTTGTTTAATGTTCAGGCGAAAGATACAATGTCGCTGCTATGGGGTAGCATTTTTGCCGTCGACAATTGGCAATCAGTTGCTTTTATCTTCATATCATTGGCAATTCTGGCATTTCATTTTATTTTTTACCGCCAGTTAAAAGCTGTTTTTTTCGATACTACAATTGCTTATTCTTCGGGGGTTAACGAAAAACTCATATACAATACTGTTGTGTTTCTAACAGCTCTTACAGTGGCTGTGGCCATGAAGCTTATCGGAGCTTTGCTTATCGATGTGGTAATTATTTTGCCCGCGCTTATAGCTACTTTGCATTCCCGAAGTTTTAAACGGGTTGTATTATGGGCTTCGCTTTGGGGGGGCATGTTTTCTGTATCTGGTTTTTTTGCAGCATATTGGCTCAAGGTTCCTACCAGTTCGGCAATTGCAATTCTGGCTACGTTGGTTTTTCTTGTCGTTTATTGGCAGAAAAAAGTATCGTCGAAACGGGGTCTGAGTAATGTTAAACGATTATAGTAAAATGCGTATTGTATGAATTTTCGATTGGTTATATTCCTTTTGTTACTTGCTACTTCGGGCTCATTAGCGGCTCAAAAACCAATAAATGTGGTGGCTACCAACAGTTGGACAGCCGCGTATGCCCGTGCTGCTGGAGTTTCTTCGGTCGATCAGCTGGCTCCTTCATCAATGATACACCCTTCAGAATATGAATTACAAATCAGCGATATAAAAAAGTTAAAAGAAGCCGATTATATCATTTATTCGGGCTACGAGGTTGTTGTCCCTCAAATACAAAAATCACTTAAAATAGATGAGCGAAAGCTTATTAAAATTGAAACCGGTTATACCGAAGAGTTAATGATTCGCGAAATTGAGAGAATAGCCCGAATTGCAGGAAACATTCAGGTTGCCCAGCAATCGGCTACCCAACTCAGGGTGTTGTATGCAAAGGCTCAGCTTGAAATAGAAAACGCGGGTTTGAAGGGTAAACCTGTGATTGTCCATTTTTTTCATGAAGCGTTTGCCCGTGAAATTGGATTGAAGCCTGTGGCTGTTTTTGGTCCATCTTATCCTGAATTGCATGAGTTGGCTGCAATTTCAGAAAAAGAAGCTATTTTCATTATTGATAATATTCATAATCAGGTTGCCCAGCCAATTTCGGCCATGAAAAAAAATGTAAAAGTTGTCAGTTTTCTTAATTTTCCAGGAACCCACAATACACAAACGCTCGAAGATGTTATTCTGTACAATCTTTCGCAACTTTTGCCCGATTGATATTTTTCCTTTCTATTTTTGCACGTTATGGAAGAACAAGTTCAACAACATAGGTATTTTCTGCAAATGGCCTATAACGGTGCTCCGTATCATGGCTGGCAGCTTCAGCCCAATGCAGTTACTGTTCAAGAGGTGTTGCAACATGCTGTTTCAACACTTACGCGCGAAAATACTGAAGTTGTTGGTGCTGGTCGAACCGATACCGGAGTGCATGCTTCGTTCTTTGTAGCTCACTTCAATTTGACAAATCCGCTGGAAAACACAGACCGCTTTGCACGAAAGCTGAATGCTTTTTTGTCTGATGACATTCATATTGCTACTGTTTTTCCTGTTTCAACTGATATGCATGCCCGCTTTAGCGCTACTTCGCGTACCTATCGCTATTATGTGAGTGAACAGAAAGAACCATTTCGTAAAGGATTTGTGTTGAAAATAAATCAAGACCTCGATGTGGAGCTTATGAATCAAGCTGCGCAGCTCCTTTTACAAACCAATGATTTCACCTCGTTTAGTAAATTGCATACCGATGTGAATAATAACTTATGTAAGGTAACCAGTGCCCGGTGGAGAAGGGAAGGGACCCTGCTGATATTTGAAATTACTGCAAACCGCTTTCTTCGGAATATGGTAAGGGCCATAGTAGGTACTCTTATAGATGTTGGAAAAGGAAAACTTTCAGTCGATGGTTTTTGGAACACAATTCAGTCTAAAAATCGTTGCGAAGCGGGTACTTCTGTTTTTGGAGGGGCATTGTTCCTTACCGACATTCAATATCCTGAGCCAGTCAATTCTATGTTAATGCGATAGTCGTTTAGTCAGATTGTTTAAGCTCTTGATTAAAATTGATTTTCTTTTTTTACGCATACTTATAAAGAGTTTTAAAAAAAGGCTGCCTCACCAAAGTGAAACAGCCTTGAAAAAATCTATCGATAATACATTGTTACCAGTTAGGATTCTGTTTGATTGATCCGTTGGTATTGTCAATTTCTGCTTGAGGTATTGGACATATTTCGTCTTTCCCTACTTCGAACGCATCGCCAAATTGTTCAATTGTTGTTACCAGTTCACCAACTTTTGATATTTGATGCGTATTGGTAGCATATTGCATGGCTTCATTTTTCAGGACTTTTTCGGCACGACCTGTACGTACAATGTCGTAGAACTGATGTCCTTCAAATGAAAGTTCAACACGGCGTTCTGCATAGACATCATCCAGCGAAACTGCTGAAAGCGCTTTGGGAAAGCCAGTATTTCCTGCATTACGGGCTCTGTTGCGTACGCGGTTAATCCAAGTAAGAGCATCGCCATTATTACCGGTGTGAACTGCAGCTTCGGCACCCATAAGCAATAAGTCGGCAAAACGGAAATATTTGGTATTCTGAGGCATATCGCCCAAGGCTTTACGAACATCGTTGTAATAAGGATCGGTAAAGTATTTCCAGGTTGTGTACCCAGTTGCGTATGGGCTATAGAATCCATTAACATACACAGAGTCGGCAAAACGCTGGCGTACTGAGTCGGGGTATGTAAATGGAACCTTGTCTTCAGGAGTAATTACTGTTAACTTGAAGCGTGGGTCAACAATTTTCCCATTGTCGACACCGCCTACAGCATGATAAGCAGTCTCAACATAATAGCGGGTGGGCAGAATAAAGCCCCAGAAGTATTCAGTTGGGGTTTCAATCCATTTCTTTGTCACATTATCCCATGCCATGGCAAATACCTGACGGGGTCCGTAGTATCTTGGGATTATGTTACCTTCCTGTGTAAGAAAACTATTGCCGCCATCCATAAAGTGCTGTACATCGAAAATGCTTTCATCGCAGTTGTTGGCTTCGGGTTGCCATATCCATTTGTACCCTGAAACAGTTGCCTGAAATTCTCCATTACGGCTTGTACGGGTAATTATTTTTGGTTCGTTATGCCCATCTTCACCAATAAGATAATATCGGTTTGAATTGATTACTTCTTTTGCAGTATTGTAAGCATCTTGCCATTTTTCCTGGTAAAGGTAAGTTTTTGCCAGCATCGATTTAGCAGCACCTGAAGTTGCACGGCCTAAGTCTATACCGGTGTAACGATCGGGAAGTAAAGTTGCAGCTTTTGCAAAGTCTTCTTCAATTTGTCCCCATGTGTACTCAAGGGTTGGGCGTTCCTGGTTCCATTCTTCTTGTAATAGTACTTTGTCGATATAAGGAACCCCCATAAGTCCGTTGCCAAAAGCGCTTTGAAGCTGAGGAAATCCACCAAAGTTGATTTGGAGTTTGAAGTGGAACAATGCCCTGAGGAAAGTGGCTTCACCAATCAATCGGTTTCTCAGGCTTTCGTCGAACCCATCAATAGGATCTTTCAGGTATTGAAGTACCAGGTTACAGCGGTAAATACCGCGGTATAAAGCATTCCAGTATAAAACAAGATAGGTGCTGGTAGGGTCGTTCATGAACTTGGCTATAGCTTGCAGAGGAGGCTGGTCGGCTCCGGTAGGTTCTCCGCCAACGACAGCATCGCCTGAGCATACGGTGCCTACAAATTCCATACGGGCTTCCAATTCTTCACCTTTCTGAAGAATATCGTATGCGGCATTAACGCCTTGAACGGCGCCATCTTCTGTGGTATAGAAACCATAGTCGGTTGGCGTGTGCGGTTTTTTATCCAAGAACGCTTCTTCATCGCACGAAACGATAAATAAAGAAGTCAGCAGAAGGATTAATAGTGAATATTTTATTTTCATCGTTTTTAAAATTTACGGTTAGCTGATTAGAATGTAAGGTTTAAACCAACAGACATTGTCTTAGCAAGCGGATACATACCGCGGTCGATTCCTATATCGAGCATGCCGCGTCCTGTACCGATTTCAGGGTCAAATCCTTCGTAGTTATGGAACGAAAATAGATTTTGGCCGCTTACGTAGATGTGAGCCCTTTCAATACCTGCTTTCTTCGACAGGTTTTGTGGAAGGGTGTAGCCGAGTTGGATGTTCTTGATACGGAAGAAACTTCCGTCTTTTACATACCGGTCTGATAAGCGCATGTTGTTATCCGACAAACCTAAACGAGGTATCTCAGTTTTGTCGCCATCTTGTTTCCAGTGGTCTTTCATCGAGTTAAGCAAATTCCAGTATGCGTCGCCACTCATCAGGTAGAAGGTGGTGGCCATAAATACTTCGTTCCCGTAAACTCCTTGTCCGAAAACCGATAAGTCGAAATTCTTATATTCAAATTTCACGTTCACCCCATAGGTAAGATCGGGGTGCGGGCTGCCTATAAACCGACGGTCAGCACTGGTGATAATACCGTCGGGTTTGCCATCGGGGCCACTAATATCTTTGTAGATAATGTCGCCAGGCATGGCCTTTTTGTTATCATACACTTGTTTTGGCTTGCCGGTGGCTTCACGAGCCATTTGGTTGTATTTTTCAATTTCATCGGCGTTTTGATACAAGCCATCACAAACGTATCCATAGAAATAGGCAATAGGCATTCCCACTTCTGATCTCGATACGTAGTCTATGGCTCTGAACGATGCTGAATTGATAGGCTGGTCTTTACCAAGCTTTGTGAGCTCGTTTTTAACATGTCCAATGTTGAAACCCAGTTCGTATTTAAACTCACCTGAACGTTCACGATACGATACATTAAGTTCCCATCCTTTGTTCGAAACAGATCCCGCATTGGTAGTTGGAGGGGTTTGTATGCCGGAAACACCGGGAACCGGCACTTCGCATAACATGTCGGTAGTTAAGCGGTTAAAGTAGTCGAAGCTTAAGCTCATTTTCGATTTGAAGAGGTTGGCGTCGAGACCAATATTGGTCTGTACGGTAGTTTCCCACTGGATCCCACTGTTGGCAAAGCCTGTAGGGGCACCACCGGGCAAACGTTCCTGAGAACCAAATTCACCGAAAGTGGCATCAAAACCATAGGTTACGTTAGTATATGCAGCATAGTCTCCAATCTCTTGGTTTCCAAGCTCTCCCCATCCAACGCGGATTTTAGCAAAATTAAGAATGTCGTTTTTGGGGAAGAATGATTCTTCTGAAAGTTTCCATCCTAACGCAAACGATTCGAAATTACCCCAACGTTTTGCCGAACCAAATTTACTTGATCCATCACGGCGGATCGAAGCTGTAAGGTCGTAACGGTTATTGAATGAGTAAATTAAACGGGCAAGGTATGATACCATTGATGCATCATAAGGAATGCCCCTGAGTGATGAAGGAACATACGATGATAATGGGCTTGACGGGCCAACTACATCGCTCGTATTTAAGGTGCTTACATCACCATTCGAGATCATCCAAAGTTCACTGGCTTCAGGTACTCCCGAAATTGAGCTTACATTCAGTCGATAAGTAGTCTGCTGACGGGTGTACCCAAGCAAAAACTGAATGTCGTGTTTTTCGAACAAGGTTTTTTGGAACGTAAGCAACTGCTCGGTTAGTAAGGTATTCAGTTTGTAATCTCCTTTGGCAAGCGTAGTTACGTTATTTTGTACAGTACTCGATTCTGTGAATATAGGGAAAAACTGTTCGTTGTCGTAATTGTTAATTTCAGTGCTTACACTTGATTTGAAAGTCAACCATGAAACTGGCTTAATTTCAAGATAAACATTTCCAAGCAACTGTTGTGTTTTTAGTATGTTGTGACTTCTTTCAGCAACACCAACAGGGTTGGTAATGTTGTTGAGTATGGCTCCAGCATGGTTTCCATTGGCATCATATACCGGAGTTGTTGGATCCATAACGAGAGCCTGCACAACTGCAGAACTCCACTCATTTTGCTCGGGAATTAAGTTCTGTTTTGCATGGCTGTACCCAATGTTTTCACCTACAGTAAGCCACGGTTTCAGTTTCGATGCTGTATTTACCCGCACGGTAAAACGTTCGTAGCCTGAGCCTTTCACAATACCGTCTTGTTTGAAGTAACTTCCTATTATAGCGCTACTAATGTTTTCATTTCCATTGAGTAATGAAAGTTGAACACTGTTAACTTTTGCCTGACGGAATAACTCATCCTGCCAATCGGTTTGTTGAACGGTTGAACTGTCCATCCATGGTTGGCCTGCTGCGTTACGGATGGTTACCCAATCTTTGGCAGTCATAATATCATATTTTTTTGCTATCGATTGGACTCCTGAATATGCATCAACTGATATTGATGATTTTCCGGCTTTTGCACGACGGGTAGTAATAAGCACTACACCATTGGCTGCACGAGCTCCATAAATTGCTGCTGCAGATGCATCTTTGAGTACTTCCATCGATTCTATGTCTCCGGGGTTAAGCATACCCACCGATTCTGAAGATACAGGGATACCGTCGATAACATAGAATGGGTTCGGATTGGTAATGGTACCCATACCGCGGATTCGAACGGTAGGAGCAGCACCCGGGGCACCACTATTGGCCGTTACCGTTACGCCGGCAGTACGTCCTTGGAGTGCCTGGTCGATACCCGAACCAATATTCTGCCGGATATCTTCTGACGATATTGAAGATACCGCTCCGGTTAAGTCGCTTTTCTTCACCGTACCGTATCCAATAACCACAACATCGGATACGCCCACTACGTCGGGGCTTAATGAAATAGTATACTGGCTGCTGCCGGTAATTGCAACTTCTTCTGTTTTATAAGAAACATACGAAATTTGAAGGCTGCCGTTTGCTTTCACCTGCAAGGTGAAGTTCCCGTCAACATCGGTAATGGTACCATTGGTGGTGCCTTTTTCCAAAATTGTTGCTCCGGGAAGGGGCTCGTTAGTTTCAGCATCTTTCACGCTCCCCGTGATGGTTTTCTTCTCCTGCAGGGCTGCCTGAGATTGAATAACCATGAAGAACAGGAACGATGCCATAATTGCCTTGAGAAGAACTCTCAATTGTTTCTTTTGTAGGCTCATTACATGATTTTTCATACTTTTTAGGTTAATAATTAACTACAAGGTTTTTAGATTGTAAAAAAATATCTTGAATTTTTATAAAGTGTAATTTTTACGCTTTATAAAAATCACCGAAAAATAATAAATTTATTTATATATCGTCTTGAAATTTAAAAGTTTTCTTTTCTTTTTTTTTGAGTTTTGATCTCCCGATGAAGTAAATATTTTTAATAGTGTGAATATAACACCTTCTCGACGATCTGTTTTCTGTAGAGTGTACTTCATTTATTCGAATACCCTCAGTGTCTATTCGGTTTTGTAGGCCTATATGTTACGAAGTTGATTTGGAATGGGTCATATCAAATTCTTTTTGGAGGGGTAGGGACGGTGGTGTACTTTTGATTTTGTACAATTAATTATAAGCCTAATCATTGTTGTCCGGTAAAAATTAAAAACACAAAACAGATTGCTTCGCTTCGCTCGCAATCTCAAACTTTTACCGGACAACAGTAAAACCTAATTTGAACTTTAAAAATAAAATCGAACTCAGGTTATAAGGAAGGAAGTGCTGTTTTATTTGTTCCGCCGGGAAAATATTCATGTTTTTTGAGTGTGGATTTTTAATCTCCTGTTTTGATATTATATAATTGTATTTGTAATTCCTTTGGATACAGGGGATAGATAACACAAAAAAAGGCTTCCCGTAATCGGAAAGCCTTTTTTATGTATAAAGTTATGAAACTTAGTTCTTAGTAACTTTAGCTGTTCCTACATAAGCGTTGTTTTTGTAAGCTTTGATTACATAAACACCTTTTGAAAGGTCGCTGATGTTGATAACTTTTGATGAAGCAGCAATCGATTTAACTTCTTGGCCAAGGATGTTAGAAATAACAACTTTGTTGAAGTCAGCATTGATTGTTACATTGTCAACAGCTGGGTTTGGATAAACCGACATAGTACGGTTTTTGTAGTTCTTTGCACTAACTGGTTTTCCCAAAGTTACGCGACCAGCGTCGTCCATGTTGTTCCAAGCTTCGTCAACAGCACCTGCATTGTTCCAGTTAGCTCTGGCACGTACAGTGGTTACACCTTCGTCTTGGTCAATAACAGTAATGTCGAAACCAATTTCTTGAGTACCAATTTTGGCAACAGTTGTAGCATCGCCGTTTTTGTCAGGCATGTTTGCCCAAGGTACTGCATGTTCGTAGTAGTAACCTTCACCATCCATGGAGTAGCAATAAACTCCATTAGGGGCGCGATCGCCAACAGAAGCAGGAGCAGCTGAGATTGGGGTGTCGTACGAGTCTTCTTTGAAGCCAGCAGCTTGTTGATAGTGCCCTGAAGCATTAGCACTTGCACCAACACCGTCTACTAATTCGCCAAGGTTAACATCCCAATACACTTCACACTTGTCGTAATCATAGTCATTGCCACCTGATTTCCATCCTGGATAGTGGTTGTCGTCTTCAACGTAAACCATTACGTAGAAGTTGTCATTGTCATAAAGTGCCCACCATTTGGATTCACCGATAGTTGGAACTTCAGCTTGGAAGTTTACATCGATAGCTTCAGCATTGGGAAATCTTTCTTCCCATACTTCATCCAAGAAACCATCAATTTCTGGAGCTGTAGCAGTAAAAGGAATGACAGCTGTTTTTTGAGCGAATGCGCTTCCCACGAAGAGAAGAACAATCAATAAAGAGTAAATTTTCTTCATAGTTTAAAACATTTAATTAACATTAGTTATTAATAGTAATTACTCATTAAAATCAAAAACTTTAATTCTTAATTCTGGGGATGAAGGTAGTTTATTCGTATTTAATATCCAAATTTCATATAAAAAAAATCGTCTCTTTTGTTGGTTTTATTGGGTGTTGAGCTGGTTATAGCCCTGTTAAATTTGTTCATTAAATGTTATGTTTCTGTAAATAAAAAGTTAAAAATCAGCGATAATTGTGTTTTTACACCTTCTTGTTTTTTGTGGATAACTCTTTACTGTTAATAATCTTGAAAAAATGTTATTGTGTTTTTCATGAAGAACTTTTTTCTCTTATTGCTCCCGGAGGTATTGCTTTTGCATTTTAGAAAAACTGTTCTTTCTTATGAGATGATATTTTTATACCCAATGCTAATTTCCTTGTTCTGACGGTAGCTGTTAATGCACTGTTTTTCCAGCATACCGGGTGGCTCCCGACAAGGCATCGATATTCACAGAGGGGTCAAATTTTACATCCACAGGACTTTCATTGGCTACTTCTGCCAGGGAAGCAGGGCTTATTGTAACTTCTCCATTTACAAATACCGGTCTGTTGTAGTTTAGGTTAAGTGTTCGGTTTGTTTCGGGGTCTGTTTGTGGCATGAGAAAAGGCTTTGAGGCATTGCCTTTTTCATCAATATGGGTGAAATAGACCCTCGAATACAGGTTGTCGAGCCGTTTACTGATGAACATGAGCCATTTGCTGTTCGATGACCAGTAATGAAAACTTTCCACGTGGTCGCTGTTTATAGAAAGTTTTGAATATTCGCGTGTAGCGATATCCATAATGTAAAGGTCGCTCGAGGTGTAATGTACTGAAAAGTATCCTTGGTCGGCCATGCAAAAAACTATAAAGCGCCCGTCTGGCGATACCTCAGGGAAGGTAATGCTCAAGCCTGTATCAGATGAGCGCAACAGAGTGTCGGCGAGGCCCCATGTATTTTGTTCATATGAATAGGGGATCCGGAGCAAATCGTAGCGGGTTTTCAGACTGTCGTTTTGTCCTCTTTGTGCTGGTGCAGAAATGTAATATAGATATTTTCCGTCGGGCGACCAACTTGGAAGGTTCTCCATGCTGCTGGTTGAAATTGTGGGGGTTGTGGTTATCATGTTTTTTTCGACATCGTACACAACCAAATCGGAACTTTTATCGTATACATTGATGGCTTCGTTGCCGGCACTGTGAAATTTCTGCTCGATAATGTTCACCGAAAAAGCAATGGCTTTACCATTGGGATGCCATGCAGGATATACGCACGACGACATGGTGAAAGGGGTCTTTGTGTTCAGTAATTTTGCTTCACTATTATTATATAGTATGGTTCCGCCCGGCTTACTTCGCAAATGGATGAGCATTTTCTGAGGGTCATAATTCCCGAAGGTGTGGCAATTCATGCAGTTGCGGTTGGTGCGGTCGTTGAGTAATATCGGCTTCTTTTCTGATGTTTCAATATTTTGCTGGTAAATGCCCATTTTTTCCCAGAGGATATATCCGGCACTTATGTGTCTGAAAACGATGTGGCTGTCGATTTCGTCACTTGAAATATAATTTGTTATGGAAGGATATTTCACCCATGCGCTTCCTTTTTTCTTCGAATAAATAGTAATGATTAAGTCGTTACCTTTATTTGCATTAAGCAGTTTTTTCCATGCCTGAATAGGTATTTCAATTTTGTTGTTTGATGACTTTACAACAATCTTTTTTCCTGATTTACTGCTGAATGTGGCTATAACTTTTTCTGCACCATCTTCGACCATAAAATTTATAGGGGCAATATTATAAGGCAGCGTAACTGAAGAATAATCGGGGAAAATGGGCGCCTCTTGTTTTGCTGGCGTGCTTCTCCCTGGTTCTTTGGCTGGCAGTAAAAAAAATACTGCGACTATGCACATGGCAATGGCTAAAGCTATATAAACCTTACGTTTCATTGGTGTTATTTTTTTTCTTTGAATTCACGTTTTGTTGTTATAGGGCTAACAAAATGAATATAATACCAGTAGGTGTCTTTATACCCTTGTCTGAACTCTGGCTCTCCTTGTTTCAGGTTGCTACGGTACTTCATCATCAATTCTGAATATGCCCTGAAACGTTGGGATGTTTCCTGACTTACGGTATAATATCCTGTGTCGATTTTTTTCTCTTTGTTCAGCACCGAAAAAAGCAGGATGGCTTCTTCCAGATGGATGGGAATCTTTTTATATCCAACACTTCCCATGCAGTGGATTTCTTTCTCCATTTTTACCAAATCGTGAGTGAGCATGGCATATATCATATAGTATTCGAAGGCCATTTTATTGCTTGGATTTTTCTTTAAGAGCATCGACAGGTCGTAGATGGGTTGTATTTGGTTGGTGAAAAAATCTTCATCGGGTGTGAGTTTTTGTTTTTCACCAAGCTCAGAGTCCCTAGAAACGAGCTGTGGCTTATTAAGAAATTTTCGCTGCTGTTCAGCCCATTTTCTGTATATGACTGATCGTGACAGCATATCGATAAAGTGTTCGGCAGTGTTGAATTCGTTTAAAATAAGGTTGCAGAGAATAATTCGCTGAAGAACATCGGGAGAAAACGGGAATTTGGTTTGTGCCTCGTAGGCCCAATGTAAGGAGGCTTTAATGTGCCCCATGTCGTAATACAAGTCGCTGCATAGCATCAAAACTTCGCTATTATAATGTGACGTGAGAATTAAGCCCCGTTCGCCCCAATATTGGGGTATTTGAAAAGCTTTGTGAATCAGTATGTTTTGATGGTAGTATGCGCGGTTGAGCTGGAAAGGTACTTTTCGGTCGTTAAATGATAGCTCTTTTCCAATGGAAATTACTTCGGCCCACTGTTTGTTCTTGGCCAGATAATGAAAAAGAAGGTTATTCTTTTTATCCTTATTGAATGAAAAATAATAAAATGCTGTAGAAAAGGCTATTAGTAATATTGGCAAGGCAATGTGTATTGTGTTTATTGCCAGTGGTTTTATCGACATTTTTTTCTTTAATGGGGAAAGCAGAATTAGCACCGGGCTGATTAAAAAGGTAATGAGTTGAACGAAGAAAAATGGCTTACGGGTGGGTTCAAGAATACCCAATGAGGCCTCTTTGTATCCCATATACGCCGATGTTGCCGACGTATAAGCAGGAAGCGCAAAACAAGCGCCAATCAACAGTAGTGCCGTCAGATAATTTGAAACATCTTTTTTGTACAGTGTGGTGGCTGCAAATAATGCGGTGAAAGCCATGAGAGCTGTGGCACCAATATAGAAATACATGAGGCTTCCCAGAAAGACAATTAAGGGTATTTTGAAATAGTTTTTTCTTGTATTAAGTAGTTGAAGAAAAAAAACTGACAAAGAGGAAATGAGCAGAACGATACTGGTTTGCAGGGTTGCTTCGTAGCTGGCATGGAGTCCGGTAAGCAGAATGCCAACACTTATAGCCAGTCCCAGGGAGATGTCTTGCCCGAGGTGTTTTTTGGCAAGATAATACAACACAACAGCATTCGCTGTGGCAAATGCAAGAATTACCAAAGTACCGACAACCCGTGAAACAAAAAATTGACTAAAAAAAAGCGACAAGTACTCGGTTAGACCACCTGGATATTCCATGAATGACGAAAAAAAAGGACTCCCAGTGAGAAAAAGTGGCTGTTGTTTAAAGTTTATTAAAAGAGGATTAATGAATTTATATAGGAAAATGGCACTTATGATACCCAGAAGTATTACTGCCAGCGACCAGATTAACGGACGTATTTTTTTCATTTTCAGAGAAGCATTCAACGGTTTTTTTGATAAGCACAAATATAGTATTTAGACTATAATCTGTTTATCAATGACTATTTTATTTTATTGAGAGGAAAAAATAGGTGCTGCTCATAGATATTCAGAGGGTTAAGGACATCGAAAACATGATGATTCAGGGAGTGAAATGCTTGAGAAAAAGCTGTAATAATTTTGATAATTAAGTTCGTATCTACAAATTTGCAGCTACCTATTGTTTGGTAAGCTAAATAACTTTCGTCGAAATGGTTAGAGAGAACAGAAACCCATTATCCTCCGATAGAAATATACTGTCGATAATCCTGGTTGGTATTGTGTTGATATTGATTGCCTTCTGGCCAACATTCAATGCCGGCTTTGTAAACTGGGATGATAATTTGTATGTGTATGAGAACGCAACTGTTCAATCGCTTTCAAATTTAGGAAAGATTATTAGTGAACCTGTTGCAGGCAATTATCACCCACTGACTATGATCTCGCTTGCTGTAGATTACGCCATATCGAGCGGAAAAGCTGGGTGGTTTCACGCGGTTAACCTATTCTTACACATTATAAATTTTGTTCTTGTTTTCCTGTTGTTTTATCATCTTTCGGGAAAGAAGAAGTGGCTGGCAGCTGTAGTGGCTTTTCTCTTTGCCTTGCACCCGCTTCATGTAGAATCTGTTGCGTGGATATCGGAACGAAAAGATGTTTTGTATAGTGCCTTCTTCCTTGGTGCACTGTTATTGTACTTATCTTATTTGAAAGATAAACGCCCTGTGCGTCTTTTGGGGGTTGGAGTGTTGTTTCTGTTCTCCTTACTTTCGAAACCTGCTGCGGTTGTGTTTCCGTTGGTGTTACTTGTAATCGATTTTTATTATAGCCGTTTGGGCGAAAGAAAAACGTATATCGAGAAAATCCCGTTTTTTGTTATGTCGCTCATTTTTGGCATAATAACCCTCAGTGTTCAAAAAAGCGCAGGATCTTTTTCCGATACCCAACTTTACCCGCTTGTATCGCGTTTCTTTTTTGCAAATTACGGGGTGGCATTTTATCTTTTTAAAGCGTTGATCCCATTTAATTTGAGCGCATTTTATTCGTTCCCTGCTGTTAATCAGGCCTTGCCGGTTTATTATTATCTTTCGTTGCTGGTAACCTTGGCGTTGCTTGGTTTGGTTGTTTTTTCTGCCAAGAAGAATAAGGTGTTGACCTTTTCTATTTTATTTTATGTGATTAACCTGATTTTGGTGTTACAGTTTCTTTCTGTAGGAAGTGCAGTAGTTGCCGATCGGTATTCATATCTTCCCTTGTTGGGTCCGTTCTTTTTGGTTGGTTTCTATGTGCAAAAAGTTATTGATGCTAACAGTGGTAAATTGACTTCCGTACTTTGGAGTATAGCGTTTGTAGTACTGTTGGGGCTTACTATACTTACCCGACGACAAGTTTCTACATGGCAAAATGGTGCAACGCTTTGGGAACAAGCCATAAAGGCTGCGCCAAGTGGACAGGCATATTCGAACCGGGCACAAATTTATCGCGAAGAAGGAAATGTTGACAAGGCATTTGAGATGTATTCAAAGGCTATTGAAACAGATCGTTACGAGAGTGATGCATTAATCAATCGTGCCAATATTTATTTTAACAGGGGGAAATATCAGCAAGCAATCGAAGATTATTCTGCCTGTATTGCGATAGAACCCAAAAATGATAAAGCCCTGGCAAACAGGGGTGCCGCATATCTGGCCTTGGGGAAAAACGAGTTGGCTTTGGCTGACCTTAACCGTACTATCGAACTTAACCCTTCAACGAATAATGGGTTTAAAAACAGGGCGATGCTGTATCTTATGACGGGACAATACCAACTGTCTATTAACGATTATATGTCGCATTTGTCGATTGCTCCCGATCGTGACGGGGAAATTTGGTATAAGATTGGGTATAGTTATCAGCAGATGGGGCAACATGCCAAAGCCATCGATGCTTTTACCCAGGCACTACGCTGTAGGGAGAAGGGGCATTTTTATGCTGCTCGCGCATTATCGCTTGTTTATGCAGGTAATCTTCAGGCAGCCCGGGCCGACGCCTCCAAAGCTGCTTCGTTGGGAGCTGAAGTTGATCAATTAGTGGTTTCAGCGCTTTCAAAATAGAAACTATATCAGGTTCTTTCGTGCTTGTAATAGGATCACCTGTTTATCGGTACAAAACTTAGTTTTACCTTACTTTTGCTGCATTTCATCTGTTTTTCATCATTATGGTAAACAATCTTTTGTTTTTGTATCCATCTTTGTTGTTCGTTTCAGGCATTTATTTGCTTTTTTGAATATCAACCATTGAAAAACAACACTAATGCAACGAGCTTTTTACATCGATCGGCTGCGGATAATTTTAACCATGCTGGTTATTTTTCATCATACGGCAATAACATTTGGCGCTATTGGGGGCTGGTATTATTTTAGTAAACCGGTCGAGGGGTTAGCGCAACAGTTGTTGTCGCTATGTATGGCTGTAGATCAGTCTTACTTCATGAGTTTTTTCTTCTTTCTTTCGGCCTTACTGATGCCCGACTCATACGAGCGCAAAGGGTTTAGCAAATTTATTGTCGACCGCCTTATTCGATTGGGAATTCCCTTAATATTTTATGTGCTGATCATTCACCCGTTATTGGTATATGGAATTTTTACTTATCAGGAACAACCTACGGGAACATTGTTTGAATTTGTTAGAAATATGATTTTGCATCATCCCGAACCGGGGCCTATGTGGTTTGTTCTAACGTTATTACTGTTTGAAATTGGGTATGCTATGATCCGCCATTTTTCGAAACGCGATTATGTTTTGCCCTCGAAGGGAAAGTTGCCCACGGTTTTGTCGGTTGTCGCTTTCATGTTGGTGTCGGGGTTGGCAGCTTTTGTAATACGGCTTGTGTTCCCAGTTGGGAAAAGCTTTTTTGGTTTGCAGTTTGGTTATTTTCCCCTCTACATAGGTATGTATATTGTTGGTGTTTTGGCTAATCGCAGGAAGTGGATTGAACAACTTTCTCCGGTATATGTTCGACCATGGTTTCTGGTGTCGCTGGTCGCAATTCTCGCTGCAATAGTATTGTTTCCTATTGGAATGAAAGGGGGTAATTTTGAATCAATATCAGGCGGTATTAATCCATTAGCCATTTTTTATGCGATGTGGGAACCCTTGGTTTGTGTTGGTTTCTGCTCTTTTTTTACATGTTGGTTCAGCAAAAAATTTAGTTCCAGAAACAACTTAGTGTTGGCTTTTTCGAGTGATAGTTATACTGCCTACATTATACATCCAGTTATTTTGGTTGGATTTACTTTTCTTTCTGAGCAGTTGAATGTTGCGCCGTTATTAAGGTTTGTTTTTGTTCTTGTAGTGGCAATCCCGATGTGTTTTTTTGCTGCCCGTCTTATTCGTAAAGTTCCCGGAGTAAAGAGAGTGTTATAACCTGAGATGTATCTAAAGATTCGATGAAAATAAAACCGCCCCTCCTTTCGGAAGAGCGGTTTCTCCAATTTATTGAAATTCAATTTTGCATTTTCAATTGAATTACTCGCCCCACTTTTGGTCGGCCATGCGTTTGTACGAGTTGTAGCGCCATTTCGCATTTTCTTCTGAAGCTTTGAACAGAGCATCGGCTTCGGCTGGGAACTGCTTCTTAAGCGAGGTGTAACGTACTTCGCCAGCGAGGAATCCCTGGAATTTGCTCCAATCAGGATCGTTGCTGTCGAGAGAGAACGGATTTTTACCCTCTTCTTCAAGAGCTGGATTGTAGCGGTACAAATGCCAGTATCCTGATTCAACAGCCAGTTTTTCTTCTTGTTGGGTTTTGCCCATACCTGCACGTAGCCCGTGGTTGATACAAGGAGCATAAGCAATAATCAACGATGGCCCTGGATATGCTTCTGCTTCGCGTAAGGCTTTGAAGTATTGCGATTGGTTTGCCCCCATTGCTACTTGGGCAACGTAAACGTAACCATAGCTCATTGCCATTACACCAAGGTCTTTTTTGCGAACTCTTTTTCCTGATGCAGCAAATTTAGCTACGGCACCAACTGGGGTCGATTTTGATGACTGACCTCCGGTGTTTGAGTAAACTTCGGTATCGAGAACCAAAACGTTAACGTCTTTTCCGCTGGCAAGTACGTGGTCGAGGCCACCGTAACCGATGTCATAAGCCCATCCGTCGCCACCAAAAATCCATTGTGACTTTTTAACGAGGTATTGTTTCAAGCCAGTGATAACTTTTGCAGTTTCGCTGTTTACACCTTTAATTGCTGCCAATACTTTAGCCGATGCTGCTTTCGAAGCTTCGCTATTGTCTTTTCCTGCCAACCATTCGGTATAAGCTTCTTTTTCTGCATCGGTAACGCCAGCGGCAATTGCATCGGTCATAACCATGGCAAGGCGGTCGCGTTGAGCATTTACACCTTCGTTCATACCAAAACCATATTCGGCATTGTCTTCGAACAACGAGTTAGCCCAAGCCACACCTTGTCCGCTTACTTTGTTTTTGCAATATGGAGTTGAAGGAGCCGATCCGCCATAGATTGAAGTACAACCTGTAGCATTGGCAACCATCATTTGTTCGCCAAATAATTGAGTAATGGTTTTGATGTATGGAGTTTCGCCACAACCTGCACAAGCACCTGAAAACTCGAACAATGGTTGAGCAAACTGTGAGTTTTTAACTGTTTTGGTTTTGTCAACCACGGTGTCTTTATAACCTACTTTTTCGTCCATGTATTTGAAACGTTCAACTTCGGCCATTTGCGATTCGAGCGATTTCATTACAAGGGCTTTTTCTTTAGCAGGACAAACATCGGCACAGTTACCGCAACCAGTACAGTCGAGTGGAGAAACCTGGATTTTGAATTTCAATCCACCAAACATTTTAGCTGGCGTAGCTTCTTTAACAACAGTTCCGGCTGGTGCAGCAGCCGCTTCTTCGTCGGTCAATAAGAAAGGACGGATAGCAGCGTGAGGACACACATAAGCACATTGGTTACATTGGATACAGTTGTCGGCTTGCCACTCGGGAGTGGTTATGGCGATACCGCGTTTTTCGTAGGCCGATGTTCCAGAAATGAATGTGCCATCTTCATATCCGTTGAATGCTGAAACAGGAAGGCTTCCACCATCTTGAGCATTAATAACGTCAACAATTTTAGTGATGAATTCTGGGCGTGAAGTATCAGCAACTTCATTTTCAACAGTGAGTTTTGCCCATTCGGCAGGAACTTCAACTTTTACAACATTTTGACCACCTGCATCAACAGCGGCATAGTTCATCTTAACAATGTTTTCGCCCTTCTTTCCATACGATTTGTCGATGGCCTTTTTCATGTGGTCAACAGCCACTTCGTAAGGAATAACGCCGGTAATTTTGAAGAATGCTGATTGAAGGATGGTATTTGCACGGTTGCCCAGACCAATCTCTTCGGCCAATTCAGTAGCTTTGATTATGTAGAAGTTGATTTCGTTTTCAGCCAAATATTTTTTCATTTTAGCTGGCAAACGATCTTTGGTTTCTTCTACATCCCAAATAGTATTGAAAAGGAAGCTACCGCCTTTCTTCAAGCCTTTCAACACATCGTAAAGGTGAATGTATGCAGGAACGTGGCAAGCCACAAAGTCGGCAGTGGTTACTAAATAAGTTGAACGGATTGGGCTGTCGCCAAAACGAAGGTGCGAGCAGGTAAAACCGCCCGATTTCTTCGAGTCGTATTCGAAATAACCCTGACAATATTTATCGGTTGTGTCGCCAATGATTTTGATCGAGTTTTTGTTAGCACCCACCGTGCCGTCTGATCCTAAACCATAAAATTTAGCTTCAACGATGTCGTTTGGCGAAACTTTGATTTCAGGAATAACAGGAAGCGAAGTGAAGGTCACATCATCGACAATACCGATTGTGAATTTATTTTTAGGCTCGTTCATTTCGAGGTTTTTGTAAACCGCCAAAATTTGAGCAGGTGTAGTATCTTTTGATCCTAAACCGTAACGGCCACCAACAACAACCGGCCATTGTTTGAACGGAGCTTTACCAGCTTCGAGGGCTTCGCCAATAGCGTTGCGGATATCGAGGTAAAGAGGTTCGCCCAGCGATCCTGGTTCTTTTGTGCGGTCGAGCACTGCAATACGTTTAGTTGTTGCAGGGAAAGCCTTCATTAAGTGAGCAGTAGAGAATGGACGGTAAAGGTGAACGGCAACCAAACCTACTTTTTTGCCTTGAGCCATCAAGTAATCGATTACTTCTTTTGTTGTTTCGGTTACAGAACCCATTGCAACGATGATGTCGGTAGCATCTTCAGCTCCGTAATAATCGAACAGGTGGTATTCGCGACCAGTAATCTTAGTGATTTCGCTCATGTAGTTTTCTACAATTTCAGGAACTGCATTGTAGAATTTGTTCGAAGCTTCTCTTCCCTGGAAGTAGATGTCGGGGTTTTGAGCAGTACCGCGTTCTACAGGGTTTTCTGGATTCAATGCTTTATCACGGAATGCCTGGATAAGGTCCATGTCGATCAAAGGCATCATTTGTTCCTGAGTAATTACTTCAATTTTCTGTAATTCGTGTGAAGTACGGAAACCATCGAAGAATGCACAGAAAGGCACTTTTGATTTTAATGTAGCAAGGTGGGAAACACCTGCCAGGTCCATCTCTTCCTGAACAGAACCAGCTGCAAGGAATGCGAAACCAGTCTGACGTGCAGCATAGATATCGCTATGGTCACCAAAAATTGATAATGCATGAGCTGCCAACGCGCGTGCACTTACGTGGAAAACACATGGCAACAATTCGCCGGCAATTTTGTACATGTTAGGGATCATCAGCAGCAATCCCTGAGATGCAGTGTAAGTTGTTGTTAATGCACCACTTTGCAATGCACCGTGCACTGCACCGGCTGCGCCACCTTCACTTTGCATTTCGGCCAGGCGCACTGGGCGACCGAATATGTTTGTTTTTCCGTTAGCAGCCCATTCGTCAACATATTCTGCCATTGTCGACGAAGGAGTGATCGGATAGATACAAGCCACTTCGCTGAACATATAGCTCATCCACGCTGCTGCATAGTTCCCGTCACAGGTAACAAACTTTTTTTCTTTTGCCATAACTTCTTCAGTGTTATTAATTATTGTTATATTTTTTTTCTATCTCGTTTATTTTCTTTCAATTATTGATGTTAATACAAAAAGCCAAACAGCCACAGTGGAATTTTTCTGTCTTCACCAATTTCGATGCGGTCTGAGGCTGCATAACTATTTTCGTTGACTGGTTCGGCATATTTCCCGCCTACTGTAAAACAATAGTTGTTGTTTACTTTAAAATCGAAGCCTTCAACTCCTTTTATATCATTGCGGTAACTAACCTGATTGTAAAAGAATGTTTGCCTGTTGGTAGCATTGTCGTTGTTTTCAGGAGCTACTGCGTGTAAAATATTGGTGTTGTGCAGATAAATCTTGGTTGGTTTTTTTTGCTGATCTTCGTCTCCGTTTGTATAAAGAAGGTTGATCAACCGGGCGTTTTTCAGGTAACGGAGATAGTTCATTACAGTAGCCCTTGATGTGGTTATCTCGTTGCTGAGTTTGCTCACGTTGGGCGAGAATGGCACTTCTTTGGCTACAATGTAAAGTAACTTTCTAAGCTTGGGGAGATATTTCAGGTCGATTTGGTTAAGGTAAGTTACATCGATTTCGAGGGCCAGGTTGATGTGTTTCAGCAGGTCATCGGAAAAATAACTGTGGCGGTCAAGAAAATAAGGGTAATAGCCATATTGAAGATAATCGGTAAAGTAGGCCAGGGGTTTTACTTTTGATACAATTTGATTGGCTATTTCGACGTGGTTTTCAATGATTTCCTCAAAATCGTAGCATTTAAAATTGTTGTTTGTACGATAATTCAGGAACTCACGGAACGAAAGCCCCGGGAGGTGATAAATTTTTGCAATATCTTTCAAGTAATCGTTCCCTTCGATGACCCTCAAAACCGGCGAAGCAGAAAAAATAATGCTTAGTCCGGGCAGTTTGTCGTAACATTCGCGCAGTTCTTCTGCCCATCCCGGGTATTTGTGTATCTGGTCGAGCACAAGCACTTTGCCGCCGCGTTTGTAGAATTCATCGGCAAAGCCCGATATTTTCCTGCGGGTAAAATAAAAACTGTTAAGGTTGATGTAAAGGCTTTCTTTGGGGTCTGGAAATTTCTCACGGATGCAATCGATCAGGAACGAGGTTTTACCAACACCGCGAAATCCTTTTATGGCAATGAGCCGTTCGTTCCAATCAATTTCGTCGATGAGTTCCCTTCTGACTACGCTTTTTGTGCTGTTTATCATGTTTTTATGTGCATCCCAGAAAAAATCCATGAGCTCAATTTTGAAAAACAAAGATAGTGAATAATTCATTTTTTTGTAATGTACAGATGGCAATCGTGTGTAAATAGTGTAATTTGGAATTGATAAAAATAAACTAGAAAAGGTAGACATGATGTTATTGGACTCTTTGCTGGCTTTGGTAATGAAATTTAGGTTTCCTTATTCGATACTAATTCGACCTTCTTATTTCGGCTAATTTTACAAACACAAAATCACTGTTTAATGAACTGAAATCCTCATGGTTATTTTCTGCCTTAAACCTTTTTTTCTATTTTTAGTCATATTACTTTTAGCAAAAGATGTATTTCTGTTTTGTTTTTCAATTGATTAATTACTAGGCGTTTAAAAAATTAACGGTCATAAATTGTCGTTCATCTCTGGATTAGAAATTATTTGAACAGTATTTTGACTGCGAATATGCTTATGGTTACATTGTTATTTGCCAGGCAGATGCATCTTTTGTATGAGTGAAAATTGCTTTATCAACCTTGAAAACTAATTCCGATGGATAAAAGAAGTTTTTTCAAAACCAGTATGGTGGCCTTGGGTGGCTTGCTAATCCCACGTAAAATGTTGGCGCTGGAATACTATCCAGCAACAAAAAATGGAGAATGGGCCATTTTGTATGGCACATGGTGTGGTTCTACTCGTGATGCAAGTGTTTGGATATCAGAAGGAATGAATGGAATCGCCAATGTTTTTGATGTGCGCGAAAATCCCGATTTATCGAAGTATAAACACATTGTTATAGGAGGGGCTATTAGAGCAGGAGTCGTTCCTAAAGAACTTCAGACATATCTCGAGAACAATAAATCGGTCATTGATGGCAAGGTTAGGGGCTTATTTGCTGTTTGCGGAAACATGAAGCAACCTGTGAATCAGGAGCAACACAACAGGCTTATAAACAATCATCTGGCAAAGCTTGCTGGCGCAGGAAATGTGCCTTCGAAGGTTTTTCTGGGGCGCATCACCTTTGGGCTTATGGAGCCCGATGTTCAGAAACAAATGCGTTCGATGATGAATAATGAAGAATACGATAATCTTAAACGAAGCGAATGTCTCGACTTTGGTCGTGAAGTTTTTAAATCTATAAACCAATAATAATGAAGAAGCCGATTACTTTTCTGTCAGTATTTTTTCTTGTTGTTGTACTTGTCGTTACCGGGTGCACATCAGGTAAAAAACAAACTCAACCCCAAAACCCAACCGTTGCAACAACGTACGGTAAAATCTCGGGTGTTATCGACGAAGGAATTTATACCTTCAAGGGGATTCCTTACGCCAAAGCCGAACGTTTTATGGCACCACAAGAGCCTGATGCATGGGACGGAGTTCTGGAATGTACAGAATTTGGACCGGTAGCAAGGCAAGTAGCACCTTGGTACCCCGATTCCGTTCAAAGCGAAAAAGATCTCTTCAGTGCAAATGTGTGGACACAGGGAATAATGGATGGCAAAAAGCGTCCGGTAATGGTTTGGTTGCATGGCGGAGGATTTCACATTGGTGCCAGCAACGACCCAATGACCTATGGAAAAGCAATGGCAAAAAAAGGCGATGTGGTGTTTGTGTCAATTAATCACCGCTTGAATATTCTCGGTTATCTCGATTTGTCGGCATGTGGACCTAACTACGCTCAATCGGCAAATGTTGGTATGCTCGACATAGTGAAAGCACTGGAGTGGGTAAATAAAAACATTGATAAATTTGGAGGTAATCCTTCCGATGTTACCATTTTAGGCGAATCGGGCGGTGGTGGAAAAGTTGGCACACTTATGTGTATGCCCGCAGCTAAAGGTCTGTTTCGTAAAGCAATTATTCAAAGCGGAACACTGATCAATGTTATGAATAAAGAAAGTTCGCAAGCCCTTGGTTTAGCCGTGCTCGAAAATTTAGGTCTCACAGCATCTGATGTTGAAAAGCTGGATACGATCTCTTACCAAACCCTTGTAAAAGCTGGAAATGATGCAATAGCAAAAATTTCAGGCCCAAGAAAACCCGGATCACCTACAATGTTTGGCTTTGCACCTTCACCCGACGGTGTTGATTTGCTGCAACAACCTTTTAGTCCAGGTTTTGCTGAAATCTCAAAAGATATACCACTTATGATGGGTACCACCCTCAACGAACTAATGCAAACGGTGTATGGCGAAAAAGAGTTAACGCTGGAACAGGCAAAAGAACGGTTGGCAAAAGTATATGGCGAAAGTACTGATAAATACATTGAACTTTTTGCAAAAGCATATCCTGATTATACACCTCAGGATCTCCTTTCTATCGATAACACATTCAGGCCTTTTACAATACGGACAGCAGATGCAAGGGGCGTGCAGGGCAAAGCACCATTATATGTATACTTTTTAGCATGGAAAAGTCAGGTTGACAATGCATCAAAAGGTTCATTTCATGGGCTGGACATTCCGTTGGCATTCAATACTGTTGATTTGAGACCCGACTGGACTGGCAATACAGAAGAAGCATGGAAATTAGCTGACAAAATGAGCTCTGCATGGATCAACTTTGTAAAAACGGGGAATCCAAATGTGGAAGGTGTACTGCCTAATTGGGAACCTTATACTGCTGAAAATGGTGCTACCATGTATTTTGATAATGAATGCAGAATTGTAAACAACCACGACCGCGAGTTGATGCATTTCATTATACCGTTGGAATAAAGAGTTAACGATATTTAGGGCATCTAACCCATGCCAGTGCTCACGCCCCGGAGGTTTACGAAATCTTCGGGGCGTGTTGTATATAGGTATAAACCCTACTGATTTTTGAAACTCTGCGTGGTTTAAGGAATATTTTATTACTATTGTACTTAACAAACTAAAAAACAGAACAAGTTTTTGTGATCTTGTTTAAATTAAACTAATAATCAATTATTTACACATGAAAAAGATTGTACTGTTGCTTTTTGCTGTTAGTTTTGGCGTTGTGCAGTATGCCGCTGCTCAAAAGTTTTCAACTGCACTACAATTAGGTTGGTCGGCACCCAAGGGAGAGGCCTTTAATTACGATGAAAATACGGGAGCTAAAGGTGGGCTCGGGTATTCAATCGATTTACTTTATTATTTGCCCGCTCTTGAAGAGAAACTCGCAGTAGGGTTAGTTTACAACGGGTCATTGCTGTTGGGCGGTGGAACCAAAGATGCATCGTTAGATATTGATATGTACGGTCTTGCATTGTATGGTGTAAAAGGTCAATATCGTTTTTTAAATCGTCAAGTTTCGCCTTATGTAGCCCTTTCTACAGGGTTATCGCACCTCGAGACTCCATCGTTTTTGGATGGAGATGGAAATTTGCTCATGGCTGGCAGAAATTCGTTTTCACTTGGGCTTGCCCCCGAAGTTGGCGTTGAACTGGGCTTTTTTATTCTTAGCGCCACCTATTTTGTGCCCATGAAATATAAGGTGTGGTCGGTTAGAAAAGAATCGGCAGGAACTTTTCAGGTTTCATTGGGCTTCCGTTATTCGCTCGATCTGAAAGAAACTAAAATATAGTGATAGGTTAGTAATTTCTGAAGTTCGGTTTTTCTGCTTTTATGTGTGTTGCCGACACCTTTACTCACCGCTTCAGAAAATCGTTGTGCAAATATTGGGTGAATGATTTGGCAAAACGTTGAAGCGAATCGGTTTTGTCGCATTCTTCACCATAGAAAAATTGTTGCATTCCGCTTTCTTTATCGGTAAAAAAGCCTGTTTCTGGCGAAAGAAAACCCCACCCTTCGTCGCGGAAGAAAAAAGCATATTGTTTGTCTCCGAATATATTTTTCGAGAAGTATGACTTTTCGGCCTCCCATCCCAATTGCTGTAATAATGTAGTAGAAAGATCGGTTTGCATGGCTACTGCATTGCATACGAATGTGGTGTCTATAGCTCCACCAGTCCAAATCATAGGTATGCGGTATGTTGCAGGATCGTTATACATGGTTGGACCGGGATCAGGTGTGGCATGGTCTGAGGTGACAATAAGCATAGTGTTGTCCCATAATTGGCTATTCATTAGATTATTGACAAAAACACCAAGGCAACTGTCGGCATAGCATACCGAGTTGAAATAGTTGAGGCCGTTATTTTCTTTTACCTTCACATAGCCGGGGATATCGTATGGGTCGTGACTGCTAATGGTATATAGGATGTTGAAAAATGGCTGTTTGGTGTTAATCAAGTCGTTGTACATTTTTTGATAGAGATATTCATCGGGGACGCCCCATTTTTGAAGCGATGCAATTTCTTCAGGAAAGTCTG